>Ga0335078_10007263_pt1 | contig 16431 bp, 14 predicted proteins | sample Lox_Sample_32_FD_206711 | JGI IMG/M metagenome (GOLD analysis project Ga0335078, IMG submission 206711) | Soil microbial communities from Loxahatchee National Wildlife Refuge, Florida, United States - Lox_Sample_3.2 | ecosystem: Environmental > Terrestrial > Soil > Wetlands | place: USA...
CAGGCCCATGAATCAGCGCAAGAAAACGTCGCGGCTTCAGCTGCGGAGTGTGATCGTCCTACCCTTGCGGCAAAGACAAAGGTGCCGCAAGGATGGGACACCCCTTTCATGACGGGCCAAGAACAAATAGGCTTACTTCAGCAGCTTGAATGCATGTGTCCACTCGTTGCGCAGGAAGCCGGGGATGCACCACAGCATGCACAGCGGTTCAATGGCTCTTGCGGCTTCGGCGCGGCCCATGTCGGCCGTCTCCCAGCCGAACTGGTCGAGGATGCCGGTAACGGTCTTTTTGGCTCCGTCGTTGTTGCCGCAGATGAACATGGTCGGTTTGCCGCCGGCAAACTGCGGATTGATCATGAACGGTGCGCCCACGGAGTTGAAGCACTTGACGAAGTGCGCGCTGGCGAACTCCCGCTGCAGCATCTCCATCAGCGATTCGGAGTGATCGGTGAAGAACGGAAGCACTCCGTGCACCGGCGGCGCGTCCTCGATCGGGTTAGTCGCGTCGATTACCGTTTTGGCGGCCAGGTTTTCCGCGCCGGCCAGCCGCAGCGCCTCGAGCGCCGCCTTGCCCTTCACGGCGAGCACCACGAGGTCGCCGAATCCGGCCGCGTCGGCGAAGCTGCCGCTCGCTCCCGCCGGGTTTTCCTTTACCCAATCGTCGAGTTTGCCCGGCGACCGCGACCCGATCGACACCTGATGCCCATGTTTCAGGAACCCGGATGCCAGCACCCGGGCTACGTCGCCCGAACCGAGAACTCCGACTTTCATAAGACCTCCGTCGGTCGAGTGTAGACCGGCATGGTTCACTCCTGAATGAAAAGACCCTTCATAGGTGACCTTCGGGCAAAACTCCGAAGTCGATCTGCGGTATCCTTGTGGCAGTACGAGGACAAGTCTATCCCCCCCATGACCCGCCTGAGCGCCACTGCCTGGGAGATTGCCGCGTGCCTCACCGGCGCGGCGTTGCTCGGCGCCGGAGCCTGGTGGTACACGCATCGCAAGCGCCCCACGCCCGAGGAACTGGAGCTGGCGCGGCGGCAATTGCTGGTGGAGTCGGGCCGCATCGTGGACGGCATGTTGCTCGATGTCTGGGAGCTGGACGGCGCGGACAGCCAAAACCTCACCATGCTGCTGTTCAGCTACCGCATCGGCGGCGTGGACTACGAGTGCTCGCAGGACATCACCGTGCTGCGCAACCTGGTCGATCTAACACAGGTTCGCGCCGGATTTCCCTGCTCGGTGCGTTACCAGCCGGGCAATCCCCAGAACAGCATCGTCTTTGCCGAAAACTGGAGCGGAATGCGGATGGGAGTCCCGGCGATGCCGATTTTCGGAACGCCCAAGACTGCCGAGCGGCGCGTTCCGCGCGCCAAGCCGAATCACGCGCAAACCCAGGCCTGAATTCCCTCCCGGAACGAGTTGTAGCTCTTCCCCCACTAGGTTTCTGACCCGCGATGCATGTAACGGGTTGCCCCACCCTTTTCGCGCGCTTTTGGCGAAAGGGTGGGGTCACGATCACTCGACGTCCCCGGCTTGGTTTCTTAATTAAGGCACGACACCAGTTGCGCGCCTTCGCAAAGCTGCTTATGTAAAGAGCTTTAGGGGATTTGCCCTTGCATACCCATCCCCGGTTACACTTATAGAGTATGCATGTCCATGCGGCGCCGGCATCCCATGGCGCGAGCAAAACGCAATCCGTGCTGCGCATCTCGCTGATCGCCACGCTGGCCTACGTGGCGGTTACGTTTGTGGCCGGCCTGCGCGCGCACTCACTGGCGCTGCTCTCCGAATCGGGCCACAACGTCTCCGATTTTCTCGCCCTCCTGCTGAGCTTTGTCGCCGTCTACTTTCAATGGCGCCCCGCGGACCCCTCCAAGACCTTCGGCTATCAGCGCGCCGGAGTGCTGGCGGCGCTGGTCAATGCGTCCACGCTGATCATCATCGCCATCTGGATCGGTATCGAAGCCGTGCGCAGGCTCAATGCGCCGGTGGCCGTCCAGCCCAGGCTGATGATGATTGTGGCCGCGGCCGGCGTTGTGATGAACGGCGCCATTGCCGGGCTGCTGTGGGGCGTGGCGCGCGACGTGAACCTGCGCAGCGCGTTTTTGCATATGGCCGGCGACACACTTTCCACCGCCGCGGTCATCGCCGGCGGCGCGGGCATCCTGTGGACCGGCCAGAACTGGATCGACCCCGTTCTGTCCCTGCTGATCGCCGCGCTCATTCTCTGGTCGAGCGCCGGAATTGTGCGCGAAACGGTGAATATTTTGCTCGAAGGCACGCCCCGCGGAGTTTCGGTTGCTGCCATCCGCGCCGGCATGGAAGCAGTCGAGGGCGTTGTGAACGTGCACGACCTGCACGTCTGGTGTCTCGGCTCGCAATCGCACGCGCTCGCCTGCCACGTAACGATCGCGGATATTCCGCCGTCGGAGAGCGCCTGCATCCTGATCAAGCTGAATCACGTGCTGCGCGAGCACTTCCACATCAGCCACACCACCATTCAGTTCGAGCACGGCGGCTGCGAAGAGCTCGAGGGGTGCGTGGTGCCGATCGCAGAGATGGCCAGCGGCGCGGGTTCCGAACACGGCCACGAAGGCCATGCACATTGACGTGGAGATAAAATTGGCCCCCAACATTGGCCAGCTAACATACCTTCATAGCAGCGCTCGCCTGCAAGTCTGACCATTGAGAGGTCCCAAGCTTGAGCCGTTTCCGAATTCTGTCTGCTGTTGTTTGCCTTGCTCTGGTTTCGCCCTCGCGAAGCTTCGCCGGACTCGGAGCGTATCCGTCTGCGCAATCCACACCTACTGACGCTCAGCTCGAAAACCTCGCCGGCGAATATACCGACCCGGTTGAACCTGACACGCCGTTGAGCTTCTACGTGGAGAACGGCAAGCTGATTACCGAGACGGAGCGGTATGTACCCACTGAATTGAAGCCCGTCTCGGCGACGGAGTTCGCTATTCCGGACACGAAGTTCACCGTCAAGTTCATTCTGTCGAGCTCGGGCAAAGCCGAGAAGGCGACGTTCTCAGCGGACCCGGACCACTCCTACGTGCGCAGCGGCGACGCCGTGCATCATGTCTTCCACAACTATCAGGAGTCTGAAGTCATGATCCCCATGCGCGACGGAGTGAAGCTGCATGCGGTGATCCTCAAGCCCGCCGACATCGCCACACCGCTGCCCATCCTGATGCAGCGCACGCCGTACGGCGCCGAGGGTACCACGCGCGCTTCGTTTTTTGCGCAAAGGCCGGAGCTGGCGCGCGATGGTTACATCTACGTTGTCGAAGACATTCGCGGCCGATTCAAGAGCGAGGGCAAGTTCGAGATGAACCGTCTGCTCGCCGACCACCACGATCCCAAGGCGATTGACGAGAGCACCGATGCGTACGACACCGTGGCCTGGCTGATTGCCCACGTGCCCGGCAACAACGGACGCGTGGGCGTGGTGGGAACGAGTTATCCGGGATTCCTGGCCGCGATGGCGGGAATCGATCCGAACCCCGCGGTGAAGGCCATTTCGCCGCAGGCGCCGATGATGGACGCGTGGCTGGGCGACGATTTCTTCCACAATGGCGCGTTCCGGCAGAGCTATGGATACGATTACGTGCTGGGGCTTGAATCCAGCAAGGAAAGCACTGCGGTCAGCTACGGGAAAGACAAGGAAGGCAAGCCCGTCGATGGCTATGACTTTTTTCTCGAGCGCGGCAGCTTTCTTGAAGACGTGAAACGTTCCGGCTCAAAGATGCTGCCGACGTGGCAGCGGTTCATCGACCACCCCACCTACGACAGCGTGTGGCGCTCGCATGGCGTGGAGAATGACCTGCACGCGGTGGCCGTCCCCACGCTCACCGTGGGCGGCTATTACGACCAGGAAGATATGTGGGGCTCGCAGGAGGAGTACGCCACACTGGAACCCTTCGACAAAAACCAGGAGAATTTTCTGGTGCTCGGGCCGTGGCGGCACGGATCGTGGGCGGCGACGACGCGGCACCTGGGCAACCTGCAGTATGGAGAACCCATCGGCCAGGAGTTTCGCCGGCGGATCGAGGCCAGGTTCTTCGCGCATTATTTGAAGGACCCGCCGGGGAGCGACGCATCGGGATTCGATCTGAAGGATACGGCGAGCTTCCAGACCGGCTCCAACACCTGGAAATACTACTCGCACTTCCCTCCCGAGGAGACGCAGGTCACGAGCCTCTACCTGCAGGGAGGCGGCAAGCTGAGCTGGAACGATTCGACCGCGAAGGCGCAGACCAGTTATGTGAGCGACCCCGGCAATCCAGTTCCCTACCGGCATCGCCCCATTCAGCCGACCTATGGGCCGGGCTCGGAGTGGTACGACTGGCTCACCGAAGACCAGCGCTTTGTCGCCGACCGCAAAGACGTGGCCGTATGGAAGCTGCCCGTGCTCAAGAAAGACATGATCGTGACCGGCGAGGTTGTCGCAGATATCTGGGCCTCAACTACGGGCACGGACAACGATATGGTGGTCAAGCTCATTGACGAATATCCTGGCGACGATCCCGACCCCAAGATGCGCGGCTACGAGTTGATGACGAATATGGAGATCTTTCGCGGGCGCTATCTCACCGGTTTCGACAAGCCTGAGCCGCTGCGCGCCAATTCGATTCACGAATACCGGTACAGCCTGCATGACGTGGACCACGTCTTCAAAGCCGGGCACACGGTGATGGTCGAAGTGCAGAGTACGTGGTTTCCGCTTTATGACCGCAATCCGCAGACCTTCGTCCCCAACATCATGCTTGCCAAGCCCGAAGACTACAAATCGGCGACGATCACCATCTACTCCGATCCGGCGCATGATTCGAATCTGCAGGTGCCGCTGATGAACGCCTGCGATCAGATTGATTGCTTTTGAATGATCGCAGCAATTGACACATATTATGTGCCCACATATACTGTGTGAATGAACATTACCCTGTCCATCGACGAGCAGCTGGTGGAGCGTGCGCGGGAGAAGCTACGGGCGACGGGAAAGACCCTCAACCAGGAGATTCGCGAGCACCTGCAGCACATCGCCGGCGACGACGAACTGGAAGCGGACATTGCCTTCTTTGTAAAGACCTCCGGCAAAGGCAAACCCGACGCAGGTTGGAAGTGGAACCGGGATGAAATATATGAAGACCGGTTAAGGCGGCCTCGCAAGTGAGCGTCGCCGGACCGGCCTCGCGCAGTTTTCTCGACACCAACATCCTTGTTTATGCGGATGATCCCAGAGATCCGGCCAAACAAGCTGTGGCCATTGGGCTGGTTCGAGACCACCTCAGACGACGAACGGGAGTTGTATCGATTCAGGTCCTGCAAGAGTATTTCGTGTCGGCAACAGGCAAACTCAGGCTGGATGCGGATTTGGCAAAGAGGCGAATAGAGGTCTTCGCCAATCTCTCGGTCGTAGAGCCGGCAGTGAGCAACACTCTCGCTGCGATCGACATTTATCGGCTGCATCGGGTCTCATTCTGGGACGCGCTTATCCTTCATTGCGCCAAGCAAGCCGGTTGCAGAGTCCTGCTCACAGAAGACATGCAACACGGGCAGACCATCGATGGAGTGAGGATCGTCAATCCATTCCGCTGAGGTTCCCGAGCGATTTCCTGGTCGATTTCACGCGCCAATTTCCTCTTTCGCCCCAATTGAAGATCGGTCACAGCGGTCGAGACTCCGGCAGGCGTAAGATATCTGGCCGAATCCGCAAGAAAGGGGTTCGGTCCGATGAGATTTGAATGGATTCGCTTTGTCCCTCCCGTCATGCTTTCCGCTCTGCTGACAAGTCCCACCTCCGTCCGGGGCGCTTCGCCTCCCTCGCCGAAGATACTGAGCGCCGTAGTGAACACCTCGGCCAAACAGATCGTTACCACTGGAAGCAACTTCGAACCTGCGGGAAAGGCGCCGTCCTTGACTCTGGCTTCAACAAAGCTGGTCCTGCTCTCCTGCACGAATCAGAGGGCGGTGGCCCAGCTGCCGGCGAGGCTGGCGGCCGGCTCATATCTTCTCGCGCTGCAGACCAGCAGCGGCCAGGTCGCGACATTCCCGCTCACCATCGGAGCCGTCGGTCCTGCCGGGCCGCCGGGAGCGCAGGGGAAACAGGGACCGCCGGGGCCGCAAGGTCCTCCTGGACCCGCAAGCTCAATCCAGATCTACACCGCACATGCGCTCTTCTACGACGGGCCCGACAATCAATCTCTGCCCATCGCGGTGACTGCTGTCACGGCTGCCGAAGGAAGCACGAACTACGCGCCATTCACCATCATTCCGGCTCCCTGCACCGTCACCGCGGTTTTTGCAGCGATCAGTCCCAACCAGCAGGGCGATCCGGACGCCTCGACGGTCTCCTTCACGATGCAGCGCAATTCCGCGGACACGGGCTTTCTGGCTTGCCAGGTCACCTCGGCAAAAACCAGGTCTTGCCCGCTCCCGAATAAACCGATCTCCGTGGCAACTGGAGACACGCTCAGCTATTGGTTAAAGTTTGCGGGTGTCAATCCTGCCGCCTCTGCCATTTTGAGCACCACGCTGGTTTGCGAGTAGACCGGGTTGAGATCGCCGCTTTCTCATGCCGGCCCGACGCGGAAGGCCAACGGGTTGTGGCCTGATTTGTGCCCGCCCGGGCGCACCGGCTGTCTTCATCCCGAGCTTTTCGCGATACAATGAGCGAGAAGCATGTCCCTCCGCCAGCCCAACCCGGCCCTTCTCTAGCGGCGCCCGCCGCTGACGCTTGTTCCGCGCACCGATTCCACTTCTCTCATCCAGAACCTGGAGGCCCGAAGGGCATGATTGACCGATTGCAACAGATGGAGCAGCGTTACGACGAGTTGCAGGCTCAGCTTGCGCTGCCCGAGGTCCTGAACGACCACGAGAAGTATCAGAAGACCAACAAGACTCTGCGCGAGATGGAGGCGACGGTAGAAAAGTACCGCGAGCTCAAGCAGGTGCGGGCGGGACTCGCCGACGCGCGCGCCATGCTCGCCGATCCGGAGATGCGCGCCATGGCCGAGGAAGAAATCGCCGCGCTCGAGCCACGCGAGCCGAAACTCGAAGAAGAGCTGAAGGTCCTGCTGCTTCCCAAGGACCCCAACGACGAGAAGAACGTGATTGTAGAGATTCGCGCCGGAACGGGCGGCGACGAGGCCTCGCTCTTTGCCGCCGAGATCTTCCGCATGTACACGCGCTTTGCCGAACAGCACCGCTGGAAGGTGGAGATGATGTCGCTATCGGAAAGCGGCGTGGGCGGCTACAAGGAAGTGATCGCCATCATTGAAGGCGACCGCGTCTACTCGCAGCTCAAGTGGGAGAGCGGCGTGCATCGCGTACAGCGCGTGCCGGAGACCGAACAGCAGGGCCGCGTGCACACCTCGGCCGTCACCGTCGCGGTGCTGCCCGAGGCAGAAGAGGTCGACGTGAAGATCGAGGCCAAGGACATTCGCATCGACACGTTCTGTTCGTCGGGCCCCGGCGGGCAGTCGGTAAACACCACCTATTCGGCGGTGCGCATCACTCACATTCCGACGGGCACCGTTGTCAGCTGCCAGGACGAAAAATCGCAGATCAAGAATCGCGAGAAAGGCATGCGCGTGCTGCGCTCGCGGCTCTACGAGATGGAGATGGAGCGCCAGCAGGAGGCGCTGGCCAAGGAGCGCAAGCAGATGGTGGGCTCCGGCGACCGCAGCGAGAAGATCCGAACCTACAACTTTCCCCAGAACCGCGTCACCGACCATCGCATCGGCCTGACGCTGCACCAGCTTGACCTGGTCATGGAAGGCCGCCTGCAGCCGATCGTCGATGCGCTCATCGCTCACTACCAGGCCGAGCAGTTGAACGGCGAGTCCGGCGACAAGGCTGCGTGAGCTTATGACCGTGGATGAGTCGCTTCGACGTGGCGAGGCGCTGTTGCGCGCCGGGCCGCATCCGGAGCGCGCGCGGCGCGACGCCGAATTGCTGCTGGCGCACGCGCTCAGGTGGGAGCGCGCGAGGCTACTCGCGCACTATGACGATGAGATTCCCGCGTCGAAGTCCGCGTTTTTTGACGGCCATCTCGCGCGCCGCGCCGCCGGCGAGCCCGTCCAATATATTCTCGGCGAAACCGAATTCTACGGGCTCGCGTTTCGCGTCGTACCGGACGTACTGATTCCGCGGCCGGAAACCGAGCATGTTGTCGAAACGGTGATCGAGCTCTCCTCGCGATTCTCCCATCCGCGCATCGTCGATGTGGGCTGCGGTTCGGGCGCGATCGCGGTCGCGCTGGCGCATTCGCTGCCAGGCGCGCGCGTCACGGCCACCGATATCTCCGCCGGAGCGCTCGCGATCGCGCGGGAGAACGCGGCGCGCAACGGCGTGGACGGTCGAATCCGTTTTCTGCAAGGAGATCTGCTGGAGCTGGTCGCGGGGGAGCGTTTCGAGCTGATCGTCTCAAACCCGCCTTATGTCGCAAACGCCGATCGAAAGACGCTTGCCGCTGAAGTGCGCGAGCACGAGCCTGCGGAAGCGCTCTTCGCCGGCGAAGACGGCATGGAGGTGATTCGCCGCCTTATCCCGCCGGCCTGCAAGGCTCTTGTGCCCGGCGGATTTCTGGTGCTGGAGATCGGCCACGATCAGTCGACCGTGGTAGGTGACTTGCTCAGCGAAGCCGGCTTCGAGGAAATCTCATTTGTTCCCGATCTGCAAGGCATTCCGCGTGTGGCTTGCGCTCAGCGGCCGTAAGCGCGGGCTGAAGCCCGTGAAATGGAGAGGGGAGGAGGATGCTTCGGCAGGACTGAATCGGCTGCGGAAGAACTCTCGACGACGTTTTGTAACAGTCCAGCACAGGAGCATCAGACACGCGATGAATGAAACGGGGTGCCCCATCCTTTCGCCCGGTTTTGGCGAAAGGGTGGGATTACGGCGGCCGACCGTTTTGTTCCTAAGGGCACGACTTCAGTCGTGCCGAAAATGGCGCAAAAATCAACGCGGGCTTCAGCCCCTGCGCTGTCGATCTTCATCCGCATCTCATCGGAAAGCAAACCGCGTGAGGCGCTATGGGTGCGCAGCCCGCTCGCTGGACTCAAGTCGACCCGTCGCGCTCAGATCGCGATAGAAGCCTAGATCGCGTCCACTTAGGCTCTTTGCGATATACGCGATCTGCCCATAGTGCAGGCCGAAGTGTTCTACCACCTGGTAAACGGCGTCGAGCCCATGAACGTGATAGCCCTGGATTTCAAACGGCGCCGCCAAATCCTCGGCGGTCAGTCGGAATAGAACCGTCGACGCTTCATCCATCGTCGCTTCCAGCGTTGCCAGCAGCTCGGCGGCCGAAATGCCCTCGCGCCGGCTGAACTCCGCGGGACGATCGCGCTTGTCCTCGCTCCGGTTGAATGAATCCACGAGCCATTGCCGGACGTTGCCGTTCAAATGCAGGATCAGGTTGCCGATGCTGTTGCTGGCCTCGTTGGGTCGCCACCAGACCTGCTCGTCGGTTAACGGCTCGACGCAGGCGCGAAGGCGCGGCCAGTATTGGCCGAGGAGCTTCTGGCGGGAGAATTCGAGAAAGAGCCTGGCCAGATCCGGATCGGTCGAGGGCATGGGAATCTCCATAGCGCCGACTCCACGCGGGCTCTTGATCCCAGGGAGGGGCGATCCGGCTTCCAAAAGGAGAACAACCGCAGATCCTTCGCCTTGGTCCGTCCGCCATCGCGGACGGATTTCTGCTCAGGATGACAGAAGCGACTTATGCAGCGACCAACAGAGTCGCGCCCTTTCAAAGCTCGTCTGGCGTTGTTACAGCCCCGCCGGCTTGGGGTTGGCGCGGTCGTACTTGGCCACGCGAATCTTGCGCGCGAGGCCGACTTTCGCAAGCAGCCAGATTCCCCAGAAGTTGGGATCGATCTCGTACCAGGCCAGGCCATGCCGCGCGGAGACCGGATGCGCATGGTGGTTGTTGTGCCAGCCTTCGCCGCCGGAAAGCAGCGCCACCCACCAGTTGTTGCGCGAATCGTCGTGGGTGTCGAAGCGGCGCCGTCCCCAAAGGTGGGTAGCCGAGTTGACCAGCCAGGTGGCGTGCAATCCCAGCGTAACTCGCAGGAAGCCGCCCCACAGCACCATGCCCACGGCGTTCTTCCATCCGCCAAAGGCCCAGCCGAGCCCGAAGAGCAGCACGGCACTGAGCGTGATGGGAAGCCAGTGATACTTGCTCAGCCAGACATGAAAACGGTCCCGGCTGAGATCGGGCACGTAGCGGGACAGCGCCTTGGTCTGCGCGTGCAGGGCGTCGCCAAAGAGCAGCCATCCGGTGTGCGCCCACCAGCCACCCTCGCGCGGCGTGTGCGGATCGCCGTGATGATCGCTCAACTGGTGATGCACGCGGTGCGTGGCCACCCAGAAGATCGGGCCGCCCTCCAGCGAAAGCGTAGCGCCGATCGACATGAGGTATTCGAGCCACTTGGGAACCTGGTAGCCGCGGTGCGTGAGCAGGCGGTGATAACACATGCCGATACCGACGTTGATGGCGACGATGTAGATGATCGCCATGACCGCCAGCCGTTGCCAGGTGAAGAAAAAGAACGCGGCCAGAGCGCCGGCGTGCAGCAGGGCGATGATCGAGGTGGTCGTCCAGTTGATGCCGCCTTCGAGCGAAACGGCCTTCCCCATGCGAAGCTCGTCGCGCGCGGCAAGTACGTGGATTCTTTTGCCTGCCGGCTGGACTTCGGCTTGCTCATTCAGTTGCAGCGGATCGGAGCTTGTCGTTTGGTGTGGCGGTGCGGTGAGGGATGCGGCCATTCTTTCGAGGTTCCTTGGGGCGTGGCGGCGTGCCCACGCATTCGTCAATTGTATAGGAGAGACAGGATTCGCTACCCGGGTCTTCTGTCACAAAAGTCGTAGAAGATTCCCGTCCCACCCATTGGTGCGCCGCGCGGCTCACGAATGGGATGGGCCATGGCCGGTGCTTCTATCCGGCCGCCCCGCGAAAATGACCTACAATTCCTCCGTTCGGAAATTCCACCCCTTGAATGGAGCCAGTTCCAATGCCACCAAGAGCACATCGTTCTTTCCCCCTGGCTGTCATGCTGGCCGCGCTTGCTTTGCATGCGGCCACCAAACCCAAGCCTGCCCCTGCGGCGCCGGCTCCGGACGATCCCTACGCAGAAGTGCAGCCGGCTGCCGAAGCCCTCGACCTGAATATGGTCCAGCGCATTCGCGACGAAGGACTGAATCATTCGCACGTGATGGAATTCGCCACCGCGCTGATGGATGGCATTGGCCCGCGGCTGACCGGCTCGCCCAACGTGATGAAAGCCAACCAGTGGACGCGCGACACGCTGACCAAGATCGGCCTGGAGAACGCGCACCTGGAAGACTGGGGCGAGTTCGGCATGGGCTGGCAGCAGTTGAACACCTGGGCGCGCATGGTGACGCCGGATACGGCGGTCCTCATTGTGCAGGCCACGGCGTGGTCGCCTTCGACGCCCGGCCCTGTCACCGGCGACGTGGTGTACGTGAAGATCGAGGACGAAAAGGACTTCGATCAGTACAAGGGCAAGCTGGCCGGCAAGATCGTTCTCTTCGGCGCCATGCGCCCTGTGCCGCCCGTCGACAAGGCGCTCTTCGAACGCTACACCGACCAGGAACTGGCCGAGATGGCGGAGTATCCGGTGAATGCCTACTCCGGCAACTTCCCGCCGGAGATGCAGGCGCGCATGCGCGAGCGCATGGAGAGGCTGCGGCTGATCGACAAGATCGCGCAGTTCTTTGCCGACGAAAAGGTCGCCGCGGTGATCGAGCCCAGCCGCGACGCCAAGAACGGCGGAGGGTCGGGCGGCACACTTTTCGATGACAACGGGGCAACTCTCGGCCGCACGCCCTACCTGGCCGACAAAGCCGTCAAGATTCCGGTCGTGGTTGCGGCGATTGAGAGCTATGGCCGGCTGTATCGGCTGACCGAGGCGCACGCGCCGGTGAGCGTTCAGATCGACGTCGAGACCAAAACCACCGGCGACCACGAGCACGGCTTCGACACCGTCGCCGAAATTCCTGGGACGGATCCGAAGCTGAAAGACCAAGTGGTGATGCTCGGCGGGCACCTCGATAGCTGGATCGCCGGGACCGGCGCGACCGACAACGGCGCCGGAACCATCGTGGCCATGGAAGCGGTGCGCATTCTGAAGGCGCTCGACATCAAGCCCCGGCGAACCATCCGCATTGCCTTGTGGACCGGCGAGGAAGAAGGCCTGTTCGGCTCGAAGGGATATTGCACGGCGCACTTCGGCTCGGCGAAGCTTTCCACCACCCCCGAACAGATGCAGCTGCCCGAGTTCATGAGACGAGCCGTTGGTCCGCTCGAAGTGAAGCCGGAGCAGAAGCTCATTTCGGCCTATTTCAACGTGGACAACGGCAGCGGAAAAATTCGCGGCATCTATACGCAGGGCAACGCAGCCGTCGCGCCGATCTTTGCACAGTGGATTGCGCCGCTGAAGGACCTGGGCGTAAGCACCGTGACGATGCGCAACACCGGCGGCACCGATCATCTGAGCTTCGACGCGGTCGGGATCCCGGGATTCCAGTTCATCCAGGACCCGCTCGACTACGAGTCGCGCACCCACCACTCGAACCAGGACGTCGTCGAGCGCCTGCAGGCCGCCGACCTGAAGCAGATTGCCACGGTCGAGGCCATTTTTGTCTACAACGCAGCGCAGCGCGACCAGATGATGCCGCGCAAACCGTTGCCGCAGCCCGACCAGGAAGAGAAACGCCGCGCGCCACTGGATATCTTTCCTGGAGCCGTTCCGCCCGAAAAAAAGTAGCCCGATAAATCCGGTGCCCCATCTTTCCGCGCTTTTTTGCGGAACGGGTGAGCTGATCCGACGATCACGAACAGCACCGTGCCCCATCCTTTCCGCGCTTTTTGCGGAAAGGGTGGGATGGGATCCGAAGCCCTCCCTACTCGGTCGTGCCGCCGTCTTCCGCCGGCAGCATCTGATAGCTCACAAAGGCAAAATGCTGCCCGTCGGGAGCCCAGTTGGGGACGTTGTCCGTGCCAGATCCGCCGACGATATTCACCAGCGTGCGAACATTTTTATCTGCCGGAGTAAGAAGACGTAGCATCACATCCTTGTTGGCCGGATGACCGGTAACTTCTCGCGGATAACTCAGGATGACGATCGACTTGCCATCAGGCGAGGCGTGCGGCGTCCAGTTATTCAATCCATCGGAAGTCATCTGCTCGGGCGCGCTTCCGTCCGGCCGCATGCGCCAGATCTGCATGGTTCCGTCGCGATCAGAGTTGAAGTAGATGAACTGTCCGTCCGGCGAGTAATCCGGATCGTCGCTGATTCCGCTCCCCGCAGTGAGCGCCTTCTCGTCACCGCCTTCAACAGGAACGGCGTAGATATTGAGCGAGCCATGATCCGGCCGCGTGAATAAGATCGTCTTCCCGTCCGGCGACCAGCTATGGAAGTACGCATTGGGATTTTGCGTGACCAGCCTGGGTTGGCCTCCATTCGAGGGAACAACATAGACCCGTATTTCCGGCTTGTCCGGCATGGCGCAACTGATCGCCAGCCATTTGCCGTCGGGCGAGAGGCCATGGCTGCCCGTGCATCGCGTTGCTGCGCCCGTGTCAATCGTTTTGGGCTCGCCGCCGGTTACGGGGATGGTCCAGAGGCGGCCGTCGAGATCGTAGATCAGCGAATGCCCATCGCGGCTCCAGTTCGGCGCCTCCATGTGGCCGCGTATGGATCGGACCACGATCGAACGGGGAGAATCCGCATCGAGCCCGATCGTCTGCAGCGTGCTGTAGAGCGCCATTTGAGTCGACTCTTTGGGCGGCGTGAGTTGCTTCAGTTCCAGGTTCGAGAAGTTCGCCGTTTCCACGACATCTTTGTTGTGGGAGCACACGCCGATTCCGACATAAAAAGGCTCCTTTAAATGCAACTGGATCGAGGCGCCGGCCTGGTGAAGCGGCTCGCCGCGGTTGCTGACAAACATGGTGAATACATCGCCGCGCTTCTCCAGGCGAAGGCGCTTCGGCGGGTCGATGTTCAACTCGATATCCTGCGTGGTTGCGCCCCGGTCGCGACGGTATTGCAAAGCCGTCAGGCCAACTCCGTGTTGGGCGGCGTCGACGTAAACGCCATCCTCGTCGAGCGTCTGCCGGAACATGAGCAGTGCTTTGCGGTGCGGATTGGGATTGCCTGACTTATCCGGGAAATCGATATCGGCGGTCAGCGAGACATCGCCGCTCATCTTCTTCCAGACAAAGTGGAAGGCGTCTGTCTTCATCCACAAGTTCGCTCCCGCGGAGCTGATGGTGTAAACGCCCGTGGCCGGGTCGAAATTCGCTTTCCCCGGCGGAGTCACGCTGCCCACATCCGACTGCGCTTCGAACACACCGAGCGCCGGATTGCCGCCCGCGGCGCCATCGAGCCTGGAGGAGGCTCCCAGCGCACCCGCCAACGTCACCGCCGCCAAAATTCCAGAAATCCGCCTCAACTCTGCAAATCTCATCGCGCTCCACCCCTGAGAAAGCATAGCTCCTGCCCAATGTCATGGAGTCGGCCGGGGCGTATAATCGGACCGATGGCGACTGGCGCATCGACTTTACCCGCACAGCCGGCACCCACCGCGCCGGAGCCGCTGCCTGCCATTGATCCCGAGACTGAGACTAAACTTCGCGCACTGGAGGCTCGCCTGGAGCAGTTGGGCAGCCTTATGGTGGCTTATTCGGGCGGCGTCGACTCGGCCTTTCTCGCCGCGACGACGCATCGAGTGCTCGGCGACCGCATGCTTGCCGTGCTGGCCGATTCGCCCAGCCTGGCCCGCCGCGACCTGGAGCAGGCCAGTGAGTTTGCCCGCACGCTGGCAATGCCGTTGCGCGTGATCGCCACCGCGGAGCTCGACCGCCCTGAGTATCGCCGCAACGACGCCGACCGCTGTTTTCACTGCAAGGACGAACTCTTTGCTGTAATGCAGGATCTGGGCGCGGAATTGGGATTTGCGAACATCGCCTACGGAATGAACGCCGACGATACCCGCGACTTTCGCCCTGGGCAGCGCGCCGCCCGCGAACACGAGGTGCTGGCGCCGTTGGCGGAGGCCGGCCTGACGAAGGCGGAGATTCGCCGATTGGCCAGAGCAGCCGGGTACCCGCTTTGGGACCGGCCGGCAGCGCCGTGTCTTTCGTCGCGCGTGGAATATGGCCGCGCGGTCACGCGCGAAGTGCTGTCGCAGGTGGAGCAGGCCGAAGAAAGCCTGCGCCGGCTGGGTTTTCGCGAGTTGCGCGTGCGCCATCACGGCGAGCTGGCGCGTGTGGAGATCGCGCGCACCGAGCTGCCGCGGGCGCTGACGATGGAGATGTTCGATGCGATCGCGGCGGAGCTCAAGCGCGCCGGGTTCAAGTATGTATCGATCGATTGCTCCGGCTTTCGCTCCGGCTCGCTGAACGATCTGCTGCCGGCAGAGGCGCTGGCGCGGGGCGGGGCGTAAAACGGCCATCGAGGATAGCTGTATCGAGATAGTGATTCAGTTGGGAGGGTACGGGCTTCAGCCCGTACATTTTCGTCGATAAAACTGATTCCGGGGCTTTAGCCCCTGAGGAGGCCGGGCCCTACCTCTCCTTCCTTAGCCTTCATCGGCCATTTAGAATCGCATTCGATGCGGACTGCGTACCTCGAATGCTTTTCCGGAATCAGCGGCGACATGATGCTCGGCGCCCTGGTGGGTGCGGGCGTGCCGTTCGAGCATCTGGAGCAGGTCATCGCTGCGCTCAACGTCGGTGCGCGGCTGGAAATGCGCAAGGTGACACGCGGCGGCATTGCGGCAATCAAGATCGACGTGATCGCGCCGGATCAGGCTGCAAATCACTCCCCTGAGAACCCTTCAGCGCACACGCACGGCGAGCATTCTCATCCGCATCATCATGAAGCCCGCGGCCATCACCACCATTCTCACGAGGAGCACGCGGGCGCAGGGCATGCGCACGCGCCGCATCGCTCGCTGTCGGCCATCCTCGCCATCATTCGCGCGGCGCCGTTGACCGATGCCGTAAAAGACCTCGCCTGCCGCGCCTTTCAACTTCTTGGTGAAGCCGAAGCCGGCATTCACTTGATTTCGGTCGAACGGGTCCACTTTCACGAGGTGGGTGCGGTCGACACAATCGTGGACATTGTTTGCGCGGCCGCCGGGGCCGCGGCGCTCAACGTCGACCGCTGGATCGCCTCGCCGTTGAATGTCGGCAGCGGAACCGTGGTTTGCCAGCATGGCACTCTGCCCGTGCCTGCGCCCGCCACGCTCGCGCTGCTCGGCGATGCGCCGATGTACGCGGCCGGCCCGCCCATGGAGCGCGTCACGCCGACCGGTGCGGCGGTGCTGCGCATGCTCAACGTGCGCTACGCGACGCTCCCGCAGATGCGCGTGGCGGCGACCGGTTACGGCGCCGGT
>Ga0335078_10007264_pt1 | contig 16431 bp, 10 predicted proteins | sample Lox_Sample_32_FD_206711 | JGI IMG/M metagenome (GOLD analysis project Ga0335078, IMG submission 206711) | Soil microbial communities from Loxahatchee National Wildlife Refuge, Florida, United States - Lox_Sample_3.2 | ecosystem: Environmental > Terrestrial > Soil > Wetlands | place: USA...
GAAAGGCTCGCCCCATACAGCATAATATCAATTGTTACGAGTCTCTGAAATCCCAGCCCCAGGCAAGCCGCCCAGCACGTTGCACAAACAATGATCGCCACCCACGGCGCCTTCGTCTTGCGGCTGACCTTCCCAAACACCTTCGGCAGCATCCCGTCCCAGGACATCGCCAGCGGCAATCTCGAATAGCTCATTACCAGCGCGTTGAACATTCCGAACGCGCTCATCATCCCACCTGTCACCAGCAAAAACCGTAGCCACTCGAATCCGTAAATCTTCCCGCCTATCATTCCCGCGATCCCCGCCCACGATCCGTCTTCGGCAAATCGCGAAGCCGGAATCCCCGTGACATAAACCGCCAGGAACGGCAAGACGTAAGTCAGCGAAACCAGTACCACCGCGGCGATCATCGCCTTGGGATACGTCCGCTGCGGCCGCTCTACTTCCTGGGCGATCGTCGAAGCGTTATCCCAGCCCATGTAATTCCACATGGCTACCAGCACGCCGGCAAGCAATCCAAGTCCAGTGGTCGCCGAAGCCGCTTGGGGCGCCGCGAACGCTCCCGCCTTTAGCGGTGAGAGCACCACCACCAGCGCGAATGGCGCCGAGAGCAGAAAGAACAGCCACAGCGACGTCAGCCCCACCACGCGAATCCCCGCCAAGTTCAACACCGCGCAAGCCACCACCACAAACAATCCAGCCATTACCCCGTGACTCCCGATCCCAAACCATGGCGCCACCTGCGCGAGATAAAAAACAAAAAGCGTCGGGTAAATCGCCATATCGAAAATGCTCGCCGCCAGCGAAAGCCACGCTTCCTGGAATCCCCAGAAATTCCCCATCCCGCGCCGCACCCACGCATAGTAGCCGCCTTCCTGCGGCAGCGCGCTGGAAAGTTCTCCTATCATGAACGCCGTCGGCAAACTCCACAGCACCGGCAAGAACAGCAAAATCAAAATTCCGCGCCCATACCCCGCGCCATGAACGATCTCTTCCGTGCCGTACGTTCCCCCCGACACCATGAAAAACGTCGCGGCCACCAGCGGCCAGAGCGTCAGCTTTGCCGTTTTCTTTCTCGCTTGGGGAATTGCAGGGGCAGGTAAGTGGGCGGGAACTGATATGCTGCTCAATTTTTACCGTCGTCCTCCTCGGGCGGCTCTCGCTCCTAGCGCGTCATGGAAGCGAGATGGCACCGGAAGGATACAAGGTCTGCATCTGCATGCAACTAAAAAATGCATTCTCCTGAATATTTTTTTGCCGCACCGGTGATAAACTGCGCCGTTCGCCTGCACTCATAATTTCTCGGGAGCCCTGCTTCATGAAACCTGCCCTTCGCTTGTTCGTGACTGTACTTCTTCTCGCAGCACTACCGTTGCTCCAGGCCCGGCAATCTGCTGGTTCGACCCGGCCCATCACCATCCAGGATCTGTTCCGGATAAAACAGGTCCAGGATCCACGCATCTCTCCCGACGGCCAGTGGGTCGCCTACACCGTCACCTCGACCAAGCTCGCCGAAGACAAGACCGAGGATCGCATCTGGATGGTTCCTGCCGGAGGCGGCGACGCCGTTCCTCTCTCCGCCGAGGGCGTTTCCTCGAACCATCCTCGCTGGAGCCCGGACGGCAAATGGCTCGCCTTCCTGTCCGCCCGAAACGACGGAAAAACTCAGGTCTGGCTCCTCAATCGCCTCGGTGGCGAAGCCCAAAAGCTCACAGACACGCCTCAGGACGTTTCTAATTTCGCTTGGTCCCCCGACAGCCGGCGTCTCGTCCTTGTTCTCAAAGACCCCACACCTGAAGAGTTACAAGCGGCTAAAGACAAAAGCACGGATCAAGCTGGCGACTCGGACGATTCCGCCAAGGATAAAAAGCCCAAAACGCAGAAACCCTGGGTCATTGACCGTCTCCAATTTAAAGAAGACACCATCGGCTATCTCGACCGCCGTCGCACTCACCTCTATGTTTTCGATCTCGCCTCAAAATCCCTCACCCAGGTCACCTCCGGTGACTTCGACGATTCGGACCCCGCTTGGTCTCCCGACGGCAAGCTGCTCGCCTTCGTCAGCAACCGCTCCCTCCCCGATCCTGACCGCACCTACGACACCAACGTCTGGATGGTCTCCGCGGACAACACCGACAAGGGAGCTCACATCACACAGGTCACTGCCAATCCCGGCGAAGATCGTTCCCCAGCTTGGTCCCCCGACGGCAAGGAAATCGCCTACTCCTCGCAGCTCGATCCCAAGCTGTTCCAATACGCCACCCACCACATTGCAGTCGTTCCCGTTCCGGCAATTGGTGGTCAGCCTAGCGAAGCAAGAGTCCTCACTCTGACGCTCGACCGTAACTCTTCCGATCCACGCTTCAGTCCCGATGGCAAGTCCATACTTTTCATCGCCGACGACGATGGCACGCAGAATCTTCTTCAAATTGATCCCGTCACGGGAAAAATCACCCGCCCCATCGGTGGCCGCCTTATGCTTTATTCCTTCGCGCTCTCTAAGTCAGGAGAGATCGCAGCCGACATCGTCACCCTCGACCGCCCCGACGAGGTCTACACCCTTATCAACGGGAAGCTCGATCGAGTCACCCACACCAATGATGCGCTGATGTCCCAGCTCAAGCTTTCCCAGGGCGAATATGTCAGCTTCAAGAGCAAGGACGGCACCATCGTCCACGGTTACATGTACAAGCCGCTCGATTACGTTCCCGGCAAAAGGTATCCCACACTACTCCGTCCCCACGGTGGACCTGTTTGGGCCTATTACGCGGAGTTCAGCCATCTTGCACAGCTCTTCGCCGCCAATGGCTACGTTGTCCTATTTCCCAATCCTCGGGGTTCTTCTGGCTATGGCGAACCATACTGCAAGGCCATCTGGGCGGATTGGGGCGGAAAGGATTTTCAGGACGACATGGCCTTCGTGGACTACGCCATCGCCCAGGGCGTTGCCGATCCCAATAAGCTCGGCGTCGGCGGGTGGTCATACGGAGGGATCTCCACCGACTTTATCATCGGCCAAACCAACCGGTTCAAGGCCGCCATCTCCGGCGCCGGAGCTTCCGAATTCATCAGCCTTTACGGCCACGACCAGTACCAGCGCGACTATTACATCGAACTCGGCTATCCCTGGGAGCACAAGGACATCTGGGACAAACTCGCCTACTTCTATAAAGTCCAGGACATCAGGACCCCTGCGCTCTTCATGGGCGGCAATCTCGACGTCAATGTTCCCGTCCTCGGCGGCGAACAAATGTATCAGGCCTTACGCGCTCTCAATCGCACCACCGAACTCGTCGTCTATCCCGGCGAATACCACGAATTCACCGTTCCTTCTCATCTTGAGGACCGTCTCAAGCGCTACCTCGCATGGTACAACCACTATGTCAAAGGCGATTCCGCTCCGGCCTCTTTGCCCCCGGACACCTCCAAGATTGAAATGAAGAGCGCGGACTAGTTCGACACCTTCCTCTCAAAGACAAATGCGCGCCATGATCCTTGCATGGGTGTATAAGAATAGGCATCTCTTCGTCCTTGGAGGTTCCCATGCAAGAGTCCCGACGCCGCGCACTTACAGCACTCGCGGGTGCTCTCGGTGTAATGATTGTGAAGCCCGTGACCTCTTACTCCCAGAGCCGCGGAACTCCCCAGCCGCTTCCTTCTCCCAATGCTCCGGATCCCTATGCCCCGGCTGGCCTGGATGGTCCTCCGGCCCCCAATCCTGCGGTGCAAAGGCACATTGACCAGCAGAATCAGCAACACATTCGCGACGACGTTCATCATCTCTACGCGCTAGCTTCCGAGCTCAAAGACAAGGTAGACAAGACCAACGAGACGCTCACCCTGGACGTTTCCCTCGTGAAAGAAGCCCAGGCCATCGAGAAACTCGCCAAACAAATCAAGAATCTCGCCAAGGGCTGAACCAGTCCTGCGGCACATCTACTTGAACTTCGGTTCGGAACTGACCTTCAGGTGCGCGCACAAAAAGCGCTTCGCGCGATCTTCCCCGAGTCGCGTCGTTGGCCCTGACGTTTCCGCCAACAATGCTCTTCGATTAGCGGCTCGGCGATTTTTGCAGTTCATCCAATGCGGCGAGAACCTCTTGGCTATGCGTCTGGACGTTAACGTCCAGCCACATCCTGCGGATCACGCCCTGCGGGTCAATCAGAAACGTGTGGCGCGAGGAGATTTTTGTGAACAGGAGATTCACGGACGAACCATACTTTTCCGAAACTTTTTTCTCTGTGTCGGCCAGGAGTTTGAAATGCAGCCCTTCCTTGGTGCAGAACGCCTGATGCGATTTCTCGTCCTGCACGCTGACTCCAAGAATCACCGCGCCGCGCTTCTCATAATCGGCCAGATCTCGCTGGAAATTGTGCGCTTCAATCGTGCAGCCGCTGGTGAAATCTTTGGGATAGAAATACAGGACCACCCACTTGCCGCGATAGTCGTGAAGGGAAACATTTTCGCCGTTTTCCGAGCCAAGCGTAAAATCCGGTGCAGCTGTTCCTATCGCGGGCGCCTTTCCTGACCTTCTGCTCATGGCGTAGCCTCCCAACACCAGCAGCGCCAGAATTCCGATGACCAATGCGATCGCAATCATGCGCAACTTGATCTCCCACTCTTCCTTCGCCCCGGCTGCCTGTCCAGAACTCTCCGCCGGTTAGCGTTGTAACACGCCAAACGGACGCGCGAAACAGAAAAGAGCTTTCAACCCCAATCCGACCACAGAGCAATGGCCAGTGTAAGCCCTGTATTTGCAATGTCTTATATGGCCACTTTGGGTGGCGCTCGAGGCGCCGCGATTCGGAGGAGTTTAGCTCGGCAACCCCCAATGCACCGCTAGGGCGTTGGGCTGCAAGTGGAAGGAAGAGAAAGCGTCTCGCCGGGAAGGATCAAGTCAGGATTGTGAATCTGCGGATTGAAATGAGCCAGGCAAGTCCAGGCCGCCCCGGACCCGAAATAAGATCGCGCGATAGACCACAGCGTGTCACCCGGGCGGACCGTGATGGCGCGGGACGCGTTCAAAGAAGAAGTCAGCCCCGTCGGACTTGCTCCGCGGCGGGGAACAAAAATCTCGCTGCCTTCGGGCAGAGCGCGCGGATCACTCGCGCCCGGATTAATCTCCAGTAGTTCCTGCCAGCGCGAGCCATGTCCGAGATATTCGCGCGCAAATTTCCAGTAAGTGTCTCCGCGCTTCACGGTCACTCGCTCCAGGTGCGCGACGTCAGTCGTCACAAAGGCGCGCGATGGCGAAACGCTTATCGTGCGTCCGGGGAGGACCGGCCTCGGTTCGAACGGAGAAATTCTTCCTCGCGAAGCAACGCTGGACGGAACCCGCCGCGTCCGAGAGACCATAGGATCAGCTGTGGAGGTTCGCAGCCCCGGAATGATTTCAGAAAACGTCTGAGCACTGTCGCGGCGTTCCCGGGGAATTACGATCGGGCGCGACCCGCTGCTAGGTGCGATCATTCGAGAAGATCCGTTGGGAGGTGCGATCGTCGGCTTTACAACCGCGAAGGAATTCGCGGGCAGCTTCATCGGGAAACCTGACGCCGGTTCTTTCTTGAGTGCATCTTGGGCTTCTCGCGCGGCTTTCTCCCGGCGGTAACGCCGGGCGATTTCTCCCAGCGATTCGTTTCCCGCGGGCGAGCCTGCATCGAATGTCTTTTCGGGTTGCTCAGCGGAGGGCGGAAGTGAATGTTTCTTACGCGCCTCTACTTTGGCTTCGTCGGCAGGAGTAAGAATTTGCGCGCGCTTCAAATCGTCGTCCGTGTAAACGTGCTGTGGCGCGCGATGCTCCTTCGCTTTGCGCGCTTGTTCTTGCCGCGCGGCTTCTGCGACGCTCTGCGCGTGCGCGGACGTAACGAGCCAGAAGCATCCCGCGAACAAAACGATCAGCGGCACACACCACATGCGCAGCGGTCGCAGTCTTCGCGAGATGGGGCCTTTGGGGCGCATCGACTCGATTCAAAAAGTGCTTTTCTGGCCTTGGGGACCGGACCTATCGTCAAGACCCATTGTACCCCCGGAAGACGCTTACGCCACGGAACCTTTTGCGAAAAAGTACACGTGGCGGATGGGAGTCTGATTTGTAGTCTAATGGAGAGGCTCTACCTGGCGAGGTCTGGCAAGATGGCTCATCCTCTGCTCCTGGGCTCATTTCTTTTTCTCGCGCTTCTCGCTCCGGCAGAAAATCGCGCGGCAGACCCGGGTGATTGCACCGGCACAGTCGTGGACGAAAATGGGGTACCTGTCGCTTCCGCGCGGATCACCTTTGAGAACCAAAATCATCAGTTGTTCCGAACGGAGAGCGATGGAGCCGGCCGCTTCGTACTTCGCAATCTGCCTGCGGGAGACTATAAGATCGAGGTTCGCAAGCCGGATTTTTATCTGCTCACCATTCCGTCATTCACTGTGGGGAGCGCAAGGCCAGGAGCCTCCGCCAATCAACTCACATTGGTCTTGAATCACCAGCAGGAAATTCATGAACATGTTCAAGTTACCGCGGGACCAGTTCAAATTGATCCGCGGGATACAGCGCAGCGCTCGTCGTTGACCACAGAAGATATCCGCGATATCCCCGTACCCAACAGCCACGTCCTGCAGCAGAGTCTCGTGGCGTTGCCGGAAATCGTACAGGACAACGCGGATAATTTGCACGTGGCAGGAGCGCGTTCAGGAGAAACGCAATATCTGCTCGATGGATTCGAAGTAGGTGATCCGGCCAGCGGGGCATTGACTTCGCGTTTCAATATTGACGCCACGCGCGGAGCGGAAGTCCAGACGGCGCGAATCGGAGCAGCCTATGCGCACTCGGGAGCGAACGTCTTGAGCCTCGAAACTCCCGATGGCGATGACCGCTGGCGTTTTGGAACCACCAACCCGATCCCCGGAATCAACGTTCAGGAAGGATGGCATCTGGGCAACTGGTACCCGCGCTTTCTTGTTTCCGGCCCCATCGAGCGCGGGCGCTTCTGGTTTTCGGACGCGATCAGCATCCAGCACACGTTCGCCGTCGTTAAGCAGCAGCCCGCGGGCGCGAATACTTCGGAAAATTGGGCTGGCGATAATCTTCTGCGGCTTCAATACAACATCACGCCAAAGCATATTCTGCACGCGACGCTACTCTATGATCGTGCGCATGGCGTCAACCTCGGCCTGGATGCACTCGATCCGCAATCCACCACGCTGACGGCCAATGAGCGGCGCGGCTTCGTCGCTCTGCAGGATCAGGTGTGGCTGCATGACACTCTCTTCGAACTGGGCATCGCCGCCGATAGCGGAGTGCAGGACTTCGTCCCTCAGGGCCCGCTCTCCTATGTGCTTCTGACTCAGGGCGCCAGCGGAAACTATTTTGAGCGGCTGCATCAGCGCGGCCGGCGGCTTCAGGCAGTGGGAAACGTGATCGGCGCTTCGCGGCGCTGGCATGGAAGCCATCAGCTTTCCGTAGGATTCAACGTTGCGGGACTCAGATACTCGCAATCCGCTGAACGCGGCGAAATCCAGGCCCTGCGCGCGGACAACACGCTAGCGCGGCAAACGGTCTTTACCGGCATCGCCAATCCGGCGCTCTCTGACACCCAGGCGGGCGGCTATGCACAGGACACGTGGCAATTCTCTAAGCATTTTGTATTTCAAGCCGGTTTGCGCGGAGATTGGGACAGCTTCACGCACAGCGGGATGGCGGAGCCGCGCATCTCCGGCAATTATCTGCCCTTCGGTGACGATCGGGCGAAACTTTCATTGGGTTGGGGAATCTACAATGCGCCCTTGAATCTCTCGTTGATTGCCCAGGCGTACGACCAGCAGCAGGTAGATACGTTTTACGATCCAACAGGGACGATCCCAATCCTCGGCCCCGTAGTGAGTCAATTTTCCCTACCGGCGAACGGCCTGCTGCAACCTCGCTTCACGATTTCGAGCGCCGGATGGCAGGAGAAAATCGGTGCGAATACTTACGTTGACCTGGAACTTCTGGCTCGCAATGGCGATCACGGACTTGCGTATGTTGACCAGCAGCCTTCGCAGCCTGGCGGCATTTTCCTTCTTCAGGATCATCGTAAGGATCGTTACCGCGCCGCCACCCTCTCCGTCCGCCACGTCTTCTCGGAATCCACGCAAGTTTACGCCGCGTATACAAGGTCGCGGGCACGGTCGAATCAAGTTCTGAACCCGGCTCTGGGTTCGATCTTCTACGCCCCCCAACAGTCCGCGCCGGTGCTGTGGGACGCTCCCAACCGGTTGCTTTCCTGGGGCTGGACACCCACACACATCTGGGGCTTGCAGTTGAGCTATTTTCTCGAATACCGGACGGGTTATCCATTCAGTTCCGTCAATTTGCAGCAGGAGCTGGTGGGAGCGCCCAACTCACTGAGGTTTCCCGGCTATACAAGCCTGAACCTTGGCCTCGAAAAGAAGTTCGGATTCCACGGCTATCTGTGGGCCGCGCGCATCGAGGCAGTCAATGTTCTCGGCCGTAAGAATCCAGACACGGTGGTGAACAACGTGGACGCGCCAAACTATGGAACCTTCGCTGGCGGCCAGGGCCGCGCCTTCACCCTCCGCCTCCGCTTCGTCGGCAGGAAGTGATCCGCGCGGTTCGCGCCATGGTTGGTGGAGGCGGGGGGAGTCGAACCCCCGTCCGAAAAGCGTTACGGCCCGAAGCCTACATGCTTATCTCAGTTCCGGTCGCGACTCGCTTGCGCGAATCGCTGGTTCGCCCGCCGCGCTCAGAACGAGCAAGAAACGCAGCCGGCTAGTCCGATGGTTCTCGCCCAGGCTTTACGGACCGAAAAGCTCAAGCCAGCTCACTGTGTGACGCCTCTTACCGGGCCCGTGAGCAAAGCCCGGGGAAGCGTGCGCTTAATTAATTAAGCAGCAAGTGCCAAGTTGTTGTTGGCAGTTCTAGTTTCCAGCCAGTTACGGACGGTTGGCCTCCGGCATGCCTTCGGGACGCGACAGCTTCCGTCGAAACCGTGTCGCCCCCTACGACTATTTTACCATTGTCGGCCTTCCGAGGGCGGACCAAGCGGTTTGGACCAGGTTTGAGGGACAGCAGGGACGATAGGCTGTCTGGCGCGAAGAACTCTATTCAACTGGGCACAGAGGTACGGGAGGGTGGTTGACGAGCGCGACGAGCGATTCGAGAATGGCTGGACGGGAGAGTTATCGGCCAAAGCCGCTCAAAACCGGGTATGGCACAAGAAGCCAATGCGATGGAGCAGGCCGTAGCGCGAGCCGTGCGGGACAATCTGGAGCGAGTCCAGAGGTCTTCTGACGAGCTGCACGACGCGGTGAGGGATGTGGTGGCCGCCTGCGGCAGCAACAAGCCGACGAACGCGCTCCCGCCACTCTTGCGGGCGCAAACGGCTTCTGCTTCACTTTCGGCCTCCTTAGAGGTGCTCTCGCGGTTCATCACCGCGGCGCTGAATCCCGCAGCGCGGTCGCCACTGGAAGCGGAAATCGCAAGATTGACGACGGCTGTCGCCGTGGAACCGCCCGCTGCGCCTCCGCAGCCGGCGCGCCCGGAGCCGTCAGCGCCAAAGCCCATGGCGGCAACACCGGCGCATTCTGACCACCCCGTAAAGCAGGCAGCGCCTGCTCCTCCCCCCGTTCCGGTACCTGAAGCAGTCGAGCCGGAACCCGAACCTTTACCTCCCTCCCTGCCCGAAGATGAAGTTGAAGTAAACTTGGAAGAAGAATTTGACGTCAACCGGCTTTCTCCGGAAGAGCAGGAATTGCACCGGCGCGCGAATCGGGTGGCGAAAGTTTCGATGCAAGATATTAAAATGCTGAGGCCGGAACAAGTGCGGCTAGGCCGCCAGCACAAAGATCTGTGCATCCGATTGAAAGATGACATTGAGAAGGCTCATCGAGAATACGACCGGCGGTTCAAGCCGATCATGGACCACCCGGTGGATTACTTCTATCGCTGGATGGTGGAAATCCTCGCGGAAGGCGACTCCAGCGCGCTCGGCGAATATCCCTACGCCGCATCGGCCAAGTCCCACTAAACACCCGCGTGATCCGTGGACGGAAGCCGCGCCACTGTTGCGGCCGGCAAGGGCCGTGCCCTGCGCAACGGCGGCAATGACGCTGATCCTTCTCATGGGAGCGGCGTCCCACGGCGCGAGCAACACGCGTCACCACCACAGAAGAGATCCCAACAGAGTAAAAACCGTGGCCTGCGGAGCGGGATGCCTGCCGGAGATCATCGCGCCCCAAGTAGCCACTGCCACGCCCGAAGATGCCGCACTGGAAAAAAGTCTCTCCTCGCTCGCGCGGGACCTGCACAACGCCGTGCCCGGAGCCTACAACAAGCTTGCGGCCTTTGCTGGGCAGAATGCCGAAAACGTGTGGGGAGCGCGCGCGGCGCTGGCCCTGGGCTACGACGATTACTCCAAGAGTCATTTTCCGCAGGCCATGGCGTGGTTCGGCAAAGCGCAAAGCGACACCCTGCTGGCGGAGTACACGCTCTTCTGGAAAGCGCAAACCGAACGGGCCATGAAACGAACGGCAGCGGCCCTGGCGGACTTCAGTGCCATGCAGACTCAATATCCGAATACGGCGATCAAGGAGCAGTTGGTGGACGCCCTGGCCAATACCGCCGTGGATGCGGGGCATCCGCAGGCTGCCATTGACGCGCTGAATTCGTATTCCGGAACCGCCGCGAAAACCCCTCTCTTATTGGACCGAGCGCAGGCTTACCGCGCGGCGCGTCAGACCGTGCGCGCCGCCGACGATTACCAGACGCTCTATTTCAAGTACCCGCTGAGCGACGAAGCCAAAGTCGCGGGCGCCATTCTGCCACAGCTGCGAAAGCAATTGCGCGGCGAATTTCCTTATCCGACCGGGGAAATGCAGGAGCATCGCGCCCAAACCTTTTTTGACGCAAAGAAATGGCGCGAAGCTCGGGTGGAATTCGAAAAGCTCGAGAACATGCTGAAGGACAAGGAAAATCCTGTTCGGCAGCGCGCGCAACTCCGCGTTGCGCAGTGCCAGGTGCAGATGAAGTCCTCGCTGCGGCATGTTTCTTCGTTGAAGCTGACGGACCCCAACGTGGATGCGGAGCGCCTCTATGTGCTCTCGCAGTTTCAGCGGACGGACAAAAAAGACTCCCAGATGCTCGCATCCCTCGACGAGCTGGAGCAGAAGTATCCGAACACGCCGTGGGCCGAAGAAGGATTGATGGCCAAGGCGAATTATTACTGGGTGCAGCTCAACCGCACCAAAGCGTCGCAGTTTTATCAGCAACTCCTGGACAAGTACCCCGATAGCAAGGATGTTTACAACGCACAATGGCGCGTGGCATGGGTGGCGTATCTCAACAATCAACCCGATGCCGGCGACCAGTTGAGAGCATTTTTGTTGCGCTACCCAGTCTCCTCGAATGCCGTAAATGCGCTTTATTGGCTCGGACGCGACGCGGAGCGCAGCGGCAATCCGGCGCACGCGCGAAGCTTTTACGATAAGGCGCTGGAACGCTTCCCGCAAACCTATTTCGGACTCGCTGCAGCGCAGCGGCTGCAGAAGCTCGGGCCGGGCGAAGAGAATCCGGCCGATTTTCTCGACCAGATTCCAGCTCCCTCGGCGATGCAGACGTTTGACGGACCGATTCCGGACGCGGCGAAGGAACGGTGGGATCGCGCGCAAGCTTTGCGCGCCATCGCTTTTGACGCGGCGGCGGAGCAGGAACTGAAGAATGCGTTTTTCGCAACGGGTTCCGCAAGATTCTTGCTGGAGGCGGCCCAAGCGGCTTTTGACCAAGGGCACTTTGGCGCGGGGATGGCCTACGCTCGCATAGCCGTTCCGAATTTCGACGCTCGGAACAAGGACGATCTTCCCCTGGAAGTCTGGAAGACGCTGTATCCCCTTCCTTATTCGGAATCCATACGGCGCGATGCGGCGAAGAATGGGCTGGATCCGATGCTGGTGGCCGGTCTGATCCGGCAGGAGTCTACCTTCCAACCCGACGCCATTTCCTACGCAAATGCCTACGGATTGATGCAACTGCTTCCGAAGACGGCGCGTTTGATGGCCCGGCAACTTCGCGTTCGTTATGCCAAGTTTCGGCTCACTGACGCAGAATACAATCTGCAATTGGGAACGTACTATTTGAAAGGGCTGATAGACCTGACCGGCGGTCCTGAATATGCCCTGGCCGCTTATAACGCGGGAGAAGACCGCATCGCGGCCTGGAAAGCAGAGAGAACCTACCAGGAAATTCCCGAACTCGTGGAATCCATTCCTTTCAGCCAGACGCGCGACTACGTGCAAATCGTGTTGCGCAACGCGGAAATCTACCGGATGATTTATGGCCCCGGCGCAACGCAAACGCCGGACAAAACGAGCCGCGGGCGATAGCTGTCATGTCGCGTACAGAGAGGTGAGATGAGTTCTCCGGAATCCACGATGGCCCAGATGGCCCGGCGCATGCTCTCTTCAAAGGCGGAGCAGTTCACTGAGTCCGTGATTCGTGAGATGACGCGTCTGGCGATGCGGCACAACGCCGTGAATCTCTCGCAGGGATTTCCCGATTTTCCCGCGCCCGCGGAAGTGAAAGAAGCCGCCCGCCAGGCCATTGCGGACGACATCAATCAATATGCGATCACCTGGGGAGCAAAGCCCCTCCGCGACGCCATCGTGGAAAAATTCGAGCGCACTCAGCACGTCCGCGTGGACCCGGAGCGTGAGATCACCATCTGCTGCGGCTCGACGGAAGCGATGATGTCCGCGATGCTGGCGATCATCAATCCCGGCGACGAAATCGTGGTTTTCGAACCGTTCTACGAAAATTACGGCCCGGACGCGATCCTTTCCGGCGCGCGGCCGCGCTTCGTGCGCATGAAGCCTCCCGGAAACGGTTCTGCCGATTGGACATTCGACCGGGACGAACTGGCCGCCGCGTTCGGCCCGCACACCAAAGCGATCATCCTGAACACGCCCAACAATCCGACGGGAAAAGTTTTCACCCGCGAGGAACTCGAGTTCATTCGCGATCTATGCGTGCGATGGAATTCCTATTGCGTCACCGACGAAATCTACGAACACATCCTGTACGACGGCACCGAGCACATCTCCATGGCGCGCATCGAGGGTATGCGCGAGCGGACCATCGTGATCAACGGCATGTCCAAGACCTACAGTGTGACCGGCTGGCGTGTGGGTTGGGCGATTGCACCACCGGAACCAACTCAGGCCATCCGCAAAGTCCACGATTTCCTCACAGTCGGCGCAGCCGCCCCTCTTCAGCAGGCCGGAGCTATCGCACTGCATTCGCCGCCGAGCTATTACGAGGGGCTAGCCTCCACTTACGCGAAGAAGCGCGAACGCCTGTTGAAGATCTTAAGGGTGGCTGGGTTCATAGTGTACGAACCGCGCGGCGCGTATTACATCATGACGGACATTTCCAGGTTTCGATTCCCCGAGAACGATCCGCGCTTTGCCTCTCCCACGCGCGATGTCGCATTTGCGAAATACCTGGTGCAGGAAATCGGCGTGGCCTGCGTCCCGGGATCAAGCTTTTACAGCGAGCCGCGCGACGGCGCCTCTCAGGTTCGCTTTACGTTTTGCAAACGCGAGGAAACCCTCGCCGCCGCCGAAACGCGTTTATCGCGGCTGCATGCCGATTGAGGAGTTTTCGCTAGCAAGCGAACCGCGTTCTGCTTTCATTTACAGTAAAGCGAGCTTCACAGCGACAAGGACTACGATCATCACGACCGCAAGGATGGAACTAAGCGCGAATTTGCCCTGACGAAAGATCACGATGGATGCCACCAGGTAGCCTAGCGCTGCGAGCATTCCCAGAAAATAGGGTTGCGCCGATCTCATGAGCATCGTGGCCGTGGAGGCAAAGAACGTCAGCCGGATGGTTTCTTCCAAACAGCGCACAAATGCGGCCGCTTCGATCAAGAGGCCGGCCCAGGCGGCGGTCTTGGCGGAGAAGCTCATCAGCGGAAGTATAAGCCGAACCGGGGCGTGAGTTCACGCGGAGAAGCGGCAGAAATTCGGTAAAATCGGCGATCGGATGGACTAGCGCGGGCGAAAATCAAGGAGCGCGAACGACCCCGTGGAGCCACTCCAACATCCTTATATTTCAATACTTTAGCTTCAATTTTTTTAGGGGTAGGAGACTGACGGTCGGTTGCCCTGTGGTGGTTAGCCCCCTACCCCGCGAGTGGTCTTGCATGTATAGACGACGTTTCGCCGAAAATAGTTTCTTGGCCGCTGAAAAATAATTAGGAAGCCCAATTGGCCATTGTTTTTGGACTCCCCGAGCTGGTTATCCGAGTTCGACCGTGTCCAAATAACGTGCCACCGCCACATTCCATTTGAAATTCCCCCTGATCGCCGCCTGCAAAGATTGCGCGGCGGCTGGCTCTCCGTGCGTTAGCCAGGTTTGTCGAGGCGGAGCCTGAAGCCCGGTGAGCCAGCGGAGCAACTCGCTCTTCCCAGCGTGCGCGGAAAATTGCCCCATCTCGATAATCTCCGCTGCGACGGAAATCTCCTGGCCGAAAAGGCGCAGCATTTTCGCCCCCTCCTGCAATGCGCGGCCCCGCGTGCCTTCCGCCTGGAAACCTCCAAGGATCACCGCGTTCCGTGAATCCGGCAGCCGCTGCGCAAGGTGATGCAGAACGCGGCCGCCGGAAAGCATTCCGCTCGCGGATATGATGATGCACGGCGTCGTGACCTCGTTGATCGCCTTCGATTCTTCTACGGTCCGCGTGAGATGAAATTCATGCACGTTTAGCGGGTCGTGATCCCCATTATTTTCTAGGCGCGAAAAATCCAGGTCGTGGTCTTCCTTGTGCCGCAGGTACAGATCCGTTGCGCTGAGAGCCATGGGACTGTCCACGTAAACCGGAACGTGCGGAATGCGCTGCTGGTCTTCGAGCTGTCGCAAATAAAACATGAACGTTTGCGTCCGGCCGATGGCAAAGGCCGGAATCACGATAGACCCGCCGCGTTTGACGACCCGGTTCACAATCTCTTCGATGACCGACGCCGGATCGCCACTGGGATGTTCGCGGTCGCCGTAGGTGGATTCGCAGAGGAGAACGTCGGCACTTGCAGGCGTCGTGGGATCCTTCAGAATCGCTTGCGAATAGCGGCCTACATCGCCCGAAAAAACGACCACGGTTTTTTTGCCGTTCTCCGTGATCGTCAGCGCAAGGCTCGAGGAGCCGAGAATGTGTCCGGCGTCATAACACTCGAAGTGGAATTCAGGCGAGAGTTCAAATGCGCCGCAGCGCGGCATGGGCTTGAGCTGTTTCAACACCGGGTCCACGTCCTCCGCCGTGTACAGCGCCCGCGGCTCCTTGTGCCGGCTGTACTTCTTGAGCCGCGCGTGCAACGCATCTTCTTCCTGAATATGGCCGGAATCCTTCAACGAGAGCGTCGTCAGCTCAATCGTCGCGGGATTCGCATAGATCGGGCCGCGGTAGCCATCGCGGACGAGGCAGGGAAGCCATCCGGTATGATCGAGATGAGCATGCGTCAGCACGCAATAGTCGAACGTCCTTGGATCCACCGGCAAAGGATTGTAATTTCGGTCCGAAAGTTCGTTCGATCCCTGAAATAGCCCGCAATCTACAAGAAGCTTCTTGCCTGCGGCCTCAACGAGATATTTTGATCCTGTTACCGTCCCTGCAGCACCCAGAAATGTGAGTTTCGCCATGGCCTCGATAGTTTACTCGACCTGCCATCAAATTCCCTCACGGCTCCTCCGCTACCACGCTCAATCGCCTGCCGCGCGTTTCAGTTCCTGTCCCCGCTTGAACGCGTCTTCCCGTCTGTCTGGACGCACGCCGTTTTGCGGTGTTAGCATGGTTAAGTTGTTCCTCTGGTGGGGCCGTGGCGCAGTTGGGAGCGCGCCTCGATGGCATCGAGGAGGTCGAGGGTTCGAATCCCTTCGGCTCCACCATACTTCGCGGGGTCCAGCCCGGGGACATGGGTTACACAATGTACCTAAGACATGGGTAACACTTTTGGGCCGAACGGGTTTTCCAGAGGTTCGAGCACGCGGGTCTCCAGATCGAAGTATCCCAAATCATAATCCATAAAGCTGACCAGCCAGATGTCGTCTTGCACTTCCTTGATACCGACAGCCTGGCCGGCAAAGACCGTGCTGAAATTGATCTTTTTCCGACCGAGGCAGATGCGGCCGCAATGGGTGACCACGATGGTTCTGTCGTGGAAAGGGTAGTCGATGTCCGGCAACCCCTGGTACGGGCGTGTGGAGGCCGTGTAGACCTCGGCAGGACACTTCATGTTCAGAGCCTCGTGCGGTCGTTCCTTGTTGAAGACCTCGATGAACTGATCGAAGCGCGCTTGCTGCTGAAGGAAATTCGCGGCCGCTGGTTTGGTAGCTTCTTTTTTCAAAGTGAGATGCATGCGTTCATGCCGACCGTTTTGCTGCGGATGGCCCGGCTG
>Ga0335078_10007265_pt1 | contig 16431 bp, 14 predicted proteins | sample Lox_Sample_32_FD_206711 | JGI IMG/M metagenome (GOLD analysis project Ga0335078, IMG submission 206711) | Soil microbial communities from Loxahatchee National Wildlife Refuge, Florida, United States - Lox_Sample_3.2 | ecosystem: Environmental > Terrestrial > Soil > Wetlands | place: USA...
GCTGTCGGCGTTCGCCGACGAGGTGACCCGGGTGGCCCGCGAGGTCGGCACCGAGGGCCGGCTCGGCGGCCAGGCCCAGGTCCGCGGCGTGTCCGGGGTCTGGAAGGACCTCACCGACAACGTCAACTTCATGGCCGGGAACCTGACCGGCCAGGTCCGCAACATCGCCCAGGTCACCACCGCGGTCGCCAACGGCGATCTCACCAAGAAGATCGACGTCGACGCGCGCGGCGAGATCCTGGAGCTCAAGACCACCATCAACACCATGGTCGACCTGCTCTCGGCGTTCGCCGACGAGGTGACCCGGGTGGCCCGCGAGGTCGGCACCGAGGGCCGGCTCGGCGGCCAGGCCTACGTCCGCGGCGTGTCCGGGGTCTGGAAGGACCTCACCGACAACGTCAACGGCATGGCCGGGAACCTGACCGGCCAGGTCCGCAACATCGCCCAGGTCGCGACCGCGGTCGCCAACGGCGACCTGTCCAAGAAGATCGACGTGAACGCGCGCGGCGAGATCCTGGAGCTCAAGACCACGCTCAACACCATGGTCGACCAGCTCTCCGCGTTCGCCTCTGAGGTGACCCGGGTGGCCCGCGAGGTCGGCAGCGAAGGCCGGCTCGGCGGCCAGGCCGAGGTGCGTGACGTGTCGGGCACCTGGAAGCGCCTGACCGAGAGCGTCAACGAGCTCGCCAGCAATCTCACCACGCAGGTCCGCGCGATCGCGGGGGTCGCCAGCGCGGTCGCCGAGGGGGACCTGAGCCAGTCCGTCGAGGTCGCGGCGCGCGGCGAGGTCGCCGAGCTCAAGGACAACGTCAACCTGATGGTCGCCAACCTGCGCGAGACGACCCGGGCCAACCAGGAGCAGGACTGGCTGAAGACCAACCTGGCCCGGATCGCCGGGCTGATGCAGGGGCACCGCGACCTGCTCGAGCTGGCCCGGCTGATCCTGGGTGAGCTGACTCCCCTGACATCCGCCCAGTACGGCGCCATCTACCTGGCCACCGACGCGGCCGGCCCGCGCAGCGACCGGCAGGAGTTCACCCGCATCGCCACCTACGGGTTCGTGAAGGGCGGGCTGACCAGCTTCGAAGCGGGCGAGGGACTGGCCGGCCAGGCGGCCGTCGAGCGCAGGCAGATCCTGATCACCGATGTGCCGGCCGGGTACATCAAGGTGGGTTCCGGGCTCGGCGAGGCCGCGCCGGTGAGCGTGGCGGTGCTGCCGATCCTGTTCGAGGATCAGGTGCTCGGCGTGCTCGAGCTGGCCTCGCTGACCCGGTTCAGCGACGTGCACCTGGCGTTCTTCGACCAGTTCGTCGGGACCATCGGCGTCGCCATCAACACCATCATGGCCACCTCGCGGACCGAGGCGCTGCTGGGCGAGTCGCAGCGGCTCACCTCCCAGCTGCAGGACCGCTCGGTCGAGCTGCAGCGTCAGCAGGCCGAGCTGCGCCGGTCCAACGCGGAACTCGAGGACAAGGCCGCGCTGCTGGCCAAGCAGAACAGCGCGATCGAGGTGCAGAACCGCCAGATCGAGCAGGCCCGGCAGACGCTGGAAGAACGCGCCCAGCAGCTCGCGATCTCCTCCCGGTACAAGTCGGACTTCCTGGCCAACATGTCGCACGAGCTGCGGACCCCGCTGAACAGCCTGCTGGTCCTGGCCAAGCTGCTCACCGAGAACCAGGACGGCAACCTCACCGGCCAGCAGGTGGAGTTCGCCCGGACCATCCACGCGGCCGGCTCGGACCTGCTGCAGCTGATCAACGACATCCTGGACCTGTCCAAGGTCGAGGCGGGCAAGATGGATGTCACCCCGGCCAACCTGCGCCTCGCGGCACTCGTCGACTACGTCGACGCGACGTTCCGGCCGATGGCCGAGGACAAGGGCCTGGACTTCGGCATCGAGGTGCGGCCGGGCACTCCAGAGCGGCTGTACGTCGACGAGCAGCGCCTCGAGCAGATCGTGCGCAACCTGCTGTCCAACGCGGTCAAGTTCACCTCGGCCGGCGAGGTCCGGCTGACGATCGCCGCGGCGGACGAGGTGGAGTTCGCCGGCGCGCTCAGCGGCGCCGCTGACGTCATCGCGTTCGCGGTGTCGGACACCGGCGTGGGCATCGCCAAGCCGAAGCTCGCCACGATCTTCGACGCGTTCAGCCAGGCGGACGGGACCACCAGCCGCCGCTACGGCGGCACCGGCCTGGGGCTGTCCATCAGCCGCGACATCGCCCGGCTGCTCGGCGGGGAGATCCGGGTGTCCAGCCGCCTCGGCAAGGGCAGCACGTTCACCCTCTACCTCCCGGCCGCCGTCGCGCCGGGCGCCGCGGCCGACCCGGGCGCCGCGCCGGGCGACGCTCTGCTCGCCGCCCAGGAACGCCCGGCCGGCGAGCTCGTCCCCGACCAGGCGTCCGGCGAGACCGGCGATGGCGGCCAGGACCCGCTGAACGGCGCCAGGATCCTCATCGTCGACGACGACGCGCGCAGCGTCTTCGCGCTCACCGGCGTCTTCGAACGGTACGGCGCCGAGGTGCTCTACGCCGAGAACGGCCGGACCGGGATAGAGTCACTAGAACGCAATGAGGACATTTCGCTGGTGCTGATGGACGTCATGATGCCGGAGCTCGACGGGAACGCGACCATGCGGGCGATCAGGAAGATGCCGCAGTTCGCCGACCTGCCGATCATCGCGCTGACCGCCAAGGCGATGAAGGGTGACCGGGAGAAGAGCATCAGGGCCGGCGCGTCCGACTATTTCCCCAAGCCGGTGGAGACCGATCACTTGCTGCAGCTGATGCGGCACTGGCTACGGCGCAGCAGCGGGCGGGGCAGCTTACGCGTCGCGGCCACCTCGCGCTAGGAGCACCCAGGTGGCAGAGAAGGCCAAGATCCTGCTGGTCGACGACCGCGCCGAGAACATCGTCGCGCTCGAGGCCATTCTCAGCTCGCTGAACCAGACCCTGGTGCCAGCGCGTTCGGGTGATGCCGCCCTCAAGGCCCTGCTCAGCGACGAGTTCGCGGTCATCCTGCTCGACGTGCTCATGCCCGGCATGGACGGTTTCGAGACCGCCGCCCACATCAAGCGCCGGCCCAGGACCCGCGACGTGCCGATCATCTTCCTGACCGCGCGCAACGCCGAGCCGGACTATGCGTTCCGGAGCTACTCGGCGGGCGCCGTGGATTACATCGCCAAGCCCTTCGACCCCTGGGTGCTGCGCGCCAAGGTGTCGGTCTTCGTCGACCTGTACGCCAAGAACCGGCAGCTCAGCGATCAGGCGGCGATGCTGCGGGCGCAGCTGGGCGATTCGCTGGCCGCCGCCGAGGCGGCGCGGTCGGGCGCGGACCCGGTGCTCGCCGAGCTGTCGGCGCGGCTGGCCGCGGTCGAGGACATGGTGACGGTCCTGTCCGGCCACGCCGCCGCCACGCCCGATCCCGCGATCACCGAGTCCGTGCACCAGCTGGAGCACCGGGTGGCCCGGCTGCGCGGGGTGTTCGACGCGCTGCGCGTCGACACCTGACCGGCCCGCGCACCGGGCGGGCTGGCCTGTCCCGGACGCGGTCACCTCCGGCCGCCGCATCGCCCCCCGGTTCCGGGGATAGCGAGCGCGGCCGCCCGGGCTTGCAGGGCCGGGCTGATGACCTCGCGGCCGGCTGCCCCTGCCGCTGCAGGGCGTGGACGTCGGCCGTCGTGAGACCGTTGCCGGCGATCTCCCGGTCCCCACTGCGAACCTCCTCTAGACGCCGGTCTGGGCCACCAGCCGCCCCGAGTCGACGGCGGCGGCGAACGCGGCGTAATCCCGCTCGTTCTGGTCGGCGTACGCGACGGAGAAAGCCGCGATGGCCCGGTCGAAGGCATTCCCCTTGCCGAGGTAGGAGGCGATGGCGATCCGGTCGCCCCACCGGGCGTGGGCCCGGGCCAGGGTCGCCCCGCAGATGCGCGAGTACAGGGTGGCGCCGGGCACCAGCATCGCGTCCACGTCCGCGCTGCCCTTCCAGTCCTGGAACTGGCGCACGTAATAGTCGCGGGTCACGCCGTCGCTGCCCGTCATGCGCTGCCAGCCCAGGAAGATATCGGTCGCCGCCTGCATCAGCCGCTGCCCCGCCACCACGCGCTGGCCGTGGTGCGGGTAGGTGCTCTTGCCCGCGAAGCGTTCGAGCACCGAGGCTTGCGCCTCCTTGGCCTGCAGGAACAGCGGATCACTACTGTCACGGCCCAGCAGCAGCATGATGTAGCAGCGGGTCCCGACGCTGCCCACGCCCACCATCTTGTACGCGGTGTGGACGTAGCGGTACTCCTCGATGGGGTGATGGTGCTGCCCGAGGGTGCGCCGGTAGCTGCTGAGCAGTTTCTTGATCAGCGGAGCGGGGTCCTCCCATTCCGATCCCGGCTCGACCAGATCCTCGATCGGGATGATGACCGGCGGGTCGGCGACGATCCGCAGCTGACCGTCGATCTCGTCCGCTCGCCTGGTGAACACCCGGGTGCTGTCGCGTGTCCTCGCCTTGGCGATCATTTCCCGGACCGCCTCGCCCTCGCCCTTGCTGACCCGCCTGACGCGGACTTCCTCGCGAACCAGCTTGAGCAGCATCCCGGCTTCCAGGTGGTCATACCACGCGTCCAGCCCGCCCATCCCGGCGGCCTGGCGCATCCGGTCCCGGTACTCGGCGACCCCGGCCATGACGATGGCCCGGCGGTCGTCAGGCGCGAAGCCGCGATCGCGGCCCATGATCTCGAAACTGGCCGCGAGGCGCTTGACGTCCCATTCCCACGGGCCGGGCAGGGTCTCATCGAAGTCGTTGATGTCGAAAATCATCTTCCGCTCGGGCGAGCCGAACAGGCCGAAGTTCGACAGGTGCGCGTCACCGCACAATTGCACGGTGACCCCCGATACGGGGGTGGCCGCCAGGTCGGACGCCATGATCAGGGCGGCGCCGCGGTAGAACGTGAACGGCGAGACCAGCATCCGCCCGTAGCGGATCGGGACCAGCATGGGGACCCGGCTCTGGGCCTGCTCCTCGAGCAGGGCTACCGGATCCGGGCGGCCCGGCGCCGGCTCCCACCGCCCGTGGCCCGACCTTGGCGCTTGATTGCGGGCCGCCAGGCCCCGGGCAATGCGCTCATCCACGCTCAGGTGCTGGCGTCTCCAGGCCGACGCGAACGGCGCGCCCTCCGCTTCGCCGCCTCCGGCGGGCCCGGTCCCGGTTGAGTGCGTGCCAGTAGCCATGCACCAGGGTAAGCCTGCCCGCTGCCGGGTGGCATCTGGCCCGAGCCGGCGCCCACGCCGCGGGACGGCGCCCGGGCGCAAACCAGGCCAGGGACTCCCGGCTCCGGGCACACTAGGCGGATGGATCAGACCTCGCTCACCGCCGAGGGTGCGATCGACACCTTCCTCGTGCTGCTGATCGGCATCGGGCCCAAGCTGGCCCTCGTGCCGTTCCTGGAGATCACCGCCTCCCTCGACCCGGCGACCAGCCGGCGCGTGCTGCGGAAGATGCTGGTCACCGCGGCCACGGTGGCCGTCGCGCTGATCGTGCTCGGGGAGTTGCTGCGGACGCTGCTGCACTTCTCGGTCGGGTCGCTGTCGATCGCCGGCGGCGTGATCTTGCTCGTGCTCGCGGTGGGGATGGTGCTGGGGCAATCGGGCGGCGGCCCGCGCACCGAAGGCAGGGACCCGATGCAGCTGGCCCAGTTCCCGCTGGCCGTTCCCTACCTGCTGAACCCCGTGGGCATCGTCGGGCTGGTGACCATCTCGGCCGAGGCCGATTCAGTCAGCGTGCTGGCGGTAGCGATCGGCATCCTCGCGGTCGTGTTGCTGATCGACATCGTGGTGTTCCGCTGGGCCAACAAGGTCGCCGCCAAGCTGGACGAGAACCGCATGCTGGTCACCGAGAAGGTCTTCGGCTTCCTCATCGCCGCGATCGCGGTGCAGCTCATCCTCGACGGCCTGGCCACGGCCGGGGTCATCGGGCCTGTCCACCACTGACGCTCAGCAGGCCGGCCCGGCCTCCGCGTCGTACTCGCCGGGCTGGTGGCCGGCGGGCAGCCGGTGCTTGGCCACCCGCGCCGTGGGCGTGCGCGGCAGCTCGGCGATCAGCTCCCAGTAGCGCGGCACCTTGAAGGCGGCGAGCCGCTCCGCGGCGAACGCCCGCAGCTCGTCAAACGAGATGCTCGCCCCGCCGGCGGGCACCACGAACGCCTTCACCTCTTCTTCGGACAGCTCGGACTCCACCCCGACCACGGCGCACTCGAGCACGGCGGGATGCGCCGCGAGCACCTCCTCGACCTCGAGCGGGGACAGGTTCTCGCCGCGCCGGCGGAGCACCTCCTTCTGCCGGCCGACGAACGTGTACGTCCCGTCGGCGCCCACGGTGACCAGGTCACCGGTGCGCAGCCACCCGTCGTCGAACAGGGCCGCGGTCTCCTCCGGCATTCCCCAGTAGCCGCGGGTGACGACCGGGTTGCGCAGCTGCATCTCGCCGGTCTGGCCCGGGCCGAGGACCCGGCCGTCCGCTCCGACCACCCGCGCCGTGTTCACCTCGCCGAGCACCGGATGCTGGCGGACCGAGCCGAGCGTGCCGTACGGCCGGGTCCCCCGCGCCCAGATCAGGCCGTACGGTGACTCCGACATCGCGTAGCCCGCCACGATCCTGATCCCGAACCGGCGCTCCATCTCCAGCTGCCGGTCCCGCTCCGGGGCCGGCCCGGTGTAGCACAGCCGCAGCGGGGTGTCGGCGTCGTCCGGGCGCGGCGGCTGGCGCATGAGGATCTCCAGCATCGCGCCGATCGCGTTGAACTCGGTCGCCCCGTGCCTGCGGGCAGCGCCGAGGAACCCGCTGGCCGAGAACCGCGGCAGCAGCACCAGCCCCGCGCCGCAGGCCAGCGAGCCCATCACCGAGTAGGCGGGCGCGTTGATGTGGAACAGCGGCAGCGAGGTCATCAGCCGGTCCGCGGCGGTCAGCTCCATCCAGAACGGGAAGCCCTCACCGGCCATCGCGTACGCCCGGTGCGTCTGCATGACCAGCTTGGACCGCCCGGTCGTGCCCGACGTCGGGATCAGCACGGCGAGGTCGTCCGGCCCGGCCTCGTCGGGCAGCCGGGCCGGCGCCGTGCCGCCGGCGGCGCCCGGGGAGGTCACCTCGTCCGCGTCCAGGACCCCGAGCCCGGGCAGGTCGCGGACCTGCGCGGCGTCGACGAGCGGGGCCAGGCCCGCGTCGGTGATCAGCGCCCGCGGCGTGACCTGCCGCATCATCCCGGCCAGCTCGGCGGGCGCGCTGCGGGGGTTGACCGGCACCGTCACCGCGCCCAGCGCGGCGAGGGCCAGCCAGCACATCAGGTAGGGCGGGGTGGTGCGGGCCGTCACCACGACCAGGTCGCCGCGCCGCACCCCGGCCGACCGCAGCGCCCCGGCGGCACCCGCCACCCGCGCCTCCGCCGCCGCGAAGGTCAGCGTGGTGTCGTCGGTTCGCAGCCATGTCCCGTCCGGGTCGCGGGCCGCCGCGGCGGCCAGCAGGCGCGGGATCGTACCGGTGTACGGCGAGGGCGGGCCAGCCATGCCAGAGACGATACGGGGCCCGGTCAGGCCCGCGGCGGAAGCCCTCGGGCCAGCACCTCGAGCACGTCGTCCAGCACGTCGGGCGGCACCTGCCCGCCCGCGGTCCAGTCGGCCCACCGCATGCCGATGAAGTTGCCGAGCCCGGTGTACAGGTAGGCGATCACCTCGGGGTCGTAGCGGGCGTCCACCTCGCCGGCCAGCTGAGCCTGCCGGACCCCGCGGGCATAGCCCCGGGCGAGCCGCTCGTAGTACTCCCGGAACAATCCGGGGTCGACGAACTCCGACTCGCGCACGATGCGGTCGATCCACGGCCGCCTGGACAGCATGTCGAAGAACGCGCCGAAGGCGGCCCGCTCCCGGGACCGCTGGTCGGCCGGGGCCGCCTCCAGCGCGGCGGCCATCGCGGCCCGCAGGTCGGCGTTGATCCGCCGGACCACGGCCGCGAAGATGTCGGACTTCGACCGGAAGTGCGCGTAGAAGCTGCCGGTGGCGATGCCCGCGCTGGCGCAGATGCCGGCCACGCTGGTCCGCCGGTAGCTGCGCTCGCCGAACAGCCGCTCGGCCGCCGACAGCAGCCGCTCGGCCGGAGGCCGGTCGTCGGCTGCGGGCCTGCGGCTGGCGGTGGCAGTCACGCGCTCTGCTCCGTTCTGGATTCCCGCACGCACCGCCGCGCGGCCGGGCGGGCCCGCGGGAGGGGCCGGCCGCCGGCGTGCCGGCGGCCGGCCCTGCCGGTTACGGCGAGGGTATCCCGCTGGCCGGGGCGGCCGGCTGCGTGCCGGTGTAGGTCGTGATGGCCCCGGTCGGGCTGGTGTCGGTCACCTGCACCGGGCCGATGGGGCTCAGCGCGCCGTTCTCGATCTTGGCCATGTACGCGCCGGTGATGCCGTTGTGGTTACTGGACGAGTAGGCGTAGGGCGCGACCGAGAATCCCTGCGGCAGCCCGCCGTTGATCGCGTTGACCAGGTCCTGCCGGGTCGGGTTGCGCCCGGCCTTGAGCATGGCCTGCACGAACGTGTAGCCGACCGCGACGCCGTAGGCCACGTTGCCGTCCAGCGGGTACTTGCTCAGGTATTTGCTGTGGATCATCGTGAGCAGCTTGATCCAGCTGTTGCTGGTGTCCCCCAGCGAGGGCAGGTAGCCGTCGGTGATGATGCCCTGGGTCAGCGCGTTGCCGGACACCGTGGCGCCGCCCTGCTTGGCGAACGACTCCAGCAGCCCGGCCAGGGTGATCGGGTCGGAGCCGACGCTGCTGACCACGAGCTGCGGGGCGAAGTTGAGCTTCAGGCTGATCAGCCGCAGCAGCGCGGTGAAGGCGGGGACCGAGAACGAGACGACGACCTGGGCCCCGGCCGCCTTGAGCGCGGTCACCTGCGGCTGGACGTTGGTCACGGTGGGGTTGTAGCTCTCCGCCGCCACGACCTGCGACTTCGGGATCTCGTAGTTCAGGCCCTTGACGCCGTCCATGCCGAACTCGTCGTCCTGGTAGAAGTAGCCGATCTTCTTGCCCGGGAAGTGCTGCTTGACGTACGCGCCGAGGATCTTGCCCTCGCGGATGTAGTCGGTCTGCCAGCCGAACGTGTACGGCCACGTCGACGGGGAGTTCCAGCACTCGCAGCCAGAGGCGACGAAGACGTCGGGCACCTTCTGGGCGTTCAGGTACGGCGCGACCGCCAGGTGGGTGGGCGTGCCCAGTCCGTCGAAGATCGCGTAGACGTTGTCCTGCAGCACGAGCTGGTGCACCACCGTCGAGGTGATGGTCGGGTCGTACTGGTCGTTCAGGTACTTGTAGACGATCTTGCGGCCGAAGATGCCGCCGTGGGCGTTGACGTACTGGAAGTAGGCGTTGGAGGACGGGGCGATCTCGTCGTAGCCGGGCGCCGCCACCCCGGTGAGCGGCTGGTGGCTGCCGATCGTGATCGTGGTCGCCGTGATGCCCGGCGCCGAGGCGGTGAGCGCGCTGCTGCTCGACGAGGGGCTCGAGCTGCCGGACGAGCCGCACGCGGCGGCCAGCATCGCGACGGCCGCGATCCCGGCCACCGCCGCGAGGTTCACTCTGGGTGATCTTCTCATGTGGTGCCTTCCTCCTGGTGTTCGCTGGCCGGCCTGCGCCGGCGCAAGGCGTTGATGGGCACGGCCGCGGCGGGCGCGGCGGGGCCGAAGAGGCGGCGCAGGCCGCCCTGGATGCCCGCCGGGAAGACGAGCATGACGATGATCAGGACGATGCCGTAGGCGGCGATCGGGACGCTGGAACTCGCCGCGCCGGACAGGCCGTGGCTGGCGGCCACGTTGGTGAGGTAGCTGGGCACCAGCACCAGGACCAGGCTGCCCCACACCGCGCCGAGCAGGCTGCCGAGCCCGCCGAGCACCGCCCCGGTGAGCAGGCCGATGGACAGGGTGAGGGTGTAGGCGCCCGGAGCGACGATGCCGGAGACCACCGCGAGCAGCGCCCCGCCGAGCCCGGCGCAGGCGGCGCTGACCACGAACGCCAGGACCTGCAGCCGGGCCACGTTCAGGCCGGCCAGCGACGCCGCCACCTCGTCGTCGCGCACCGCGCGCCAGGACCGGCCGATCCGGCTGCGGCCGAGGTTGGCCAGCAGCACCAGGACGATCAGGGCGGCGGCGCAGGTGACCCAGGCCAGCCAGCGGGTGGGCGGGAACGTGGCGCCGAGGAAGGCCGGGGTGGTGATAGTCACCGACAGGCCCTGGTCGCCGCCGAACACCCCGGCGTACTGGTCGGCCAGCGTCGGCAGCGCGACGGCCAGCATCAGCGTGGCCCCGGCCAGGTAGGGGCCGCGCAGCCGGGCCGCGGCGACCCCGAAGACCGCGCCGCTCACGGCGGCGACCACCACGCTGGCCAGCAGCACCAGTTCCAGCGGCCAGTTCAGGTGGATCATCAGCAGCGCGCCGGCGTAGCCGCCGACCGCCATGAACGCGCCGTTGCCGACCGAGATCTGGCCGCTCAGCCCGATCAGCACGGTGAGCCCGGCCACGGCGGCGACGTACGCGGCGACCTCGGCCATCTGGTAGTCGCGGTAACTGCCGATCTCGATGGACAGCAGCACGAGCAGCACCGCGACCACGATCGCGGCGCCCAGGTGGCGGAGCAGGGTCATGGTCATACCCTCCGGGCCGCAGCCGTCGAGAACAGGCCGGACGGCCGGATCATCAGGACCAGGGCCAGCACCACGAGCCCGTACACCAGCACCAGTTCGCTGCCGATGTAGCCGCCGGCGTAGCTGAGCACGACGCCGAGCAGCACGCCGCCGGCGACGGCGCCGACCGGGCTGTCCAGGCCGCCGATCACCGCGGCGGTGAAGCCGAGCACGAAGATCGAGTCCATGCTGTTCGGGTAGAGGAAGGTGGTCGGCGTGACCAGCACCCCGGCCAGGGCCCCGAACAGCCCGGCCAGCGCCCAGCCGAGGGTCAGCACCCGGCCGATCCTGACTCCGAGCAGCCGGGCGACGCTGGAGTTGAAGGCGGTGGCCCGCAGCCGCAGGCCGACCGCGGTGTACCGGAACACCAGCGCCAGCGCGAGCGCCGCGGCCAGCACCGCGCCCGCGGTGAACAGGTCGTTCGGGGAGATCCCGAGCGAGAAGTTCCCGATCTTCAGGCCCTTGATCGAGTACGCCGCCGGGAACGACCGGTACTGCCCGCCGTAGATGATCCCGGCCAGCCCCTCGAGGAAGATGAGCAGGCCGATCGTCACGATCACCGAGTTCAGCGGCGACTTGCCGATCGTCGGACGGACGACCGTGCGCTCCAGGATGGCGCCCAGGACCAGCCCCGAGGCGAGGGCCAGGACGAAGCCCAGCCAGTAGTTGCCGGTGTGGGAGATCACGACCCAGGCCACGTAGGTGGTGAACATGGCCATGCCGCCCTGGGAGTAGTTGAGCACCCGGGTGCCGCGCCAGATCAGCACCAGCGACAGGGCGATGGCGGCGTAGATCATGCCGATGGCGATCCCGCCGAGGGTGAACTCAATGAACTCCTGCATGCGCCTTCCGCCCTCCCGCTTGCCTAGAAGCCCAGATAGTGACGGCGGAGCCCGACGTCGTCGGCAAGGCGGGCCGCATCGTCCTGCGCCACGACCTTGCCGAGATTGAGCACCAGGCCGGTGTCGGCGATGCTGAGCGCGCTGCGGGCGTTCTGCTCCACCAGCAGCACGGTCAGCCCGGTGTCGTCGCGTAGCTGCCGGATCAGGTCCATGACCTGGGCGACCATCCGGGGCGCGAGGCCGAGCGACGGCTCGTCGAGCAGCAGCACCCGCGGCGCGGCCATCAGCGCCCGGGCGATCACCAGGATCTGCCGCTCGCCGCCGGACAGCGTGGCCGCCTCGCGCCGCCTCCGCTCGGCCAGCACCGGGAACCGGTGGTAGGCGTCGCCCAGCGCCTCGGCCCGGCCGGCCCGGTCGCGGGTGGCCAGCGCGCCGACCCTCAGGTTCTCCTCCACGGTGAGCTCGGTGATGACCCCCTGGCCCTCGGGCACGTGGGCCACCCCGGCCCGGGCGATGTCCTCGGGGGGACGGCGGGCCAGGTCGGTGCCGCTGACCAGGACCCGGCCGCGCCGTGGCCGGACGAAGCCGCTGATCGTGCGCAGCAGCGTGGTCTTGCCCGCGCCGTTGGCCCCCAGCACTGCGGTGATCGTGCCCGCCGGGGCCGAGACGGAGACGCCGTCGAGCACGGGCCCTCCGCCGTACCCGGCCACGATGTCCTCGACGGCCAGCGCCGGGACGTCAGTCATCGCCGCCCTCGCCGGTTCGCTCCGCCTGCGATTCGACCTTCTCCCCCAGGTAGGCCGCGGTGACCGCCGGATCCGCCTGGACCTGCCCGGGCGTGCCGCTGGCGATCAGGCGCCCGAAGTCCAGCACGAAGATCGTGTCGCAGACCGACATCATCAGGTCCATCCGGTGCTCGATCACCACCACGCCGGCCTCGGCGGCGCACTCCTTGATCAGCGCGCCCAGCTCGGGCAGTTCCTTCTCGGACAGCCCGCTGGCCGGCTCGTCGAGCAGCAGCAGCCGCGGCTGCGAGATCAGGGCGCGGGCCAGCGCCACCCGCTTGCGCAGGCCGTAGGCCAGCGTGTCGGGCATGCTGTCGGCCAGGTCGGCGGCGCCGACCCGGCGCAGCGCCTGCATCGCCTGCTCCCGCAGCCGCCGCTCGTCCCGGTCCGACCAGGGCAGGCCGAACAGGCCGGACCAGAATCCGGCCCGTGCCGCGTGGCTCGCGCCGACCATGACGTTCTCCGCCACGGACAGGCCGCGGAACAGGCCGACTCCCTGCAGCGTGCGGGCGATCCCCAGCTTCGCGAGCCGGTGCGGCCGCACCCCGGTGAGCTCGCGGGAATCGAACGAGATCGTGCCCGTGGCCGGCCGGACGAAGCCGCACACCGAGTTGAGCAGCGTGGTCTTGCCGGCCCCGTTGGGGCCGATGATCCCGGTCACCTGGCGCGGGGCGGCACGGAGCGACACGCTGTCCAGGGCGGTCAGGCCGCCGAAGCGCACCGTCACGCTGCTGACCTCCAGCACGCCCGCTGCGGCCGGCGGGCCGGTCAGCCCAGCGTCAGATGAACCACCATTCATCGGGCCGAGCCTCGCTTCAAGAGCCATAACCGGCGGGGTATGAAGCTCTATTCAGTACCGGACACCTGGTTACCGCAAGGCCGCGTGTGAGAGTCGGTGCCGATTCGTTGCCGATCCGAGACCGAGCGTGTCAGGACGGGACGGGCGGCCGCGGCGGGCCGGGCTCCTGGGCCGGCATCGCGTTGGCGGCCGGTGCCGGGTACGGGATGCCGACGGCGAGCGTGCCGGCCAGCGCGTCCAGCACCGCCTGCTCCGCCACGGACTCATCGCCCAGGCTCGCGGCCGGCAGCGGCGGGACGGCCGTCACCGGCGGCCGGGTCAGGTCGAGCGCGCAGGTCATGTCCCCGGTGACGCCGCGCCGCCAGGCGGACAGGTTGGGCACCTCGACACCGAACCTGGTCTCGATGAACCGCAGCACCGAGGTGTGGTCGAACACGTCCGAGCAGACGCGCCCGCCCCGGCTGAACGGCGAGACCACCAGGCACGGGATCCTGAACCCGAGGCCGACCGGCCCGGCGATGCCGCCCGCGGCGGGCGGCAGCGGCGCGGTCAGCCACTCGCCCGCGGTTCCGGCGGGCGCGGCCGGCGGCGGCACGTGGTCGAAGAACCCGCCGTTCTCGTCGTGCACGATGAACAGCACGGTCTGCGCCCATACGGCCGGGCTGGCCACCAGCGTCTGCAGCACCTGCTGGATGAAGTGCTCGCCGTACTCGGGCGGGGCGGCCGGATGCTCGCACTGGGCCAGCGGCGGCATGAGCCAGGACACCGCCGGAAGCCGGCCCCCGGCCACGTCCTCGGCGAAGTCATCCAGCGACGGGGCCAGGGCGCGGCTGGTCAGCTCCACCCCGGTGACCGAGAACGGGTCGGCGAAGGCCATTGAAGTACGGCAGGGGGCTGAGCGCCAGCTCGGAGAGCGGGTGGTTGTACACGCGCCAGCTGATCCCGGCCGCCTGCAGCCGCTCCGGCATGGTCTCCCAGCCCAGCGTGCCGTAGTGCGGGATCCGGTCGAAGAACGTCTCGACGACCGGTCCCCCGGCCTTGCCGTCCGGGTCGATCGTGCCCGAGACGGCCATGATCCGGTTCGGGTCGGTCGGGCCGATCACCGATGAGAAGTACGCGTCGCAGACGGTGAACGCGTCGGCCAGCGCGTAGTAGAAGGCCAGGTCCTGGCGGGTGTAGTAGCCCATCGTGAGGGGGCCGTTCTGGGTCCCGTCGGCGGCCAGGTGGGCGGCGACGAAGCGGTCCAGCTTCCCCTCGTTCCAGCTGCGGTGCTGCGTGGGCCAGTCGTGCGAGATGTCGTTGGTGGTCTGCCCGTCCCGTAACGGCGGGTCGCTGACCAGGCGGAACGGCTGGAGGAACCCGGACGGGTCCACGCCGCGGCCCGGCCGGTAGCCGAACTGGTCGAAGATCGGGTGCCGGACGCCGCCGACGTCCTCAGTCGGCACGGCCGGGTCGGAGAAGCCCCGCACCGCCGACATCGTGCCGAAGTAGCGGCCGCGAACACCGGTACCGCAGGCCTGGCGCCCACCCCGGTCAGGCGAGAGTAGGCACGTCCGGCGCGGGACCGCCGAGCGCGTTGCGGCGCTCCGGCGTGCTGAGGGACACCATCCGCCGCCAGCCCCCGAGCCTGTCGTAGGCGTACACGGCCCGGATGCCCGTGGCCAGCGCGGCTGACTTCGGCCCTGGCCAGCGCAGCAGGCGCCCGAGGTGCGCCATGACCGATGTGCTGATGTCACGGTAGACGCCGATCTCGGTCAGCGCTGACCTGCGGAGTTCCTGCTGGATCATGGGCCGGTATCCGGCCGCGGCCAGCCTCAGCAGCTCCTCGTGGCAGTAGGCCAGGTGATTGTCCTCGTCGTTGGAGATCATCCTGATCGCGCGGGCGAGGTCGTCGCGGGAGCTGGCCACCTTGCGCAGCGCCCGCATCTGCTCAGCGGCTCGCTGCTCGGTGACCCGGCTGTGCGCCAGGTACGTGACGATGTCCCGCTCGGTCAGCTTCTGGTCGCGCCGCAGCTTGCTGTGGGCCAGGCCGATCCCGCTGTCCTCGAGCTGCATCGTGTAATTCGTGTCGGCGGGCACGGGCACCGGCTCGAGGCCCCGCTTGCGCAGCAGGGCGCGGAAGATCCGCCCGTGCTTATCCTCGTCGGCGCCGTGTCTGGCGATCTTCGGCGCCAGGTCCTGACACGACTCGGGGACGAGGGCAGCGATCCGGCCGTTCTCCCAGCCGCCCTGGGCCTCGTCGCTGGCAGCGATCGAGCAGAACAGCTGAAACGCCGCATCGTCGTCGAAGATCTCCTGGTAGATAGAGCTGGCCGAGAGCATCCCTGACCTCCCTGGCGCTTTGCCGGCCCTCTAACTCACCCCCCCTGATACCCCGGCTGGCGAGAACCTAGCCTGCGGGCCGCGGCGCATTTGCGTGCGCGCGGCGGCCCCGGCGAGGATGGGGCGGTGGTACCGGACTGGGCGCAGCAGGTCACGGCCGTGGCCGTGCTGACGGGGGCCGGGGTCTCCACCGACTCCGGCATCCCCGACTTCCGCGGCCCGCAGGGCATCTGGACGAAGAACCCGGCCGCCGAGACGCTGTCCACCTATCAGGCCTACATGGCCGATCCCGGGCTCCGGCAGCGCTCCTGGCAGAGCCGGCTGGCCCACCCGGCCTGGGACGCCGAGCCCAACCCGGCGCACCTGGCCCTGGCCCGGCTGGCCCGCAGCGCGATCGACACCCGGGTGATCACTCAGAACATCGACGGGCTGCACCAGCGGGCCGGGACGCCGCCCGAGCGGGTGATCGAACTGCACGGGACGATGTTCGGGGTCGTGTGCACCGGCTGCGGCGACCGGACCGCGATGGCCGAGGCCCTCGACCGGGTGCGGGCCGGCGAGGACGACCCGCCGTGCCTGCAGTGCGGCGGGATCCTGAAATCGGCCACGGTCATGTTCGGCCAGGCTCTGGACCCCCGGGTGTTCGAGCGGGCCGCCGTCAGCGCCGCCCGCTGCGACCTGCTCCTGGCCGTCGGCAGCACGCTGACCGTCGAGCCCGCCGCCTCGCTGTGCGCGATCGCCGCCGAAACGGGCGCGAGCCTGGTCATCGTCAACCGCGACCCGACGCCCTACGACCGGGCCGCGACCGCCGTCATCCGCGAGCCGATCGGCGAGGCGGTGCCCAGGATCGCCGGCCAGCTACTCGCCGCCAGCCCGGTCTAGCGTGCCGGTCAGTGTGGCGCCGGCCCGCGCGGCGGTGACCGTCGCGGTGGCGTAGCGCATCGGTGAAGCTGCCCCCCATCGCGTCGATCGCGGCCCCGGCATCGGCCG
>Ga0335078_10007266_pt1 | contig 16430 bp, 10 predicted proteins | sample Lox_Sample_32_FD_206711 | JGI IMG/M metagenome (GOLD analysis project Ga0335078, IMG submission 206711) | Soil microbial communities from Loxahatchee National Wildlife Refuge, Florida, United States - Lox_Sample_3.2 | ecosystem: Environmental > Terrestrial > Soil > Wetlands | place: USA...
TGGTGGTCTACGCGGTCAAAAACAACATCATCCAGGTTCAGCTGCCCACCCTCCCCGCCTCTGGAACCGACCCCGCCGCCTAGATCCACCCCCGCAATCTACTCTCCTCTCATCAAGCCAGCGAGCCACTTCCCGGCTGGAGCGGAAATGTCCTGACTGCTTCGATCGTATTTCAGGGGGTTGTATGAAAAGGACTGCAGCCACGTTCGCGACTGCAGTCTTGCTTATGATCGTCCCGGGAGTGGCTCCAACGTCCGGGCCGGCGGCAGGCGCCGGGTGCAAAAAGGGGAGGTATGACCAGCGCCTGCCGCCGATGCCCTTCGCGTTTGGGGCTAGTTATGAAATATCGTAATTGCGTCGGCCTTGCCATCAGGCATACAGGGTATTTCTCGTTGAGGACTCCTCTACTAAGAGTCCTCTAGTACCGGTCGCACATGAACGCTCACACAGACACAGACGTGGAGGCGCGGTTACATGGATTTCCTTCTAGTTCATCGTGGCGACATACCGCATGGTCTAACTGCTACCGTTGCGAACTCAAGGCGAGAAGCAGAGGCCGGCAACTGCTCAGCAGGCCAGCCCCTGCTTGGTAGGTGGGCATCTTGCGGGGCAATCTCATTGATAGGTTGCAGCATAGGTGCGTGATTCCCGATCGGCAATCCTGCCGAAACCGTAATTGGTCGGCTGACTCGCTGTAATTGTCTGCTTCCGCCCTTTGGGGCGACCTCAAGTTCCTGCCATTTCCTGCGGGTTTCTTCTTGTGGGAGTGAGACTTGGAGCGGAACTTGGTACAGCAACATACAAAAGCCGATACAGACTGTACCGGATAGAACATTCTCCACCGCAAATCTACTCTTTCGATGTGAAAAGGCCCGCGACTGGTTTTGTGAGCCCGAGCCAAGCAGCACGGTTCGAAAGTCTGGATTGTTGAAAGGAGACTACGTGAACAGCGATTCTTCTTCTACGGTCGCCCGATTGGATTCTGACCTTATTTTGCGCGCGCAGAACGGCGATGCAGACGCATTTGCCGCTCTCTTTCAAGCCCATAAGATGCGCGTCTATTCCTTGTGCCTGCGCATGACCAACAACATTGCGGAGGCGGAGGATCTCACTCAGGACGCTTTCTTGCAGGTATTTCGCAAGCTGGCTACGTTTCGGGGCGACTCAGCTTTTTCCACGTGGATCTATCGCATCGCGGTCAACACAGTGTTGATGCGCTTCCGGAAGAAGACTCTCTCTCACCAGTCTCTCGACGAGCCTTGGAGCAAGAACGCCGACACCAAGCCGGTTCCACGCGAATATGGTTCTCGGGACTGCCACCTCGCCGGTTGCCTCGATCGCATTGCGTTGACGCAGGCAATCCGAGATCTTCCCGAGGGATACCGAACTGTTTTCCTCTTGCATGAAGTAGAAGGCTATGAGCACAGTGAAATTGCCGAGTTCCTGGGGTGTTCCACAGGAAACTCGAAATCCCAGCTGCACAAAGCCAAGATGCGGATTCGCGAATTGCTGGCCAACCCGCGGGAAACGCGCCCGCAATCTGTTGCTTCCAGGTCCGGGAAGCGTCCGCTACCCGCGATGGTCGAGAATTGGGAGCTGCTGCTCGATCCGAGTTCCACCGCGGCTTCGACCACAACCGCGACAATTTAGGGAAGGAACGCAATTTTAATTTCTCGGCACCTCGGTGGTAAGACCGCAAACGGCGCACCTAAGAAAAGATAGTCACACGTTCCTCAGGAGGATTTTGAAATGAAGTCAAGAACACGCATTCACATTTTTCTTAGATATATTCTGGCTTTAACCACGGCGATCGGCATTTTAGCCATTGCCAGCTTCGCCGCTGACGACAGCGACAAAGACCATTCCGATATCGAAAAGCGCATTGAGGCATCCGCCAACGTACTCAATGAGATTATGGCCACGCCCGATAAAGCGATTCCAGACAAGATCATGAGAGATGCCAAGTGCATTGCGGTGATACCCTCGATGATCAAAATTGCCGTGGGTTTTGGCGGCAATCACGGAAAAGGTGTAGCCACCTGCCGAACTGCCAATGGCTGGAGCGCCCCGGCGCCGATCACGATTACTGGCGGAAGCTGGGGCTTGCAGCTTGGCGGGCAGGCTATCGACCTCGTAATGGTGGTGACTAACGATCAAGGAATGCAGCATCTGCTCTCCAGTAAGTTCAAGTTGGGAGCAGATGCTTCTGCGGCTGCGGGACCCGTCGGCCGTGATACTGCCGCAGACACTGACTGGAAGATGAGAGCAGAGGTGTTGACTTACTCCCGGGCACGCGGCGTCTTTGCCGGCATCGATCTGAATGGCGCGGCGATTACCCAGGACAAGGACGAGACCCGCATTCTCTTCGGGAAGATGGTCGATTTCAGCGACATCCTCCACGGAAAGGTTGCGGCTCCAGAGGGGAGCACGCCGTTCCTTGCCGCAGTCCGAAAGTATTCCGCTCGCGCCCGGGAGCAGGGCGAGGTGAAGCAACCAGCCTCTGCCAATGCGTCACCCAGGCCTAACGGAGACTGATCGGTGCATTGCCTATGGGCCGGGCTCGCTTTTCGCGGACCTGGCCCGTTGCCCGATCGAATCGTTACATCGCCTAACGGAGAAAACAGAACAACTATGAATGCGGATAAACGAAAGCGCATCGCAACGCTTGAACTCTCCGCAGGCTGTCTTCAGGAAGCCGTAGAGAGACTGCATCGTCTGTGCCCGCTGCTGCACAATCTTGACCACGAGAACGAGTGCACCGAAGCCGCCCGCAATATCTCATCCCAGGTGGCCGTCATCCAGAATGCGGTTGCGGAACTGAGGACTGAGGCGTAAGGGTCTCAACCCTGTAAATTCTTCCAGTTCCGCACCGCGAACTCGGTTGGAAAAAATTACCTGAGTGTGACAATCAAGGGACTCTTCGGCAGTCACCAAGTTGGTGAATCGCCTAGACCTAAGAGTTTGGCAAAGTGTGTGCTCTATTCACGGGAAATCTCGGGTCGTCAGGCAAATCGGAAAAACTGCTGCCACAACGGAGGTCTAGGCTGTGGTGTGTTCTGGTCAGCTGCCGCAATCCGCAACCTTGCGCTGAGCAGGTTGCGTTTGTTCAGGGCGGACCAGCACGCAAGTCGCTAGCCTAACTGCCTGGCACCGCTCGCGTAGGGCGAATCCGAGTCTGTTCTACGTGTTTTACCGGATGTCGATCTTTCTGGCAGACGAGTAGGCTCAAAAAGAGCTTCAACCGTCGGCAAATAACAGGAGATCAAATGACACATACCACGGGGAATAAGACCTGTAATCAGTGTGGACAGTCGTTTCAGTCGCCGTGAGCTCGAGGACCATCGTCAGAATCCACACTCGCAGCAAAAATCGCGGAAGGACCCCATGTCGGATCCCAACCGGAGCCGACGGGAGCGTGGCGACCTGGGGAAAGTTGCTTAAATCTCTGCGTTTGGGGCTTCCTGTAACTGAGGGAAGCGAAACAGGCATTTGGGAGGAATGACGGCGTGCGATTGCTCAGTGCCCGGCTGATCGTGTCCCTCATTGTGGGCATCACGCTGGCATCGCTGTCCTCCGCCTATTACCAGGTTCTGGTCGAACGCCGCGGGATGCGCAAGGACCTGGAGCGCCGCGCGGAAGTGCTGGGCGAAAGTCTTGCGGGGAGCGTCGAGCACGATCTGGACAAGGGTTCGATGCGCGCTCTGGAACGCACGGTAAAGCGTTTCGGGAATCGCGAGCACCTTGTCGGGGTCGCCATTTACGATCAATCAAACAAGCTTACCGTGGCGACGCCAGAGCTCGCCTCGATCTTGAAAACCACCCCTCCGATTGTCGTGCAGTCTCTGCAGGAAAATCAGGGGGTGGGAAGCTTTGAGAAACTGGGCGACTCGCGTCTGCACATTTACGTTATTCCGCTCCATCGACCTGACGATGACATGGCGCTTCTCGGCGGGCTCGCGATCGTAAATGACGCCGGATACATCCCTGACCAGATTCGTGGTATTTGGCGGGAAACCTTTCTCAGCGCCCTGGTTTACGTGTTGATTATCACCGTGATCACACTGCTCATTGTGCGCTGGAGCATTGCAGGGCCGATTGCGCGAACGGCGCAATGGATGCGCGCCCTGCGCACGGGACGCATTTCCGCGCGCCAGAATGCTCCCGATTTGCAGCTCTTCCGTCCTTTGGCACGAGAGGTTGCTACTCTGACGGAAAGCTTGAACCGGGCACGCTCGGCTGCAGAAAATGAGGCTCGCCTGCGTGAGGCCTCGGTCTCGCTGTGGACGGCCGACCGCCTCGCGGTTCATGTTCGCACGCTTCTCGATGGGGGACGCCTCCTGGTTGTTTCCAATCGAGAGCCCTACTTGCATATCCGGCAGGGTAAGTCTTGGGAGGTGGTCGTGCCGCCCAGTGGCCTGGTTACCGCCCTGGAGCCAGTGTTGCGCGCGTGCGACGGCACCTGGATCGCGCACGGCAGCGGGGACGCCGATTTGCAAACCGTGGATGCCCACGACCGTTTGCGGGTGCCGCCGGATGACCCTCACTACACCCTGCGCCGCGTCTGGCTCACCAAGAGCGAAGAGGAAGGTTATTATTACGGCTTCGCAAATGAAGGACTCTGGCCGCTGTGCCACATTGCCCACACCCGTCCCATCTTTCGCGCCTCCGATTGGGGGCACTATCAAGCGGTGAACTATAAGTTTGCTCGCGCGGTGTTAGGCGAGATCGAAGACGTCGCAAATCCAGTGGTCTTGATTCAGGATTATCACTTCGCTCTCTTGCCGGAGCTGATCAAACGGTCTAGGCCAGACGCGCGGGTCGCGATTTTCTGGCATATTCCATGGCCGAACCCTGAAGCTTTCGGCATTTGTCCCTGGCAGCGAGAATTGCTCGACGGCCTTCTGGGAGCGGACCTGATCGGCTTTCACATTCAGTCCCACTGCAACAATTTCCTGCAGACCGTCGACCGGGCCCTTGAATCCCGCATCGAATGGGAGCATTTTTCCGTTCGGCGACTCGACCATCTCACCAAAGTGAAACCGTTTCCCATCAGTGTGGATTTCGTGGAAAATCATCCCGCCGACGAAGCTCAGACCCCGACCTACCTGGAGCGTGCCGCGCTGCTCAAGGCCTTGTCGATTGAGGCGACCTTTATCGGTCTAGGGGTAGACCGCATCGACTATACGAAAGGAATTCCGGAGCGTTTTCTTGCCATCGAACGCCTGCTGGAAAAGCATCCTTATTATCAGGGGCAGTTTACCTTCATACAGATCGGAGCTCCCAGCCGCACTCACATCAAACGCTACCATGACCTGCTGGCGGAAATTGAGGCGGAGGCGGAACGCATTAACTGGCGCTTTCAGACCGAGAAGTGGAAACCCATTGTTTTTTTGAATCGACACCACGCGCACAAAGAAGTAAGCAGTTATTACCGTGCGGCAGATCTCTGCCTGGTGACGTCGCTGCACGATGGCATGAATCTGGTGGCCAAGGAGTTCCTGGCGGCCCGGGGGGACGAGCGTGGAGTACTCGTTCTGAGCTGCTTTACCGGCGCCGCCCGAGAACTACTGGACGCTCTGGTGGTAAATCCCTACGACATCGACCAAACTGCGGAAGCGATTCGCGTGGCTTTGGAAATGGACCCCGAGGAAAAACAGTTGCGCATGCACAGAATGCGGAAGGCGGTCAGAGAACACAATGTTTACCATTGGGCCGGAAGCCTGATCGGTGAACTCTGCGAGCTACGCTTGGATTTTTCGACTGAGAATAAGGAAAAGAGTAGAGCAGTCACTCCAGTTTCGTGACCATTATGAGAAGTTCGTCTCCGGTAACTGAAAACGCGCAGATCGATCTGGACCAATTTATCGGAAAGATCGCGCAGGCCCAGGTTTCTTGCCTGCTTCTGGATTATGACGGCACTTTGGCGCCATTCTCCATCGACCGTGGCAGAGCATTTCCTTACCCGGGAGTCGTTCCGCTGTTGCGAAAAATCATGGCCACCGGACGCACCCGTCTCGCGATCGTGACTGGAAGGAGCGCATCCGAGGTTTTGCCTCTGCTCGGGCTGGATCCAACCCCGGAAGTCTGGGGAGCGCATGGCCTGGAACGCTTGCGGCCAAATGGAATTCGGGAAGTTCCGCCCTTGCGCGCGGAGGTGTCACAAGCCTTGGCGGAAGCTGGGCAATGGTTGACCGACCAACGCCTCGAGCATTTTGCGGAGTATAAGCCCGGCGGTATTGCAGTGCACTGGCGTGGAGTCTCTGAACCCTCCGCCGCAGACATCCGCAGCCGGGTACTGGAGGGCTGGTTTCCGTTGACTGAGAACAAATTTACGTCCCTGCTGGAATTTGACTGTGGCATCGAAATCCGTGTGGCAGGGTTCGATAAAGGTCGTGCAATTCGCACTATTATAAGTGAGATGAATTCGGACACCCCCATTGCCTATCTTGGAGATGATGCGACCGATGAACGGGCCTTTAAGGCTCTGGGAACCCGCGGTTTGAGCATACTCGTGCGCCCACAACGGCGCCGCAGCTCCGCCCGGTTATGGCTCAAGCCGCCGGCCGATCTGGTGGATTTTCTGAGCCGATGGGTGAAAGCTTGCGGTGAAATTGTTCCGCAACCGGCGGCATCAAGTATTGTGAGAGAGCTCACTGATGGGTGCTGAAGCCATGCCCGCCCCTGAGCCACGAAGACCAGGCAGACCTTTCTACTTCAACACTTCGGAACATCTTCTGCGCATCAGTCGGGAGAAGGCGACCACTCTTCCCGAACTGCTGGACGCGTTACGCCACTGCCCCGCGGCCTCGGTTTTTCAGCACACTTTCCGCACTCTCCAGGAGCACCACTTTATTCGCCAGGGCTTCTCCAACGATTTTGCCCATTGGGCTCTTTCGGACTGCAATGAACCTGCTTTGGCCGAACGGCTGGCCGGGGTAGACGTCCGGGAGTTCACCTCGCTCGAAGACTTGCGCCAGGCTCTAGTCGGCATTCTCGAAGACCACCTCGGACAGAACCCCGGTGGCCGTCCGCGGACGGCGGACGAGCCTTTCTATTTTTGTGTCGCCGATATCGTTGTCATGCCCACCTCTTTTGCTCCCGATAGCCTACGCGGATTCGTCGACGGACTCAGGCAAGTCAGCATACATTCCATCCATCACCACTTCATCGAAGCGCGTTTGCGGTTGAAGCTGATGTCCAACGACTTTTCGCAATGGCTCCTGGAAGAGATGCAGTTGCCGGACGCGGCCCGCGCCGTTAACCGGATTGACATCTATACCTTGACGATGGAAAACGTGCGGCAGCAGATTATTCGCATCGTGGAAAGGGCTTTGGCCTAGAGGCCGCAATCATGCAACCCATCGCCGAGAAAAACGCGCCGCAAGCCAGCGATGCCCATGGGTTGGCGCATTCCGCTCCGCTTCCCGTAGGGGCGGGAAACCGGGCAACCATTCGGGACTTCCGCACCCCACCCGCGCCGCCCCCCGCGCTGCATTTGGACGACTACCGGACCATCCTTGGCCAAGCGAACCTGGATGGCCTTCGCTGCCTGGCCGACGATCTCAAACACAAAACCGTCAAGTGGGTGAACTCCACGGCAGTGGGTGGGGGCGTTGCAGAGATGCTGAACCGTCTGGTCCCCCTCCTTACTGAGCTTGAAGTGACCACTCATTGGGACGTGATCACCGGTGGCAACGATTTTTTTGAGGTGACGAAAGCATTTCACAATGCTCTGCAAGGCAACGACTACCAGCTTACAAAACATGCCGAAGAGATTTTTCTGATGTACAACGAGCAGAACATGCAGCGCATGCAATTCGCAGAGGACCTGATTGTCATCCACGACCCTCAGCCTGCGGCTCTGGTTCGCGCGCGGAACGGGACATCTGCCCATTGGGTCTGGCGCTGCCATATCGATCTCTCGCACCCCAATCCGCAGGTTTGGGATTTTCTGCGCACATTCGTAGAGCAGTACGATTCCGCAATTTTCTCGTCGCAGTCGTTCAGCCGCCAACTTCCCATCTTGCAGTACCTCTTTTATCCTTGCATCGATCCCCTATCAGAAAAGAACAAGCAACTCGACGAGGAAACGATCCAGGCAGTATGTGACGAATTCAAGATTGACCGCTCCCGTCCGATTGTCACTCAGGTGTCACGTTTTGACCGGGCAAAGGATCCGGTGGGAGTCATCCAGGCCTTCAAACTGGCAAGAAAGTATGTGGATTGCCAGTTGGTGATGGCCGGTGGCGGAGCCACGGACGATCCCGAGGGTGCGACCGTGCTGCAGGAAGTGAAAAATGCCGCCGGGGATGATCCCGACATCATCATCCTGGATTTGCCTCCGTGGTGTGCGGTCGAGATTAATGCTTTACAGCGCGCCTCGACGGTGATCGTGCAGAAGTCCATCAAAGAAGGCTTTGGGCTGACCGTCACTGAGGCTCTGTGGAAGGGGAAACCCACCATTGCCAGTGCTGTGGGTGGTATTCCGAATCAGATCATCCACAAACTCACCGGTATCCTGGTGCACTCCGTGGAGGGTTGTGCCTACCAGATTCGTTATTTGCTGACCCACCCCGATTTTGCCCGACATCTGGGAGAGAATGGGCGCGAACATGTAAAAGAAAATTTCTTGATGACCACTAACGTGAAACGCTGGCTGCTCCTTTTTCGTATTCTGAACGGTAATCGAACGCAGTCGCTGCCGTGAAAACCTTCCCTCATTACTAAAGTGAGCTTTTCCACAGAAATCTAAGGTGTTTCCTGTATTGCCTTGATACAGCGAACCCTGTAGCTTCCCTACAGCCTTTCCCCTAGACGCTCCGCAAGCACTTCGACGATTTCCTATCGTCTCAGGGGATTCTCATGCGCTTAAGTGCTCGTCCCGCCAATCTTTTCTTAGGACATCAATCCGATTCTCACAGCGTCAAACTGCGCTCTATTTATTTTCTGGGTTTGGCCCTGTGCCTTGTAGCCGGTCTGTCATCAGCGACTGTGACTCGTGTGTTCGTGCAGGCGCCCGGCATGGTACAAGGCTCCACGCTGAACCTCACCTCACCGGTTCACTTCCAGGCGACGGCGGAGAGTGACCTGAGTATTACGGGATATGTGATTTACGTGGATAGCCAGAGTGTTTTTCAGAACTTTGTTCCCTTGCTCGATACTTGGGTTGTACTTGCCCCAGGTACGCACTCGGTCTACCTGAAGGCATGGGATTCCAGTGGCTCCCTCGCCAGCACGGCAACCTACTCTGTCAACATTACCGGCTTTGCTCCGCCCACCCCTCCCCCAACTGCAACCCGCATCATGCATATTGCGCGTCATTCTTCGCAGTGGACGGTTGACAATAATCCCGATGTCGGCGGAGCCTGCCAGGACGGTAAGATCGTTCCGTTTGAAAGCAGCTCCGATCCCAACACCGCCAATTCACCAGACTCGCCGAGAATGGGCCTGCATCTTCACTTGACCAGCAAGTGTCCGTATGACGACAGCCTTTTCTACTTCAAAGTCACTCAAAATCCCTCGCCCTACGCCGCCACAAACGTGCTCTGGGATTTTTGGTTCTACCTGCCGACGACTATCCATCCCGGCAGTATCCAAGCGCTCGAGTTCGATCTCTTTCAAGCCGTGCCACTCAACGACGGTGTACACGAATTCATGTTCGGGTCCCAATGCAATTACGTAAGCGACCAATGGCAGCTTTGGCTTCCCCAGGGCAGCGGGTTGACCTGGGTGAATACCGGTGTGTCCCCCTGCCGGTTTTCTACCGGAGGCTGGCATCACGCGACTTACTTCCTGCAGAGAGTCACGCCGAGCGGCTACCCGCAGATTCCAGCGAGCCTTGATTCAGGCACCGATACCAACAGGAACCTGCGATTCGGCACGCTGACCATCGACGGTCATACCTCGTATCTCGGTGCTCTGTCCTACTCCACGATTCCCACTCCAGGTTGGTCCCCGGTTCTGGGCGTACAGCATCAATTGGATAGCGCCATGGCCGGCGTCACCATTGAGGAGTATGTGGACATGGAATCAGTAATTGCGTGGTGATTGCCGTTTTCTCGATTCGGCAGTTACTCCGCATCTGAAGATAGCCGCAGGCCGCTTGATCGCCAGGTCCGGCGTGACCAGCGACGGAAGGACTGCAATTCCGCTTGCGAGCCAAGTGCTCGTTTGCGTTCTGCCAGGGCAAACCAGCGCAGATAACGGCGAACCACGCTCGGCATTGTCATGCGCATGGCCGCAGAGAAGTTTTGCTCCGACATTCGTCGTTGCAACTCCGGGGACTGCAGGACCGTGGTCAGTTGATCGGCGAGGTCCAGCGCGTCCCCGGTCTTGTAGAAACCGATGGCCATATCCTCGTCGGCTGCCATGGTCCGAAAATCGTCGAGGTCGGCACAGACCATGGGGACCCCAAATTCGCAGGCCTGATGCGCGGGACCGCTGGAACCTGTGGCCGAATCGTAAGGCATGACCACGATGCTGCTGCTGCGGAATAGATCAGGGATTGCATCTTCCGCCACATAGCCGCGAAACTCGATCCGAGGATTTCCCTGGTGCAGTTCCCGGATCGATTCCCAATATCCCGGCTTGGTATGGTGATTCGCTCCAGCGATCACCAGCCGTGCATTCGCAATTTTCCCAAGAACCCGAGGGAATGCCTCTAGCAGAGTTTCCAGCCGCTTGTAGGTTCCCCAGTGGCCGAGGGCGAGGATGCGATGGTCGGGATTCCCGCGTAACGAGAAATCTGGAATGCTGGGGCAAGAGGCGAAGATCCCGTGCGTCCCCAACAAAACGTTATTGGCGGAGTACTTCTCCAGCAGCGTGCGTTGATAGGCGGAGAGCAGTACAGAAACCGAGTTTGCCTTGAGCAATATTCTGGTGGCCAGTTCGCTGCCCAGGCGGAAAATCTTTTCCTGCCGGACGCCGGCGCCCGAGAAGTCCACATGCTCCAAGATGTGGTGCAAGGTGACGTGCGTGTAACAGCCCAGCGTTCTGGTCAAGGCCGGCACGCATAATCCTCCGAAGGCTGCCACAGGGCGATCCTGAGCCGCGAATGTGGAAAAAACCAGGTTGAACCACACCACATCTGGTTTCAGTTTGTGAATCGTGCGCAGCAGGCGAAACGGGGTGGCGAGATTGTTGAATTCCCAGCAGCGAAGCACGTCGAAGCCGGGGAGTTCCTCCTGATGTTTGACTGCGAGAGGCGTGCCCTCGCCGTCGGTAGCAAACTCGTATTGGGTCAACTGGTCCGCCAGCACGGTTAGTTCGATTCTCGGGTCGCGACGCAGTTCACGGGCAATGTGATAGGCATACTCATTCAATTGCCGGCCGCTCGGGGGGAAGGTGGTAACTAGACAGATCTTCATCGGGTCCCTGACTCAAAATATAGTGATGCCTACATATGGTCGAAGCTGCTGGCTGCCGCCACCGTTGAAGTTGAAAAAACTTTCCTGCTGAAATCCCGCCGAGAAGCGGATCGGATAGCTCAGCCGCACCTCACTGCCTGCCTCTTTGAAGGTTCGATGAATCGGCAGCGCGTAGGAGATTGCCAATCCGCTCTGTACCGCGTCGTAGGCGTGAAAGCTCATGTTGCGTGAGTACGCGATGTTGGCCTCGACACTCCAGTTTTGCGTCGGGGAGAACCGTATGCTGCCCGCCGGACGAATAGCCTGTGCAATCGCATACCTCGGCCCTTCCACTCGCCACGCCCGGAGGTCCTCTGCCACCGCGCGAAATGTCAGCCGGTCTGACACCCGGTGTTCAAAACCTGCATATGTGGAGGTGTAGTAAAACTCGCGCACAATCGGAGTAAACTGCACATCGCGCGCTCCCCAGCCAACCACGAAAGCGGTTCTGTCCCAGGGGCGGCCCACACGGAAATCTACTGCTCCGCTCACATCGCGAGAGTGCAAGATGCTCTCGGTGAACGGCCCAGCTTCGTGGATCGCATAGCCGCTCACCGACACCATGTTGAAGAACGAACTGGTCGACATGTACACAAACTGGCGAAACAGGTTCTGATTCATGTCGAAGGGGTCTTTGGCGTCCCGGCGAATCGTTTCCTGAACCCCGGTATTAAAAGTAAGCACGTTATTTCCCAGATGCACGGTCGGATTCAAACCGAAGTTGAAGGAGTAGTCGGTGGTGTCCCGGTCTACGATGGTGTCGGCGCTGGGCAACGAGATTTCGCCGCGTGCGTTCCGCACTTGGAAAAAGCCGCTGGGATCAGGGAGCCAACCCAGGTGCAGGTGGTAAGCGCCCGTCCATTGCGTCTGCAACGACGATCGCGGCAGTGGCAGCAGATTCTGTCGTCCCGGGACAGGGCGGATCACATCAAGCTTGGCGTCCAGCGGATACACAGTAGTGTCTTCGAAAATAGGCGACACGGAGAAATCGGATAGAAAACTTATATTGTGGTTGATCCTGTATCCTTCGTCGCCAGCTGCCTGAAGCAACTCGCGATTTGCGGTGGGATCTTCGCCGGCTGCGCTGGCAGCCTGGGCGAAGGCGGTTAGCGCCTGTGTGTTCTGATGGTGCTGGCGATACACGTTAGCTTTGGCCAGCAAATACTGGTAGCTGGGTTCACTACTATCGAGTTGCTCGATCGCCGACAATTGTCCTTCTGCCCGCGGAGTGTCCCCGAGAGCCAGGTACGTATTGGCCAGGCCGATGCGAGCCGAAGTGTCCGCCGCCCCCGTGGTCAGGCCTTGCTCGTAATAGGTCTCAGCCAACTGGAAGTCATGCATGCCGAGAAACGCATCGGCTGCTTCGACCCATTCCTTGGAGGTTGGCGCCGGAGCTTCGCCGGTACGCGTTTCCATCAACCCAAGCGCAATTTGTCGGCGAGCATCGTCCCATTGACCTTCAGCTATCATTTGCCGGGCCACCGCCAGGCGTACATCCAAGCGATTGGTCTCCGGAGCGTGCAATGCAGATTCAAAACGCTGCATGGCTGCTTCCCGGTCACCGAGCAGGCTAAGGGCCTCGCCAGTAGAAACCAGCACCTCGCCTTTTTCTTCGTTCCCTGCTCGGCTCTCCGCCAGCTGGACGTATTGCATGGTCTTGTCCCGGTCATGCAGCTGCGCGTAAGAGCGCGCCAGCTTGGCATAAACCATGCTGTCGTCGGGCGAAAGCTTCTGGGCGGCCTGAAATTCTTCAATCGCCCCGCGGTACTGATTCAATCCGTTCAGAGTATCTCCCAAGGCCATGTGGAGGTTGGCATTTTCGGGCTCAGACTTCAGCGCAATCCGATATTCCGCAGCTGCTTTGGTCAGCGCTCCTTCATCACCGTAGGCGGTAGCCCGAATGAGGTGTATCGGCATCGAGTCGCCGAGTTCTTCCTCCGCCTGACGCACCTGGCGCAGGGCCATGCGTGGGCGATGTTGATCGAGGCTGGTATATGCCAGCCCGAGGTGTGCTTCGCCGTTTTTTGGATCCGATCGCAGAGCAGTTTCAAAATCTGTCGCAGCCTGGGATGACTGATGGAGATCTTGGCGAACATATCCGCGGTTCACGTAGGCGGTGACAACAGAAGGATCACGCTGCAGCGAGAGAGTGAAATCCTGCTCGGCCTGCTCCAGTTGTCCCGCATGTTTGTGTACGTAGCCGGCCAGCAGCGGAATATCTGCTTCCTTTGGCAGCACGTCCTGATAGCGCGAGGTCAGGTCCGCTAGCTCATCGTATCGTTCGAGATGAAGCAGGTCATACCCGAGGTAGACTACGACATCACGATCATGGGGGAGTTGCTTTATGGCCTCTCGCCCAGCCTCCGCCGACTTCTGGTAGTCCCCGATCCAGCTCAGATAACGTTCTTTCTCTCGCAGAACAAAAGGCTGTCGCTCCATCTCCGGAGTCGCGCGACTGAGCCAATCCCCCGCGAGAGCGAAATGCTTAGACTCGATGGCGGCATTCATGCCGCCGGCGATGATCATGCTGTTGGTCGGCGCCAGATTGTTAGCCTTGCGGTAGGAGTCCTCGGCCTTGGGGAAATTGCGCTCCGCGGCATACAGATCGCCCAAGGCCAGGTAGGGCACATACAGCTTGGGATGAGTGGAAGCCAGCCGCTGGAAATACCTTTCAGCCTCTCGCGTGTCGCCGATGTCGCGGCAGACGAAACCCAGCGACGTCAGGGCAAACCGGTTGGTGGCATCGACCGCCAGAATCCTCCGGTACACCGCAATTGCGTCTTGCGGCCGCCCCAGCTTTACCAGCAAGTCGCCGCTGAGCTGCAGATTGTTAGCATCGTTGGGACTGAGGGTCAGCGCCTCTTTGACATCATCGTTGGCGGCCTTGAGGTCCCCGCTGTACATCCTGATGGTTGCACGCAACCGCAGAAATTCGTTCCGGTTGGGGCCCTGTTCGTCTAGTGCGCCGATGGCGGATTTCGCGACTTGCAAATGGCGGTCGGCCTCCGCTTCATTCTGCGTACCACGGTATAGCTCAACCAGATTCACGTGCAGTTGAATCCCATACAACGGTCCTTCCACCGGATCGGGGGGAAGGTTGGCAAGAGCGTCGCGATATTCAGCGATGGCATCCTGATCTCGCTCCTGCAGTCGTGCGATCTCTCCACGGATGGCATGTAACCGATAATGCGCAGGATCAAGGTCTGCGGCATGCTTAAGGAATGGCTCGGCACGCTCCGTCGAGCCGGCAGCCAATTGCGCCTGAGCGGCCGAAAGCTGCAGATTCACATCGCCCGGTTTGGCATTTGCGGCTTGAGCGTAGGCCTTTGCGGATTCTTCCGGCTTGCCAGCCAATTGATAGGTGTACCCCAGTTCCGCTTGTATCTCGGGATCGGGATTGTGAATAGATTTCAGGGCCGCGATCGCCGAAGCGTAATTTCCAGTCTCGCGGTAGAAACCCGCCAACGCCCGTTCAACTTCCGGAGTGTCCCGCGAGTGAGCTTTAGCCAAGTCGAGGTAATGGTGGGCTCTGTCGAAATCTTTCTTACGTTCGTATGCCAAGGCAATTAGTAGTTCCACTCGCGGCGAAGGCTGAACCGCCTCCGCGCCAGTTAACACACTAACTGCCTGATCGTAACGCCCCGATTGAAGATAGATTTCTCCCAGCATTTCGGAGTCGTTGCTTCGCTTGGGGTCGGCTGCGAGAACTCTGGTTAGAAGGCGCTCGGCTTCATCGCGCCGGCCCATCGTTTTGTAGGTTTGCGCGAGGCCGGAGAGTCCATCGAGGGAGTTCGGGCTCAAGCGCAGCCCGTGGTTATAAGCATCCAGTGACAGCTGGGTTTTTCGCGACAGCCGGGCGGCATAACCCAGCAGAAACCATAGCTGCGGATTATTGGGGGCGGATTGGCTTGCACGCTGCGCATAGTCCATGGCAGCAGAATAGTTTCCATCTTTCAGGGCCTGCTCGGCTGCGTGCGCCAGCCGGGCGGTTTCGATATTCGAGCCCCAACCCAGCGACCTTTCCTGCGCAGCTTTATCAGAGGTGTTCTGAGTTTTCTCTGTAGAGCCGCCTTCGACCTTGTAGGTTTGAGCTTGCATCAGGTGGACGAGCGCGACAACACACACGAACAGGTTGCTGCAATGGCCGCGCCAAAAACTCAAGATGCCCCCAAACGGCTCGAGAATTTCAGACCTTTCGATTCCAGATGGGGCCTAAGTGTTGGCTCGGGTCGTGAGCAACCTCTACCGCCGGTGAGGAATCGAAGACGCGTCGGGAGGAACCTGTGCAGAGGGTTGAGCCTTTGGGGGCTAGTCGGCGTCCTGTACCCATCAGCATGATTTTCCTGGCAGCCTTCGTGGTGCACTCACCATTGCTGCTGATGAAACTCCCTTTGAAGTCGTACGACACCAACTTCCACATTTTTTTTGCCTCGCATTACCTTCAGCACTGGTTCGATCCATGGAACGCGAAATGGTACGCAGGTTTTTCGCAAACTACATACCCTCCGCTGCCGCAGCAATGGCTCGCGCTGATCTCTCACATCACCGGCCTGGACATGGCCTACATGATCGTGCAGTTTGCTGCCATTCTGCTTTTGGCGCTGGGCGTATACCGTTTCGCGCTGCTTTGGGTGGATCGTCGCGCAGCTTCTTTCGCTGCGCTTGCCAGCGTTCTGCTCGGGTCTGAGTGCTTTCTGGTGTATTCCGCGGGTCAGCTGTCCACAACATTCGCTGCTCCCCTCTATCTGAATGCTCTGCCCTACCTCTACGAATGGGTTCGGCGTGGCGGGTGGCGATCTCTTCTCAAGGGCAGCGCGCTGAGCGTGGCTGCGGCGGCGGCCCACCATGCGACTTTGCTTTTCGGCTCATTTCTATTCGCGCTGCCAGTTCTTGTCCTCGCGCTTCTGGATCATGAGGACGGCACGCGGTTGTCGCTTCCAGCCTTTATTTATCGGACGGTGCTTGCGGTTGTGCCTATCGGCGCGGCCATTGCTCTGGTTCTTCTGCCCTTTTGGATTGCCCTCA
>Ga0335078_10007267_pt1 | contig 16428 bp, 19 predicted proteins | sample Lox_Sample_32_FD_206711 | JGI IMG/M metagenome (GOLD analysis project Ga0335078, IMG submission 206711) | Soil microbial communities from Loxahatchee National Wildlife Refuge, Florida, United States - Lox_Sample_3.2 | ecosystem: Environmental > Terrestrial > Soil > Wetlands | place: USA...
TCCGCGGCAATGGTGGCGGTCATGGTGCGCACCGGCTTGAAGAGAAACGCAAGGGTCGTGGGCATGACCGCGGCGTTGCCCGTCACCATCATGACGGCCATCGTTTCCCCGATGGCCCTCCCCATTCCCAGCATGACCGCGGTCAGGATGCCGGACCGCCCCGCGGGCACCACCACGCGCCAGATTGTCTGCCACCGGGTGGCCCCCATGGCCAGGCCGGCGTCGCGGTAGCCGCGGGGCACGGCGTCCAGCGCGTCCTCCGCCACGCTGATGATGGTGGGAAGCGCCATGTAGGCCAGGAGAAGGGCGCCGCTGAAAGCAGTCAGGCCGGTGGGCGCTCCCAGGAGCTCGCGCACCAGGGGAGCGACGTACGTCATGCCGAAGAAGCCCAGGACAACGGACGGAATGCCGGCCAACACTTCGATCACGGGCTTCAGGACTTCCCGCGCCCAGCGCGGGGCCACCTCGCGGACGAACACGGCGGTTGCAACGCCTAGGGGAAGGGCAATGACGACGGACGCGATTGTCACCAGTATGGAGCCCAGGATCAGGGGAAGCGTGCCAAAGAGCTTGAACGTGGGGTACCAGAGCGTTGAGAACAGGCCGTGAACCGGGACTTCGAAAAACACTGGCACGCCTTCCCGAAGCAGGAAAAGGAAGATCAGGACGACGAACCCGATGGTGGAGAAGCCCAGGACGCGGATGAGCGCCTCCACGGTAAACTCCCCCGCCCGAAACGCGCGCCGGGCTTCCGGGCGTGGAGCGCCCGGGCGGTCAACCCCGCGGGGGGCCGCGCTGCTCACGTGCCGCTCCCCGGGAGCGGAACGAATCCCAGCTCCTTGACCAGCTCCTGTCCGTTGTGCATGACCCAATCCAGGTACGCCTTGATCTGGCCGGTTGGCTGACCCGCGGTGTACATGAACAAGGGACGGGACACCGGGTAGGAGCCATCACGCACGCTCTGAATGGAAGGGAGCACGTAAGGACCCCCCGGGCGGCGCGCAAGAGCGACCTTTTTCATGTCGGGAGTCACGTACCCCAGCCCGTCATACCCAATTGCGTTTGGATTCTGCCTGACTTCTGCCGTGATGCCCTCAGAAGACGGCATGAGGAGAGTCTGCGGTGAGAAAAGAGTGCTGGATTTGGGGTCTCCTCTCCGCACCACCTGTTCCAGGAAGTAGACGTAGGTTCCGGAATTGGATTCACGGGAAAGCAGGACCACGGGACGGTCCTCCCCGCCAACCTGGCTCCACCGGGAGAGCCTGCCCCCGTACATCTCCGATATCTGGTCTATGGTAAGCCCCTGTACGGGGTTCCTGGGGTTTTCCACCACGGCAATTGCATCCAGCGCCACCGTGAAGCGCACCGGCGAGATGCCGTTCTTCTCTGCCGTCTCAAACTCTTCCGGGGACATCTCCCGGGACGCGTTGGCGATCTGGATTGTGCCATTGATGAGAGAGGCGATTCCCGTGCCCGAGCCTCCGCCGGTGACGGAGATGCGCACCTCGGGATGAATCTCCATGTACCGTTCCGCCCACGCCAGGGCCAGGTTGACCAGGGTATCGGATCCCGTATTCTGCAACGTGAATGTCGCGGCCTTGCCACGCAATGGCGTGGCAGGCCCGTCCGCCTGGCGGGGACCACCCCTGCCGGATGCCGCACACCCGGCAAGAAGCATGACGGCGCAGCCCGCTGCCGCCAGCTTCCCCGCGCATCTGGATTTCCACACGATTGGCTGAGTGTCCCCGAATTCCAAGACGGATGTCAAGGAAAAAAGCGGGGCCGCGGGCTGACATCCGGCGGTTTTCACGGTACAGTCGGCGTTGCAGGAGGTGGCGAGAATGTCGAGAGTCCAACTGGCGGTGATCGCGTGCCTGATGCTGGCTTCCGCTTCCGCGCTGGCCGCTCTCCCCCAGCAGATGAGCGTCCAGGTCCAGGAGGTCAAGGTCAGGGCAACGCCCGGCTTCCTGGGAAAGATCGTCGGCACGCTTCAGTACGGGGACCGGGTCACCGTCCTGGACCAGCCGGCAGGCTCGCCGCAGAGCTGGAGAAAGATCAGCGTCCCGGGAAAGGACATCCAGGGATGGGTCAGCCTTTCCGCGCTGACGGAAAAGGAGATCAAGCTGCAGGCCGGATCCCAGGCTGCGCAGACCGGGGCTTCCAGCGGAGAGGTGGCCCTTGCCGGCAAGGGATTCAACGAGAACGTGGAGAAGGAGTACAAAGCAGAGGGGAACGTGGATTACACGTGGGTTGACCGCATGGAGACCTACAAGCCCACCGATCAGCAGGTTGCCGATTTCCTCCAGCAGGGCGGCCTGAACACGTCGGGAGGCGCCCAGTGAAAAAGACAGTCAGTCTCCTGGCCCTCGCGGCGCTTGGGCTTCTTGTGGCTTCCTGCGCCAGCATGGACTTGAGCGCGGGGAACATCGTGGCCATCGGGCAGGGCGTCCAGCAGGTCCAGGCTGCTGAGCAGACCGAGTTCACCCCGGAGCAGGAGTACTACATCGGCCGGGCTGTTGCTGCCGACATTCTTTCCACGCGGAAAGTGTATGACGACCAGGCTGCTACGGCCTACCTCAACGTCATGGAACGCGCCCTGGCCATCTATTCGGAAAGGCCGGAGACGTTCGGGGGGTACCACGTCCTCATCCTGGACTCGGATGAGATCAATGCCCTTTCCGCTCCCGGCGGGCTCATCATGGTGACCCGCGGCCTCCTGGGCTGCGCACAGAGCGAGGATGAGGTGGCCGCCATCCTGGCTCATGAGACCAGCCATATCGTTCTTCAGCACGGGTTGAACGCCATCAAGCAGGCCCGCAAGACAGAGGCGCTGAAAAACCTCGGCGTGGCGACGGCCAATACTGTCGGCGGCTCCAACGTCCAGGAGCTGACCGGGCTTTTCAAGGATTCAATCAAGGATATCGTGCACACGTTGGTGGACAGCGGATATTCGAGGGACCAGGAGTTCGCTGCCGACGCCATGGCGGTGAAGATCATGCGGAATGCCGGGTACGATCCCCGGGCTTTTGAGGGAATGCTCAAGGTCATGGAGACAAAGCTCAAGCCCGGCGGGCTGGGTTTTGGAAAGACCCACCCGGATCCGGCTGACAGGATTGCCAAGGTGGACGCCGCGCTGGCCGGCCAGCCGGCTGTCGTTACGCCCCCGGACGCGCAAGCGGCCCGGCAGGCGCGCTACCAGGCGGCGCTAGGGGCTCTCTAGGTGCCCGGCGGAAGAAAGATTCCTGCCGGCCTTCGCAGAGTCCTCCAAGGTGCCGCGGTCGGGGCTGCCGCTGCTGCGGTGGCCGCCGCTCTCTGGCTTCCCCGCGCCCTGGATACGTTCGAGTACCGCACGTGGGATCTGCGGGCGCAGCTCCTGGCTCGCCCGGGAGCCGCTACCAGCCAGGTCGTCACCATCATGCTTGACGACAAAAGCCTGGCCTGGGGCAAGGACGTGAACGGCCTGTCATGGCCCTGGCCGCGGCAGCTGTACGGGATCATTGCAGACTTCTGCCGGCAGGGCGGTGCCAAGGCCCTGGTGCTGGACGTCCTGTATACCGAGCCCTCCTCCTACGGGGTCGACGACGACAACGCTTTTGCCGACGCGCTTGGGCAGAGCGGGAACGTCGTGGGCGCCATGCAGCTCAGCGCGCTTGCGGCCAAGGACCTTGCGGCAACGTGGCCGGCGGATGCCGCGGCGCCCCCGGTGCCCATTGACGGTCTGGGCGCGTGGCTGGCGCAAAGCCGCCCCTCCGGGATGTACTTCAAGAGCGCGGAGCTGGCCATCCCCGGGCTGCTGAAGAATGCCCGCTACCTTGCCAACACCAATCTTCCGCCCGACTCGGCTGACGGCGTGTATCGCCGGGAGCCTCTTTTCAGCGTTTTCGACAACCGCGTGGTTCCCTCCGAAGCGCTGGCCGCCTGGCTGGTCGGACATGCCGGGGACCGCCTCTCCATCAGGCCCGGCCAGCTTGTCGTTGGAAACGTCCGGGTGCCCATAGATTCCAACGGGCGCGCCATTCTCCGCTACCGCGGGCCCACGCTGACGCACAAGGCCTACAGCGCCGCCGCCATCCTCCAGTCGTATCAGCAGATCTCCGACGGAAAGACTCCCACCGTGGACCCCTCCGTGCTCAAGGACAAGTACGTCCTGTTCGGGTTCACCGCGCCGGGGCTTCTGGACCTGAAGCCCACGCCCATGAGCAGGAGCCTGCAATACCCCGGGGTGGAGATCAACGCCACCATGCTGGACAACCTTCTCTCCGGCGACTTCATGCGCCCCATGTCCACCGCGGCCACGCTGGTGCTCCTCCTCATCCTCTGCCTGGGAGCAGGCATGGCCATCTCCGCGGTTTCCGGCGCCGGCCGCACTGCTCTCATCTACGTGGTCTTCATCCCGGTGGCCCCGGCGCTCAGCATCGCGGCGTACGCCGTCGGCTGGTGGATGCAGCTTTTTGCGCTTGAGCTGGGAACGCTCTTTTCGCTCATCGGGTCAAGCCTTGTGAGCTATGCCACGGAAGGCCAGCAGAAGCGCTACATCAAGAGCGCGTTCAAGCAATACCTCAGCCCCACCATCATCGAAGAGCTCATTGCCCATCCCGAGCGGCTGAAGCTGGGCGGAGAGAAGCGGGACCTTTCCATTTTCTTTTCCGATCTCCAGGGCTTCACGTCAATTTCCGAGGTCCTGACGCCGGAAGAGCTGACGCTCCTTCTCAATGAGTACCTGTCGGCAATGACGGACATCATCCAGGAGGAAGGCGGCACCATCGACAAGTACGAGGGGGATGCCATCATCGCGTTCTGGAATGCGCCGCTTTCCCAGCCGGACCACGCGGTGCGGGCGGTCCGGGCGGCGCTCCGCTGCCAGGAGAAGCTGGACGAGATGCGCCCTGTCCTTCGCGCGCGGGTGAAGAAGGACCTGTACAAGCGGATCGGCATCAACTCCGGTCCTGCCGTTGTGGGCAACTTCGGCTCCCACACGAAGTTCAACTACACCATGCTGGGAGACGCGGTGAACCTTGCCTCCCGGCTGGAGGGCGTCAACAAGCAGTTCAAGACGTACACAATGATTTCCGCCATGGTGAAAGAGCGGCTGGAAAACGCGTTCCCGTTGCGCGAGCTGTCCCGCATTGCGGTGGTGGGCCGCAAGGAGCCGGTCATCGTGTATGAGCCCATGACCGCGGGAGCCTACGAGCAGAAGCGGCAGACCCTGGAGGTTTTTGACGCAGGGCTCAGGCAGTACTATGCCGGGAGGTTCCCGGAAGCCATCCGCATCTTTGAGACAATCGCAAGCCAGGACCCTCCAGCCTCGTGCTACGTGGAGAAGTGCAAAGAGCTCTCAGCGCAGCCGCCCCAGGACGGGTGGAGCGGCGTCTGGGTGATGACGCAGAAGTAAGGGGCGGGAGCGCACGCCACGCGGGAGCGCCCGCCGCCCGCCGCGGTGGCTTACCGGGGCGCGCGGAACGCAAGCACGGCGTTCAGGCCGCCGAAAGCAAAAGAGTTGCTGAGCGCGTATTCGACGTCCTTCTGCCGGGCTGTGTTGGCAATGACGTCGATCTCGCACTTGGGATCAAGCGTGGTGAAGTTTGCCGTGGGCGGCAGCATGCAGTTCTTCAGCGACAGCACGGTTGCGATGGCCTCAAGGGCGCCCGCTGCTCCCAGCGCGTGTCCATGCATGGATTTTGTGGAGCTGACCGGCACGCACTCCGCGTGCTTTCCCAGGGACAACCGGATTGCCGCCGCCTCCATGGGGTCATTCAGCAACGTGGCGGTCCCGTGCGCATTGATGTAGCCGATCTGCTCCGGGGCAAGCCCAGCGTCCCGCAGAGCCCCCTGGATTGCGCGCGCCGCCCCTTCGGAGGCGGACTGGGTCAAGTGGTGGGCGTCGGAAGACATTCCGAACCCGATGATCTCTCCATAGATCTTTGCCCCTCGGGCAATTGCCGCCTCACGCGGCTCCAGCACAAGAACCGCCCCTCCCTCTCCCAGGATCATTCCCTGGCGGTCAGCGCTGAACGGACGGCACGTGTCGTGGGCGACAACGCGAAGCGCTTCCCATGCCTTGAGGTGGCCGAAGTTGAGCGGCGCCTCGCTGCCGCCGGCCAGCGCCATCTCCACGTCTCCTGAGCGTACCATGCGGAACGCCTGCCCGATGGCGTGATTGGAGGACGAGCACGCCGTGGAAACCGCGAACGCAGGGCCGGTGACTCCCATCTCGATGGAAATGTTGCTTGCGCCGGCGTTTGCCATGACCCGAGCCACCGTGAGCGGGCTGAGCCGTCCCTTGTTGGCCAGGTACAGGTCCTGGAACCCAAGATCGATGCTCCCCATGCCCCCCATGCACGTGCCCATGACGATCCCGGTGCGCTCTCTCAGCGTGGGGTTCCACTCTATTCCTGCGTCCTTGACCGCCTCCCGCGCCGCAACCACGCCGAATTGCGTGAAGCGATCCATGAAGTCCGGCTTCTTCCCCTCGAAGTGCTCCTGGGGGTTCCAGTCCGAGACTTCTGCGCCGTTCTTGAATCTCATCGTGGTGACGTCGAGCTGCCTGATGGGGCCAATGCCGCTCCTGCCCTTGACGAGCGCTTCCCAGAAGTCCCGCGCGTTCTTTCCGAGCGCGGACACCACCCCGATGCCCGTGACGACGACTCTACGTTCCATTGTGCCCGTGAGACCTTATGCCTTGGCCGCGCCGTTGGTGCCGGTGGCGGCAATAAGCTTGTCCAGCTGCTCCACCGCTTCTCTCACGCTCTTGATGCCGAGCACTCCTTCATCCGGGATGCTGACGCTGAACTCCGTCTCCAGTGCGTACAGGATGTTGACTCCATCCAGGGAATCGATCCCGAGCTCCTCGAACTTGCTGTCAATGGTCACTGTTTCCGGGGGAAGCTTCTGCGTTTTTGCCACGCAGGAAATGACTCTCCCGATCATTTCATCAGTCATGGTGAACGACTCCTCTGCTCGAAATAGGGCCGGATTGCCAGGGCGCAGGTCCAGCCGGCTGATAGTAGTGATTATAGACCATGACTGCAACCGCCTGCAACTCGACCAGCATCAACACTTGATCCCGCGCTTTGTTGACATATCGCAGGGCACGTTCGTGATACACTGCGCCAGAGGGAGGCTGGTCATGAAGGAAACGAGCTGGAAAAAGCTCTCCTTGGAGGCATTTGCAAAGTACGGCAGCTTCGCAAACATGGTGAAGCCTTCCGGGCCTCACCTGGGACAGGCGCCGATCGAGTTCTACGGAGACATGGTGCAGTCAATGCTGGGCGCTGTTCCCGTAGCGTCGTTCGGGGTCTGCCGGGTCACGCGGCGGCCCCTTGTCGTGGACGTCTCAGAGTTCCATGACACCAGCTGCGAGGCGGCCCTCCCTCTGGACGGCGACGTTCTCATGCACGTTGCCCCTGCCGGCCCGCAGCTCGAGTTCCCCGCGGAATCGGCGGAAGTCTTCCTTGTCCCCCGGGGCACGTTGATCTGCATCAGGCCCGGCGTGTGGCATCATGCGCCGTTTGCCTTCGGCAGCGACCTCGTCAACTGCCTCATCGTGCTGCCGGAGCGCACGTACAAGAACGATTGCACTGTGTACGAGATCCCCGAGGGCAGGCGCCTGGGGATCTCCGGGGAAGGGATCCGGTAGGGCCAAAGAATGCTGATGTCCCGTCTCTTCGGCTCCACGCTCAGGGAAGCGCCCGGGATGCCTATGCGATGCTGACAAACGCAGGAATCCCCGCGCTCTTCGATGACCGCACAGAGAGCCCGGGGGTGAAGTTCGCGGATGCGGACCTGATCGGCCTGCCGCTTCGCGTGGCGGCCAGCGCCAAGTCCCTTGGCGCCGGGGGCTTTGAAGTCAAGCGCCGCTTGGGCCAGGAGAAGACCATCACCACGCGCCAGGATCTGGTGGCCTGTCTGACGAAGCATCTTGTCGGGGAATCTGGCTGTAATTCATGACGATTCCAGTCAACTTTTTTTCTTGACAAATCCTCTCAGGTGTGATACCTGATATATCAGATCCGTTTCAGATTTTCAGCCCTGACCCTGCCCCACCGATGAACATCTTTGTCACGCAACGGGGCAGGTTTTTTTATCAGTGGACCTGGCCGTCGGGGACCAGCTTCATCCTCTCCAGGAGCATGTCCACAAGCGCTGTTTTCTGGCCCGTGTCCGTCACGTCGAACGCCCTGATCCCCTTTGGCCCCGCCTGGTTCCACGCGGCGGATCCTGTTCCCGATACAGCCACTACCGAGCCGATTGCCAGGTGACGGACCGTGAGCGTCTCCTCAAGCTGCGCGGGGGATGCCACGCACAATACCACGAGCTGGGGATCCCGCGGATCGATGATGCCCTCCGAGACCACCACGCGGATGTCCGCCGGGAAAAGCGGGGCCAGCTCTTCAAGAGACGCCGGCGGCCGGCGCTTCTCATAGCGCGACGTTCCCTCCGCGTGCACGGCAACCACGACATCGGCGCCGGCCTCCGCGTGACGGTGCGTGTCGGTGGCGCGGGAGAAGAGCAGGTCGGGATGGTGCCTCATCGTTTTGACCGTGCCCACGCGGTGGCCGCGGGCATGGAGCTCCGAGACGATGGCTTCCACTACCGTGGTCTTGCCGGTGCGCTTGAGGCCGGTGACGGTGATGAGGCTCAATTGCGCCATGAGCGGCCACAAGTGTATCCTCTTCGACGTGGGAGGTGAACCATGGAGCGAGAGCTTTCCATCATGAACGGGGACCAGCTGGTGGGGCTGAACGGTTTCGTAAAAAGCATCGTGATGAACACGCTTCTCGGCATGCTGCAGTCCTTGCGCGACGTCGACGTGACCGGGGAAATCAGCATCCGGATCTCGGCCGCCGCGCCTGCGGAGGCCCCCCGGAGGAGCGGCCGGTGATCGAGCTTGACGAGGCTCTGGAAATCATCTCACAGGTGCCGCCGCGCGCCGGCGTTGAGAGCGTGTCCCTTGACCGCGCCCTGGGCAGGGTGCTGGCCCGCCGCGTGGCGTCTCCCATCGACTCTCCACCCTTCTCGAAATCGGCCATGGATGGCTTTGCCGTCAGGTCCGAGGATGACTCGGTAACCTTCCGGATTGTGGACATGGTTGCCGCGGGAGGCCGGCCCCGACGGACGCTTGCCGTCGGGGAGTGCGCCCGCATCATGACCGGCGCCATGCTTCCCCCGGGGGCGGGACGTGTCATCCGCAAAGAGCTGGTGGATGAGATGGATGGGACCATCCAGGTCATGGGCCCGGAGACCGGGGACAACGTCATTCCGCAGGGCTCCAACCTGCGCGCCGGTGACACGGTGCTGACTCCCCGTGTGCTCTCACCGCAGGACATCGGCATCCTGGCCGCATCAGGATTTGCTTCCGTTGACGCCGCCGTTCCCCCCAGCGTGGGCATCATCTCTACGGGGTCGGAGATCAGAGCGCCCGGAGATCCACTTGGCCCGGGGGAAATCTACAACAGCAACGCGCCCCAGCTTGCCGCGCAGCTGGCCCGGGTTGGCTGTGCTTCACGGTTTTTCGGCGTGGTTGCCGACCAGCCGGAGCCTCTTTCCCGAGCCATCGAATCCGCCCTGGGCTCCTCGGAGCTCGTTCTGCTTACCGGAGGGGTATCCGCCGGCGACTTCGATTTCGTTCCCCGATGCCTTGCGGAGCTCGGCGCGCACGTGCTTTTCCACGGCGTGTCCGTCAAGCCCGGCAAGCCCACGCTCCTGGCCACCCGGGGCTCGCGGTACGTTTTCGGGCTTCCGGGCAATCCCGTTTCCACGTTCGTCATCTTCGAGATCTTCGTAAAGCCGTTCCTTCTGCGCTGGATGGGCCTGGACTGGACCCCGCGCCTCCTGCGGGCGCGGCTGGGTGCCAGGGTCCACCGCAGGGGAACGGAGCGGACGGAGTTCCTTCCGGTAAGCGCGAGGAATGGTCGGGTGGTTCCTGTTGCCTACCATGGGTCAGCGCACCTCAACGCGCTGGCGGACGCAGATGGTCTGATCCGCGTTGAGAAAGGGGTGGCCACACTGGAGGAAGGCACGGAAGTCGATGTTCGACCGCTTTGACCGTCCAATCACCTACCTTCGCATTTCCGTCACGGACAAGTGCAACCTGCGCTGCCGCTACTGCATGCCGCCGGAAGGAGTGCCGGTGCGGCGACATGGAGACTTTCTTTCCCTGGAGCAGGTGACGGAGGTCGCCCGCGCGGCCGTCCGCCTTGGGGTGATGAAGATCAGGCTCACGGGAGGAGAGCCACTTGTGAAACGGGGCATCGTCGAGCTGGTGCAGATGCTTGCCGGCATTTCCGGACTGCAGCACCTTGGCATGACGACAAACGGGACGCTTCTTGCCGGCCACGCGCGGCGCCTGCGGGAGGCCGGCCTGGACAGCCTGAACATTTCCCTGGACACCCTGCAGCCGGACAGGTACCGTTTCCTCACGGGTGGCGGAGACATCCGAAGCGTCCTGGACGGGATCCAGGCCGCCCGGGAGGCGGCGTTCCCCATCAAGATCAACATGGTGGTCATGGAGGATACGAAGCCGCCGGAAATCCAGGTGATGCGGCAGTTCTCTGAAGAGCGCGGCCTCCGGCTCCAGCTGATCAACCACTTCTCCCTTGGCAGGAAAAAAGGAGAATCCTACGGGTTTGACAGGCCTCCGTCCTGCGCGCGGTGCAACAGGATCCGGCTCATGGCGGACGGGATGCTCAAGCCGTGCCTCCACAGCGACCAGGAGGTGAAGCTCGATTTCTCCCGCCTGGAAGAGAGCCTTCGGGAAGCGGTGCTCTCCAAGCCGGAGCGCGGGGGAGTCTGCCGCACTCGCGCAATGTCGCAGATCGGGGGGTAGGCATGGATTTCAGCCATCTTGATTCCGAGGGCAAGGCCGTGATGGTGGATGTCTCCGCCAAGCCTCGCGTACGGCGCACCGCCACGGCCGCCGGTGTAGTGCTCATGCAGCCGGAAACGCTTCGCATGATCAGTGACAGACTCCTGAAAAAAGGGGACGCCCTGGCCGTTGCCCGGGTGGCCGGCATCAATGCAGCAAAGAAGACCGCGGAGCTGATCCCTCTCTGCCACAACATCCGCATTGATCACGTGTCCGTGGACCTGGCGCTGCGGGCGGACGGGGTGGAGATCACCTCCCGGGCCGTATGCACGGAGAGCACGGGCATCGAGATGGAGGCATTGACAGCGGTGTCCGTTGCGGCGCTCACTCTGTATGATATGTGCAAGGCCGTGGACTCGAAGATGATCGTTGCAAACATCCGGCTTCTGGAGAAAACAAAGGAAGGGGCAGGGCGGGAGGAGAGTTGAAAGTCTCCGTCATCACGATTTCCGACCGGGCCTTCCGCGGAGAGTATCCGGACGCCTCGGGCCCCGAAGTAGAGAAGGAAGTGAAAATTCGTTTTGCGCACGCCGTTGTGACTCGCCGGATCGTCCCGGACGTCGCGGAAGACATCCTGGCGGCGCTCCGCGCGGAGGAAGGCGCGGACTTCATCCTGACCACCGGGGGAACGGGGATCTCGCCTCGAGACGTGACCCCGGAAGCCACGCGGCGCTTCATTGAGCGGGAGCTGCCGGGGATTTCCGAATCCCTGCGGGCACAGTCCTACGCTGAAACGCCCGCAGCAGTTCTCTCCCGGGGCGTGGCGGGCATGAAAGGCGCAACCATCGTGGTGAACTTCCCCGGTTCCGTCCGGGCGGTCCGCCTGTGCATGAAAGTGCTGGCGCCCGTCATGGAGCACGCCCTGCGCATGATGCGCGGGGAGGGACACGAGTGATGGCCGCCGCGCCCGCAAGCCTCGTGGACCGGTGCTATGAGCACCTCTTGGAGCAGATCATCACGGGGAATATCCGCTACGGTGACACCATCAGCATCAAGGGAGTGGCGCGGCAGCTGTCGGTCAGCAGCATGCCCGTGCGGGAGGCTCTGAAAAGGCTTGAGTTCGAGGGCGTTGTGGACATCAAGCCGCGCAGCTCGTGCACGGTGCGGGTTCCTTCGCGCCGCACCATCTTGGAGGTCTACGCGCTTCGGGAAGCCATGGAGGTATATGCCTTGTCCTGCTGCGGGGCCGCCGTGTCCGGGGCAAGCCTCTCCCGCATGGAAAACATCGTGAACCGCATGCGCGGGCTTGGCGCTGAGAAAGATCCCGTGGAGAAGGAAAAGAAAGCCATCTCCCTGGACCGTGAGTTCCATCGGGAGATCTGCGCGCTTGCCGGAAACGAGCTCTTGAACTCCTTCTATCGCCAGCTCAGCCTCCGGGTCAACATGACCCTCATGCACGAGCGCACGTTCCACACCATGGAGGGGGACTGGGCCGACATGCACGCCGACGTCCTGTCCAGCCTGCAGAACGATCCCCCCCGCGCTGTTGACCTGCTCCGGCGTCACTTTGCCAGCGCCAAGGAGATCTGGAAGAAAGAAGGAGACGGGCGGGCCTGAGGCGCGCGGGGCTTGAGACGCCCACGCCTGAGGCGGACCGGGAACACCGCGCCCCTCCGGCAGCTAGTCCTGGTTCTGCGGACGCCGGGGCCCCCGCAGCGGCTCCCGCGCCGGCTTCTCCTTGAGGCGCTCCCGGAACATGAGGGAATAGCTGGTGGGATCAGCCCCGCCGTTTCGGAACGCGTATAACCGGGCCAGGTTCCTGATGGTTGCCATGTGGCCGTTGACCTCCGGGCGGTCGCGCAGCACTTGGTCGAAGAACTGGTTCGTCGTGAGCCCGCCGGGCAATGTGCCCTGGCCGAAGCCCTGGTCGTGAAGACGCTTCAGCCGGAGCAGCCTGAACTGCACCCTTTCCAGGAGAAACTGCGCCCTGCGCAGCCTGAGCAGGGGGGCCAGCACCGCCCTCTTTTCCCGTTCCACCTCCGCCCGCGTGCCCATGCCGCTCCGCCTGTCCTCCGCGCGCCACTTGGAGATGACGTCTTCCCGGCTCATGAGCGTCTGATAGTCACGGTCGTACGCCGCCCTCAGCATCAGGTAGCGAGCGGCGTTGGCCTGGATCAAGCCGGTGGCGTTGGCCCGGATGGCGGCGCGGCGCTCCTCCGTCCAGCTCCTGCGGAACGCCTCCAGGTCTGTCCCGGTGACGGGAACGGTGCGGAACGCCGCGCCCTCCTGGTTCTCCACCGCGGTCCCCGGAACGGCCTGGTACTCCGTGCCGTCCTCCGCGGTGCAGGCCACGGCGCCCGTGACGCACGTCACAAGGACGTCCCCGGCGTCCGAGGTGGAAACGGTGAACTCCGTGCCCCGCACGCCCAACACCGCGCTCTCCGTCTGGATGGTCAGGTCCTGGGCGTTGCTCAGCTTGGAGACCTTCAGGCTCAACGAGCCGCTCACCAGGTTGATGGAGCTGGACTGTTTTCCCTCCAGCGCGGACAGCTCGAACGTGAACTGCGTGTCCGGGGAGATCGTGATGGTGGACGGCGCGGCGCGCGGGGTGGTGATCTGCACCTGCGCGTTCCCGTCGTCTCCCGTCTCCACCTGGTCGAAGTTGTTGATGGGAGCTCCGATGACAACGGCGGAGGAATCCAGCGCGCTGCCGTCCCGGGTGACGGACACGGCGCCGTCCAGGTACACGGCCTCACCAATCTTGTCCTGGGCGCCCAGGCCGGCGGTTGCGACCATCGCCACCGCAATTGCCGCAATCACCCTGGACATCAGATCCTCCCCCCGAGGAACGCAAAGAGAAGCACCGCCAGAACCACGGAGGTCACCGCGGTGTAAAGCCAATCCCGTTTCAGGACGAACGCGACGACGGAAACCGCCACGCGAAAGACGGGAACCGCGATCAGCACAAGGATGCCGAGCTGGATCACCGCTTCGCTCCTCAGGGTGAAAGCGGTTGTAACGACGTTTCCCAGGTGCTCCAGGAATGCAGGCTCTCCCTGGAAGAGCCGGTAGCGCGGCATCTCCAACGCGTGGCGGGAAAGAAAAAGCGCGCCGCCCGCCGCGACGATGCACGCGGCGACGATGACTCCGATGCGCAGGAGGCTTCCGATGAAGCCTTCCACCTGGTGATCGCTGGGCCGGTTCAAGCCTTTCATTCCTACAGTCCCCCTCCCACGCCCTTGTAGATCATCTCCGCGCCCAGGGCCACGATGGTCAGCGCAAAGACCATGCGGAGCACGCGGGTGCGCGCCCCGGCCAGGAAGCGGGCGCCCAGCACGGAGCCTCCCAGCACGCCCAGCACGATGGGCATGGCCAGCCCGGGATCTATGTAGCCCCGGTTGAGGTACACTCCCGCGCTTGCCGCCGCTGTCACGCCGATCATGAAGTTGCTGGTGGTGGTGGACACCTTGAACGGGATCTTCATGATGCGGTCCATGGCAATCACCTTCAGCGCCCCGGAGCCGATGCCAAGAAGCCCTGACAGGATCCCCGCCACGGCCATGAGGCCGAAGCCGCCCGGGACCGAACGGACGTTGTACGGGCGCGGCCCGGACGGCGTCGGAAACGTTCCGTTCATCCCCAGCCGGGTGGCCAGCGCATCCGTCGGGACGTTTTCATGGTCCGCCGGCGCGGCGCGGAACGTCTGGTAGGCGGAATACAGGAGCACGCACCCGAAGACAATGGCAATCACCGAAGGGCTCACCCGCAGGGCGATGGCGGCCCCCGCCAGCGCGCCAAGCGTCGTGGCCACTTCCAGGAACATGCCGATGCGGATGTTGCTGAAGCCCTCCCGGACGTAGGCGGCAGCCGCGCCGGAGGAGGTGGCGATGACCGTGACCAGGGACGCTCCAATGGCGTACCGGATGTCGATCCCCAGACCCAGCGTCAGGAGCGGGATGATGACCACGCCGCCTCCGAGGCCGGTAAGTGAGCCCAGAAACCCTGCTGCCACTGACGCGACGGCCAGGACAGCGCTTAATTCCAAGGTCGTCATACAAGCCTTGTGATTCTGGGCAAGGAGCACTACGTTTTTCAAGAGGAGGCCGACGATGGATGACGGAGGCATCAGCAAGCCCATTCGAGCACACCTGGAAGCCCTGGTGCGGAGCTCGGGCCTGCCGGACACGGAGGAGACCTTCCAGCGCATGAGCGCGGCGTGGCTCTCCAAGAAGGGAATGTTCGAAGGCCAGGCGCGCGCCCTGGACATGGAGGAGCTTACGACGCTTCCCGGCGGTGACGCGCGCGGGGTCCTCCTGCTGACGTGGTCCGGTTCTCTTGTCAGCCTGGAGCCTCCGGGAAACGCGGGCCGTCACGGGGAGTACGCCAGCATCGAGATGCGGACGGACGTTCCCCACCTGGTTCTCATGGAAGGCGTGGATTTCCCCCAGGGGCTTGCCCTGGACCGGGAGGCGGAGTTTTCCGCCGGTCCCGTGAGAAAAACCTCGGCGCTTCTGAAGATCGCCGCATGCCGCCCGGATCTTCCCGCGGAAGAACAAGCCCGCAGGATACGGGAGGCGACCATCTACCTCACCAACGGGTTCGTGAAGATCAACCGGACCGTGACGGCGCAGGGCACCGATTTCCCCGAGCGGATGATCCTGCGGGAGATGATCGCGTACCTGGCGGAGAAGAACGGCCTGAGCAGGAAGAGCACACGCCAGCTCATTGAGGACTACCACCTGCTCCTGCAGTCCGGGATCCTCCTTGGCCAGAAAGTCCCGCTGGGCCGGCTGGGAAGGCTTTTCCTGCGGGAGCAACCGGCCAGAAAAGCCCGCGTTGGCGTGAACCCGTCCACGGGGCAGAAGATCACGATAGCAGCGCGTCCGCCGCAGGCCGTTCCCCGCATGACGTTCAGCAGGCTCCTGAAAGACAGGGCAAAGGACTGGAAGGCCTCCTGAGCCGTGTCTACTCCTGGAGGATCTCGTCCAGGCTCAGCGGGATGTAGATGAAACCGGACGGCGTGTTGAACGTCACGGTTCCCGTGACGGAGAACTTCGGGTTCGGATTCTGCATCAGGTTCAAGGCCATGCTGAGGACCTTGCCGGGCGGGTTTTCCATCCGAAGCGCAACCGGCTGAGTCTCTCCCGGCTGGATGTCCACCGAGCCGTGCGTGTGAAGCAGGCTGTACTTCCTGTCGTTGATGCCCAGGAACGTCTTCACCGACACCAGAGTGATGGGAAACGCGTTCTTGTTCGTCACGGTGAAGTTCAGCCTGAACGCATCGGAAAAGGGCTCCCCCTGGGCGCCGACGTATGCCACGTCCGGCAGCATGGGGACCGGGACCTCGATGGTCTGCGTGAAGGGCACCGAGTCCAGGCCGTAGCGCGCCGCGGTGGACACCTGCCCGCGCAGCGTCACCTTCAGGCTCCCGCCGCTCAGGGCGTCCGGGGCCAGCGACAGCACGTCCTTCATCCCGATGCGAAACGGGAGAGACACGGACAGCGCGCCGTCGGGGTTGGCGTCCTTGAGATTGGAAAGGGAGTCGGTAAAGAGCTCCTGGCCGGAAAGGTCCACCGCCCAGTCCACTCTCCGCACTTCCAGCTCCACGGGCGCGTTGTTCCTGA
>Ga0335078_10007269_pt1 | contig 16427 bp, 15 predicted proteins | sample Lox_Sample_32_FD_206711 | JGI IMG/M metagenome (GOLD analysis project Ga0335078, IMG submission 206711) | Soil microbial communities from Loxahatchee National Wildlife Refuge, Florida, United States - Lox_Sample_3.2 | ecosystem: Environmental > Terrestrial > Soil > Wetlands | place: USA...
GATTTCTCCGGCCGCGCCAACGAGACCGATATGCTGATGCGCAACAGCAATTCCGGCGCGTTTGAGGTTTACGACATCAGCAACAACACGATCACGTCGGCGGGCGCGATGGGCCAGGTCGGTCCGGAATGGCAGATCGCGGGCTTCGGCGATTTCTCGGGCAACGCCAACGAAACCGACATGCTGATGCGCAACAGTAATTCCGGCGCGTTCGAGATCTACGACATCAGCAATAACCGGATCACTTTCGCGGCCTCGATGGGCCAGGTTGGCCTGGAATGGCAGGTGGCGGGCTTCGGCGATTTATCGAGCGGCGTCGGCGAAACCGACATGCTGATGCGCAACGGCTCGACCGGGGCGTTTGAGTACTACGATATCAGCCACAACACGATCACCTCGGCCGGGTCGATGGGGCAGGTCGGACCGGAATGGGGAGTGGCCGGCATCGCCAGTCAGCCGCCGCTCGCGGGCGCCGCGGCGGCGCAGCTTGCTCAGGCGATGGCATCCTATGCGCCGGCCAGCGCAGCGCCGACGGATGCCGGGGTCCCCGGGCCGATGGCCGTCACTCAACCGGCGCAACAAATCCCGTTGGTGGCCGCGCCCCAGCCGATCATCGCATAGCCTTCGGCCCGGCCCGCGCAGAACGACGGCGGCCGGCCGGGCGGTTGCGGCTACAGCGCCTCGACCGTCACCACGCCGGTCACCGCCTTGATGGCGCCGGCGATCTGCGGCGACACCTTGAAGCGGCCCGGCAGCTTGACCTCGACCTCGCTGCCGTTGCCCAGCATCAACACCATGCTGACTTCGCCGGCGGCGGCCTCTATCCCGTTCTGGGCAGCGCCGTTGCGCGCCGGTTCGAGCCGCCGCGCCACGCCGGCAATCGGCTCTTCGTTGCGCAGAAATACCCGCAGGCCCATCTGCATCTTCGATGCCGCAGCATCGAGCGGCTCGACCGACTGAATGCGCGCGCGCACCTCCTCGGCCTGAACCTCCGCGGTGAGAAATAGAAGGACGGCCGTGCCCGGCTCCAGCAGGTCGCGATACTGCGCCAAACCCTCCGCGAACAGCACCGCCTCGTAGTGGCCGCTCGGATCCGACAGCCCGATGATGCCCATCTTGGTGCCGTTGCGCGTACGCCGTTCGGTCCGCGCCACTACGGTGCCGGCGACGCGCCCTGCCCCGGCGCCCGCTTTCACCGCTCGGGCAAACTCGGCCCATGACTGCACGCGCAGCCGCTTGAGCGCCGCCGTATAATCGTCGAGCGGATGGCCGGACAGAAAGAATCCCACCGCATCGTACTCGCGCTGCAGCCGTTCAGCCGGCAGCCACGCTTCGAGCGCCGGCAGCATCACGGGCTCGGCCGCGGCCGGACCAGCGAACAGTTCGGATTGGCCGCGGGCAGCGTTCTCCTGCGTCCGTTGCGCCGTTGCCAGCACCGTGTCGATGGCGGCGAACACGCGCGCGCGATTGCGCTCAAAGGCATCGAACGCGCCCGCTGCGGCGAGGCTCTCCAGCACCCGCTTGTTGAGCGCCCGCGGATTAACCCGGCCGGCGAAATCGGCAAGATCGGCGAATGGCCGATCGCCGCGCGCGGTAACGATAGTGTCGACTGCCTGGCGGCCGACACCGCGCAACGCCGCCAGCGCGTAGTAGATGACGTTGCCCTCGACGTCGAATTCGACGCCCGAGCGGTTGATCGAGGGCGGTTCGACCTTGATGCCGAGCCGCTCCGCCTCGGCGCGGAATTCGGCGAGCTTGTCGGTGTTGCCCATGGCGAGCGTCATCGACGCGGCCAGGAATTCGACCGGATAGTTCGCCTTCATGTAGGCGGTGTGATAGGTGAGCAGCGCATAGGGCGCCGAATGCGATTTGTTGAAGCCGTAATCGGCGAATTTCGCGCAAGCTTCGAAGATTGCCTCGGCATCTGCCTTGCCGATCCCGCGTTCCGTCGCTCCAGTGATGAAGCGCTCACGCTGCTTCTCCATTTCTGAGCGAATCTTCTTGCCCATCGCACGGCGCAGCAGGTCAGCTTCGCCGAGCGAATAGCCGGCGAGGTCCTGAGCTATCTTCATCACCTGTTCCTGATAGGTGATGATGCCAAAAGTATCGACCAGAATGGGTTCCAGCTTGGGATGCAGGTAGTCGACCTGCTCGTGCCCGATCTTGCGCGCGCAATAGGTCGGGATATTGGCCATCGGTCCCGGCCGGTAGAGCGCGACAAGCACCACCAAATCCTCGAAGCGGTCGGGCCGCATGTCGACCAGCGCCCGCCGCATGCCCGCGCTTTCAACCTGGAACACGCCGACGGTCTCGCCGCGCGCCAGCATGTCATAGGTTTTTGTGTCGTCGAGCGGCACCTTGGCCAGATCGAGATCGATGCCGCGTCGCCGCACCAGCTTGATCGCGCGCTCGAGGATGGTGAGCGTGGTCAGGCCGAGAAAGTCGAATTTCACCAGGCCCGCGGGTTCAACCCATTTCATGTTGAACTGGGTCACCGGCATCAGCGATTTCGGGTCGCGGTAGAGTGGCACCAGTTCGTTCAGCGGCCGGTCGCCGATGACGACGCCGGCAGCGTGCGTCGACGCATGACGATGCAGGCCCTCAAGCTTCTGGGCAATGTCGAACGCGCGCGCGATCAGCGGATCGCGGTCGCGCTCGGCTTGCAGCCGCGGCTCGTCATCGATCGCCCGCTTCAGGGTGACGGGATTGGCCGGATTCTGCGGCACCAGCTTGCACAGCCGGTCGACCTGCCCGTACGGCATTTGCAGCACCCGGCCGACATCGCGCAGCACGCCGCGCGCCTGCAAGGTACCGAAGGTGATGATCTGGGCGACGCATTCGCGGCCATAGCGTTGCTGGACGTACTGGACCACCTCGTCGCGCCGCTCCTGGCAGAAATCGACGTCGAAATCCGGCATCGAGATGCGTTCGGGATTGAGAAAGCGCTCAAAGATGAGCCCGAAACGGATCGGATCGAGATCGGTAATGGTCAGCGCGTAAGCGACCAGCGATCCGGCGCCCGAACCGCGGCCGGGGCCCACGGGAATGCCCTGCGCCTTCGCCCATTGGATGAAATCGGCAACGATCAAAAAGTAGCCGGCATATTTCATCTTCACGATGACGCCGAGCTCATACTCAAGACGCTCGCTGTACTCGTCGGCGGTGTGACTGTGCGCCGGTCCGTGTTTCTTAAGCCGCGCGGCCAAGCCGGTGCGTGCAGCCTGACGCAGTGCCTCGGGCTCGTCGTTGCCGACGTTCTCCTCGTTAGGCCGGCCGCCGGAGAATCGCGGCAGGATCGGTGCCAGCGTGCGCGGCCGGAACGCGCAGCGTTCGGCAATCTCGACAGTCGTGGCGAGCGCTTCCGGCAGATCGGCGAACAGCGCCGCCATTTCGGCGCGGCTCTTGAACCGGTGCTCCGGCGTCAGTTGGCGCCGTTCCGCGTCGGCGACGAGCCGGCCTTCGGCGATGCACAGTAAGGCGTCGTGGGCTTCGTAATCCTCACGCGTGGCGAAGAAGGGCTCATTCGTTGCCGCAAGCGGAATGCCGCGCGCGTAGGCGAGTTCGATCAACGCCGCTTCTACGGCGCGCTCGCCCGGGCTGCCGTGGCGCTGCAATTCAAGATAAAGCCGATCGCCGAACAGGCGTAGCAGTGTTTCGCAGCGCGATTGCGCGAGCGCGTCCTGGCCGCCGGAGAATGCAGTGTCGAATGGGCCGCCCGGTCCACCGGACAGCGCGATCACGCCGGCGGTCTCGCCGTTGAGCCAATCGAGGCGGATATGCGCATGCTGCTGCGGCTCGGTTTCGAGATAGGCCCGCGAACATAGCCGCATCAGGCTCCGATAGCCTTCCTGTCGCGCGGCTAGCAGCACAATGCGCGGGAAATGCTCGCCGAGCGCCGCCGTGGCGCCTGGGCCGCTTCGCTTTTCCTGATCGGCGAAATCGATCCCGAGCGTGCAGCCGACGATCGGCTGAATGCCGCTACCCGCCAGCTTTTCGGAAAACTCCAGCGCGCCGAACATGTTGTCGGTGTCGGTCAGCGCCAGGGCCGGCTGCCGGTCTTTCTTCGCAAGCTCGGCGAGCCGAGCGATCGTCAGCGCGCCCTCAAGCAGCGAATAGGACGAGTGAACGTGCAGATGCACGAAGCGGGGTTCGGTCGCGGTGGTTTTGGGCCTGTCAGCCATGGACGTGTCGATGACGTGCGTTATGGTTGCAACCGCCAGCGTCGGCGGTTCCACCGATTCTGGCGCTGGCGAGCATGGCGGATCGCGAGCGCCGCTGTCCATCATCGCGGCCCATCCTCGCTGGCCGCGCACAGAATCTTATCCACAAGCCAGCGCGCCTGGGCGGATCACCCCTCTCCCTCAGACGACGCCAAGCACCTGCGCCCAAACCGCAATCGTCGCCAAAAACAAGGTGATGGAGGCAAGCGCCAATGCCTCCTCGAGTACCGTGCGCAACATGATCGGCTCCCCTATTCAGAACTTATGGATCGAACCATTGTTCCTGTTTTGTTCTCATTTGTCAAGCCGCCGTTGCAGGGCTGAAGCTGGCCATTCGGGGAGCTTTTCATCACGCCGGGCGACGTGCACCGTTCCAGCAAGTCGGATATTCACACTCGATCTGCCGGAAACTCATCAAACGCTGTACTGTACTCGACGTTGGGCTGAGTCTTGGTGCGGCGATGCTGCACACAATGGAGGAGGAGAGCCTTATGAAAAAACTTGCTCTGGCCTTGACGGCCGCGACGTTCGCTCTGGGCATGGCCGGATTGACGGCCAGTGCGCAAACCCAGCAGCCGGGCGCGGCAAGCCTGCAGGCGCAGATCCACAACGCCACGCCAATCGTCATCCAGGCGGCATGCCACGGAGCGGGCCGCCATTGCGGTCCAGGTTTCACCCAAAAATGCGGCTTTCTCCACCACCCGCACTGCCGCTGCGTACGCTGCATGTAAGCAAAGCGGGCGAAAGCACAAACTTTGCGAGGCCACCTTCGGGTGGGCTCGTTGCTTTAGGGCCGAGCGCAGCCGCTCACGGGACTGTGTGGCGCGCGAGGCCTGCAGCAGTGGACTAATGCACCGACCCCGGTGTTAACAGCGGGAGACCATACAGCTGGTGAGATCGGTCATGAAGCTTTGGCTTGCGACGATTGGCATTTGCGCCATCTTGTCAGCTTTTGGTACGCGCGCCGACGCCCAGAACTATCCATGGTGTGCCCACTACGGCAGCCCTTCAGGCGATGGCGGCACAAACTGCGGGTTCACCACGTTTCAGCAGTGCCTGGCGACGGTGAGCGGCATCGGCGGCTCCTGCGACCGCAATACACAATACGTTCCGCCAGCAGGATCAGCCGCGCCGCATCGCCGGCGGCATTATCGGCACAACGCTAACGACTGATCAGCGTTCTATCTGGAAGCGAACACAGCGCCAAATCGAAACGCCACATCTGGAACCGTCACGGGAGGCTCCAATGAGACATCTGCTGATCGCACTGGGAATTCTATGCGGCACGCTCTTGAGCGGGACTGCCGCCAATGCCCAAAACTATCCGTGGTGCGCGCAATATGGCGGCAAGATGGGCGGCGGCGAGAATTGCGGCTTCTCGACCTACCAACAGTGCGCGGCCGCGCTCAGTGGTAATGGCGGCTTCTGTAACCGCAACACGCAGTATACCGGTGGCGGTGGCGGCAACGGCTCCGGGTACCACCGCCAGCATCACCGGTATCGCCGATACGATTGACCGCTCGGGCACGCGACCGCAGCTGCGTGCGGCGGTCCTAGCCGAGTTCGACCACCAGACCGTCACGGATGGTGACGCGCCGATCCATCTGCGCGGCAAGATCCAGATTGTGGGTCGCGATCACGGCAGCGAGACCGGAGGCGCGAACCAATTGCGTCAGCGCGGCGAAAACGTGATCGGCGGTGTGGACGTCGAGATTGCCGGTCGGCTCGTCGGCCAGCAACAGCCGCGGCGCGTTGGCGACCGCGCGGGCGATGGCGACGCGTTGCTGTTCGCCGCCGGACAGTTCGGCCGGCCGATGCGTCAGGCGGTCCTTAAGTCCCAGATAGCTCAACAATTCGGTGGCGCGCTCACTCGCTTCCTTGCGCGACAGGCCGCGGATCATCTGCGGCAGCATCACGTTCTCCAGCGCGGAGAACTCCGGCAGCAGATGATGGAACTGATAGACAAAGCCGATATCGCTGCGCCGGATGCGGGTACGCTCGATATCGCTCAGATGCGAGGTGGCGATACCATCGACATAAACTTCACCGGCATCGGGATGTTCCAGCAGACCGGCAATGTGCAAAAGCGTCGATTTTCCGGCGCCTGACGGCGCGACCAATGCCACCGACTGGCCCGGCCACACCGCAAGCTCCGCGCCTCGCAGCACGTCGAGCGTCGAATCGCCCTGATGGAACTTGCGGCTGATGCCATGGAGAAAGATGAACGGACGCTGCTCCTCGCCGGGTGCGGCCGGCGCCGGGGTCTCGGTAATCGCGGTTTTCTCGTCCATCGCGCCTGATCACTCGTAGCGAAGCGCTTCGACCGGATCGAGCCGGGCCGCACGCCAGGACGGATAAAGCGTTGCCAATAACGACAATCCAAGCGCCATGACCACGACGGCCATCGTCTCGCGGAAATTCATGTCGGCTGGCAGCTTGGATAGAAAGTAAAGCTCCGGATTGAACAGGTCGGTGTGGGTGAGCCAAGCGAGGAAGCGCCGGATCGAATCGATGTTGAGACACACCACGGTGCCGAGCAGGAACCCCGCCAAGGTGCCGACGACGCCGATCGACGATCCTGTAATGAGGAAAATGCGCATGATCGCGCCTTGGCTCGCGCCCATCGTGCGCAGGATGGCGATATCGCTGCCCTTGTCCTTCACCAGCATGATCAGGCCGGACACGATGTTGAGCGCCGCCACCAGTACGATCAGGGTCAGGATCAAGAACATGACGTTGCGCTCGACCTGAAGCGCATTGAAGAAGGTGGCGTTGCGCTGCCGCCAGTCGATCATGTAGATCGGTCGCGCGGCCGCATCGCCGACCAGCTTGCGAAAGTCGTCGATTCGGTCGGGCGCGTCGGTATAGACCTCGATCGCGGTCACGTCGCCGTTGCGGTTAAAATAGGCCTGCGCCTCCTGCAGCGGCATGAAGACAAAGGCGGCATCATACTCCGACATGCCGATCGTGAAGACGGCAGCGACTTTGTAGGTCTTGATCCGCGGCGTCGTGCCCATCGGCGTCACCGCGCCGCGTGGCGCGACCAGCGTGATGTTGTCGCCGGCGCGCAACGACAGTTGTTCGGCGAGCCGGCTGCCGATGGCGAGCCCCTGCCCCTGATCGAAACCGTCAAGCGTGCCCTGCTTGATGTTGTTGGCGATCGAGCCAAGCTTGGCGAGGTCGGCGGCGCGGATGCCGCGCACCAGCACGCCCGATGCGTTGAACGGCGACGAGGCCAGCGCCTGGCCTTCGACGATTGGCGCGGCAAGCCGCACCCCCGGCACCTTCGAGACGCGGTCGGCGACCGCCGCCCAATCGGTGAGCGGCCGCTCCAGCGGCTGGATCAGCAAGTGACCGTTCAGCCCGAGAATCTTCTCCAGCAATTCCTGACGGAAGCCATTCATCACCGCCATGACGATGATCAGGGTGGCGACGCCCAGCATGATGCCGAGAAAGGAGAAGCCGGCGATGACGGAGATGAATCCCTCTTTGCGCCGCGCCCGCAGATAGCGCAGCGACAGCATCCATTCGAATGGAGCAAAGGCGTGCGTGCCGGTCGGCTCGGACATTCGGCTATTGGTCCCCGCGAACTGCCGGAGTTTCACACGATTCTGGCGGTTTCAAGCCATGAATCGCTGGTTCGCAACGCCACAGCGCACAGTTTCATGCGCCGAACCGGGCCAGCACCTCGGCCGGCGTGACGGTTTCGCGCGCCCCATCCGTTCGCCGCTTGACCTCGACTTTGCCTTCGGCGAGGCCTCGCGGCCCGACCAGGATCTGCCAGGGAATGCCAATGAGGTCGGCAGTGGCGAATTTGGCGCCCGGCCGCTCGTCGAGGTCATGGTACAGCGTGTCGATCCCCTTCGCAGTCAGCGCGGCGTAAAGCGCTTCGCAGGCGGGATCGGTATCGGCGCCGCCCTGCTTAAGGTTGAGGATGATGACCCGGAACGGAGCGACAGGTTCCGGCCACTTGATGCCCGCTTCGTCGTGGAAGGCCTCGATAATGGCGCCGGCAAGCCGTGAGACGCCGACACCATAGGAGCCGCCGTGGATCGGCCGTTCCACCCCATCGGGGCCCGACACCACCGCTTTCATCGGCACCGAATACTTGGTGCCGAAATAGAAGATCTGGCCCACTTCGATGCCGCGGGTATGCAGCCGCTTGTCCGGCGGCACTTCGCGCTCGAAGCGCGCCTGGTCGTGGACGTCCTGGGTCGCGGCGTAAAGGTTTGTCCATTGCCGGATGATGGGCGACAGGTCGCCGTCATAGTTCACGTCCGCGTCCGGGATCGGCAGGTCGAGGACGTCCTTGTTGCAGTACACGCCGGACTCGCCGGTTTCGGCCAGGATGAGGAACTCATGCGAGAGGTCGCCGCCGATCGGTCCGGTCTCGGCCCGCATTGGAATGGCCTTGAGCCCCATGCGGGCAAAGGTGCGCAGATAGGCGACAAACATCCTATTGTAGGACAGCCGCGCCGCCGCCTCATCGACGTCGAACGAGTAGGCGTCCTTCATGAGGAACTCGCGCCCGCGCATGACGCCGAAGCGCGGCCGCTGCTCGTCGCGGAACTTCCATTGGATGTGATAGAGATTCTTCGGCAGGTCGCGGTAGGACCGGATCGAGGCGCGGAAAATCTCGGTGATCATGTCCTCGTTGGTTGGCCCGTAGAGCAGCTCGCGCTCGTGGCGGTCCTTGATCCGCAGCATTTCCGGCCCATAGGCATCGTACCGGCCGCTTTCACGCCACAGCTCGGCAAGTTGCAGCGTCGGCATCAAGAGCTCGATCGCGCCGGCGCGGTCCTGCTCCTCGCGCACGATCTGCTCGATCTTCTTGAGCACGCGGAACCCGAGCGGCAGCCAGGCGTAGATGCCAGCGGCTTCCTGGCGGATCATGCCGGCGCGCAGCATCAGCCGATGCGAGGCGATCTCGGCTTCCTTGGGCGTTTCACGCAGGCTTGGCAGAAAGAAACGGGACAGGCGCATGGAGCTCATCGGCGTTGAGGAATCGCTATTGCCCGGCAGTCAAGCCGTATCGGCGCGGCAAACACAAGCGCGTCGTGTTCCAAATTTGGAACAGTTGGCAGCCGGATTTTTTTGTTTGGGACACCGCCAAGCTGATGACAAGGGTCCAAAACTCGATTACGAATGGGACGCTATCCCAATGCTGCGAGCTTGAACGCGGTCATTTCGGGATAGCGGTCCAAGTCTTGGGAGGATGGCCTTCAGAGCGCGAACCCAACGCCGCCACCCCACCGTAAGCAAAACTCTCCAAACCAGGTGCGGATGAAGGCCCGGACGTGGAATGTGTTAAGGCAGGGCTTCAACCCTGCCTTTTCTTTTTCCGCCGCCATTTTGATACTGAGATCAAGGCAATACAGTCTGGGCCATAAACCAAAGTAAGTTACTGAAATAAATCAATATTTCTGGCTAAATTGCAGCCCCAGCGGCTTCAAAATCTGGTCCAACGTCACCAGCCGGTCTGTGTAAACAGCGTAGACGACGCCAAACACCACACAGGTGACGAGCGTCGTCCAGACGAGCTTGCGGCCAAGCTTTGGCACGAGCGGCGCCCCGGGATCGGTCCCCGGCACGACCTCGCCGCTTTCGTGCTGGCTGCGCACGCCCCACGGCAGCACGGCGAACAGCGTAATCCACCAGATCAGGAAAAAGACCGCTGCGGCCGTGGTGGTGGACATCTGAGCCCCTCAACCCTGCTCCAACTCGACAAGGGTGCCGGAGAAATCCTTGGGATGCAGGAACAGCACCGGCTTGCCGTGGGCGCCGATCTTCGGCTCGCCGTCGCCGAGCACCCGCATCCCCGCAGCCCGCAAGACGTCGCGCACGGCGCGAATGTCATCGACCTCGTAGCACAGGTGATGCATGCCGCCGTCGGGATTCCGCTCCAGGAACTTGGTGATGGGCGAAGCGTCGCCGAGTGGCGACAACAGCTCGATCTTGGTATTCGGCAGGGTCACAAACACTGTGGTCACGCCATGCTCCGGCTGGGGCACAGCAGCCGACACGTTGGCGCCAAGAACGCCGCGGTAGACCGCGGCCGCCTTGTCGAGGTCGCGCACCGCGATGGCGACGTGATTGAGCCTGCCGATCATGATTTCGTTCCCCCTTAGCTGCTTCCCGGCAGTGGGCGTCAATTCTTGGTACGGCCGAACTTGGCCATCAGTTGATCCCGGATCGGTTCGAGAATGCTGGCCTTTTCCTTCTCGGCACCGGAGAGGATGTCCTGCACAATGTCCTTCGCGGAGCGGCCGCTCCATCCGGCATCGCGGAAATAGATGTTGGCGGCATTGCCGACCACGTAGGTGCTCCAGGCTGCGGCCAAGCCCTGCGGCACGGCGGTCAGCACCGTACTGGTGCCGAAAGTAACGGTCCGCAGCAGATCGGCGGCGAGATGCAGCCCATATTCGGCCGCCGCCATCAGTCCCCAGGCGCGCAGAATCTCCAACACCATATTCTGCGCGCTCTTAAGTGAGAACTCGGTGCCGTAGATAGCGCCGATGCGCTGCACCATCAGCGCGTCGCTGGCCATGCCGGCCAGGATATCGAATACCGGCACCGGATTGGCGCCCACCACCAGCGCCTTGCCGAGCATGAAATAATAGATCAGGCGCCTCACTTCCTTACCGCGCACATGCTGCTTCAGCTCCTTGATACGGTCGCTGACCTCGGAGGCGAACAGGCTGGCATTAAGCGCGATGATCGCCTTGCCCTCGCGGTCGAGCACTTCGAGCATTCGCGCCTCGAGAGCCTCGATCCTCGGCTTCGGCTGAAACCGCCTGATCTCGATGGTGCCGTCGGCCTTGTGGATCTCACGCTCGCCCTCGCGCGGCGCAGCGGCGGCCCGCACGATATCGTCAGGCCCAATGCGGTTGCCGACCTTGCGCAAGATCGACTCGGTGATTTCCTTGATCTGCGCCGGACCAAGCAGATCGGCTTTATTGATGACGAGCACGATCGGCTTGTGCAGGTCGCTGAACTGGATGAAGGCGTCGAGCTCGACCCGATTAAGGTCGCCGTCCGTGACGAACAGTACGAGGTCGGTATAGCGCACCGTTTCCTCGGCGAGCTTGCCGCGCAGTTCGCCCGCCGCTTCGTTGATGCCGGGCGTATCGACCAGCACCAGGCGGGTGTTTTTGAATCCGGTCTTGGCGATCTTGTCGGTCGAGCCGTGCTCGGCCGACACCGCAAAGATGGTTTCGCCAGCGAGTGCATTGAGCAGTGCGCTCTTGCCGGAACCGACCTCGCCGAACGCCGCGATCTCGACACGGCCGTTTTCAAGCTTCGAGGTAAAATCCTCGATCTCGCGCAGCTCCTTTTCGATGGCGGCGCGCTCGGCCGGCCGCAGCCGGGAGTCTCCGGACAGGCGGCGCAGCGCTTCGATGGTGTCGGGCAGGACCGTCTCGTCTTGCATGGTCGGGTCACGCCGCTACGAACTTGAGCGCCCGCCCAGCACTCGCGGGAAATTCATGGCCGAGCAGATTGATGAGCGCCTTAACGTCGCTCGCGGGCCGTCGCAATTCAACACGCACGGCGCCGCGCGCATCTTCGATCTCGCGCTCGACCGGCGCCGGCGCGCCGGCGACGGAAATCACACGGCCGGGCGCGAATTGCTTCGGCATCTTGGCGCGGACCGAAAGCAGCACGGCGTCGCGGTCGGCCGCCGTCAGCTGGTCCGCCTTGTTGAGCACGACGTAGAGTGGTTTGCCGGTGCCGATCAGCCGCGCAATGGCGTCAAGCTCGGGTGCGCGCAGATCCTGATCGACCACGAACAGAATGCCGTCGCTGACTGCCGCAGCCGCCGCAAGCGCAACGAGCTGGCTCGTATCGCCTTCGGCCGGGCCGGCATCGAGCAGGCGCACGAGGTCGCTGCGGTCAGCGGTGCTTGCGCCAGTCGCCTCGCCGAGCGTCGCGATCAGCGCGGTCTTGCCGCTGTAGGCCGGTCCGGTGACGAAAAGCGACCACCGCGCGTTTGCCGCCGGTTCGCGCGGCGGGTGCGGCCCGGGCATGGGTGCCGTAATCGGCGGCGCGTCGACGCGCGTCCGCCTGCTGTCGCGCGACCATTTCTTCGCAACAGCGTCGGCGCGGCGGCCAACGACATCGGCAGGCAATGGCGGCGGCGGCTCGGCGGCGGGCAATAACGGACTGGCGTGCCTTGGCGCCGCCATTCGCCGGACGCGGAGCCAGGTCACGGTCCCGACTCCGATAAAGAAACAAGTCAGCACTATGCCGTAAGTCGCCTCGATATAGGGATTTTTCAGCGCATCAAAGGTCAGCGCGATGTGCGATAGCAGCCACACGCCGAAGGCCAGGACGCCGGCCGCAAACGCCAGCGTCAGGACCCGGGCCAGCACTTCGGGCTTCGCCGCAAAGACCAGGAGCGGTGCAAACCACCTCAACATGCTCGCCGCCCGCTGCCAGTCTCCATCACGCCCCCAATATAGGGCGGCTACATACTGCCGCCACACCTCAAATCCCGCGCATCCCCTCTCGTTTGCTCTTCACCGTTTGGCGTAGTACATGGATGCCATGATCCGCTCGTGGCGCAATTCTGCCACTCGCAAGGTCTGGGAAGGCGAGCGACCGAACCAGTTCCGTGGTTTCGATTTCGAGGCGGTGACCGACTTGCTGCTGGCATTGAATGTCGCAAAGTCGCTCAGCGATCTCAGCCCGCTGAAGAGCGTTGGCCTGCACAAGCTCAAAGGCGAGCGGAAGAATCAATGGGCGATGTCGGTGAACGCGCGCTGGCGGATTTGTTTTCAGTTCCGCGAGGGCGACGCCTACGAGGTCGAGATCGTCGATTATCACAAGGGATAAGAGCGATGGCTGTGGTTGCCCACCCGGGCCGCTTGCTGAAGCGTGAATTGAATGCCCGGGCGCTGAGCGCCAATCGTCTGGCGCTCGATATAGGCGTGCCTTCGGGGCGAATTACCGACATCCTGAACGGACGCCGCTCGATTACGGCCGATACGGCCGTGCGGCTGGGCCGTTATTTTGGCAACAACGCGCAGTTCTGGCTTGATTTACAGAGCCAGTACGACATTGCCGTCATTGAGCGCGACCGAGGCGCCGAGATCAGCCGCCGCGTGCGCCCGGCCGACGCGGCCTGAGATTGGCGCGGCCGGGGGAAGAGGTAAGGACCTCCTACACCTCCAGCACGTGGACGTGGCAGATCGGCTTCTTGTGCCAGCGCTCGGCGACAGCCGCGCGCACCGCGCGGCGCACCGCCTCGCCGACGGAGTCAGGATCGCGGCGGCGCGGCTTGGGCAATGACTCGAACGCCCCCTCGACTGCCTCGCGGGCCGCATCCGCCATGGAGTGTCCGGCCGCATCGGTCTCCGGAATGCCGAACAATTCAACCTCCGGATCGGCGACCAGTGCGCCCTTGTCACTCAACGCCAGCGCCACGGTGACGAGACCGGCGAAGCCGAGCCGGCGGCGTGACGTCACCGTGCGCGCATCGGCGCCGACCAGCAGCGTGCCGTCCTTGTAGAGCCGGCCGGAGGGAACCTCGTCGATGATCGCGGCCCCTTTCGGCGCGAGCCGGATGAGATCGCCGTTGCGGCAGACCAGGACCTGCGGCACGCCGGCACGGCGCGCAAGCGCGGCGTGCTCGGACAGATGCAATGCTTCGCCATGCGCGGGGATCAGGATTTGCGGCCGGACCCAGCCGATCATGTCGAGGAGTTCGGCGCGGCGCGGGTGGCCTGAGACGTGAACCAGATGGGTGCGGTCGGTGATGACCTCGACCCCCTGCCCCACCAGGCCGTTGATCACCCGATCCACGGCTTTCTCATTTCCCGGAATCGCGCGCGACGAGAAGATGACCCGGTCGCCGCGTCCCAGCGTCACTTCGGGGTGTTCGCCCTCGGCGATACGGGACAGCGCGGCGCGCGGCTCGCCCTGGCTGCCGGTACACAGCGCCAACACCTTGTCGGGCTGCAGGTAGCCGTAGCTGCGTGCGTCGTGAAAATCCTGCACGCCGTCGAGATAGCCGGTCTCGCGCGCGACACCGATCACGCGCTCCATGGCGCGACCGACAACGACGACTTCACGATCGGCAGCACGCGCCGCATCAGCTACGGCGCGGATACGATCGACGTGCGAGGCGAATGTCGTCACGGCGACGCGCCCGGGCGCAGCGCGCACCAGTTCGGCTATCGTCTTCGCAACCTCCGCCTCCGACGGCGAGCGGCCGTCGCGCACCGCGTTGGTCGAATCGCCGATCAGCGCCAGCACGCCGGCATCGCCCAGCGCAGTAAGCCGTTCGGCATCGGTTTTTGAGCCGGCGAGCGGGGTGGGATCGATCTTCCAGTCCCCGGTATGCAGCACGGTGCCGGCCGGCGTGCGGATAGCGAGCGCATTGGATTCCGGAATCGAGTGCGCAACGCTGATGAACTCGACGTCGAACGGGCCGAGCGTGATTTTGCCGCGCAGCGGCACGACATTGACTGGGATTTTCGGCGCGCCAGGTTCGCCTGCCCGCTTGGCCTCGAACAGCGCAGCCGTGAACGGCGTCGCGTAGAGCGGCACGTTGAGCTGCGGCCACAGATCGATCAGCGCGCCGAGATGATCCTCGTGGCCATGAGTCAGGACGAGGCCGAGGATATTCTTGCGCTCCTCGATCAGAAAGCGAATGTCCGGCATGATCAGGTCAATGCCGGGCAGGTGTTCCTCGGACGCGAACGACACGCCGCAATCGATGATCAGCCACTGGCGGCGGCGCTCGTCGCCGAAGCCGTAGATCGAGAGGTTCATCCCGATCTCACCGATACCGCCGAGCGCCGCGAAGACCAGTTCACTCGGCATCATTCGGCCTTTCGCAGGAGCGTGGCGGAAGCGGATTGCTCCGTCAGTGGAAACACATCGCCGGCCGAGATCAACTCCGTCCGGCCGTTGCTCAGCCCTAGCATGAGGCGGCCGGTGGCATCGACGCCGGTGAAGAGCCCGATCCTCTCGCCCCCGCCGGTGCGAACGCGGATCGGCTCGCCGATGCCGCGCGCCGCCGCGAGCCAGTCGGTAAGGATTCCGTCAAATCCGCTGCCATGATCCCATTGCGCGAGGCGCCTCAGCATGGTCGCGGACAGCCGGGCAAACAGTTGCTCCGGCGTAACCTCAGCGCCGTGGGCGCGGAGCGCGGTCGCCGGATACAGGATCGGTTCGCCGGCGCGCGGCTTAAACTCGGCCGAGGCTTCTGGATAGTGCCGGCAATTCGCCCCGATGCCGATGATCACGCTCACCCCTTCGGGTGGCTCATGCTCGCCCTCGATCAGAATGCCGGCGCATTTGCCTGCGGCGAGCAAAACGTCGTTCGGCCATTTCAGGGCGAGTTGCGGCGCGAGCGCCGGCGCCACGGCGGCAATGGCGTCGCGCACCGCCAGCGCGGCGACAAAAGCAAGCTCGGGCACGCGCCCAGCCGGCGCCGGCTCGTTCATCAAGAGGCTCGCGTAAAGGTTTCCCGGCGGCGAGAACCACGAGCGGTCGCCGCGTCCCCGGCCGGCTGTCTGGGTTTCGGCCGTGATCCACAGCGGCCCTTGCGCGCCGGAGCGGCTGCGCGTGCGCGCCTCCCGGTTGGTCGAATCGACGGTGGCGAGCGCGGCGAGCCGCACCCCTGCCGCGACGGCCGCCGGATCAAGCTGCATCAGAATAAGGAGCGGGCGGCCGCGCTCGCCGCGGTGACGAGCGGCCCCGGGTAAACAAAAAACAGAAGATTGAACAAGCCGCAAATCGCCAGCACCACTCGAAGCTCGACGGGCATCGCATAAAAGCCTTCGGCTGGCTCTTCAAAGTACATGATCTTGACGATGGCCAGGTAGTAGTAGGCCCCGACCACGGTGGCCAGCACGCCGATCACCGCCAGGATATAGAACCCCGCCTTGATGGCGGCGAGGAACACGTAGAACTTGCCGAAGAAGCCGGCGAGCGGCGGCACGCCGGCCATCGAGAACAGCAGCATCGCGAACAGAAATGCCGTGGTCGGATGGGTCCGGGCAAGACCGGCGAGCTGGTCGATCGACTCCACCATGCCGGTCGAGCGCCGCAACGACAGGATCACGGCGAACACGCCGAGCGTCATGGCGATGTAGATCGCGATATAGACCAGCACGCCCTGCACGCCCTCGGCCGTTCCAGCGGCGAGCCCGATCAGCGCGTAGCCCATGTGGCCAATTGACGAATAAGCCATCAGCCGCT
>Ga0335078_10007270_pt1 | contig 16426 bp, 16 predicted proteins | sample Lox_Sample_32_FD_206711 | JGI IMG/M metagenome (GOLD analysis project Ga0335078, IMG submission 206711) | Soil microbial communities from Loxahatchee National Wildlife Refuge, Florida, United States - Lox_Sample_3.2 | ecosystem: Environmental > Terrestrial > Soil > Wetlands | place: USA...
AACGGCTCCTTGAGCGTGCGCGCCAGCCGCTTGGCGAGCCATTCGGCGTCCTGGCGGTGCTCGGTGACGGTCTGCAGCACGACGAACTCGTCGCCGCCGAAGCGCGTGATCATGTCGCCCGGCTTGATGACGGCGCTGAGCCGCGAGGCGACTTCCTTGAGCAGCTTGTCGCCGATCGGATGGCCGAGCGTGTCGTTGATCGCCTTGAAGCGGTCGAGGTCGATCAGATGGATGGTGAGCGGGTTCTGCCGCTCGTGCACCGTCGCCAGCATGGCGTTGATGCGCTCGCGGAATTGCGTGCGGTTGGCAAGCCCGGTGAGCTCGTCGAACCTGGCGAGATGGGTGATGCGCTCCTGCGCGCGTTTGCGCTCGGTGACGTCCTCGAGGATGATCACCGAGCCGCCGTCGGCCATCATGCGGCGCGACACCGCGATGGTGTGGTCGCCGTCCGGCGAGGTGTGAAACTGGTCGAGCTTGTCCTGGCGCAAGCCGCGCACCAGCTCGGTGATGACCTGCTTCACGGTCTTGGCGCGGTGATTGCCGGCGCGGATGCTGTGCCGCGCGAGCTGCGAGATGCGCATGCCGACGCGCACCGGCGCCTTCTGCAAATGAAGCAATTCGAGGAAGCGCTCGTTCCACACCTGCAGGCGGTCCTGCGGGTCGAGCATGCACAGTCCGTGCGACATGTTGTTGAGCGCGATGTCGAAGCGGTTGGCCTGCTCCTGGAAGCGCGCCGCCAGCGCCGCTTCCTTGCGCGTCATGGTCAGCGCCTGGATGATGACGTCGCGGATGTGCAGCGTGATGTCCATCATGCCGTAGATGAACAGGAGCACCACGAAGCCGAGCGACTTGTGCACCCAGTCGGGGTAGATGAGCAGCGCGATCGCCATCGGCAGCGTGCAGAACGTCAGTTGCCCGACGGCGATGAACGGCCGGCCGGCGTTGCGGCCGGAGATCGCCGCCGCGTATCCGGTCGAGGTGGCGGTGACCGCCATCTGCAGCGTGGCGTCGGTGGTCTGCGTGATCGTCAGCCAGCACAAGAGGCCGAGCAGGCCGGAGAAGCCCCAGGCGCCGAGCTCATAGACGTGTTCCCACAGCTTGGTGGCGGCGAGGTGCTCGCTTTTCTTGTATTTTGCGTAAAATATCGCGGACGCGACGCGCAGCATGCCGACCGCGAAAATCGCGACCGAATTGGCCATCAGCCAATCGTTGCCCACGCGCAAGGCGACCGCCACGCCGATGATCGAACAGGCGATGGCGCCGACGATCAGCGAGGCGATGGGTGCGAATAGCGACTCGATCAGCGCAGCACGAATGTCGCTTGCGAGCCCCGCATCCGCCTTGCGGGTTTCGATGAGCCTCTTGATAAGCATTTGACCTGCGCAGCTTTCTCGATGCGTCCGATGGTACCGCCCAATCTTCAACACGATGCAAATCGGACGCCCTATCGGCGCTCGTGATGAATAAGTGGCAAATATCGGCTTGCGGATTTCGCTAAGATTGTTCGAAGTTTTCGATCAGCAGCGCCGCTTATCATTCAGAACCGGTATTTATCGCCGCCGCCGTCGCCGAGATTGAACTCCGGCACACCGCGCAGCGACTTCGTGTGTTGGTTAATTGCGATTCCGTAACGATTTTTCCGCGCGTTTTTGCGCGTCGGCGTGCCGTCGCGCCGGGAAATCGTACGCGGCAAATATGGTTAACGGTTGATTGTAATTGTTCGAGACGCAACTTTCTGTTAGGGTAAAAAAACAGTAAATGAGTACACAGAAAATGCACAGTATTGCGTTGTCGTGCGCTTCGGCACCTGGCCGGGCGATCTCTTGGCCGCTTCCTCTGGTCACGAAAGAGCCGGCCGCTCCACCAAACGATGCCATGTTGTTGGACCTGATGCGGGGCGCCGATGCGCGCCGCCTGTTCAGGCTGGAACAACTCGAGGTGAACTGGGACGAGGAAGCCGGCGCGCTGTGGAGCTTCATGCGGCCGCGCGGCCGCCCGAGCTACAATCCCGACTTCCTGGAAGATTTTCACGCCTGGCAGCGCGGCATCGCGGCGATGTTCGCCGACCGGCCGGACGAGATCCAATATCTGCTGCTCGGCTCGCGCACGGCCGGCGTGTTCAGCCTCGGCGGCGACCTCAGCCACTTCCTCGGCAAGATCGCCGCGCGCGACCGCCAGGCGCTGGTCGACTACGGCGAATCCTGCGTGCGCATCCTGCACCGGAACATGAACACCCTCGGCCTGCCGATGATCACCATCGGTCTCGCGCAGGGCGACGCGCTCGGCGGCGGCTTCGAGTCGCTGCTGTCGTTCAACGTCATCATCGCCGAACGCGGCGCCAAGTTCGGCTTTCCGGAGACCATGTTCGGGCTGTTTCCCGGCATGGGCGCCTACAGCCTGGTGTCACGGCGCACCAGCGCGTCCTTCGCCGAGGAGATGATGCTCTCGGGCCGCATCTACAGCGCCGAGGAAATGAAAGACGTCGGCCTCGTGCACATGGTGGTCGAACCGGGGCAGGGGATTAAGGCCGCGCGCGATTACATGCAGAAAAACAAGCGCCGGCACGTCGGCGCCCGCGCGGTGTTCAAGGCCGGCCACGCGGTCAATCCGGTCCGGCTCGAGGAGCTCGACGCGATCGTGCAGATCTGGGCCGATGCCTGCCTGCAACTGCGCGAGCGCGATCTCAAGGTCATGCAGCGCCTGGTCGCCGCCCAGGACAAGCTGCAATACACGACGCAAGCGGCGGAATAGTCTCGCACAACCTCCAAACTGCGAGCTGTCATGCCCGGCGCTCGCGCCGGGCATCGACATTTTTGCAAGGACGGGTGCCCGCGCCGCCGCCGCGCCGCCGTCGACGCCAGCGCGGCTATTGCACCTTGACGCCGGCCTTCTTGATGATCGGCACCCAGCGGCCGACTTCCGCTTGCAGGCGCGTGCGCAGAGCCGCAGGCGTCGCCTGATCCGTCGGCACCGTGTTGGCACCCGAACCGGCGAGGCGGCTCTTCACGTCCGGATCCTGCAGCGCCTGCTGCAGGCCTTTCGACAAGGTGTCGATGATCGGCTGCGGCGTGCCTTTGGGCGCGTAGAGGCCGAACCAGACCGTCATGGCAAATCCGGGCAGGCCGGCTTCCGCCGCCGTCGGCACATCGGGGAAGGCGGCGAGCCGCTGCGTGGTGGTCACCGCATAGCCCTTGATCTTGCCGGCCTTCATCGCCGGCCCGACATTGAGCGTCTGGTCGCACATGAAGTCGAATTGCCCGCCCATCAGGTCGGTGAGCGCCGGCCCGGTGCCCTTATAGGGCACGCCGGTGACGGTGGTGCCGATCGCGTCGAAGAACAACAGGCCGCACAGATGCGCGGCCGAACCGACGCCGGCATAGCCGTAGGTCACCTTGTCTTTGTGCGCCTTCACGTAGGCGAGGAATTCCTTGAAATCCTTGGCGGGAAAATCCTTGCGCGCCACGATCGCCATCGGCGACTCGGCGACGATGCCGATCGGCTCGAAATCCTTGATCGGGTCGTAGGGCAGGTGGGCGTAGAGCGCCATGTTGGCGGCGTGCCCGAAATGCATGAGCAGCAGCGAGTGGCCGTCCGGCGTTGCGGCGGCGACCTTGGCGGTGCCGATGGTGCCGCCGGCGCCGGCCAGATTCTCGACGATAAAGGTGCCGCCGAGCGCCTTGTTGATGCCGGCCGCCGTGATGCGGGTGACGGTGTCGCCCGGCCCGCCCGCCGCGTAGGGCATCATCATGGAGACCGGCCGCGAGCCGGGATAGTCCTCCGCCAGCGCCGCGCTGGCGATGAAGCAGCTTGCGGCGATGAGCGAACCGATCGCTTTGAACATTGTTCCCCCAAATTTGTGCGTGATTTCTTAGAGCGCGGTGTGTTGTTGCTGACAGACTATCGTGTCTCCAACACGCGCGCCATCGGGCTTGGCGCTTTTAACTGTCGGTGCGCGATCTCACTCCGCCGCCTGCACGCCGGGGAAGCGATAGTCCTTGAAGCGCTGGCGCAGCGTCAGCTTCTGGATCTTGCCGGTCGCGGTGTGCGGGATTTCGTCGACGAAGACCACGTCGTCCGGCATCCACCATTTGGCGGTCTTGCCCTGCATGAAGCCGAGGATGTCCTCCTTGGTCGCCGTCTCGCCTTTCTTCAGCACGATCACCAAAAGCGGCCGCTCATCCCACTTCGGATGTGCGACGCCGATGACAGCGGCTTCCGCCACCTTGGGGTGGCCGACCGCGAGGTTCTCCAGGTCGATCGAGGAAATCCATTCGCCGCCCGACTTGATGACGTCCTTGGAGCGGTCGGTGATCTGCATGTAGCCGTATTGGTCCATGGTGGCGACGTCGCCGGTGTCGAACCAACCGTCCTTCTCGAACACCGGATCGTTGTCGACCTTGTAGTAAGCCTTCGCCACCGCCGGCCCGCGCACCTTCAAGCGGCCGAAGGTCTTGCCGTCCCACGGCAGCTCCTTGTTGTTGTCGTCGGTGATCTTCATGTCGACGCCGAACGGCGGGTGGCCCTGTTTCATCTTGACGTCGAGCCGCGCGTCGCCTTCGAGCGCGGCATATTCCGGCTTCATGGTGCAGAGCGAGCCGAGCGGGCTCATCTCGGTCATGCCCCAGGCATGCACCACCTCGACGCCGTATTTCTCCTCGAAGGTCTTGGTCATGGCGCGCGGGCAGGCCGAGCCGCCGATCACCACGCGCTTCAAGTAAGGCAGTTTGCCGCCGGTCTTCTCCAGGTCCTGCAGCAGCATCAGCCACACCGTCGGCACCGCGGCGGTGAAGCTGACTTTGTAGGTGTTGAGCAGTTCGTAGATCGAGGCGCCGTCCATCTTGGCGCCCGGCATCACCATGGTCGCGCCGACCATCGGCGTAGAGAAGGCGAGCGACCAGCAATTGGCGTGGAACATCGGCACCACCGGCATGACCACGTCGCGCGAGCAGATGCCCTTGGAGTCGGGCAGCGCCGCGATATAGGCGTGCAGTACGTTGGAGCGGTGCGAATAGAGTACGCCTTTCGGGTGCCCCGTGGTGCCGGAGGTGTAGCACATGCCGGAGGCGGTGTTCTCGTCGAACGACGCCCATTGGAAATCGCCGTCGACCTCGGCGACCCAGTCCTCGTAGGCGACCGCGTTCTTCAGCGTCGTCGCCGGCATATGCGCGGCGTCGGTGAACACGACGTAGCGCTCGATCAACGGCAACTTGTCGGCGATCTTTTCCAACAGCGGTACGAAAGTGAGATCGACGAACATCATGCGGTCTTCGGCATGATTGACGATCCACACGATCTGCTCGGGGAACAGGCGCGGGTTGACCGTGTGATAGATGGCGCCGATGCCGACGATGCCGTACCAGGCTTCCAGATGCCGCCACGTGTTCCAGGCGAGCGTGCCCACGCGGTCGCCGAGCTTGATGCCGTCTTTGGTGAGCCGCTGCGCCACCTTGAGCGAGCGGGCGCGCACCTGCGCGTAATCGGTCTCGACGATCGGGCCTTCGATCGAACGGCTGATGACCTTGCGCTGCCCATGGAACTTGGCGGCATGGTCGATGATACGATGGATCAGCAGCGGCCAATCCTGCATGAGCCCGAGCATGGCATTCCCCTCCTCAACTCTTGCTTTTGGGCCGGCGCCCCTCGCCGACCGGTGCTAAGGTTAGCGGGCGCGCCAACCGGCGCAAAGGGTTCGTTACCGCTTACGGGGAGAGGGCCGGCTTGGCTTCATGGCTGTCCAGGACCGATGCGGCAAAGGTGGCGGCCATCGCCGCGGGACTTTTGGCCGGCTGCAGCCTGGCCGCCGCCGAGGACGTGCCGCTGCCGCGCCCGCGCCCGCCGATGTGGGTCGAGCCACATACTTTTCGCGAGGCCGCCGGGCCTAACTTCAATACGGCCGAGGTCACCAGCCAGCCCACCGCCTGCGACCTGAGCCTGGCGCAGATCGCCTTGTTCGAGCCGATGCCACGTCTGATCGGGCCGGGCGAATGCGGCGGTCCCGATATGATTGCGCTCGATGCGGTGTGGCTCGCCGACGGCGGCCGCGTCGACATCAAGCCGGCGCCAGTCTTGCGCTGCGGCATGGCGGCCACCTTCGCCACGTGGATCCGCGACGATGCGGCGCCGCGCGTGGCTGCGCTCGGTTCGCCCTTGCACGGCGTCGAGAACTACGACGACTTCGAATGCCGCAGCCGCAATCGTTTATTCGGCGCCAAGCTCAGCAATCACGGCAAGGGCATCGCCATCGACGTGCGGTCCTTCACGCTCGCCGACGGACGCCGCGTCGAGCTCACCGACATGACGGTGGCAAAGCCGGTGCGCGAGGCTTTGCGCGCCTCCGCTTGCGCTCGCTTTTCGACGGTGCTTGGCCCCGGCGCGCCCTATCACGACGGCCACATCCATCTCGACACCGCCGATCGCTGGCATGGTTACCGCGTCTGCGAGTGGGACGTGCGCGAGCCGCCGACCCAGGTCGCCAGCGTGCTCATCGACGGCAAACCTGTGCCGCTGCCGCCGCCGCGCCCCACCGAGGCGCATTAAGCATTCCGGCAAACGCCGTGCGGGGCTCCATTTCGCCGCCATGGTTGCGGGGTTAGCTCTCGGGCGATGGCAATCGATCCACCCATTCAGTCGCCGCCTGCGGTCGGCGTGACGCGTCGCCGTCTGCTCAAGAGCGGGCTTGCGCTCACCGGCGTTGCCGGATTGGTGATGCCGGGCACCGCGGCCTATGCCGCGGCGCAAGCCGCCAACGATCTCATCGTCACCGATTACCGGCCGGCGCCGCCGATGTGGCCGGACGCGCACCGGCTGACCATCACCGTCGTCGCCGATCTGCATGCCGGCGGACCGAATATGGGCCTTGCGCGCGTGCGCGAGGTCGTCGATGCCGTGCAGGCGCTCAACTCGGATCTGATCGTGATCCTCGGCGATTATTTTGCCACCCACCGCTTCATCACCGAGCACGTGCCCAATGCGGCCTGGGCGGCCGAGCTCGGCCGGCTCAAGGCGCGACTCGGCGTCTACGCCATCCTCGGCAATCACGACTGGTGGTGCGACGTCGGCGGCGTACGCCGGGCGCTCGCCCGCGTGCGCATCCCGCTTTTGGAAAACGACGCGGCGCTCATCGACGATGACGGCCGCCGCTTCTGGCTCGCCGGGCTCGGCGATCAGCTCGCCTATTGGCTCGGGCCGAACCGTTTCCGCGGCGTCGACGATCTGCCCGGCACGCTCGCCCGCGTCACCACCGACGATCCGGTGATCCTGCTGGTGCACGAGCCGGACATGTTCACCCGCATTCCGCCGCGCGTCGCGCTGACGCTCGCCGGCCATACGCATGGCGGGCAGATCGTGCTGCCGTTCGTGCCGCCGCTGTGGACGCCGTCCGAATACGGCGCGCGCTTCGCCTACGGCCACATCGTGGAGGGGGGACGTCACATGATCGTGTCGGGCGGGCTCGGCTGCAGCAAGGTGCCGCTACGCCTCAAAATGCCGCCGGAGATCGTGCGGGTGACGCTGGGGGCGTGACAAAAACCAAAACGGCGCCCGAGGGGCGCCGTTTTGTCCTCAGCCCTGCTCCGCGTCAGCGAAATAAGCTGCCGGCGGAGGCCACGCGTGGATTGAACGGCGAATCGCCCTGGTGCGGCGCCAGCACCACGACCACGGTGCCGGTCTTGACCCGCTTGTACAGGTCGATGACGTCCTCGTTGGTCATGCGGATGCAACCCGAGGAGATCGCCTGGCCGATATATTCCGGCTGGTTGGTGCCGTGGATGCGGTAGAGCGTGTCCTTGTTGCCCTCGAACAGATACATGGCACGCGCGCCCATCGGATTCTGCGGGCCGGGCGCGACGTAAGCCGGCACGTCCATGCGCTCGCGTTCGCCGGGCGTCGGCGTCCACGACGGCCATTCGGTCATGCGCTCGATCTTGGCGACGCCCGACCAGGCCATGGCTTCTTCGCCGACGGTCACGCCGTAGCGGATCGCCTTGCCGCCATCGAGCACGTAATAGAGATAGCGCGCATCCGAATCGATCAGGATCGTGCCGGGCGCTTCCTTGCGGTGGTATTCGACGATGTGGCGCCGATACGGCTCCGGGATCACCGCGTTCTCGTACGGCGCCGCCGCGAGCAGCTTCTTGTCGCGAACGGTGAGGTTCGCCTCGGACGCTGGCTCAATCGTCGACTGCATGCAACCACCGAGCAGAACGGCCACGCCCATTAGCGCAAAAGACAATCCCCGAACCCGCATTTCTTCCTCTTTCCAGGCCACGCCCTCAGGGCGGCCGCATTCGACCCCGGTCACGTCGCAATTAACCGAAAAATCCTCGCCATTGCCATGGTTTCCCGATGATCCACAGCAGTCTTGCTGCCAGCTGTTGCACGAATGCCGCACCCAAGTTCCGCCGGCCGCAGCGAGTGTGGACGGGAGGCAACGGCCTCAGAAAAAGGACTTTGCCGACAAGGCGTTAAGAGAAGGTTTACCATACCGCCGGCTAGATGATCGAAATTAAAGTGGCGGTGGCCGCCATTCGCCAAAAGTCACAAAGGGACACGAATTGCCGCTCAATTCCGCCCCACTCGCTGACTAAATTTTAGCCTTCGCTGGCTCGCCAAGGGCTGGCTTCCCAAGGACGGACTGGAGAATACGATGGACGCGACACGGGCGACGGAGCAGAGCCAAGACTCCCAGCGCCACTACAAGAATCTCGACGATCGCTATGGCAAGATCGGCATTTCGGCGGTGGCCGCCGCGGTGCGCCACCAAAGCGAACAGCGTAAGACCACCGACACGCGCTTTCTGCCCAACGACAGCGACTAAATAGCCGGGCGAGCCGGCCTCAAAGGCCGCGTCTCCCGCCAAGCCTCATCATCGCCACGCCTGACCCACGCGGCCGCTGAGGGGTCGCGGAGTGCGGCTTTTTCGCCGCCGCCTTCGCGGGCGACGAAAGCCTCACACGTGCTGGCCGCCGTTGATGTGGATCTCGGCGCCGTTCACGTAAGACGAAGTCTCCGTGCACAGCACGTAGATGATCTTGGCCACTTCGTCGGGCGTGCCGAGCCGCTGCATCGGGATCTGCTCGACGATCTTGTCGGTGCCCGGCGACAGGATGGCGGTGTCGATCTCGCCTGGCGCAATGGCATTGACGCGGATGCCGAGCCGGCCAAAATCGCTCGCCATCTCGCGGGTGAGCGCGGCAAGTGCCGCCTTCGAGGTGGCGTACGCCGCGCCGGCGAAAGGATGCACGCGCGAGCCGGCGATCGAGGTGACGTTGACCACCGAGCCCTTCACGGCTTTCAACTCGTCGACCAGACCCCGCGCCAGCATGATCGGCGCAAAGAAATTGACCTGGAACACGTGGTGCCAGACGTCGCTGGTCGTATCGAGCGAGCCGAGCCGCTTGCCGCCGTCGCCTTTGGGCGAGATCGCCGCGTTGTTGACTAGTGCGTGCAGCTCATGGCTATCGAGCCGGCGGCGGATTTCCTCGATCGCCGCAAGCGTGTTCGCTTCATCGGCGAGATCGACCTGGATGTGGTCCTCCGGTCCGGCGTCCCACGGACAATTCTCCGGAAACGGATGGCGCGAGCAGGTGATGACGCGCCAGCCGGCCGCCGAGAAACGCTTGACGGTGGCATGACCGATGCCGCGGCTTGCTCCGGTGAGCAGCAGCGTGCGGCGGGGCTGGTTCGATGACGTGTTCGGCATGCAGTCCTTTTAGCTCACGGATAGAGCCGCGTCTTGTTCCATGGCGCGCCAATACCGCTGCGAACGAATTCGACGCGGTCGTGCAGGCGGAACGGCCGGTCGTGCCAGAACTCGATCTTCAGCGGGATCACGCGGTAGCCCGACCAGTTCGGCGGCCGCGGCACCGCGCCGATGGCGAATTTGGTGGCATAGATGGCGACCGCTTTCTCGAAGGCAAGCCGGCTTTCCAAGGGCTGCGACTGCTTGCTTGCCCAGGCGCCGATCTGCGCCTGCTTCGGGCGGGTGGCGAAATAGGCGTCGGCTTCGGCGTCGGTGACGCGCTCCACGGTTCCGCGCACACGCACCTGCCGGTTCAGCGACTTCCAATGGAACACCAGACAGGCCTGCGGGTGCACGTCCAACTCCCGCCCCTTTTGGCTGTCTATGTTGGTGTAGAACACGAATCCACGCTCATCGACGCCCTTGAGCAGCACCATGCGGGCATCTGGCAGCCCGCCGGCGTCGACGGTGGCCAGCGTCATGGCAGTGGGATCGCGTGGTTCCGAGGCGGTTGCATCGGCGAGCCAGGCGGCAAACAGCCGGAACGGCTCGTCCGCGGCGGTGAAATCACCAGTCGTTAACCAACTTGGGTGTTCTATAGGAGCCGTATCTGTCATCGTGTCCGGAGCGCCTGAGTGGCCGGTGCCCTTACTCGTTGTTTCGCCTGCCGCCTTTATAGTGGATGTGGCCGTGCCCGCCTATGGCGCGCGCTGCCGCTCGCCGGGGCGTTGACGCTGGCGCTTGCCGGCGGCGGCTGCAGCATTTCGACCTCGCAGTTCGATTCGCTGTTCGCCGGCACCGATAAATCCGATACCACCGGCTCAATCACGCCGCCGCCCGGCGCCAAGGGCGTCGCCCAGCTGCCGCCCGACGGCGACCTTGCCTATGCGCGGGCCGCCGCTACCGACGTGCTCGCCCGCGGCAGCAAGGACGCGAGCGCACCTTGGGAAAACCCGCGCACCGGCGCGCGCGGCACCGTCACCCCGATCGCCTCCGCCTATACTCAGGACGGGCAGACCTGCCGCGATTTCCTGGCGAGCTATGTCCAGGGCAGTTCGCAGTCCTGGATGCAGGGCGAAGCCTGCAAGCAGGACAAAGGCGACTGGGAAATCCGCGCGCTCAAGCCCTGGAAACGGTCCTAGCCGTCGCTCCCAGCGCGAAGACGCGTTGCATCCGGGCCGTTTGAACCCCACATTGAGCGGCGAGTCGCTCGCGTTCAAGCGGCGGGCAGGGGCATTTCACGGGAGTTTCGACGGATGCGCGACCCCTATGAGGTTCTGGGGGTGTCGAAGGGTGCGAGCGAGGCGGAGGTGAAGAGTGCCTTCCGCAAGCTCGCCAAGAAGCTGCATCCCGACGCCAACAAACACGACCCCAAGGCCGCCTCGCGTTTCTCCGAGCTCAACGCCGCCTACGAGATCGTCGGCGACGACAAGAAGCGCAAGGCCTTCGACAACGGCGAGATCGACGCCGAGGGCAAGCCGCGCTTCCAGGGTTTCGAAGGCGCGCATCCGGGCGGCGGCGCCGGTTTCGGGCCGGGCTCGCATTTTGAGAGCTTCAGCTTCGGGCCCGACGGCTTCCAGCGCCGGGGAGGCGGCGGGGGTGCCGCGGGCGGCTTCGAGGACGTCCTGCGCAACATGTTCGGCGGCGCGGCACGCGGCGGTGCGCGCGGCTTCGGCCGGCAATTCGAGCCGGAGGATTTTGCCGAGCCGAGCACGGGGCAGGATTTGCATGCCGAGATGACCATCGGCCTGGCGGAAGCCGCCAAGGGTACCAAGACGCGGATCCATCTGCCGACCGGCAAGGATGTTGAGGTGAAAATTCCCGCCGGCCTGACCGACGGTCAATCGATCCGCCTGAAAGGACAAGGTTGGCCGCTCGCCGGCGGCAAGGCCGGCGACGCGTTGATCACCGTGCACGTCGCGCCGCATCCGCTGTTCAAGCCGGACGGCGCCGATTTGCGGCTCGAATTGCCGGTCACGCTTTACGAGGCGACACTCGGCGGCAAGGTGCGCGTGCCGACGCTCGACGGCGCGGTGGAGCTCGCGATCCCCGCCGGCACCAATTCCGGCCGCACCTTCCGCCTCAAGGGCAAGGGGCTGAAATCGAAAGGCGGCAGCGGCGACCTGCTCGCCACGGTGCGCATCATGCTGCCAGACCGCGTCGACGAGGAGTTCAAGGAACTCATGCGCAAATGGCGCGAGAGCAAACCCTACGATCCGAGGAAGGATTCGGAGTAGGCGCGAGCTCAGTATTCCGCTCGTTCCCGCGCAAGCGGGAATCGAGTGCTGCATTCCTGAGCTGCCTTGCAAGAACTGGGTCCCCGCTTTCGCGGGGACGAGCGGATTAATGGCCGGCGCGTCTTACGACTTCCGCCCGCCGCTCTTGTCCACCTGCTCGTACACCGACTTGGCGACCTTCTCGAGCTGATCGCGGTCGGCCGGGCCGCTCACCACATAGGCGTGTTGATCGTCCACCCAGTAGAAGGCGGCGAAACGATCGCCGTGCTTGTAGCGCAGCGCGGTTTCCGGCGCCGTCGCCGGCGCCGAATAGATGGTGAAGCGCTCGCCCGAAGCGCCTTCATACATATAGAACGCCGCGGCGGTGCCGGTCGGTCCCGGCAACAGCCTGCCGCCGACCAGCTTGAGGCCGATCGTTTGCAGATCGGGGATGCGCTGCTCATAGCCGAGCCGCTTGGTCAGCCATTGCGTCATGTGCGCGCGCTCATTGCCCGGCACTTCGACCGGGTGGCGCACTTCGACGACGTAGAGCTTGTAGGCTTCGAGCGCGTCCGCGGTAATGGCGTCAAAACCACTCGGCACGGCGGTGGTTGCGCCGCGCGCCACCCATCCGGTGCCGCCGCCGATCAGAAATGCAACGATCGCCGCTGCGGCGGCAATGGTTCCCCAACGCCGGCCGCCGGCGGCGCGGTCCTGCCGCGTCAAATGCTCAAGCTTGAGCCGTCCCGGCACCGGCTCGTTGGCGGCGGCGCCATAGCGTGCGCGGATCGCCTCGGCTTGCGCCCGCCAGGCGGCGACCTGCGCGGCCTGCTCCGGATGCGCGCTCAGCCAAGTGCCGACGGCCTCCTGGCGGTCGGCGGGCAGTTCGCCGTCGACGTAAGCGTGCAGTTCGTCCTCGGTCACGGGTGAATCGCGATCGATCATGGCTCCACCTTCTCTCTCACTTCACGCGGCGCAGCGCCGGGCGCTCACCGTCTAGAAAATTCTTGATCTGGGCGCGCGCGCGCGCCAGACGCGACATCACGGTGCCGATCGGCACGCCTTGCACCTCCGCCACCTCGCGGTAGCTGAGGCCTTCCAGCACCACCAGCAGCAACGCGTTGCGCTGGTCCTCCACCAAAGTCGCCAGCGCCCGTTCGATGTCGCGGGCACCGGCTTCCGGCCCCGCGAGATCGGGCGCGTCGTTGTCTTCCAGCGACGCCAAAGTCGGCCGCCGCGCCAGCGAGCGCAGCCGGTTGCGGTTGAGGTTGGTCAAGATCGTGTACAGCCAGCTGCGCACCTCGCCGCCATGAAACAAATGCTCCGACCGCAGCGCGCGCACCAGCGTGTCTTGCACCAGGTCGTCGGCGATGTCGGAATCGCGCGTCAACGCCCGTGCGTAGCGGCGCAGCGCCGGGATCGTCGCCTCGACCTGCTGTCCGAATGTGGCCAATCGGGCCCCCTCTCGCCGTTTCGCGCGCCCTTCGGCCTCGCATTCACCCGGAAAAACCCCGCAATCGCGATCATATTCCGTAAAACGAATTGAATTAAGGGCTTCCGGCGCTGCGGACGGCGCATTGCTTGATGACCCCCTGACCCTATGCCATACGGACGTGGTCGGCGTCCGCCGGCAGATGGGATATTGAATGTCGGAAACCTCCAATCTGATGCGCGGCAAGCGCGGGCTGATCATGGGCGTGGCCAACAACCGGTCGATCGCCTGGGGGATCGCGCGCGCTTGCCGCGAACACGGCGCCGACCTTGCCTTCACCTACCAGGGCGAGGCGCTCAAGAAACGCGTGGAGCCGCTCGCCGAGGAGGTGGACGGCCTCGTCGTTGGCCATTGCGACGTCACCGACGTGGCGTCGCTGGACGCGGTCTTTGCCAACGTCAAATCGGCCTGGGGCTCGCTCGATTTCGTGCTGCACGCCATCGCCTTTTCCGACAAGGACCAGCTCGTTGGCCGCTACGTGGACACCACGGCGGACAACTTCACCCAGACCATGCTGGTGAGCTGCTACTCGTTCACGGCCATCGCCCAGCGCGCCGAGAAGCTGATGCCGAACGGCGGCTCGATGCTCACCCTCACTTACTATGGCGCCGAGAAGTGGATGCCGCATTACAACGTGATGGGGCTGGCCAAGGCCGCTCTTGAATCCTCGGTGCGCTATCTCGCCGCCGATCTCGGCCAGAAGAACATCCGCGTCAACGCCATCTCGTCGGGCCCGATCAAGACCCTGGCCGCCTCCGGCATCGGCGACTTCCGCTACATTCTGAAGTGGAACGAATACAACACGCCGATGCGGCGCAATGTGACGCTGGAAGATGTCGGCCGGGCCGGTGTGTTTTTTCTCTCCGATCTGTCGAGCGGCGTGACCGGCGAGATTCAGCACGTCGACGCCGGCTACCACATCGTCGGCATCAAGAACCCCGATGCACCCGACATGGCGGTCAACGTCAACAAGGAAGACTAGTAACCGTCCGTCACTGCGGGGCGCGACTCCGAGGTTCTTTTGCCGCCGCCCACCGTCTATTACATCCGTCACGGCGAAACCGACTGGAACGTCGCCGGCCGTCTGCAAGGCCGCCGCGACATCGACCTCAACGCGCGCGGCCGCGCGCAAGCCACGCACTGCGGCGAGGTCCTGCGCGACCTGTTTGCGCGCGACGATCGCAATCCGGCCGCGCTCGATTACGTGTCGAGCCCGCTCAAGCGCGCCAGCGAGACCATGCAGCTCATCCGCGCCGCGCTCGATCTTGCGCCCGACGCGTTCCGGTGCGACGAACGGCTCGCGGAAATCGCCTTCGGCGAGTGGGAAGGCTCGACCATCGCGCAATTGCACGAGCGCGATCCCGCCGGCATCGCGCAGCGCGAGCATGACAAATGGCATTTCGTGCCGCCCGGCGGGGAGAGCTACGAGATGGTGACCGCGCGCATGCGCGATTGGTACGAGGGCCTGACGACCGACACGGTCGTAACCGCGCATGGCGGCACTGCGCGCGGCCTCATCGCCTATCTCGGCATCGCCAAACCGGCCGCCGCACCCTTGCTCGATATCGAGCAGGGCATGGTTTACGTTTTTCAAGGCGAGCAGCTCAGCCGCTACTCCTGATTTGACCGCCGCCAGCACGCGCGGTACCACCTTCGCGCACAGCGATAAACAGCCATGTCGTTCAACACCTTCGGCCATATGTTCCGGTTCACCTCGTTCGGCGAAAGCCACGGGGCGGCGATCGGCTGCGTGGTCGACGGCTGCCCGCCGCGCATCCCGCTGAGCGAAGCCGACATCCAGGTCTATCTCGACAAGCGCCGGCCGGGCCAATCGCGCTTCACCACGCAGCGCCAGGAGCCGGATGCGGTGAAGATCATGTCCGGCGTCTTCACCGGCGACGACGGCGTGCAGGTGACCACCGGCACGCCGATCATGCTGATGATCGAAAACGTCGACCAGCGCTCGAAGGATTATTCGGCGATCAAGGATAAGTACCGGCCCGGCCACGCCGGCTACACCTACGACGTCAAATACGGCATCATCGACTATCGCGGCGGCGGGAGAGCTAGCGCACGCGAGACCGCCGCGCGCGTCGCCGCCGGCGCCATCGCGCGCAAGATCGTGCCCGGCGTGCTGGTGCGCGGCGCGCTCATCCAGATGGGCCCGCACAGAATCGACCGTTCGCGCTGGGACTGGAACGAGGTTTCCAACAATCCCTTCTTCTGCCCGGACGCCAAGCAGGCGAAGTTCTTCGAGGAATACCTCGACGGCGTGCGCAAGTCGGGTTCGTCCTGCGGCGCGGTGATCGAGATCGTCGCGGAGGGCGTGCCGGCGGGCCTGGGCGCGCCGATCTACGCCAAGCTCGACGGCGACATCGCCGGTGCGCTGATGGGCATCAACGCCGTCAAGGGCGTGGAGATTGGCGACGGCTTTGCCACCGCGGCGATGAGCGGCGAAGACAACGCCGACGAGATGCGTATGGGCAATGACGGCAAGCCGGTGTTTCTATCCAACCACGCCGGCGGCATATTGGGCGGCATTTCCTCGGGGCAGCAAATCGTCGCGCGCTTCGCCGTCAAGCCGACGTCGTCGATCTTGACGCCGCGCAAGACCGTCGACCGCTACGGCCGCGACACCGAGATCGTCACCAAAGGCCGCCACGATCCTTGCGTCGGCATCCGTGCGGTGCCGATCGGCGAGGCCATGGTGGGTTGCGTCTTGGCCGATCACTATCTGATGCATCGCGGCCAGATGGGCGAGGGGACGGCGTGGCCGTTCGAGCCCGGCGTCTGAGGAAAACACGTGTCGGATAGCCACAACAGAGTCGACGCCGCGATCAAAGGCTTCGCCGGGGGCGAGATCGTCGTCGTCACCGACGATGACGACCGCGAGAACGAGGGCGACCTAGTGCTGGCCGCGGTTCATGCGACCGCCGAGAAAATGGCCTTCATCATCCGCAATACCTGCGGCATCGTCTG
>Ga0335078_10007271_pt1 | contig 16425 bp, 13 predicted proteins | sample Lox_Sample_32_FD_206711 | JGI IMG/M metagenome (GOLD analysis project Ga0335078, IMG submission 206711) | Soil microbial communities from Loxahatchee National Wildlife Refuge, Florida, United States - Lox_Sample_3.2 | ecosystem: Environmental > Terrestrial > Soil > Wetlands | place: USA...
CGAGGTTGGCTAGGTCGAGGATCGCCGCGGTGTATGCGCGGGTTGAGCGGGGTGAGCGCGAGTTGGTCGCGCCGCGCTTGAGCAAGCGTGATTATGACCTTGGGACGGCGAGGAGGAGCAACGAGGTGGCGATCTTCGAGGGCGAGCGGCCGGTTCTGATCACGGCCGAGCATGCTACTGCGCACTACCGGCGTGACGGTGACTGGGTGCTGCGACGCAAGGCGCCGGATGTCGGTACGGCGGGGCTCGGCTACGCCTTGCATAAGAGCACGGGCGCGCATCTCATGACGATGCGTGGCTGTCAGTGCGGCGACGCCAACTACCAGGAGGAGCATGTTTTCAAGGACGTGATGGCGCGGTTGATCGTCGAGCGCGGGATTACGCAGGTGATCAGTATCCACGGCATGAAGGCGGGGAAGTTCAATGACTTCGCGGACGAGCGCGCCTATGATGTCCTTTTGGGGGTCGGTCCTAGTCCGCACCCGGCGTCGATCAGAGCGGCCGAACGCATCGAGCGGATCGCCGCGCGCTTTGATCTGCGCGTCGCTACGAACGAGTGGTTCGTGAAGGTGGCCGATGACGATCCGCTGGCGGTCGAGGTCAATCCTGATGGCACGATCGTCTTCGGTGGCTTTCACGCGCCGTTCTACACGACGCGGGCGTGCGCCCAGCGCGTCGCCGAGGAGAACGGGCTGGAGTTGGGGGCGGTCCAGGTCGAGCTCTCGGATTTGTTCCGGCTGCTGCCGAGCGACGTGCGTCGTGCGCGGCGCAAGCGGCTGATCGGGACCTATGTCGGCTATCGCCTGCTACAGCGGGCGATCGAGGGTTAGGTGCTGGTCATCAGTACCGGCTGGGCGGTCGTGATTTCGGCGGGTTGCCGGCGGACGGCGTGCGTCATCGCCAGCTCGGCGATGTGGCGGGCGACGTCGGCCTCGGTGAAGGCCTCGATGCCGCCGAACTCCGGGCTGACGTTGACCTCGTTGACCACGGACCCGCGGCTGGAGGAGATGATGTCGACGCCGCCGACGTCGAGATTGAGCACCGCGCAGGCGCGCAGCGCCAGCTCGGCCTCGCGGGGTGTCGGCTCGTACGGTTCGCCCTCACCGCCTTGGGCGATGTTGGAGCGGAACTCGCCGATGTCCTTGGCGCTGCGCTTCATCGCGCCGATGATCCGGTTCTCGACGACAATGATCCGCACGTCGGAGGCAAGCTCCTCGGGATGAGGGGCCTCCGCGAACTCCTGCATGATGTAGCGGATGTTGTTCGCGCGGTAGGCCTGCGCGTTGGCGATCGCTCCGCGCCGGGGGGTCGGCGGTAGTACGCCCTCGCCGTGGGAGCCGCGATCGGTCTTGACGATCAGCTTGCGCTTGGGGTCGGACTCCAAAAGCTTGAACGTCTCCGTCGGATCCTTGGGCCTAATGCCCGTCGGCATGATCCCGTAGAGCGTGGGTACGCCGTGGGCGTCGAGCGCGATGTGCGTGCTCATCTTGCTCTTGGCCGTCGCGACGGCGTCGGGGCTGGCCGTCGAGTAGACGCCTTGGGACGTTAGGAGCTGCAGCACCCACACGCCGGACTCGACGAACTTCCCCACGCGCGGGATCACCGCATCCACCTCAACCAGGACGGGGACGTCCTTGTCGTCGTCGTACTGGAACAGCGCCCGGCCGGTCTCGAGGACGCCGACCGCGCAACGCCGGTAATTCACGATCCTCGCGTCACCCCCAAGCTCGGTGATCTCCTCGATCAGCCGCTTGTTCTCGAGCTTCTTCTCGCGCTCGGTATGCGCCGAGAGGATGCCGATCGTCGGACGGGAGGAGACCATATCGCCTTGGAGCGGGATCATCGCTGTCGTCCCTCAAGCATGACGCATCGGCGCGCTGTCGAAGCCCCCTAGCAGCGCGCTCACCCGCCGGGCGCTCGGGGTCCCGAGCGCGCAGATCACCGCGTCGCGGCCCTCCACCGCCGCGCGAAGCGACGAACCGTCGAGCGCGTCGCCCGCCACGAGCTCGACCGCGTCGGGCAGCTGGGCGCGGGCGCGTCGGGGACCAGCGTCGCGGTGTCATTGCCCGTCCTGCAGCGCGGCCTCGACGACCTCTCGCCCGAGCGCTCCACTCGCGCCAACGATCAGGATCCTCACCAACCACCTCCTCTCATGCCGAACCCCGAACGATAATCCGACTCGCCTGGTAGGTGGCCGGTACTCGCCCGCCCCCGAGGCATCGGCAAGGCGAGCGGTGAACGGTTGACTCCCGCAAGCGGACCAAACGGAGAAGCTCTGGCGGCGGCCTGGCGCGGCCGGCGCGGGATGCCTCGTTTTCGTCAACGCGACAACGCGAACAGCCGCGCGCCGCGTGCTCGCCATCCCTGGCAACGCATCAGCACGGGCTCATCGGTGGCCTGGCGTCTCCTTCTGGCCAAGAGGAGAACTCTCTCCCGGGGTCGGCCTACGGGAGGTCTCACGTCCGGTTCTTCGTGAACGGATCAGTGCCGCTTCGTCGGGTGTTAATGCTCCGTGTAAGCCCGAACCGGAAGTTTCCTATGGAGCAGACCTGAGCCGTGGCGGTGCCGCTGCCGGACGTTGGCGGTTGGTCAGCTTTCCGATTGCGCGCTGACAACGCGTGATCTAAGCTGAGACGGCGTTTGTTCCGGCCGCGACGGAGAAGATGATCGCGAGTGCTGCGCCCGTCGATGCCGCAAGCGCGGCGGTCGCCGCTCCGAAGATCACGACTTCGAGCCCTACCGGAACAACTTCCCCCGCCCTTCGGTTCGATTGGGGAGCCATCCATACCGCCCGGGCCGAGCGATCAAGGCGGGCCCGCCGATGCCCAGATTTGGCGGTCCAGCTCGAGTGGTCACGAAAGCCCCAGTAGCAGGCGGCGAGGTCGCCGGCTTGGGTGCGGGTGGCGGTGTGCTTGGCCCAGGTCGGCCTTGAGGCGGCCATCAATCGACACGTCACGGCGCACGCAGCGCGTCGAACATGCCACACGGTCAACATCGCCGACACCGGCAAGGCCATGCTGCTGGGTCTCGCGATCGCGGCCGCCACGCGAGCGATGCAAGACACCCAGGCCGTCGGCGGATGGCTACGAGCGCTCGGCTGCGCGCTGGTCCCCATCCTCGTGGGCGGCGGGCTTGCCTTCCCGATCCAGTCGGCTGTCCTATCGGCGGTACTCGGCCTGTCGCTGGTCCTCCTGCTCTTGTGAGTCGGGGCAGTGTCGGTCCGCGCACCCAGGCTCGCGCCTAGGTCACGTCACCGCTCAAGGCGCGGTCGCATTTGCCGCCTGGCCCAGGCCTAGCGTTGATGCTCGCCGGCGCGTGGGGCGGCTTCGTGATCACGCAACTGGCTTGACTTCATCCGATCCTGGCCGCTCGGGCCGGACCGGGTCGGGCGCGTCGCCCCGATCGGTGCCTTGTCTGAGCGCGCCAGCATGAGCGCGGCTGGCCGGATCGCGCTTCGACTTGATGATGCTCGCGATGGTGGTCGCGACCAACACCGCGACGATCACCGCCAACGACACCACGGTCGGCAGAGCGGCTATCGAGGGATTTCGCTGGTGGACGAACTCGAGAATCAGCTTCGCGCCGATGAAGGCGAGAATGAGCGCCAGCCCCGTCGAGAGGTAGACCAGCCGGCTGAGCATGCCCGATACCAGGAAGTAGAGCGGGCGCAGACCCAGCAGTGCAAACGCGTTGGCCGCGAACACGATGTACCCATGGTCAGTGACGCCGAACACAGCCGGAATCGAGTCGAAGGCGAACAGGAGGTCAGTCGTGCCGATCGCCGCCAGCGCCAGGAACAGCGGCGTCAGCATGCGCCGGCCCGAGCGACGCGTCACGATCCTCCCCTCGTCATAGCCGCTGCTGGTCGGCAGCGCCCGGCGGGCCCAGCCGACGATCAGGTTGTCCTCGATGTGTGGATCCTGGTTGCGGTGGCGAAAGAGCTGCATTGCCGTGATCAGCAGCGCCACACCGAAGATCAGGAACATGAACGAGAACAGCTGCAGCAGCGCCGCACCCAGGGCGATGAACCGGCGCGCAACCCCAGCGCCACCGCGATGCCAGTCGTCAGCGTCTTCGGCTGCTGTGCGACCGGGACGGCGAAGCTGCCGATGATGATTACGAACACGAACAGGTTGTCGACCGACAGGCTCAGCTCCACCAGGTACCCCGCGAAGTACTGCGTGGCCGGATCGGATCCGTTCAGCAGCCCGAACACCAGACTGAACGCCGCAGAGATCGCGACGTAGAACGCCGACCAACGCGCGGACCAGGCCGACCGTCCGCGACCGGCGCCCCAGCACCACCCAGTCGAGGATCAGCAACCCGAAGATCACCGCCAACGTAGCCGCCCATCCCTCGGCCGTGACCTCAAGCATCCTCCCGAGCCTATCCGTGACAAGCCGCTCCCCAGCCAGTGGCCCCGCCCATGCCCGTCGCGACAACGAGAGGGGAAGATTCCTCGCGTCATGCGGCGAACCGGACGACTGACTCAACGTACGCGCCCCGTGCGGCGCGTCGCCCGAGTGACGCGCCTGCCGAGAACCAGGCGCGCGGCCTTGGCGCCTCCCGTCGACCGTACCACCCTCGCGCCTGCTTGAGTGCATGATCCGTGCCGGTGGCTGCGCGACCGGCTCGACGCTGCTGTGGCGCGCGTATCCGAATGCCGCACAATGGATAACCATCCGTGTCGGGTACGGCCGATGTGCGTATCGGCCGCCGGTAATGTCACCCGGCAGTGAGGGTCGCTGAGATCTCTCGGACCGGGTTGAGCGAGGTCGAGGCCGCGCGGCGGTTGGAGGCTCGAGGGCAGGGGCCGCGGCGGCGCTCGAGCCGCTCGTACGCGAGCATCCTTCGCGCGAACACGGTCACGATCCCGAACGGGATCCTCCTGTTGTTCGGTGTGTTGACGATCACCTTTGGGTCCTGGCGCGACGCCCTCTTTCTAGGGATACTGGTCTCGAACGTCGCGATCGGGTCCTTCCAGGAGATTCGCTCCAAACGCGCTCTCGATCGTCTGGCGGCGCTGGTCGCGCCCGAGGCGGTGGTGGTGCGAGATGGGGTCGACCGCCGTTTGCCGGTTGACCAGGTGGTCGTCGGGGATCTGTTGCGGCTGGCAGCCGGTGACCAGATCGTGGCAGACGGGAAGGTGGTTTCGGCTGACGGGCTCGCCGTGGACGAGGCGAACCTGACCGGCGAATCCGAGTCCGTGGTTCGTGGTGCGGACGATCCGGTCTGGTCGGGCTCGTTCGCCGTTGAAGGGACGGCATTGTTCGAGGCCACGGCGGTGGGTCTCGAAAGCCGGGCGGAGCGGTTGACCGCGACGGCGCGGACGTTTCGTCATCCGCGGTCGCCGTTGGAGCGTGCCAACGATCGGCTGCTGCTGTGGCTGATCGTGCTTTCGATCCCGCTCGCGATCGGGCTTGCGTGGTCGGTGCTCGCCCGCAAGGAGTCCGCCGCCGCCCGGGTACAGGTCGTTACGGCCGGGATCGTCAACCTGGTCCCGGAAGGGCTGATCGTGCTGATCAGCGTCACGGCGGCGATATCGGCTTTCAAGATGGCCCAGCGCGGCGTGCTGGCGCAGCAACTCAACGCGATCGAGTCGCTGGCGTCGGTCGACATCGTCTGCACCGACAAGACGGGCACGCTCACCGAGCCGACGCTGCGGGTGCTCGGCGTGGTGCCCGCCGATGGCGAGAAGGAGGCCTCGGTCGCGCGCGAGCTCGCAAGGTACGCCGCCAGCGCGCCCTCCCGCAACCTGACGCTGGAAGCGATCACGGACGCCGGATTGGCGGATGTCCAATCGAGTCGGGTGGTCGCTCAGGTGCCGTTCGCGTCCAAGCGCCGCTGGAGCGCGCTTGACCTCGGCGACGAGAAACTCGTGCTTGGCGCGCCGGAGAGGTTCGCCCACGCCGACCCGGGCCTTGCAGAGCGAGCCCGCGCCGAGGCGAGCGCTGGGCGGCGGGTGCTCGTCCTGGGTCGCACATCGTCGCGTCTGCCCGACACCGAGGTTGATCCGCAGTTCCCCGTCGACGCGCAGCCGCTCGGCTTGGTGGCGTTCGCCGAGCGTCTTCGAGCCAACGCGGACGAGACGGTCGCGTTCTTCGCCGCTCAGGGGGTCGACTTGAAGGTGCTGTCCGGCGACGCACCTGCCACCGTCGGCGCGATCGCCCGAGACGCGGGCGTACCGGGCACGGCGCCGGCGTTGAACGGCGAGGCGCTCCCGGCTGATCCAGCGGAGCTGCGAGAGGCGATCCTGGCGGCTCCTGCGGTCGGGCGGATCTCACCCGAGGGAAAGCGCGCGGTCGTGGAAGCGCTTGCTGGCGCGGGCCGCTATGTCGCCATGCTCGGCGACGGCGTCAACGACGTGCCTGCGCTCAAGCAGGCGCGCCTAGCGATCGCGCAAGGTTCCGGGACCCAGATGTCGCGATCGGTCGCCGATCTCGTGCTCGTCCGTGACGATTTTGGCGTCCTGCCCGGGATGGTCGCCGAGGGACGCCAAATCTTGCGCAACATCCAGCGAGTCGCCCGCCTGTTCATCACCAAGACGGTGTTCACCGCCGTGATCGGGCTCGCGATCGCGATCCCCACCGGCACCTTCCCGCTGCTCCCCCGTCAATTCACGATCGCCTCGACGGTCACGATCGGGATCCCCGCCTTCCTCCTCGCGCTCGCGCCGAGTTCCGGTCCGTGGCGACCGGAGCGCTTCCTGCAGTCAGTCGCTCGTTTCGCGGTACCGGCTGGGATCGCGATCGGGATCGGGATCATCACGGGGTACATGCTCGCCCGTTACGGATTTGGCCTAGGCCTCACGCGCTCCCGCACCGTGGCCACCGGGATCGTCGTGGCCTGCGGGCTTGCCGTGGTGATGCGACTCGAGACCGAGCCGGGACGCCAACGGCTCGCCATCGCTGGCCTGTGCGCGCTGATGGCCGTCCTCTTTGCCGCTGCCTTCGTCGTGCCCTTTCTGCGCAGCTTCTACGAGCTGGCTACCCCCACCGGGAAGGCGCTCGCCGCCTGGGCGGTGGGCAGTGGGCTCGGAATCGGAACGATGTTGATTGCGCTGCGACTGCTACGCGTCTGAACCGTCCGTGCGCCAGATTCCAGCGCCGCAGTGCCTCGCTAGTGTCGGGGGACTACAAGCACGGGACGGCGGGCGTGCTGCACGACCGCGGCGGAGACGCTGCCGAGCAGCGCCGACTGCACGCGTGATAGCCCGCGCGCGCCGACCACGATTGCGTCCGCTCCGATGCTGTCGGCGACATCGCAGATCGCCCGCCACGGCTTGCCTCCGACGGCTCTGCCCTCCGCCGCGAAGCCCGCGTCCCGCGCGATCTCGGTGCCCGTATCCGCACGCTCCTCACCGAGTTCCCTCGCGATCTCGTCGAGACCCAAAGCGCGAGAAGCCAGCTTCGACACAGGAGCGCTGAGCGCCGTGGCGGGGTCGTACGCGTGCCACACGGCGACCGGTTCCCACACCGACAGCACGACCGCAGGGCGTGATCCGAACATCGACGCGGCGCAGGCAATCGCGTGGGCAGCATCGTCCGAACCGTCGTAGCACAGCAGAACCGGAGCTTTTCCCCCGGGGAGGTCGCCGTCGGGCGTCGGCGAGGGCATCAGGCTCCAGTCTCTTCCGGGGGGTCGCGCTCCGCGGACATGACCCCCAACCGTAACGGGAACAGCGCGCTGGGGACTCCGCCCCGCGTCACCATCCGGGTCCGTCCTACCCGGTTTCCAGATGACACCGGGAGACAGCCCCAGGTTGGCGGCATACGCCAGCATCGAACGCCACACAGTCGACCCGCCAAGGAACTCGCGGGCTCGCAGCCTGACTGGACTGTCCACCAGTCTCGCGCCGACACCAAGACAGGAAGCGGTTCGAGGACCGTGCATCTCCTCGCTCACGGAGGAAGGGCTGCTGCGGTGGGTCAGGAGCACCCGAGCGCTCAGCAACCCCCCGGGGGGCGCTCTCGCTGCCGCCGACTCAGCGGTGCACCTCCGCCGAGCGGCCGGGCTGATGATTCCTTTGCCTGAGTGAGCACGGGTCAGGCACGGCCCCGGGAGCTGATCGCTGCCGGCGGCGAGGTATCCGCGCAGAGGCGTCGCGGACGATGCTTTCGCCCTCCGTCCGGTCGCGCCGAGGTTGGAAGAGGGGGCGATCCGAGGGGCGTCGCCGGCCCCGTCCGTGGCCTCGCCGGGGCGGCACGCTAGGAGTTTCGGCGCTCGTGCGTGGGAGCGACCGTCAATGGCTGTAAGGATCAACCCCTTCCAGGAGCTTCAGGTAGCCGGCCGCCGCGACCAGTGGTCGACGGTACCCGAGAAGCGACCGGCGGATCTGGAGCGTCCGCTCGCGCATCCAGCTGAACTCTTCGAGCAGCTCATCGGTTGGGCGTCGGTCGAACGACGGATCCGGGACCGTGTGCTCGGGGCCGAAGGCCTGTGGACGGGTGAAGGGTTCACGGTAGAGGTAGGTCTTATCGGCGAGGTCATGCCCGTATTCGAGCAGCAGCCGGCGGACGTAGGGCGGCGCCATCACGAAGATCGCGCTCGCCTCCTCACAGCGGCGACGATCGACCTTGCTCGGGTGATGCCCGGCCGCGTCGATCCCCCAGCGCGCGAGCATGGCCAGCGCTGTGTCGCTGGTGCGCTCACCAGGGTCAAGCCCCGCGGACAGGACGGTCGAATCCGGGCACAGGTGCCGGTAGAGATAGGACGCGAGAACCGAGCGGCAGCAGTTGGCGTGGCACACGAACATCGGGATGGCGGGCACGCTCATCCACGCTGCGCCACGTGGCCGGGAAGGGCCGCGCGGGACTTCGACGGTTGGCGGGCATTCAGGGTCTCACGGACCATCGCTGCAGTATGCGCCGCTCGTGCACAGGCCCGTGACGGCAGTCCGAGGCCCGTCACCTCGCGGACATGGAAGGTGCGGTCGAGGATCGTGTCGCTATCACCGATCGACTGTCCGCGCGCCGGCGATGTTGTCGCAACTGGCGGTGACCGCAGCGACATCGTCTCACCCGTTCGTCGGCGTGCCACGAACAGGATCGCCAGCTTGCGCGCGTTTCGCACCGACTCCCGCCGTCGACAGCTGAGCGAACGAGACCTGGTTTTTGCGATCGTCGATACCGGGTCTGACGCTGAGAATCGCGCGGAAGTCGTACTCGGCTCGGCGATGCCGCTTGTCTCGAAGTCGGCGACAAGAAGCAGACGGAGCTCTTGCCCCCGGATCACCGGCTGAACCGAATCCTCAGCTCGTCGGTCGTGGCCTGCAGCCCGGGCTCGGGGATACGGACTGGATCGTCGAGGCGCTCGCGAGCGACTGCGAGGATCCGCAGGGCTTGCAGATCGAAGGGAACCGGCCCAGTTCGCCGCCCCAGCGCGGCAACGGGCTTGGGTATCGATCCCCGGACGAGCTCATGGGACGGCGGCACCCCACTGCCAACGATCCGGGTTGCCAAGCACGCGGGGTTCGGACTGGCAGCGACAACATTGGGCAGGTCGAACGCGGGCCGTTCCCCGAGCACCTTGAGCACGCGAGCCTCGTGCCACACCCTGACCGCGGTCGGCTTGGAGAACGCGAACTTGGCTGGGAAGCGCCCGTCGACCGTCGCGCTGCCCGACGCTCACGTCGGAGGGCTCAGGTCGTTCGTGCCCGTGACCTCGATCGGGAGTCGGTCCAGTCCGCCGCCAGCGAGACCGAGCGCGGATCGAAGAGCCGACTCGGAGTACGGCGCTCAGCCAACCAACTCGGCATCCATACCCGACATCGTCCCAGCGACGATCCGTCACCAGAGCGGCATCTCGCGTCCTGCTCGCGAAGAGAAGCACGGATCGGGCGCCTGAGCCCTGCCCTGGTTCGGCCACGGGCATCTCAGACGCCACGCCGACTTCCCAGCTGCGCGCGGACCGCTGGACAGCGCACGTCAGAGCGCCGGCCGGCACAACGACTCCGTCGGCCTTCCTGAGCAGCCCTCTGGACCGGCGCGGAACCAGCACTCTCCACCGGTAGCATCGACGAAGCAGCAGCGCGGGCGTTAGCAGGGCGACGCCGTCGCGGCTAGCAGTGTCGGCGGCGGCGGCGCTCGATCGCCGCTTCTGCTGCATTGCGGCGATCTCTTCCGCACTGCTCAGTCAGCACGAAATGTCGGGCCACGATGCCGAGCAGTCGCATCGGCCGGGCGTATCACCAGACCGAGCCCAGCCGGACGCCTCGCGAGAGGATCGAGATGGTGATCCGCCAGCCTGTCGAGCCGCGGCGACTGGTCCGTGAGCCCGGCGGCGCGCTCCTCTCTCCTGGACACCGAGATAGCGTCGAACTTCGGCGCTCTCGAGCAGCTGGGTAGCGGGGGCGTGGTGCTGGATGGATCCCTTCTCGAGGATGTAGCCGCGCTCCGCGAGGCGCAGTGCGAAGAGCGCGTTCTGCTCGGCGAGCAGGATGCTCATGCCCTGGTCGCCGATCAGCTCGATCCACTCGCGCATCTGTCTAACCACGACCGGCGCCAGCCCCTCGGTCGGCTCATCGAGCAGCAGCAGCTTGGGATGCGCGAGCAGGGCGCGGCTGAGCTTGAGCATCTGTTGCTCGCCGCCGGAAAGGAAGCCGGCCCGCCGACCATCCAGCTCGCGCAACTTGGGGAACGTGTCATGCAGGCGGTCGATCGTCCAGGTCGGACGACGCACCCGCGCGTCACGTTGCGCGAGCTCGAGATTCTGCCGGACCGTCAGGGAGCCGAACACGCGCCGGCCGCTCGGCACGTAGGCGACCCCGGCGCGGGCGACCGCGTGCGCTGGCTTGCGTGCGATGCGTACGTCATCGAGGGTAATCTCGCCGTGCCGGGGCGGCGTCAGTCCGGTGATGCTCCGCATCGTGGTCGTCTTGCCGGCGCCGTTGCGCCCGAGCAGCGCGACCACCTCCCCCTCTGCGACCTCCAGCGAGATGCCCTGGAGCACGTGGCTCTGGTCGTAGAAGGCGTGGACGTCGCGCATGGTGAAGCTCATGCCTCGACTCCGAGGTACACGTCGATCACGTGATCGTCACTTTGAACCTCGTCCGGCGATCCGCGCGCAATCACATGTCCCTGGTGCAGCACCGTCACCTCGTCGGAGATGCCGAACACGACGTCCATGTCGTGTTCTGATAGCAGCACGGTCAGGTGCCGAGCGCGCGCCAGGTTCGTCACGAGCTCTACCATCCGGTCGGTTTCGAAAGGCGACATACCGGCCGTCGGCTCATCGAGCAGCAAGAGGCGCGGCTGGGTGGCCAACGCGAGCGTCACCTCGAGGATCCGCTGGTCGCCGTGGGACAGCGTCCGCGCCTCGGCGGTCGCCTGCGCGCCCAGCCCGACCTGGTCGAGAAGCTCGATGGCCTCGCCTGTGACCTTGCGCTGGTACAGCGAGGCAAAGTCCCAGGACCGCTTTCGCCGCGCCAGGATCGCGATCTGCACCGACTCGAGTGCCGTCATACGCGGAAAGACGTTGGTGATCTGGAAGGACTGCGTGAGCCCGCGGCGAGTGACGGCGTATGGACGCAGACCTGTTATGTCGCGTCCCCCGAACATGATCGTGCCGCGGGTGGGCCTCAGGATTCCAGTCAGCAGTCGGAAGAACGTCGTCTTGCCGGCGCCATTCGGGCCGATCACGGAGTGAATCGTGCCCGGCGCGACCGCAAGGTCCACTCCGTCGATGGCGGCGAAGCCGCCGAACCGCTTGCCGAGCTCACGGATTTCCAGCAGCGCCTGACCGTTCATCGTCGCAGCGTTCTCCACCGGCGCCATACGGCGTCACGGCCGCCGGCAAGCAGTCCAAGCACACCCTGGGGAGCGAACAGCACGATCACGAGCAGCATCACGCCGAACGCGAGCTGCCAGTCCGAGAAGCTGGCCAGCACGACATCCCTTCCCTGCTCGTAGATCAAGGCTCCGAGTGCGGGCCCTAGGAACAGGTACATGCCGCCGATCACCGACATGAAGATGGGAATCCCCGACTCCGTCCACGCGAGCAGGTCGGGGTTGGCAGACTGGTCGTGCACGACGAACAGGGTTCCGGCGAGCGCGCAGAACAAGCCGGCCAACACGAACGCCATGAGCTGGTGAGCGAACACGTTGACGCCGAGCGCCTCGGCGCGCTCGCGATTCTCGCGGATTGCGCGCAACGTCATCCCGAACGGCGAGCGCGTGATCTTCCACAGCGCGAGCAGCGCGAGGACCGCGACCGCGAGTGTGAAGTAGTAGGCGTGGTTCGGGTCGACCAGAAAGCTCGGCAGGATCGCGCCGAACACGCCGTTGGCACCCCCGGTGAAGCCGGTTTGCTGCAGGACGATCACGTAGAACAGCTGCGAGAACGCGAGCGTCAACAGGGCGAAATACAGCCTGCGGGTGCGCAGCGCCACGAGCCCGACCAGCAGCGCCGCCGCCGCTCCGACGACCGGCGCGGCGATGAAGCCGACCCAGAACGAGGTCTGCCAGTGCAGCCACATGAGCGCGATCGTGTAGGCGCCGATCCCGTAGAACGCGGCTTGTCCGAACGACACCAGCCCGCCGTAGCCCACCAGCAGGTTGGTCGCGCAGGCGAACAGCGCCAGGCCGATCGCGCTCTGCACGTTCAACAGGGAGGTGGCGGACAGCGTCGACGGCATGAGCGCGAGTACGGCGACCAGTGCTGCGAGCCCTCCGAACCGCACTGCGACGCGCGTGCGCGGTCGTCGAGGCTCGGTGGCGGCCGATGTGGAGCGAACCTCGTCGAGTAGCGGCGAGTCCGGTGGCGCGGTTGAGCCGGTGGTGGAGAGCATCATCGCTCCGGCGCTCCAAGCAGACCCCACGGTCGCAGCGCGAGCACCACGATCATCGCCAGGTATATGAACGCCGGCTCCCAGCTGTGGGCCCACAGCACGCCCGCGGTGTCGAACAGACTGATGATGACTGCGCCGATCGCCGCGCCGGTGACCGAGCCGAGTCCGCCGATCACCGCCACGATGAACGCCTGCACGATGATGCTGGCGTCGAGTCCGGGGGAGATCGATTGCAGCGGGGAGGCGAGCGCTCCGGCGAGCCCGGCGAGGAGCGCGCCGATCGCCAATACTGTGGTCGACAGCAGCGGCACGTTGGTGCCGGAGGTTGCGAGCATCTCCGGGTCCTCGACCGCCGCCCGGATTCGCCACCCGAGCGCAGTGTGCTGCAACAGCACCCAGAGAGCCAGACCCACCACCACGGCAGCTCCGATCGCGAACAGGTCGTACACGGGGAAGCTGCTCGACCCGATTGACACCGAACCGCTGAGCAGCGAAGGAGGGGCAACCGAGCGCGCCTGTGTCCCCCAGAACCGCAGTGCCAGATCGGCCAGGATCAGGAACAGCGCGTAGGTGACCACGAGCTGCACGAGGTGGTCGCGGCGGTACACACGGCGCAGCACCGTCAGCTCCACGACTGTCCCGATCCCCGCCACGGCGAGCGGAGCGAGGGCCAGCGCCAGCCAGAACCGGCCGCCACCCGCCGCACCGACGATCGCCGTCACCAGAAACGCGCCGTACATGTAGAAGCTGCCGTGCGCGAGGTTGATGATCCGCATCGCACCGAACACGAGCGTCAGCCCAGCCGCGGCGACGAACAGCGAGCTCGCCTCCGTCATCGCACTCAGAAACGTGATGATGTCGTTGTCGAGGGTCATTGGACGTTCGTGTCGGTTCGATGCACTTACGCAGTCAGGCAGCCGCGACTAGGAGCAGGGCTCGATGACCTGGGACGGCGGGGCGGTGTACGCGTTCGTCCAGAGCCGCACCCCATATTGCGAGCTCGGGGTCGACGCCACCACCCCTGTCGCCTCGGGCACCTCGGCCTGATGATCACACGACCGGATCGTTATGTCGCCGCGGATCGTCGGGACGGTGGCGCCGGACAGCGCGGCGACGACCTTGGCGGTGTCGAAGCTCTTGCTCTGCCGAACCGCCTGCTCCCATCCCTGCATGGCCGTGTAGCCGATAATCGCGAATTCGTTCGGGTAGGTCCCGTAGGCCGCCTTGTACTGCGAAACGAAGCTCTGCATCGCGGGTGTGTTGACCGTCCAGAACGGGGCGCGGTCCCACGCGATCGCACCTGCCGGCGCCTGCGCGCCGAGCGCATTCAGGACGTCGTAGTCGTACATGGCGCCGACCTTCGCCTTCTTGAAGAGGCGAAGCCCGCTGCCCTGTTTGGTCAGGGTGATGAGGTCGGATCCATACTCACCCACGAACACATACTGCGGGTTGGATGACAGGATCGCGGCCAGGTTCGAGGTGTACGACGTCGCGCCCAGCGCCGGAGTCTGCTGGTTGGTCACCGTGTACGACACGCCGTCCTTCTTCAGGTCGGCCAGAAACGTCTTGACGGTGTCCAGGCCGAAGTTGTAGTTCGGAGTGATCGTGGCGATCCGCACCGGAGCCTTGCCGATCTCCCGCGCGAACGCCAGCGCCGAGGCGGCCGGTTCCATGTCGGTGTTCGGAGAGAACTCGAACGCGTAGCTTCGTGAACTGCCGTGTGTCAGCACGGCGTCGTTGGCGATGTGGAAGAACATCGGCACCCGATACTGGGCCGACAGCGTCTCTTGGGCCGACGCGACCGCGCTTGACACCGATCCGAACAGCGCGACCACCTTGTCATTGAGAATCATGTTCCGCGTGACGGTTTCGCCGGTCGCTGGATCGATCTGGTCATCCCCGGTCACGACCCTCACCTTCTTGCCGAGCAGTCCGCCACTCGCGTTGAGCTGGTTGGCAGCCAGCTTGATCCCGTTCAGCCCGGCCTGACCGTAGGCTCCGAATACGCCGCTGAGCGTGCTGGCGACGCCGATGTTGACCGTCGGGTCGGACCCGCCGCCCGACCCGCCGCCGGACCCGCCGCTCGAGGATGACGAGGTGCTGCCGCACCCGGCGACGAGCACGATCGCGGCGAGCGCCGCAAGGGAAATTCCGATTCTTGATCGCTGCATCGAGCCTCTCCTCCGTCGGTGTGACGCTCACGCCCAGGCAGGCGCACGCGACCGCATTCGGTCACGCCCGCTGCCGCGTCGTGTTCCTGAAGCGCCCCGGCCGGTGTTAGTACCTGGGAACCGGCGCGGTGGCGATGCTACGAGCGCTCCGCTTGAGTGTGAATGCAAGAAACCGAGGATTTCCCCGGCACCGAGTTGTCGAACTCTACGAACCGGCCACTGCCGGTCCCACGCCGGGCTCCCGCCTCGCCACCGCCGCGAGCCCGCGCCATCACACGGGTCACGACGGGGAGTTCAACTCGGTCAGCTTGAGGCCGAGGTACAGCAGCAACAGATCGTCGGGCGAGTGCGGGTCGCGCCCCGAGAGCTCCCTGATCCGGCGCAGCCGGTAGACCACCGTGTTTGGGTGCACGCAGAGCAGGTCGGCGCTCTTGGTTAGGTTGAAGCCGGCGTCGACGTAGGCGCGAAGCGTCTGAACCAGTTCGGCCTGCTTCTCGGCGTCATACCGCATCAGCGGTCCGATCGTGTCCTCGAGAACCCGATCCGCGTGGCGGCTCGAGCGCACGATCGAGTCGATGAGGACCTCGTCGAAAGCGACCACCCGCCCCCGGACGCCGGTGCCGACCGCGATCTCGATCGCCTCTCGCGCCTCGGTGTAGCTGACCGCGAGCTTCGCCAGTCCGTCATGGGCGCCGCTCATCCCAACACTCGCTCCCTGTTCCTCGAGGTCATGGGCCAGCGCACAGCATGCGGCCCTGATCGTTGCGACCTCGGCCGCTTCCTCGAACGGGAACAGGGCAACGACTTCGCCGTGGCGCATGCCGACGAGCAGCGAGCCGGCCCTCGGCTTCATCCGTGCGCGGGCCGCCTCCATGGTGCGGCGGAGCGCGACGCGCTTAGCCAGCGACTGCTCGGGCGACTCCTCCGCGGGCCGATCCTCGCCGCGCACGATCACCACCACGTAGCGCTCGCTCAGCCGTAGATGAAGCGAGCGGGCAAGCCGGCGAACCCGCTCGGAACCACCCTCGCCGGCGATGAGCGCGTCCAGCAGGTCGCGTCGCACGACCTCGCGGTCGCTCCAGGTGCTCTGAAGCTCCTCGAGGTATCCCTGGGCGGCTGCGGTCGAGAGCAGATCCATGTGCTCGAGCAGCTGGCCGGCGATCCGGAGCGCCGCCTCGCGCTCGGCGGGCGTGTGCTCCTGAGTGAAAGCAAGCACGGTCTCCCACAGCACCCGTCCCCACAGGCGCGCGGCGTGCAGGAACGACTCGAGCGACATTTCCTGATGCACCCGGCGCGCGGCCCCCTGGCGGATCACGTCGTATTCCGCGGGCGAGGTCGGCCGCCGCCCGACCTCAAGGTCGGCGACGATCTTGCGCAGCCCGTCGAGCGACACGCCGTACACGTCGTTGTAAACGAACTCGGGGGGTCCGCGAGGCGGTAGTCGAGGATCTCGTCGCGGTAGCGCTC
>Ga0335078_10007272_pt1 | contig 16423 bp, 13 predicted proteins | sample Lox_Sample_32_FD_206711 | JGI IMG/M metagenome (GOLD analysis project Ga0335078, IMG submission 206711) | Soil microbial communities from Loxahatchee National Wildlife Refuge, Florida, United States - Lox_Sample_3.2 | ecosystem: Environmental > Terrestrial > Soil > Wetlands | place: USA...
GCGCCGCAGGCTCCCACACCCGCCTGCACCCCGCAAATAGACGGGCGCAGAAGCAGATCCGGCTAACTAAAAGCCCAGGCAGACGCTGTCAACGACACCATCAAGCCGAAACCCCGTGAATGGACACCCCACAGGTCCTCATACGGGAAGGGCAGATGTGAGTACGTGCAGGCTCCACTCACCTTGACGGCAATGTTCGGGTACTGGGCAAGCGCCAGCACTAGAGGTAGTTCGCCGAAGACATCATCTGGGGCCGGCGGGGCGGGCGGCTGCGTGAGGCCTAGGTGGTCGAGAACGAACTGTGCATCGGGAAACGCGCCTGCAAGGCCGGCAATCAACGAGAGACGCCCCCAGCACATCACGTTGACCGTCAACCCTGCGTCTGTTGACTGTTTAACCAGGCCCGTTACGGCCGGATCGTCGGCATTCAGGCTGGTGCCGTAGCCCGCATGACTTAGATCCAGAATCCTGACACCCACTGCGCCGGGTACCCCGGCCCACCCCTCTAGGCGTGCACGCACACCAGGCGCGTAGGGATCAAGCGGGGCAACTAGCCGAAAGCGTGTCGGATGTGCGCAGTAAACGCTCTCCGTGTACGTTGTGTCGCTGCCATAGATGCTCCAGGGCGAGACGCAAATGGCGCCGTCGACGCCCACCCGGTCCATCGCCGAGACCATCTGATCCCCGCTGACCTCGGCGATTGAAGGGTGGGGTACAGTGGGTCCAGTCGGCGAGCCTACCTCATAGGCATGCACTTGAGCATCGATAACCATGTACATAGCCTTAGAGTGATTGTGACAGTCGCTTACCGAAATTCATAGTCCGACAGCTGCGGGTTCGCCAGCATGTGATAATAATCTTGTGACCGGAATGGCATGTGCACCCCGGGCCTGCCGTGCGAGTTTATGTAATAACCGCCCGATGGGACAGCACCCCATACAACCGACTTGAATTGCTCGTCCAACGCCTCGTTGAATTTGGCGAATGGCTCACGCCGGACCTCGATCGTCTGCGCGCCACGATTGAGCATGACAACGATCAGCGAGGTTACGTACCGGGCCCACGCCTCGGCCCACGAATGGAATCCTCCCGACCTCGGATGACCATTGGGGCCGTAGCAGGAGAAAAAGTTCGGGAAATCCGGATGATTCATTCCGAGATACGCTCGAGCACCATCACGGCGCCAGGCATCCTCAAGAGAAAGTCCAGCCGCGCCCTTGAAGGTGACGGGCCAGAAGTAGCGGCTCACTTCGAAACCAGAACCGAGGACCACCGCGTCAAGTTCGAATTTTCGACCGTTGGCTGTGATGATCCCCGACTCGCACATCGTGGAAATCGGCTCCGTGACCAGTTCCACGTTTGGTCGCATCAGAGAGTCGTACCAGCCATTGTCGACGATAAGGCGACGAGATAGCGGCGCCTGCTTCGGCGTGGATTTCTCGATCAGATCAGGGCGACCTTCGAGTTTCTTGGCGATGTATTCCTCAAGACTTTTCCTGAGTGTGTCGTTATGCTTAGACAAGGTCCCGTGCTCGGCGTACCAAGCAGGATCCAGCTCTTGTCCATCTTGAATTTTCACGCTGGTTTCCTGCTGGCTGTATAGGTGCCAGTTCCGGTAATACGGAAGGTTTTCGAATAGCCAGTAAAGGCTTTCCGGCACCTTTTCGCGATAGACTTCCACTGCGGGTACTATCCAGTTGGCTGTCCGCTGGAAAGCATAGACCTTGCTGGCGTGCGCGGCCAGCCAGGGCATGACTTGTGTACCGCTTGAACCGTTGCCGATAAGCGCGACTACCTTGCCGTCCACGCTGCAATCGTTGTCCCAGTTAGCGGTATGGAACATCGCACCGCCGAAAAGCGACAGGCCAATGATGTCCGGTGTGTGCGGCATGTTAAACAACCCGCTCGCGCTAATGACAATGTTCGAACTGAGTGTCGTCCCGTCGTCCAGCCGAACAGTCCAGCGACGGCTCGCCTCATCCCAGTCAGCTTCCTCGACCGAGGTGTTCAACCGCGCATCTGGGCGGAGATCGTAGCGGTCCACGACGTAATCGATGTACTCGAGCACGTCTGCTTGGGTTGGGTAGTGGTTGCGCCACCGGTATGGCGCGAATCGGTACTGGTAAACAAAGCCGCTGACATCCACCCGCAGCCCAGGATAATGGTTTGCCACCCACGTCCCACCGAACCGGGGCTGACGTTCGACGACCGTAAACTTGATGCCGAGGCGTTTCAGGTAAATGGCCACGGCGATGCCAGTGATACCGCCACCGATAACGGTCACGTGAAAATCACCGGGAATTTTCGTGCCCGGATTTAGTCCCGCGCTGATCCCTTCCGGAAACTCAGTCAACGCGAGATTCTCCGTGGCCATGAGGAGCTCCGGCCCGGCAAGCTCGGAGCCGCTAAAGTGATTGATCAGGTCAGCGACCGTTTGCCTGGCCGGCGGCGGCGCATCTGCCGTCACCTCACGGCTGAGGTAATCAGCGGCAAGCTCTTTCAGGCGACCCTGATAGTCGTGATGAACTACGGTCTGCCACACCCTGCCGCTGCGGATGGGGACAGACTCGAGCGGTATGTTGCGTAGCTCCAGGTCGCCTGTCAGCTGCAATAGCGTCATCCGCAGAGCGTTGAGGTCCGCTACCTCCAGTGCTTCGGCGACGACCCGAGACCTATCACCGGCGCTCGGCTCCTCTCCCGGTGACGCATTGACGTGGTCAACTCCAGACGATTGGGTCCTGCCTTGGTTCTGAGTCACCTAAAGCTCCTCACGCGTACCTGTCGACCCATGTGTCGGGGTCGGAGCCGAGCTCTCGTCGGGCGATTTTGAAAGTCGAGGTGCGTGGGAACTCGTCCCAGAAGTCGATGTAGCGGGGAACCTTGAACTTGCTCAAGGATGCGAGGCAGTGATCGAAGATTTCGTCGGCGGTCACCGTCGATCCCGGGGATCGAACGACGCAAGCCCGTACCTCTTGACCCCTTCGGGCATCTGGGACCCCGACGACGCACACCTGACTGATCCCCGGGTGCTCGAGAAGAACCGACTCCACCTCGGCCGCCGAAATGTTTTCGCCATTGCGCCGAATCGAATTGCCAGCGCGCTCGACAAAGAACAACTCTCTGTGCCGGTTGACGTAGGCTCGGTCCCCGGTCTTGAACCAGCCGTCTTCCGTGAAGGCGGCTGCGGTCGCTTCGGGGTTGTTGAGGTAATAAGCAAACAGCCAAGGCCCGCGCACCTCCAACGAGCCAGTAACCCCGGGGGGTGCCTCGGCACGGTCCTCCTGAATGATCCGGAAGCTCCAGCCCGGCAGGGGCGGTCCCGCGCATGCGGCAAACTCTTCCAGCGTCAGGCCAGCCACCTCCGGCCGATTAAGTTCAACCGACATCGCGACGTGCGTGGTCTCGGTCGACCCGTAGGACCGCATTAGCCTAATCCCGAATCGCCGTTCCATCGCGGGGATCTGACTCGGACGCCGGGAGCCGATGACCATCCGCAGCGAATGGGCCCGGTCTCCGTCGGTCGGCTCAGCATCAAGCAGGTAGCCAGGCACCGGGTCTATCAGCCCGGTCCAGGTGATCTGGTAGGTGTGGACGGCGTCCCAGAATTCTCGAACCGAGAATTGGCTTAGGTGGTAGTAGGGAATTCCGAGATAGAAGGCTGCGATCCACGCTATGAGCAGGCCGCCTTGGTGATTCAGCGGCAGGAATCCGAGCACCTTGTCGTCGCCGGTCATCAGGCGGTCGGTCCACCCGTCGAGGAACTCCATGTGGCTGCGATGCGTGTGAACGACGAGCTTAGGATCCCCCGTAGTCCCGGAGGTCGGCAATACGACTGCGGGCTCGTCCTCGTCACAGGCCGCAGGTACTGCCCGGTCCAGCTCGAACATCGCTTCAATACTGGGGTGCCCGCCCCCCGCCCGCTCCATGGGAACCGTTGTCCAGTCGCGGTCTTGCTCGTCCGCGGTGAAGGCGCTGCTAAGAACCGACACCACGGCGAACTTGGCGCGACTGACAGCCATCACCCGTTCGAACTCGGCCGGAGTGGAGCGTGCGTGGATCGGCACGGGCATCCCGCCTGCGAGCAAGACCGCCGCGAAGGTCACCGCCCACGGCACGGATGGCTCGCCCAGCAGGACAACGACGGTACCCTTCCGGAGGCCGAGGTCTTGGAGGCCGCGACAGACCCGCAGCGCCCGGTCCACCAATGCGCTTCGGTCGATAGCCGCCGGCTTTACACCGTCTTTCAGGACAGCGAAGCCCACAACATCAGGCCGGTATTCTTCTCCCGAGAGAAGCAAGTCTGTCCATGTTCGAAAGCGCCGTGCCACTGGATTAATAACCCCTCTGGGTAATCGGCCTGCAGCCGTTAGCTCGACTCATGGCGCTGGCTAGGGGGTGGGAGAGGCGAGGAATTCCTCGATCGCGTCCATGTCAACCACGGGGGCGCGGGTCTGGCCCGGGTCAAGGCGTACGGAGCCGGGCTGACGCTCGAACATGTCCGTGAGGCCAAGTCGCTGTCCCTCTGCCCGGAGTTCGGGCAGCACGTGCTGGCCGATGAGCTGAATGCTGCGGCTGCGATCTTCAGTGCCAAGTACACCTTGTGAGACCATGATCAGCATTCCCGGTCGAATGCATCGCATGACGATCTTCAGCTTCTCGGTCACCTCCTCGGGAGTCCCGACGACGACCTGCAACTCCTGCCGCATCTTCTCGTACGTGGCTTGCGTCTTGCGGTAACCCTCCGCGACCGAGTCGCTCCTGCTGCCGACGGTCGCCTCGTTCAAGCTCTCCTTCGTGACTCCCAGCCATCCGCTCTGTGGCGCCCCGGCCAGGCGTTTGATGGCCGCCGGCGAGTTGTAGCCAGCGGGCAATGTGTACTGCGCCTTGGCGAAATTGGCGTTGCCACCGCCATAGAGCATCTTCCGGCCAACCTCTTGTGCCCGCTCGCTCGACTGGTCGCAATAGACGAACACAACGTGACCGAAGTTCTCCGACCCGGCCTGCCATCCCCGGGCTGCGGCTTCGTCCGCGTAGAAGTTCCAGAGGTCCGCACTCGACCGCAGCGCTGAGCCGAGCCCGATATACGGGTAGGACTGGCTCACCGCCCACAGCGCTGTCTCACGACTCAGGACCCCGGGGACCATCGCTGGCGGGATCGGCTTCTGGTATGGCAGCGCCCATGGGTTGATATGGCGGTAGTGGAAGTGCTTGCCCTCGTAGCGCCACGGACCGGGGCGAGTCCAGGCTTGAACGATGAGGTCGTGGCCCTCCTCGAACATTTCCCGGTTGTAGGCCGGGTTGGCGTTGTTGGCAAACTGTTCAGGGCCTGATCCCCGGACCCATCCCGTGACCAGGCGACCTCTAGAGATCGAGTCGATCATCGCAAGTTCCTCGGCCAAGCGGATCGGGTTGCGGCTGGCCGTGATCGGGTTGCCGATCAGGATTATCTTGATCCGCTCGGTAATCCGGGCCAGGATTGCCGCCTCGACGTCCACTACCGAGCCCAGGCAGAACGGGGTCATGTGGTGCTCATTCAGGGCGACGCCATCGAATCCCACCTGCTCGGCCAGGACCGCCTGGTCGAAATAAGCATTGTGATCGTCAGAGGCCTGCTTAGGATCATGCGCCGCGTTGGGGAAGGTGAAAAAAGATCCGTGCTCGTAGACTTGGTCTTCGGTCAGCCCTCGATACTGCCGTTGGGTCATATAAACAAATTGCATTTGCAGGCCTTCCGGGCGGAGCAGGTTTAGGCGACGCTCATCACGAACTTGAGCGCCTGCACTCGCCGTCACGGGACCACGCCTCGATGAACGGGATAGCCAGCTTTGAATGGAGCGCTCGACCCAAAGCATATCCCCGCCATCACAACGCGTCAAGCACTCAGCGACTCACCGAGCCTGCCGGTGAAGAGGATTAGCTCGCGCAACAGCGCCGAGCGGGCCAGGTTCGAGTCCGAGGAACCCTAGCTCGTAGGCAGCGCCTTCATTGCCTTGCCCAGCCCCGGCTGAGCCGCTCCTGCATGTCGGGCGCGTGGCCTGGGTGCGACGAGCGCTCAAGGGCCAGTGCGTCCCGCTGGCCGTGGTCTCTAGCCAACGTCGCAAACCGCTTGATCCCGTTGAGCGAGTGCAGAGAGCGGCTTGCGATGTCACCTGCCAGGTTGTCAACCGCGGCGTCGAATGCGTCATTCGGGACGCATTCGACCGCGAGACCCCAGTCGGCTGCCCGGCGACCATCGAGGGCTCGGCCAGAGAACATAAGGTACTTCGACCGCGACGGGCCGATTCGGCGACCGAGCCGCTGTGCCATCCCCCACGAGGGAACCATGCCCCATTGCGCGTGTGTGTCGGTGAACTGAGCGTCCTCACTGCAGAGGATCAGGTCACATGCCAGGGCCAGCTCCAGGGCGCCTGTGTAGCAGTAACTGTGAACAGCCGCGATCGTCGGCTGGGGCAGCGCCTCAAGGCTGTCGATGACATCAGCCTGGAACCAGCGGTGCGGCGCGACCTCGCCGCGCTGAATGGCCTTGAGGTCATTGCCCGCGGAGAAGCACCTACCCTCGCCCCGCAAGACGACGCACGCCACATTGCCGTCATCCGCGATCTCGGCGATGTAGCCGCCGAGCTCAGCGAACACCGACGGGCTGAGAGCGTTGAGCGCGTGCGGTCGTGCCAGGGTCAGCGTCACTACCCCTCGGCCGTCGACACTCCGGCGCACAAGCGAGGGGGTACTCACGCCGTGCCCCAGGGCGCAAGCCAAAGCCCGTCGTGTTGGCCCATAGATCCCTCCACACCACTCACAGGCGGGCTCCTCTTGGCATTGCCGCGAAATCGCTGGAATAGTCTCCGTGGACTACAGGACCCCTGGCATCAGGTCAGCGCCTTCGGTCAGCACCCTGATCGGGTTGCCTCGCAGGTAGGCATCGATGTCCTCGACGTAGCACCTGAAAAAGTCTCTGTAGGACTGACGCGTGACGTACCCCTGGTGAGGTGAGAGCACTACGTTGGGCAGTGAGCGGAGGCGGTGCTGCGCGGGCAACGGTTCGGTGTCGTAGACATCCAGCCCCGCACCGGCAATTGCGCCCGACTGGAGTGCGTCGAGGAGGGCATCTTCGTCGACAACAGGGCCACGGGACGTGTTAACGAGAAGGGCTGTCGGCTTCATCAGGCCCAGTTCTTCTCTGCCGATGTAACCCACGGATCGAGGCGAGAGCTTTAGGTGGATGCTGACGACGTCAGCGGTAGAGAAGAACTCCTCCCGGCTGAGCGCTTCGACGCCCAGCTCAGCCGCCCGCTCGGCCGTCAGGTTCCGGCTCCAGGACGTGACGTTCATGCCGAACGCCTTGGCGATCGGGATCATACGAACACCGAGGTTACCTAGCCCCACGATGCCCAAGGTCCCGCCGTGAAGCAGGCTACCGACGCCCTGCTGCCACCCGCCCGCTCGGATCAGGGCATCCTCACGGTGCAAGGACCGGGCAGCCGCCAGGATCAAACCCCACGTGAGTTCGATCGTGGCTGGAATCCCCTGCCGCCCAACCGTGCCGCTGACAACGATCCCAAGCTCACGGGCGGCGTCGATGTCGATGACAGCATTGACGGGCCCTGCGGTGACGAGAAGGCGAAGGTTGGGCAGCCGCTCGAGAAGGGAACGCGGGAAGGGCGTGCGCTCGCGCATGGCCGTGATGATCTCGAACGATTCGAGACGTCGGACGAGTTCGTCTTGATCGCTCACGTGATCCCGGAAGACCGTGACCTCCGCCTCGCTGCCGAGCGAATCCCAGTCGGCCATCTGCAGAGCGACGCCTTGGTAGTCGTCAAGAACAGCTATTCGATGCCGAAGGCGATTAACCGGCACTCCTTGATCAGACATCTGCCCTATCCGTAATATCTGGTCGCACTCAGCTCATTCCCAAATGGGGCGCTCGCTCCAGGAAACGTAAGTCCCCGCGGGCCGTTCTGTCAATCAAGTCCCTCGGGACAGTCTGGACGGCGTGTACCGGAGGTAGCGGACGTCTGGCTCGGCGGTCAGCACCCGGGTCCGCCCGCAACGTAGATCACCTGGCCGGATACGAAGCCGGAGCAGCTCGTTGACGAAGAAGGACACGGCGTTCGCGATCTCCTCGACCTCGCCTGCCCGCCGCTGCCTCCGGCTGCCCAGCGCCGATGTTGACGACAGGTTCACGATCCGGCCCCGCTTGGCGTGGACCATGTGCTCCTGGACAGCCCGGGTCAACAGGAACGAGCCCTTGAGGTGCACGCCCAGCCATGGAATTCAAGAGTCCGCTGAGCCGTCAGCCGACCAGAAGGGACCAGACGCCCTCGGGGCCTGAGTCGAGCGCGCGCGCCCCTAGCCGCTCGTTCCAGATCTCCTCAGCACCGTCCTCGTCCCGCCAGGCCCACAGACGTGTGGTGACCAGGCGCAGGTCGTGCTCGCGGGTGAATCCGATGGCTCCGTGCACCTGATGCGCGATGCGCGCGACCTGGCCGGCCGCCTCGCCGCAGCGCGACTTCGCTGCGGCGATCGCCAGCTCGGCGCCATCGAATCCGATACGGTCCACCTCTCGTGCGGCTGCCTGGGACGCCGCCGCGGCCGCCGCGACCTCCGCCCCCGCGAGCGCAAGGGACTGCTGGATGGCCTGCAGCTTGGCAATCGGGCGGCCGAACTGGACCCGCTCGGTGGCGTAGCGCACGGACATTGCCAACGCCCCGTGCGCGGCCCCGGCCAGCAAGAGCGCCCGGCCCAAGGCGGCACGCAAGGCGAATTGTGCGGCCGCCTCTGCCGAAATGCTCGCGACTGTGGCGGGGGCCCGATCTAGGACCAGCGTGTCACGGAACTCCTCAGCCACGTTGGTGCCCTCGATCACCCGGCCGTCGGACGGGTCCACGAACGCCAGCCGGTCCCCCGTCAGGGCGACGACTCCGGCCACCGCCCGGCCCCAGGGGACACGGGGCAAGATGCCGAAGGCCGCGTCCCCCTCGACGGTCAGATCGGGGGCGAGCACGGCGGATAGCGGGCCCTCGGGCACCGCTACCCCGGCCGCGTGCAGCAGCCAGCCCGCTAGCCAGTCCGTTTCCACCAGCGGCACCCGGGCGGCGAAGCGTCCCGCGCCGATGAGCAGTTCTGCCGCGTCGGTGTACGTGCCGCCGGACCCGCCGGCCTCCTCGGGCAGGGTCAGCCGCGCCAGGCCAATCTCTTCCAGCGTCGCCCACAGGGTCGTGTCCAGCCCGGATGCCGCGGCGTTCCAGGCATCGCCGAAAACCGAATCCGCCAACTCCGACAGCTCACTCATCGCAGACCCAGCCCTCGTGCCACGATTCCGCGCAAGATCTCATTGGTCCCGCCCCGCAGTGTGAACCCCGGTGCATGCTGCACCGCATCGGCCAGCAGGCGCGCGAAATTTCCCTCCGCACCCGGGTCGGCCGCCACCGACAACAGCAGCCGGGCCCCGTCGATCACCTCGTTCTCGAACCGCGTGCCGAGATCCTTCACCACCGCGGCGGCCAGATCTGGCGCCAGGCCCGCGTCGAGCGCGCCCGCGACCGACAGCGACATCCGCCGCAGCGTCCAGTACCGTGCCAGGAGCCCGCCCAGCTGCCCTCGCCGTCCCGCGTCGAGGTCGGTGCCCGCTAGCTCACCTAGGAGGGACACGAAGAGCGGAAAGGTGGACAAGTACCGCTCGGGGCCGGACCGCTCAAAGGCCAGCTCCGAGGTCACCTGGCGCCAGCCCTGACCCAACTCGCCCAGCACCAATGCGTCTGGGACGAACACCTTGTCCAGCACGACCTCGTTGAAGTGGTGTGCTCCGGTCAGCAGCGGGATCGGCCGGATGGTCACCCCTGGGGAGTCGAGTTCCACGATCAGCTGCGACAGCCCCGCATGGCGGTTCTTCTCATCCTGTGTTGACGTGCGGGCCAGCGCGAAGAACGCGTGCGCGCGATGTGCGCCGGACGTCCACACCTTGGTGCCGGACAGTTCCCAGCCCCCGTTCACCTTGATCGCCTTGGACCGGACAGATGCCAGGTCCGAACCCGAGTCCGGCTCCGACATCCCGATGGCGAAATACATCTCCCCGGCGGCGATACCGGGCAGAAACCGCTTGCGTTGCTCCTCCGTGCCGAACCGCATCAACGTCGGCGCGATCTGCCGGTCCGCAATCCAGTGCGCCGCCACCGGCGCGCCCGCGGCAAGCAGTTCCTCTGTGACCAGGTAGCGCTCCAGGGCGCCGCGGCCGTGGCCGCCGTATTGCGGCGGAATCGTCATCCCCACCCAGCCCTGCCGGGCCAGCTTCCGGCTGAAGCGCTCGTCCCATCCCGCCAGCCATGTGTCCACCCCTGGCTGCCACGACCCAGCTTTCCGCTCGTGGGCAAGGAACTCCCGCACCTCAGCCCGCAAAGCTGCCGCTCCCTCCGGCAGTTCAACCGGCGGCGGGACCAGCTCCGGCAACCTCGCCATTGAATCAGGCACGTGCTTCCTCTCTGCTGTCGTGGACCTGGCCACCCCATAGATCGAGAAGGGCCTGCCGGCGCTCCGCCCGCATCAGGCCCCGCAGGTCCGCAATCCCGCGCTCGGTCACCACGAGGTCGACGTCGTGCGAGGGCGTGGTGACCGGGCGCGACAGCCGGCGCACAAGTGTCGGCCGCCCCGCGTGGGACGACGCCAGTGCGATCACGGACAGCCCCGCACCCCGCACGCCCGCCGCGGCGAAGTCCGGATGGCCTCCGATCATCCCGGCGGCAGAGCGACCGCTGCCCTCTACGTTCACTGCCCCGTCGACGTCGATCTCCAGCGCGGCATTCAGCGCCACCAGCGGCGGTGCCCCAGCCGCCGAGAGCCTGCCGATGTCGTGGGTGATCTCAATCGGGTGCAGGATGCCGCGGCCATCCGCCCAGTCGTATAGCCGACGGGTTCCGCACAGGTAGGTGGCGACGGGCTCCTCGATCAGGAGGCCGCGAGCGTCGAGATCCACGACCGCGTCCGGGAGCAGGCCCGAGTCGAAACGCACAGGGACCTCGAGGGCGCTCGCGATGGCGGACGCGAGGCGTCCTGGCCCTACCTGCACTCGGGCGCCTTCGGGAACCAGCCCGGCGACGAGCTTCGCCACCTGCTCGTCGATCACACCCGGCGGTGGCGTCACGATCTCCGTGGGCAAGTCGTCCGTCTCGCCGAGCATGATAAGGCGGTCCGCCGGAAGGGGCGGTCCCGCGTCGGCGCACGGCCCCGGCGCGACCACGGCCGCGGTCGGGACACCTCCCTCGATAAGGCCGCGGAGGTAGCACACCTCGGCACCGAGGTGCAAGCCGTCAGAGCGGCGGACAACCGTCGTGAGCAGCAGGTCCGGTCGCAGCGGCCCCGACAGCAGCGACGGCACGGCGGACAACCGGGCCGGGACAATGCCCGCGTGCCCGGCGTCGATGGCGTGCCGCACGCCTGGCCCGCCCATCAGCACCCGAACGTCAGCGAAGGCGGTAGTGTCGAGCGCGGCCGCGGGCGAGGGCATCCAGCCGAGGACGAGCCGAAGCTCCCGCCCGCGCGCCAGCCGCGTCAAGGGGCCGTGCAGCGATCGTGGGGCGCCGCAGCCGTCGCCAACAGCCACCCGTGCGCCCGACGCGAGGAGCTCCGCCAGCCTGGCCTCGATGCCGACGGCCATTGCGCTGCTCCTTCTAGCTGCTCACGAATAGTGGGTCAGGCCCCACCCAGCGGTCGATGGCCACGCGAGTGGCTAGCAAGGGCTCCCGGACATACGTTTGATTGGAGCGCTCGCTTCAATCAAACATAACTTCATGCCTTAACGATGTCAAGCGCGATTATGATTTCCGGTGTGACGCTTCTCGCGGCCGTCGTGCACTGAACTTAGTAATACATTTGTTTAACTGCAGCCTGGGCGGCCCTCATTGCCGCAGCTTGTACTCCTTGAGTAGGCCGCGGCTGATGATCGTCTTCTGGATCTCAGATGTCCCCTCCCCGATGAGAAGGAACGGTGCCTCGCGCATGAGCCGCTCGATCTCGTACTCCTTGGAGTAGCCGTAGCCGCCGTGGATGCGGAATGCATCCTGGGTGACCTCGGCGCAGTACTCCGAGGCGAGCAGCTTGGCCATGCCGGCCTCGACGTCGTTGCGCTGGCCTGCGTCCTTGAGCCGGGCGGCGTTCACCATGAGCGCGTGGGCGGCCTCGGTCTTGGTGGCCATCTCGGCGAGCTTGAATGCGATGGCCTGGTGGTCGGCGAGCTGGTGCCCGAACGTCCTGCGCTGCTGCGCGTAGGCGACCGCCAGCTCGAACGCGCGGATGGAGATGCCGCAGGCCCGGGCGGCCACGTTCACGCGCCCGACCTCGATCCCGTCCATCATCTGGTAGAACCCCTTGCCCCGGGCGGCCGGGCCGCCGAGGATGTCGTCCTTGGAGACGCGCACGCCGTTGAGGATCATCTCGGTCGTCTCGACGCCCTTGTAGCCCATCTTCTCGATCTTGCCCGGGATGATCAGCCCGGGGCGGGTCTCGCCAAAGCCCGGCTTCTTCTCGATGAGGAACGTGGTGAAGTTCTTGTAGACGGACTGGCCGCCGAGGTCGTCCTTGACCAGCGTCGCCACGACGCGCGACTGGGCCCCGTTGGTCAGCCACATCTTCTGGCCGCTGATCACGAAGTCGTCGCCGTCCGGGGTGGCCCTGGTCTTGATCGCCGCGACGTCCGAGCCGAGGTCCGGCTCGGACATCGAGAAAGCGCCGCGGACGTCGCCGGCCGCCATCTGCGGGAGCAGCCGCTTCTTCTGCTCGCCGGTGCCGTGCTGCAGCAGCATGTAGGCCACGATGAAGTGGGTGTTGATCACCCCCGAGACGCTCATCCAGCCGCGGGCGATCTGCTCCACGACCAGCGCGTACGTCAGCAGCGACTCCCCCAGGCCGCCGTACTCTTCGGGGATCATCAGGCCGAACAGGCCGATCTCGCGCATCTGGTCGATGATCGCCTGCGGGTAGGTGTCAGCGTGCTCGAGTGCCTGCGCGTTCGGGATGATCTCCTTGTCCACGAACTCCTTGACCGCCTGCAGGATCTCAGCCTGGATGTCGGTGAGTCCTGCGGTCTGGGCCAGTCGGGCCACGATAGTGCTCCTTGTCGCTTCAGAGGCCCAGTGACTGAAGGGGGCCGGCCTTCGCCGCCGGGAAGTAGTGCTCGCCGATGCCCTGGCCGCTGCGCGGGACCATCACGCTGCGCTTCCACGACAGCACCACGTCGCCGTCCTGGTTCAGCCCGCGGGTGAACATCGAGATGATTCCCATGCCGGGGCGCTTGGCTGACTCGCGCTTGGCGGTGCACACGCTCTCGGCGTACAGGGTGTCGCCGATGTAGACCGGGTGGGTGAGCTCGATGTCGGTCCAGCCCAGGTTGGCGACCGCGTTCTGGCTCATGTCCAGCACGGACAGGCCGAGCACGAGGGCGACGGTGAGTCCGCTGTTGACGATCACCCGGCCCCCGGTGATCGGGTTAGACGCGGCCAGGTGGTGGTTGAAGTGGTTCTGGTTCGTGTTGCAGGTCAGCTGGGTGAACCAGGTGCAGTCCGCCTCGCAGATCGTCCGGCCGATCGGGTGCTGGTAGACATCGCCGACCTCGAAGTCTTCGTAGAACCGGCCCAGCCGGGCCTCGTGAACGGTCATCACGCCTCCGGCGGTGTGAACACGGACGTACGGGCCAGCCCGGCGGCCCGGCCCTTGGCCGCGATCACCAGCGCCATCTTCCGCGACGCCTCGTCGATCATCTCATCACCCAGCATCGCCGCGCCGCGCGCTCCCCCGGCCGCGGACGTGCAGTACTCGTAGGCGTCCAGGATCAGCTCGGCATGGTCGTAGTCGGCCTGGGCCGGGGAGTAGACCTCGTTGGCGGCCGCGATCTGATCGGGGTGCAGCGCCCACTTGCCGTCGAACCCCAGCGCGGCGCTGCGGGCGGCCACCCGGCGGAACCCGTCAGGATCCCGGACCTGCAGGTACGGCCCGTCGATCGCCTGCTTCCCGTTCGCGCGCGCGGCCATCAGGATCGACATCAGGATGTGGTGGTAGACGTCACCGACGTCGTAACCCGGCGGCTGCTCGCCGACGACCAGCGACCTCATGTTGATGCTGGCCATGAAGTCGGCCGGGCCGAAGATGACCGTCTCCACCCGCGGCGAGGCCTTGGCGATCGCGTCCACCGCGATCAGCCCCTGGGCGTTCTCGATCTGCGCCTCGATCCCGATCCGCCCGACCTCGTAGCCGAGGGTCTTCTCGATCTGAGTTATGAGGAGATCAAGCGCCACCACCTGCTCGGCGCTCTGCACCTTCGGCAGCATGATCGCGTCCAGGTTCGCCCCGGCTCCCTCGACCACCTCGACAACGTCACGGTAGGTCCAGCTTGTAGTCCAGTCGTTGACCCGGACAACGCGGATCTTGTGGCCCCAGCCGCCCTCGTTCAACGCGGCCACGATGTTCTTGCGCGCCCCCGGCTTCGCCAGCGGCGCACAGGCATCCTCAAGGTCGAGGAACACCTGATCCGCCGGCAGCCCCCTCGCCTTCTCCAGGAAACGAGGGTTACTCCCAGGAACGGCAAGATTCGAACGCCGCGGCCGCAGCCCCGGTCTTTCTGACCTAGCCGTCCCGGCGAGGGCTGAGGTGGTCGGCTGGTGCGGTGCGGAATTCATTTGTATCGGTCAATCCAAGTCGCCGGATCGGAGTTGAGGGCAGCGCGGAGAATTTTGAATGAAGATGTTCGGGGGAATTCTTCCCAGAAGTCTATGTAGCGGGGGACTTTAAACTTGGTCAACAATGCCAGGCAATGATCGAATATCTCCTGTGCGGTGACCGCGGAGCCCGGGGCGCGGACAATGCAGGCCCTGACCTCCTGGCCCCTGAGGTCGTCAGGGACGCCGACGACGCACACATCACTGATTCCCGGGTGCTTTAGAAGGGTTGCCTCGACTTCGGCCGCGGAGATGAATTCTCCGCTGCGCCGGATGGCATTGCCTGCACGCTCGACGAAGAAAAGTTCCCCGAACTCGTTGACATAGGCCAGGTCGCCCGTTTTGAACCAGCCGTCTGCAGAGAAGGCGCGGCTAGTCGCGTCGGGGTCATTCAGGTAGTGCGAGAACAACGAGGGGCCGTTCACCTCCAGCGCCCCGGCTACGAGGGGTGGCGCCTCGCTCCCGTCAGGCTGGATAATACGGAAGCTCCAGCCCCGGAGAGGCGGGCCTGAGCAGCCGACAGCCTGCTCACGAGTCAGACCGCGGACAGCGGGCCGGTCATGGTCGAGCGACATGGCCACGATGGTCGCTTCCGTCGACCCGTACGGACGCTCTAGCCGAATCCCGAATCGCCGTTCAACCTCGGCCACCAACTCTGGACGCCCCCCGCCGGAGACGAACCGCAGCGTGTGAGTGCGGTCCGTGCTGCTCGGCTCGGCACCGAGCAAGTACGCAGGGACAGGGGCCATCAAGGCCGTCCAGGTGATTCCGTAGGTGCGGACGGCATCCCAGAACCCGCTGACCGAGAACCGGCTGAGCTGATAGAAGGGAGCACCCAGGTAGAAGGCGGACGCCCAGGAGTTGAGAAGTCCCGAGTTATGGGAAAGCGGCAGAAACGACAGAACCCGGTCTTCCTCGTTCATCGTGAGCTCAGTCCACCTGTCAAAGAGCTCCATGTGACTCCGGTTTGTGTGCACCACGCACTTCGGATTACCCGTGGTTCCTGACGTCTGCAACACGACCGCGGGATCAGTCTCACTGCACGCGACAGGTGACGCCGGCTCCAGCCCGTACATCTCCTCCACGCTCGGGCCGCCGGAGCCAGTCCGCTCCAGCGCAACGAGCTTCCAAGCGCCCCCGTGTCCTTGTGAGCCAGCTGCCGAGCTAGCAGCCGAGACCACCGCGAATTCAGCGCCGCTGACTGCCATCACCCTTTCAAATTCAGCCGCCTTACAGCGGTAATCGATCGGCGCAGGCATCCCGCCCGCAAGCAGCACCGCGGCGAAAGTCACTGCCCACCCCACCGACGGCTCACCCACGAGCACAACGACTGAACCCTTGCGCAACCCGAGATCCTGAAGGCCCCGCGACACTCGCAGCGCCCGACCCGCCAGCGCCCGCCGTCCGATCTCCTCCGGAGGAGCACCCTCCCGGAGGACACAAAACCCGATCCTCTCAGGGAAATGCTCGACCCCAGACAGAAACATGTCTCCCCACGTGCTGAAACGCCGTGCCACTTGCAACCCTCCTGCTCCTCACCCAACGTAAATACCACCTAAACCGCAACCATTGTGCGGCCTCCCAATCGTTCCAAGTTAGGCGGCGTTGGTGGTGTGTTGGTTGATGGCGTCGGGGTCGGTGACGGGTTTGCGGGGCTGGCCGGGGGTCAGGGGTACTGAGCCGGGGTGGCGCTGGAACATGTCGGTGAGCTCGAGGTGGCGTGC
>Ga0335078_10007273_pt1 | contig 16423 bp, 15 predicted proteins | sample Lox_Sample_32_FD_206711 | JGI IMG/M metagenome (GOLD analysis project Ga0335078, IMG submission 206711) | Soil microbial communities from Loxahatchee National Wildlife Refuge, Florida, United States - Lox_Sample_3.2 | ecosystem: Environmental > Terrestrial > Soil > Wetlands | place: USA...
CTGAGCAACCGGACGCTGCAGGTGCTCGGACTGGTGTGCGTGACCCTGATCGCGGTGGGTGTGTACACTTGACATCGCCGATCTTGCCGACATGCAGTCGCGTAATCGTCCAATCGTCCAATCGTCCGAAAATATAGCAAGGGGCTGTCAGGAGCTTTCGGGCCGCATCGTAAACCCGCTGACGAGCAGCCTGCCCGTTGCGGTGGCGGTCTCGGTCACGGTGATGTCATAGGTTCCGGGCTGCCCAGAGCCGGCGGTAGTGACCTCGGCGGTGAGCGTCGCGCCGAGGGCCCGGTCGCCCTGAACGCGCAACGTCACGTCGAGGCGGCTGTCATAGCTGGTTATCTTGCCATCCCAGAGGCCGGTCGCGGAGGGTTGCGGTACCGACGGGGCAAGTTCTTCCCACCAGATCCGCTGGCCCTGCTCGGCGCTGCGGATCACACCGAAATACGCGGTTAGCGCTGCGGCCTCGGTCTGGAGCGGCGCGTTGGTCTCGCGCCACGTTAGCGAGGGCGCGCCGGCCAGGCGGAGTCTGCCGAGGGGCACCTCGTTCTGCTCCAGCCCGAGGCCTTGCTCGGCGAGCGCCTTGGGCGCTGGCACGGTCAGCGGGACCGGGCTGGCTCGCGGCGACGGCGGCGAGGAGGTCGGAGAGGTCACGGCAAGGGTCGCGTAGACGAGGTACCTCGCATTCGTCAGATACAGCGCATCAAGCGGATAGCAGGTATCGAGAACCATGCTCGGGATGGCTGTGCTGTAGACCGGGTATCCGGCCGGGACGACGCGGTGCGACGTGACCCGGTACGTATAGGTGCGGCACGGGGTGACGTAACGGATCTCGTCCCCGGGCATGAGCCCGTCGATGCGGGAAAACCAGGTCACGTCATGGGCGGAGAAGACGCTGGTACCCGGATTCCCGGGCCAGGCGCTAGCCGGAACGTGGCCTACGGCGTCGTTCAGCACGGCATCGCCGGCGCCTTCCCGGACGGGGGCTACCAGTCCCAGCGAAGGGGCCTCAAGCAGGCCTCGCGGGGTGCCGCTCCGATCCGGCGTGGTGTTGCGGTCCTGCGTGGTTGTTCCGGGAGAGGGCGGCCCGTGGCCGGGACGGCTGGCTGCGGCTGCATGGCCGACTGGGCCCAGGCAGGCCACCCCGTTTGCTGCGGCTGCGGCGATCGCCCGGCGCACGCCATGGATGAGGGCCCTGCCGTGGACCGAGGAGTCGCGGAGGAACCATCCGAGCTGCGCCACGATCACGGCCCCTGCGACGATGCACGCGATGCTGGCCGCGACAACCATGAGGTGTGCCCGCGGACTGCCCCTGATCTTCAGCCGGACCCCCCGGTGGCCAGGATCCGCCCGTGCCCGCCTGCGAACCCCTCAGTATCCAGATTCCGGCCCCGCACGATCATTTCCATTACCCCTTTTCCAGACCATGATCGGGGACGCCGGCAGTGACGGCGTCCCGGACCTGTGCGCGACGACTTAGCGGCGGCTTCCAGCACGGCGCCGACGCCGTCGGGTATGCCGCTCTCAGTACTTAGTAGGTCACTTAGTGTAGATCAGTCTGCCGGGACGCCGGGGAAGTCGAAGGGCATATCCGCAGTCACCCCCCGGCGGATCCTTGTCCTCCGCCTCGGCCGCGGTCCCGTCCTGCAGCCGCCGGTTCGCCGGCGTGTCCGCCAGCCCGCCCGGGTCCGGCCGCTCGCCGATGATGGCTTTTCAGCATCGCCGCGGCGTCGGCGCCGCTCATCGTGATCATCTCCCTGCTCAGCACTGTACACGCTGACCTGCGGTAATGCGCTCCGCATTGATTATGCGGCAGGCGGGAAGCGTTCATCTGCCTGAGGGTCACCGGACGACGGTGCTGCCCGATCCGGAAGGCAACGAGTTCTGGGTGATCGTGTCCCCGGAGGGCTGGTGGCCGGCGGCCGGCGAGCCGCCGGGCCAGCACGCCGGCTTGTCCTTATCCGGAGCGGGGACGCAGGCGGTATCGGGTGTTAGCGGGCGCAACCGTGACACTGACCGGTAGTATCGGGTGTTAGTGGGCGCAACCGTGACATTGACCGGCTGGGGGCGGATCGCGCCGTCCTCGGCCGAGCTGGCCGAACCGTCCACCGCCGGCGAGGCGGAAGCGCTGCTGGAGGCGGCGGCGCCGGCGCGGCAGCTGATCGCCCGGGGCCTGGGCCGCAGTTACAACAACGCCGCCCAGTGCGATGGCGGCCTGGTGGTCTCCACCGCGCGGCTCCGCCGGATCGCCGGGCTGGACCCGGTCACCGGCGTTGTGACGTGCGAGGCGGGGGTCAGCCTGGAACAGCTTATGGTGGCCGGACTGCCGGCCGGGTGGTTTGTCCCCGTGTCGCCGGGCACCCGGCAGGTCACCGTCGGCGGTGCGATCGCGGCGGACGTGCACGGCAAGAACCATCACGTGGCGGGCAGCTTCGCCCGGCACGTGCGGTCCTTCGACCTGGTGCTGCCCGGCGGCGAGCTGCGTACGGTGACGCCGGAGGGCGACCCGGCCCTGTTCTGGGCCACGGCCGGCGGCATGGGCCTGACCGGGCTCATCGTGCGGGCCACGATCCAGCTGAAGCGGGTGGCCACCTCGCGGGTCACGGTGGAGACGGTGCGCACCGCCGACATCGACGAGACCATGGCCGTGCTGGCCACCCGCGACCGCGCCCACGAATACACGGTGGCCTGGACCGACAGTATGGCCCGCGGCGGGGGCCTCGGGCGTTCGATCGTCACCAGCGGGGACTTCGCCGAGCTGGCCGACCTGCCCGCGGAGGAGAAGGCCGGCCCGTACGCCTTCCGCCCCGGGGCCCGCCTGGGCGTGCCGGACCGGTTCCCGCCCGGGCTGATCAACCGCTACACGGTGGCCCTGGCCAACGAGGCCTGGTACCGGAAGGCGCCGCGGCACCGCGAGAACGAGTTGCAGACCATCGGGGCGTTCTTTCACCCGCTGGACGGCATCAGGAACTGGAACCGCGTCTACGGGCCGGGCGGGTTCCGCCAGTACCAGTACGTGCTGCCGTTCGGCCAGGAGGCGGCCGTCCGCCGGTCCGTCGGGCTGGTCAGCGCGGCCCGCGCGCCGTCGTTCGTGACCGTGCTCAAGCGGTTCGGCGAGGGGGACCCGGGACTGCTGTCGTTCCCGATGCCCGGCTGGACGCTCGCCCTGGACTTCCCGGCGCTGACCCCCGGGCTGGCCTCGCTGCTGGGCCGGCTCGACCGGCTGGTGCTCGACGCCGGCGGACGGGTCTACCTGGCCAAGGACTCCCGGGTGCCCGCCGGCGTGCTGGCCCAGATGTACCCGCGGCTGGCGGAATTCCGTCAGCTTCGCGCCCGGCTGGACCCGGGCGGGCGGCTCGCGTCCGACCTGTCGCGCCGCCTGGGACTTTAAGGGCCGCGCCCGTTGGGCGCATTTTGTTCCGCTGCCGCCGGATGCCGTAAAAATGGGCCGGTTCAGCCGTTTCGCCCGCGGAAAGGCCGGCAGGCCGGCCCCGCCACGTGCATAGAGCCCGCAGTTCCCCCCGGCGGCGGGCCGGCATAGGCGTTGACCAGGTGAAACAGCTTCAGCCCATGACTACGTCGTCAGGTAATCTCCGCGATCAAGGGCTCCACCACCCGGTCAAATGCATCAGGTAATCGGCTTGGGGGAACTTCGGTTTAGCTTTTCGGCAGCAAAATTCGCTGACGATAACGATTGCGGGGACCGTGGCCGCTTCCGGCCGATGTGTAATGAATGTACCGGAGCGGTGCCGGAATTCCGAAATGGGTGGATCAGGTGGCAGTGTGCGGCGGTGCCGGACCATTTGGGCCAGGCCGCGCCAGTTTTAGCTGCAGCCAGAAATAGAGCGGCACGGAAACGTGGGATATCTGCGAAAATTCTGGCCAGGCTCCGTAATCCGGGATGACTGCTGAGGCGTCTCTTGTAATGACATCGGCAGGGAAGATAAATACGTCCGCGCTGGCCCATTTATGTACTGCAATGTGTCTCGACCGGGCCCGCGGGCCCTTTCCGGGATAGGCGGGGAGTTCGTTGGGCGGACATCGGCGCAAGGTGACAGCGTGGTTGGCGTCGTGCCTGGTCGCGGTGCTGAGCGCGGCCGGGCTGGTGGCTACGGGGGGAGCCGCGTCCGCGGCGTCCCCGCCGGTCTTAGATCTGAAGATCCTGCTGATCGGCGGCGGATCCGCCGACGTCACGACGGCCGCCTGGGTGGCCGCCCTGAACAGCGAGGGCGTGCCCTACACCGAGGCCGACGCGACCGGCGCCGGCCCGGACGAGACCCTCACGCTGCCCACCCTGTCCAGCGGCAGCACCGGCAGCTACAACGGCGTCGTCATCGCCGACTCGCCCACCGACTTCGCGTCGGGTGCGCTGAGCGCGCTGGACACCTATGAGTCCGCCTTCGGGGTGCGCCAGGTGGACGGTTACCTGTACCCCGACCCGGCGCTGGGCGTGACCGAGGCCACCGGCGGCCCGCTGGACGGGACCACCGGCACCCTCACCAGCGCCGGGCTGTCGGCCTTTCCCCAGCTCAAGGGCCCGGTCCCGTTCGACACCGGCAGCTATGGCTACGGGGCCACGGTGAACGGCGGTGCCCCCTACACCTCACTGCTCAACGACCCGGCCGGCCAGACCATGGCCGGTGTCTACCAGCACCCGAGCGGCGACCCGCAGGCCGGGGTGCCGGAACTGGCGCTGAACTTCGACTACAACGCCAACCAGCTGCAGTGGCTCCTGCTGGCGCCGGGGCTGATCAATTGGGTCACCAGCAACACCCATCTCGGCCTCTACCGCAACTACTTCGGCCAGGACATCGACGATGTCTTCATCGCCGACAACGAGTGGAGCTCGCAGTTCCAGTGCACGCCCGCGGCGGCCGATCCGCCGGATTATACCTGCCCGGCCGCTGACCAGGGCGTGGCACCCGGGTCCTCGCCCGGCGTGCCCAGCGACGTGCAGATGAGTGCGGCGGACGTGGCCTACGTGACCAACTGGGAACAGCAGACCGGTATCCGGCTGAACCTCATGTTCAACGGCATCGGCGCCTGCAGCGCGCCCAGCACGGCCGAGGAATCCTCGGCCAACTGCACCGGCAGCGTCACCGACGGCGGCGCCACCTACACAGATCCTGGCCAGAGCGTGGCCGCCGGCAACCCCGACGATTCGGCGTTCGTCAACGCCCTGCTTGCCGCGCAGTCCGGCTTCTACTGGGAGATGCACACCTGGTCGCACCTGTTCCTCGGCTGCACCGTATGGCAGCCGCAGCCGCTGACCTCGGTCACGGCCGGCGGGTCCGGCGGCAGCCTCGCAGCCGGCGCCTACAGTTACAAGATCACCGCGGCCACGGCCTACGGCGAATCCGGGCCGTCCACGGCGCAGACCGCCACCGTCGGGGCGACCGGGTCGGTCACGCTGACCTGGCCGGAGGCGGCCAACGGCAGCGGCACGGCGGGCAATGCCGGGCCGACGCTGGCCCAGGAGGAGGCCAGCCACACCGGCGGGACCGGCTTCTGGGGCTACAACATCTACCGGGAGAACCCGGGCTCGGCCACGTACGGCCTGGTCGGCCACGTGGCCGAGAATCCGGCGGCGACGTCCGCGACGACGTACTCCTTCACCGACACCGGTGCCACGCCCGGTGAGGCGCCCAACTCGGGCCCGCAGTTCCCCACGGCGACCAACCCGGGCATCGACTGCTCCAGCGCGGCCGGCAGCTGGCTGCCCGCCACCAGCGCCACCGCGGACTCCTCCATCGAGCAGGAGATCGGCCTGGACCAGGCCTTCGGCAAGGCGAACGGGCTGGCCAACTTCACCCCGACGGCGATCGTGACCGGTGAGCACTCCGGCATCGAGAACCCGGACATGCCGGCCGCGCTGACCGGCACCGGGATCACCGCGATCGGCTCGGACGCGTCCCGCCAGCCGCAGCAGTACACGATCGGGCCGGCCCTGACCGCGCCCCGGTATCCCAGCAACATCTACTACAACGCCAGCAACTTCCCGGATGAGCTGAACGAGTACAACACGCTGTATGTGGCCCAGGGGGACTCGCTTGGCAGCACCCAGTTCCCGGGTGAGACGGGGCACTGCGCGGGCAGCTCGTCGACCACCTGCCGGACCACGCCGGCCACCGAGGCGGATTTCCTGGCCTCCGAGTCGCACATCATGCTGAGCCACGTGCTCAACAACGACCCGAGGGCCGGCTACGCGCACCAGTCGGACCTGATCGGCCCGGCCACCGACACCAGCGGCGCGGATTACGGGTACACGATCTTGCGCCTGATCGACAACATGCTGAGCCAGTACGACACCTGGTACGCCAGCACCGCCCCGATCGACCAGATGAACGACGTCACCGAGGCGCAGGTGCTGTCCGGCCAGGGCGCGTGGGCCAAGGCCGGCACCGCCGGGCAGTACACCGCGACCGAGACGAACGGCACGGTCACCGTGACCAACAACGGCCCGGCCGTCGGCATCCCGATCACCGTGCCGCCCGGCACCACCGTCAACGGCGCGGCGTTCGGCCAGGCCTACGGCGGGGACCTGTCCGACTGGGTCAGCCTCGGCACCGGGGCGGGCGAAACCCTGACCGAGAACGTGGCGCCCGCCATCACCAGTGCCGCGTCCGCCTCCTCGATCGTGGGTACTCCGTTCAGCTTCACCGTCACCACGACCGGCGCCCCGGCGGGCAAGCTCACCGGGACCGGCGCGCTGCCCGCGGGTATCACGTTCACCGACAACGGCAACGGCACGGCCACGATCGCCGGCACCGCCGCGGCGGGCACCGGCGGCAGTTACCCGATCCAGATCACCGCGGCCAACAGCGTCGGCGGCGTCACCCAGAGCTTCACCCTGACCAACAGCGAGGCCCCGGCCATCACCAGCCCGGCCACGGCCACATTCAGCACCGGGGTGGCCGGGACATACACCGTCACCACCACCGGCTCCCCGGCCCCGGCCATCACCGAATCCGGGACGCTGCCCAACGGGATGGCCTTCACGGACAAAGGCAACGGAACCGGCACCATCTCCGGCACCCCGGCCAGCGGGACGGCGGGCACCTACCCGGTGACCATCTCGGCCACCAACTCTTCCGGCAGCACGGCGACGCTGGCCCTCACCATCACGGTGAATACCGCCACTGCGCCCACCATCACCAGCTCGTCCACCGCTGACTTCACGCGGAATCAGGCCGGGGCCGTCGCGGTCACCACCACGGGTTCGCCCACCCCGAAGATCACTGAGACGGGCACGCTGCCCGCCGGGCTGACCTTCACCGACAACGGCAACGGCACCGCGCTGCTGTCGGGCACACCCACCGCCAACGGCACCGTCAACCTCACCATTACGGCGAGCAACGGGATCAGTCCGGACGCGACCCAGACCATGACGGTCCTGGTCGGCCAGGCTCCGGCCTTCACCAGCGCGAACACCGCGACGGCGAGCGTCGGTACGGCGTTCTCCTTCACCGCCACGGCCGGTGGCTCTCCCGCGCCGAGCTGGGGCGAATCCAACCTGCCGCCGGGGGTGACCTTCACCGGCAGCAAGGACGGCACGGCGACGCTCTCCGGCACGCCCACCACCCCGGGCACATACGCCATCCCGCTCAGCGCCGTCAACGCCTACGGCACCGCCCAGCAGACGCTGACGATCACCGTCCAGCAGCCACCCGCCATCACCAGCGCCGGTTCCGCGACGTTCACCGCGGGCACGGCTGGATCGTTCTCCGTGACGACCACCGGCAGCCCCACGGCCGCGATCACCGGGAGCGGGACGCTGCCGTCCGGCGTCACGTTCACCGACGACGGCACCGGCACCGCCACGCTGGCGGGCACCCCGGCCGCGGGGACCAGGGGCAGCTACCCGATCACGATCACCGCGGCGAACGGGGCCGGCGCCAACGCGACCCAGAGCTTCACGCTGACCGTCAGCGCGGCGCCGACCGCCCCGGCCATCACCAGCGCCAGCTCGACGGCCTTCACCGTGGGCACGCACATGGTGCCCAGCGGCATCTCCTCCGGATCGGTGTAGCCGACCTGCACGCCCCACCGGCTCCCGTCACCGATGTAGGAGCGGATGAGCTCACCGAAGTGCCCGATGGCCAGCGTGACCTGGCCGAAGCCGCTCCGCGCCAGCTGGCAGAGCGCGATCTCCAGGATCGAGTAATCTTCCCCGATCGGCACGAGTGGCTTAGGCAGCCGTGTCGTGTAGGGGCGGAGCCGGATGCCCTTTCCCCCGGCAAGGATGACCGCATGCATGACGCCTCCGTCACTCACTGGTTGTACTCGGCGGGGTTGTAGCGGGCGAGGTTCCGCGGCTCCAGGAACCACTCGATGGTTTCGCGCAGGCCCTCGTCGCGCGTGGTCCGCGGCTGCCAGCCGGTGCGGTCACGCAGCTTGGCCGCGTCGCACACCAGCCGCATCACCTCTGAGTCCTTCGGGCGCAGCCGCCGGGCGTCTGCCACGATGCCGGCATCGGCCCCCATCAGGGCGGTGATGTCCGCGGCGAGCTGGCCGATCGAGATGTCGTCGCCCGGCCCCACGTTGAACACCTCGCCGATCACCGCCGACGCGGGCGCCTCGCCCACGGCCGCGAACGCCTGGGCCGTGTCGGCGACGTAGGAGAAGTCGCGGGCCGGGTCGAGCGCGCCCAGCCTGAGCTGCCGCATGCCCGCGGCCAGCTGGATGATGATGGCCGGGATGACGGCGCGTGACGACTGCCGGGGCCCGAAGGTGTTGAACGGCCGCACGGTCACGACCGGGGTACCGAAGCTCAGGTAGTAGGACTCGGCCAGCTTGTCGGCGGCGATCTTGGACGCCGCGTACGGCGACTGTGCCTGGGGCAGATGCGTCTCGCTGATCGGGACGGTGCGGGCGGTGTCCCCGGCGAGTTGCTGGAGGCGGCGGAGATGGACGGGGCGCCGCTGCGCCGGACGATGGTTGAAGTGATCTTGCCGGTGGTCGCTCCCGGGCTGGCCGCCACCGCGCTGATCTGCTCCATCTTCTCGTGGAACGAGTTCTTCTTCGCCGTGAACCTCACCGCGACGCGCGCCGCCACCGTCCCGGTCTTCCTGGTCGGGTTCATCTCGTCGGAGGGCCTGTACTTCGCCCAGCTTGCCGCGGCGGCCACGGTGGCTACGCTGCCGGTCGTGCTGGCCGGGTGGGTGGCGCAGAGCTACCTCGTCCGCGGCCTGTCCTTCGGGGCGATCAAGTGATCACCCGCTGCCCGCTCTCCGCACCCGACACAGGAGAAGACCATGGCTGAGGTCACCTATGACCACGCGACGTGCATCTATCCCCGTGCGGAACGGCCCGCGGTCAACGCGCTCGACCTGGCCATCGCCGACGGCGAGTTCGTGGTGATGGTCGGCCCGTCCGGGTGCGGGAAAACGACCGCGCTGCGGATGCTGGCCGGCCTGGAGGAGATCGACGACGGGTCCGTCCGCATCGGCGGCACGGACATGGTCGGCGTGCCCTCCCGCGAGCGCGACATCGCGATGGTGTTCCAGAACTACGCGCTGTACCCGAGCAAGACCGTAGCGGAGAACATGGGCTTCGCGCTGAAGATGCAGGGCGTGGACAAGGAGGAGCGGGCCCGCCGGGTCCGGGAGGCGGCCCGGCTGCTCGACCTGGAGCAGTTCCTGGACCGCAAGCCGCGCAACCTGTCCGGCGGCCAGCGCCAGCGGGTCGCGATGGGCCGCGCCATCGTCCGCGAGCCGAAGGTCTTCTGCATGGACGAGCCGCTGTCTAACCTCGTTCATCTACGGCAGCCTGGCTGACGACGCCGACACCAGCATCATCGTCCGCAGCGGACGCGAGCATCCGCGCCCCGGTGAGGTGATTAAAGTCGGTGTCGACGCATCCCACCTGCACCTGTTCGACGCCGGCACCGGTCAGCGGGTCGGCGACTGAGGCCAGTGCCGGCCGGGACCGGCCGGGCCACATTGAGGGAGAGTTATGCGCGCCGTCGTCTGGGAGTCACCCGGCAAGCTCGCGGTGACGGAGGTGCCCGACCCGACGCCCAAGCACGGCGAGCTGGTGGTTCAGGTCGGCGTGTGCGGCATCTGCGGCACCGACGTGCACATCGCCGACGGTGAGTTCCCGCCTACGCCGTACCCGATCGTCCCTGGCCACGAGTTCGCGGGACGCGTCGTCGCAGTCGGTGAGGGGGTGCCCGGCGAATGGCGCGGCGGGGAACGGGTGGCCGTGGACCCCTCGCTGTTCTGCGGCCACTGCCCGGCCTGTCACGCCGGCCGCGGCAACCTGTGCGCCAACTGGAACGCGATCGGGGACACCGTGGCCGGGGCGTTCGCCGAATACGTCGCGGTTCCCTTCACTAACGCCTACCCGATCCCGGACAGCGTCACCGACCAGCAGGGTGCCCTCATCGAGCCGCTGTCGTGCGCGGTGCACGGCCTGCGCCGGATCGGCCCGGTGATCGGCCAGGACGTCCTGGTGGTGGGGGCCGGCACGATGGGGCTGCTGCTGATGCAGCTGCTGAACCGGGCCGGGGCCCGCTCGGTGACCGTGGCCGACCGGAAGGCGTCCCGGCTGGGCGCCGCCACCGCCGCGGGCGCGGCCAGCGTGGCCGAGGACATCGGCGCGCTGGGAAAGGAGACCTTCGCCGTGGCGGTCGACGCCACCGGCGCCCCAGCCGCGATCGAGGCCGCGTTCGGCCGGCTCGACCGCGGCGGGCGGCTGCTCATCTTCGGTGTGACCAGCGGCGACGCCGAGATCGCGCTGTCGCCGTTCCGGATATACAACGACGAGATCACCGTGCTCGGGTCGATGGCGGTACTGAACAGCTTCGGCGCCGCCGCCGAGCTGATGGCCGGCGGCGTGATCGACACCGGCCCGCTGCTGGGGGAGCCGTTCCCGCTTGCCGAGTTCCCGGACGCGCTGGCCAGCGTCCGCGCCGGCGAGGGCATCAAGATCCAGGTAGCCCCGGCCCGCTAGGCCGGGCTCCGCTCACGGGCAGCACTTTTCCGCGAATGGGGGGCGCAGCCTGGTGCGGCGGTTCGGCGCCACGCCCGGCAGCGTGCCGGCCGGGATGCGCCGGTCGCCGTGAAACCGGACGATCGCCGGCGGCCGCGGCCGGCCGGCCCGCTCCGGCAGGGCCTGCTCACGAGAGCGTGACGGTGGACGGTGACACCCGCGTCACCAGGCCGGCCGCCCGGCTCGGCACCCGCTGGCCGCGCAGGGACGCCCCGCGTCCGTTCCGCCCGCTCCCCGTCCTCCCGGGCCTGACGGCGGTTCCCGGCCCGGTGACGGTCGTGCGGTGGTTCGCCGGTGGCATCATGTTTCCCCTGGTAGATCCGGTATCTGGTGGCCGCCGGGCGGCGCCCGGCCGGGTCTCTGCCGGTATCTACGGATAACGGGCGGCAACGGATCGCGGATCCAGGGAAATAATCAGAAGCCGGCCCCAGGCGCAGGCGTCACAGGCCGACGAGCGGGCGCAGCAGGCGGGCCGGCGGCGAGCCGTGCGCGAGCATCCGGTCGTGCTGGTCCCGCACCGGCTGCCCCGGCTGGGCGGCCCTCAGCTCACCGGCGAGATCGGCGACCTCCGTGTACCCGACGTAGTAGGTGGACAGCTGGGCGGAGGTGAGCAGGGCGCGCCGCCATTTGCCCGCGGCTTCACCTTCTTCCTGGTAGCCGCGCCCGGTCATCAGGGCCATCGCCTCAGCCTCGGTCATCCCGTGCCCGTGCACCCGGGCGTCCAGGATCGTGTTGATGATCATCCGGAGCTGCATCTTGAGCTGCTGCATGCGCACGGCCCGCGGATCGCCCTCCCCCGGGTAACCGTGGTCGGCCATGACCTGCTCCGCGTAGACCGCCCAGCCCTCGACGAACGAGCCGGAGCGCAGCGCGGCCCGGATGGCGGTGGCCGACCCGCGGAACCGCCGGGAATGCCCGAGCTGCACGAAGTGGCCGGGCATCGCCTCGTGAACCATGAGGTTGTGCACCATGTGCCGGTTGTACTCGCGGTAGAACGAGGTGACCCGCGCGGCCGGCCACCCCGCCGGGGTAGGGGAGATGGCGATGAAGGTGGGCATCGGCGCGGCCTCCAGCGGCCCCGGCGAGTCGCAGTAGGCGACCGCGACGCCGCGGTCGATCTCCGGCATCTCGATCACCTCGACCGGGTCATCGAACAGTGTGACCAGCCGGTTTTCCCGGACAAAGGCGGTCTGCGCGGCCATGGCGCGCCGGCCGAACGGCAGGATGCTCGTGTCGTCCGGCGCGTCGGCGGCTAGCCGGTCGAGGACCTGCCGGACCACCGGGCCGTCATCTGCCGCGGGCCGTCCCGCGGCTGCCCCCGGGGAGCGCGCTGCGCCCGCGCCGGGCGCGGCGAGCCCAGCGGCCAGCTCGGTGATCTGCGTGCTCACCCGGTCCAGGTCGGCGTGTGCCCGGGCCAGGATGGCGTCCGCGTCGGCCTGCGCGTCCAGGGTCAGGGACAGTTTCCGGGCGAACCGTTCGGCGCCGATCCGCGGCTCGGCGAAGCCGGCCCCGGGGCCGCTGCCCGGGGCCTGATCAAGCTGGGCGGACAGCCAGCTGCGGTGCCCCGCCAGTGCCTCAAGGGCGGCCGGGCGGACCTTCGCGATGTCGGCTTCGCGCCCCGGCACGTCCCGCAGCGCGGCGTCGATCACCGTGGTGACCAGCGACATCGTCCCGGAGAATTGTGTGATCGCGGTTTCCAGGTGCACCCTGGGCATCGCCCCGAGCCGGCGCCGGGCCGCGGTCAGCACACCGGGGACCTCCGCCAGCCGGCCCGCGACCGAGGCAAGCCGGTCCGGCAGCGGGGCGAAGTCCCGGGCCAGCAGCGCGTAGATGGCCCGGCCAGGGTTGGCCGGCAGCGGGTTCCAGATGTGCTCGCGCAGCTCGTCAAGCTCGAAGACCCGCCGGGCCACATCGTTGGCCATCATGGCCGCGTCCACCTGATGCTGGGCGTCCAGAGCCGCGACGTCCAGCGCGCCGAGTGCGCGGCTCCAGCCATCCAGGGCCTGGCGCTCGCCGGCGAGCGCCTCGTCGGAGGGGTCGGGCAGCCTGCTGTCGAACCGGTGATCGCCGAGTTCGGTGGCGGCGCCGGGGTGCCGCTCGGCCCGGTCGCCGAGGTACTGCCCGGCCAGCCGGGCGAACTCTTGATCGGAGTGGCTGTCCACGTGACCTCCCCGTCTCCCGTGTGGCTGGGCATTCCGTGCGGCCCGGCGCCCCGTCCGCCGTGCCGGACCAACTTACTCCCTCGCCTCGCCGGCCCGTTCGCATCGGGCGGCCGGCCCGCGTGAGCGGCGGGAGGGCTCCGGGCATCAGGGGCCGCTGCCGGGGCCCAGCGCAGCAGCCGGTCAGCTCGTGTGGGGCACGCAGGGCGACGTGGCCTGCATCCCGGAGATGCGGACGCAGATCGTCGCAGCCCGGACGGTGGCCGAGGTAGTCGCCGACGTCGCCACCCCGGAGGGCGACCCGGCCCGGCTCGTCGAGATCGCCGGGCCGCGCGAGGAGGACCTGGCTCAGCTGGCCGCCATGCTCGTCGCACGCCGCGGGACGCCGGTCAAGGTCCAGGCCGTGCGCAACCCGGCCGACCCCGACGCCGACATGCAGGCAACCGGCGGCCTGCTGCCCGGCCCGGGGGCACGGCTGGCCGGCCCGACGTTCGAGCAGTGGCTCGACCAGCAGTAGCATCCTGCACCGCCGCGCCCTCGTCGAGCGCTGGTTCGCCGAGCTGACCAGCCGCACGCTCCGCCGGTCAGCCCACCGCAGCGTCACCGAACTCGAAGCCGACATCCGCAAGTGGATCAACGAGTGGAACAAGGCCCCCAAGCCATTCGCTTGGACGAAGTCCGCCGACGACACGACATCTTTGAGGCCGTGGCCGAATACTGCCAGCGGATTACTGACTCGGGACACTAGAATACAGATATGGATGAGGGCAAAGAGTTCAAGATCGGCTTAATCGGCCGCATCCGCCGTGATTTCGGGTTGCGGCTCAGAATCGTGAGCTACGCGGTCTGGATCGCGATTGCCGTAATTGTGGTGGCAACGGTGGTCACGTCGGTACTCGTGTGGCAGTCCAGCGTTATGCTCTCTGACCGTCTGGCCGGGATTGGCGCCATCTTCGCGGGCATGACACTCTTGCTGGCAGTGTTTGCTGCGGTAGTTACCTACCTGGCATTCTCTGTGTCGATCGGCCTTCCCGTCCTCAACCTGCAGGTCCGCCTCGGGCGTTCACATCCGAACCGACTTGCGGTCAGGGCGGAAGACCGAAACGGACGACTTGAGGCGGAGGATCCCGCGCAGGCCGCAGTTGCCATCTGTTTCCGTAATGATGGTAACTATGCGGCGAGAGCACCAGCCGTCATCGTCCAGCTCGAAGGAATGGAATTCGAAGCTGATGTACCAGGCCTTAACGCTGCTGGCTGGACTGTTAACGAACGCAGCGAGACGGGGATCAGAGTGGTGCAATGGGAGGGCGACACGGCCAATTCAGTTTATAAGGATATGGTTCGCGAGCTTCCCGTGTTCAGTCTTACGGGCCTGCGTACGATTCCGGGCTGGAAGGGAAGCTGGAAGGGGCCGTTTCCGCGGCCAAGACCGCCAAAATTTCCGCGACCAAGACCTCCTGAACCAGATGAGCTTGCGTATCCATTTATTGTGGTTTCTATTTCTACGGATATTTTCCGGAGGGTGGCCTGGCAATCAGTTGATTTCGTAGTGAACGGGGAGTCTCGGTTTCCGCCGAAAGAGAAACTTCCAGAATGGTTCTAAGCGCAAATGAACCCAGCAGGAGGGTTCTCCCAGGAGTTATGCCACATTTTCTCTGACAAGCCTGCTCGCATCCATTATGCTCCGAAAGCTGCTTGACTGACGTCACGATCGTGAGCGTCGGCCTGCCGCAGATGTCCCGTGAGCGTCGTCCAGGCCGCCCGGGCCGGGCCGGTACCGTACCGCGATCCGGGCCCGATCACCGCCCGGCCGCCGCTGGGCCGTGATCCGGCGCGGGCGGGCGCCCGCGGCGCTGCCTTCCCGTCGGCGGTGACCACGACCAGGCCGTCCTCGTACCGGCCGGACGGCCACGAGCGCAGGGGCTCGACGGGGGGCGCGCTGGTCATCGCGCGGCCCGCGCCGTCTGGTGCCCGGTGACCCGGTCCAGGCCGCCCAGGTCGCGGACCACGTGCACCCGGTCGCAGTAGGCGGCGTACGCGGGCAGGTCGCAGGAGCCCAGCCTCCAGGAAAAGCGCGGCTCGGGGGTCAGCCAGACCAGCTCCCGGGCCCGGCGGGAGATCTCAGCGATCGCGCCAAAGTTGGGGTCGTTGCCGTTTCCCCGCCCGTCGCCGAGGACGATCACCGTGGTGCGGCGGCTGATTGCGCCGCCGTGCTCCGCCATGAAGGTGCCGAACGCCGCGCCGTAGTCGGAGCCGGCGTCCACGTCCAGCACCCCGCCGGCCGGCAGCCCGGCCATCACCAGCCCGAGCGCCTCCTCCATCTGGTGCTCGTTGAACAGGTCGGTGATCTCGGCCAGGTCGGCGACGAAGGCGAACGAGCGGACCCTGGCCGCCATGCTCTGCAGCCTGTGCGCGAGCTGCAGGGTGAACCGCGCGGCGGTGCGGACGGACAGCGAGACGTCGACGAGGAGCAGCAGCCGGGGACGGTCGGCGACCCGGGCCACGGTCACCGGCCGGAACGGCACCCCGTCATACCCCATGTTGGCGCGCATCGTGCGGGCGCCGTCGACCGTGCCGCGGGCGGCTATCGTCCGCCGGGGCCGCGGCGCGCCGTGCAGGCTGCGGAGCAGCCTGCGGACCGCTTCTTCCAGGTCAGCCCGCTCCCGTTCGTCGATCGCGTCGATGTAGCCGGGGTGCGCGCCGGGGGACTCGACCTCCAGGCCCCCGGACATCAGCGCCTCCAGGTGCCGGCGCAGCGCGTCGGGGAGGCCGTCGAGCAGGCCGGCCAGCCGCGCGCGCAGCGCCGCCAGCTCGTCCGGCGCCAGCCACTGGTCCTCGCCGCCGACGTCCTCGCCGCCGTCCAGCCAGGACAGCAGGGCCGTCTCCTGCGCGACGGACAGCTCTGCGTCCAGCCGCATCCCGTCGTGGCTGGCCAGCTCGCCGGGACGGCCGGGGTTGTGCAGGCGGCTCGTGGTCAGCTGGACCCGGGCGGCGGCCGCGGCCGCGTCGGCGGACGTCTCGCTGGACAGCACGATCTCGTCGGTGAGGGAGGCCATGTCGATCCGGTTCGCCTCCTGGTGCAGGTTGTACCGGGCGGCCAGGTCCTCTTCGTCGAAGTACTTCCGGATGTCGGCCGGTTTGCCGTGCGAGTGGCCTTCCTGCGGCGTGTCCTCCGGCGCGTCGGACAGGCTGAACCGGTCCAGGCTGCCCTCGTCGGACAGGTCTTCATGCGCGTGCCCGTGCCCCGGCGGCTGCTCGCCGGTGACCGG
>Ga0335078_10007274_pt1 | contig 16423 bp, 18 predicted proteins | sample Lox_Sample_32_FD_206711 | JGI IMG/M metagenome (GOLD analysis project Ga0335078, IMG submission 206711) | Soil microbial communities from Loxahatchee National Wildlife Refuge, Florida, United States - Lox_Sample_3.2 | ecosystem: Environmental > Terrestrial > Soil > Wetlands | place: USA...
AGCTTTCGGCCCTCGGGCTGCCAGACGAAAGCCTCGGCAGCAGAAAAGTCCGGTCCGGACGGTGAGGGTGGCGCCAGCCGTTCCAAAGCCGCGGCGATCCGTTGCAGGACTTGGGCATCGCCGTCCATGGGCGATTGCAGTTTCGAGCCGCGGCCGGTGCGGGAATTCGACGGCTGTTTTTGCCGGTGTTGTAATCGTTTGGCCATGTCGGTCCCGGTTTGCGCTTGACCCTCAGGCGAGGCTTCGGCGCCCTCGCTAGCGTGCCGGACGGCCCGCCGCAACATTGCAATTGGGCCAACGGCGGCTATATTCCGCGCCGATTTCCCGCGCAAAATCGGCCCTTCGTCCCAAGGCCGGGCGCGTGCCAACGGGACCGGAGGAGCTATGCTGATCACGCCTGCTTATGCGCAAGGCTCGCTGTTTGGCCTCGGCGGCGATAGTGGCGGCATGATCACGTCGCTGCTGCCGCTGATCCTGATTGTCGTGATCATGTACTTTCTGGTGTTGCGTCCGCAGCAGCAGCGGGCGAAGCAGCATCAGTCGATGGTCAAGGCGCTGCGCCGGGGCGACACCGTGGTGACCAATGGCGGCCTCGTCGGCAAAGTCACCAAAGTGGTCGACGACGACCAGATCGAGGTCGAGATCTCCGACGGCGTCCGGGTGCGGCAGATGCGTTCAATGGTGTCCGAAGTGCGCGCCAAGGGCGAGCCGGTCAAAGACGACAGCGCGAGCTGACCGCGCGGCGCAGCCGTAACGAAGGTTACAATACCGATGTTGTTTTTTACGCGGTGGCGAGCGGCCGGCATTCTGATCACGGCTCTTGTCGTGTGCCTGTTTGCGCTGCCGAATTTTTTCCCCGAAAGCGCCGTGCGCAAATGGCCGTCCTGGGCGCAGCGCCACATCGTGCTCGGTCTCGATCTGCAGGGCGGATCGAGCCTGTTGCTTGAGGTCGATACCGGCGCCGTGCGCAAGGAACGGCTGCAGGGCATTGCCGACGACGTGCTGCGCGTTCTCCGCCAGGCGCGGATACCCTTCACCGGACGCTCGATTCACGGCAACAGCGTGGAGGTGCGCATCACGCGCGAGAGCGACGTGGACAATGCGGTCGGCAAGCTGCGCGAACTCTCGCAGCCGTTGTCGGGCCTTGTCGGCTCTTCGGGACAGCGCAGTGTCGATATCGCCGAGAACGGCGGTCTGATTACGCTCACGCCTTCGGATGCGGCGCTTGCCGAGCGCATCCGCCAATCGGTCGACCAGTCGATCCAGATCATCGAGCGCCGTGTCAACGAACTTGGGCTGGTGGAGCCCACCATCCAGCGCGAGGGCGCCGATCGGATTCTCGTCCAGGTCCCGGGCCTGCAAGATCCGTCACGCCTGAAAGAGATTCTCGGCAAGACCGCGAAGCTTGATTTTCGCATGGTCGATCAATCGATGAGTGCGGAGCAAGCGATGGCCAACCGTCCGCCTCCCGATTCGGAAATTCTCGACGGCGAGGGTGGCCAGAAATATCTCATTGAAAAGCGCGTTCTGGTGTCGGGCGCCGATCTGGTCGACGCCCAGCCCGGCTTCGACCAGCGCAACAGTGAGCCGATCGTCAGCTTCCGCTTCAACTCTACCGGGGCGCGCAAATTTGCCGATGCGACCCGGGAAAATGTCGGCAAGCCATTCGCCATTGTGCTCGACAACAAAGTGATTTCGGCGCCGGTGATCCGCGAACCGATCCTCGGCGGCTCCGGACAGATTTCCGGAAATTTCACCGTCCAGCAGGCCAACGACCTCTCGATTCTGTTGCGCGCCGGCGCACTGCCGGCGCCGTTGACCGTGATCGAGGAACGCACCGTCGGGCCTGGCCTTGGTCAGGACTCGATCAATGCCGGTGAGCACGCCGCTTATGTGGGCGCCGCGCTGGTCATATTCTTCATGCTGGTGACCTATGGACTGTTCGGGTTGTTCGCCAATATCGCGGTGGCGGTCAACGTCGCCATGATCTTCGGCGTGCTCTCGATGCTCAGCGCGACGCTGACGCTGCCCGGCATCGCCGGCATCGTGCTTACGGTCGGCATCGCGGTGGATTCCAACGTGCTGATCTACGAGCGCATCCGCGAGGAAGTCCGCGCCGGTCGCAGCGCGATCAATGCAATCGATGCCGGCTTCTCCCGTGCGCTTGCCACCATTCTCGACTCCAACATCACCACGTTCATCGCCGCCGCGGTGCTGTTCTACATCGGCACCGGTCCGGTCCGCGGCTTTGCCGTGACGCTCGGCGTCGGCATCCTGACCAGCCTGTTCACCGCTTTCACGCTGACACGATTGATCGTAGCGTATTGGGTGCGGATGTGGCGGCCGCGCACGGTGCCGATCTAGAGCGTGATGATCGTGCTCAAGCCGAAAATCTAAACCGAAAGAAGTCCTGTGCGCCTGCTTCGCATCGTTCCCGATGACACCAAATTCGACTTTATGCGCTTTCGGCGCATCAGCTTCCCCATATCGGCCATCCTGTCGATCGCGGCGATCCTTCTGTATTTCATTCACGGACTGAATTTCGGCATCGACTTCGTCGGCGGCACCTTGATGGAGGTGCAGACCAAAGCCGGCCCCGCGGATATCGCGAAAATGCGCGGCACCATCGGATCGCTCGGCCTCGGTGATTTCCAGCTGCAGGAATTCGGCGCGCCGAACGATGTCCTGATCCGTATTTCCGAACAGCCGGGCGGCGATACGGCGCAGCAGCAGGCGGTGCAGAAGGTTCGCAACGCGCTCGGCGACGAGGTTAATTACCGGCGGGTCGAAGTGGTGGGGCCGAGTGTTTCGACCGAGCTTTTATCTTACGGGACCATCGGGCTCGTGCTCGCGATCGCCGCCATCCTGGTTTATCTTTGGTTCCGGTTTGAATGGCAGTTCGCGCTTGGCGCCATGATCGCCAACGTGCACGATCTGGTGCTCACAGTCGGATTCATGTCGCTGACCGGGATCGACTTCGATCTGACCAGCATTGCAGCATTGCTGACCATCCTCGGTTATTCGCTCAACGATACGGTGGTGATCTACGACCGCATCCGCGAAATGCTGCGGCGCTACAAACGGATGTCGATGCCCGATCTGCTCAATGCATCGATCAACGCCACGCTGTCGCGCTCGATCGTCACCCATCTCACGGTATCGCTGTCGCTGCTCGCTTTGCTGCTGTTTGGCGGTCACGCGATCCGCAGCTTCACCGCGACGATGATGTTCGGCGTCGTCCTCGTCGGCACCTACACATCGGTATTTATCGCCTCGCCGATCCTGATCTATCTCGGCGTCGGGCGGGCCCGGAAGGGCGAGCCGGAAGATACCGAAGCCGAGACGCCGGTGGCACCGCCGACCGCGCCCACGGCGCCGACGCCGCCGACGCCACGGCGCGCGAGGGCGCGCCGTTAGAGCGTGATCCCGAAAAGTTGAAGCCGGTTTTCGGAAACAATCATGCGACCAACGAAGAATCTAGACCATGATCAACCGAATTGGATCATGGTCTAGTGGACGACCGCCATCTGCCGCGGCAAGCGTTGATCGACGCTCATGGCGGTGGCGGCTTCCGCTTCGCCGGCCTGTCGCATCGCGGCTCGCTCCTCTGTCTGCCTGACGGCATCTGGGCGTGGCCGATAGCCACGCCAGACGCGCTGACGGATGAGGCGTTGTCGCCCGTCTTCGAGCACGTCGGCGTGCTGGATTTTTTCATTCTCGGGACCGGCACTGCGCCTTGGGCGGCGCCGGAAGCGTGGCGCGCGCGTTTCCGCAATGCACATATTTCGTTTGATATCATGACCACCGGCGCGGCCGTGCGCACCTACAACGTCATGCTGATGGAAAGCCGTCGCGTCGGAGCCGGTCTGATCGCAACATAGTCAGTCGAGCATGATCTGTTCCGAAACCCGGTGACCGGTTTTCGGGATCATGCTCCATTGAATGCTAAGCTTCGACGCATGCAGGATGCATTCGCCTATTGCGCCGAGCTGGTCCGCAGGGCCGACCGGGACCGTTTCATCTCGTCGTTGTTCGCGCCGGCACAACATCGCGGTGCGCTGCAGGCGCTCTATGCTTTTAATGCGGAAGTGACACGCGTGCGCGACGTGGCACACGCAGCGCTTCCTGGCGAAATCCGTTTGCAATGGTGGAGCGAAGTCATCGCTGGCGAACGGAGGGATGAGGCGAGCGCCAATCCGGTCGCCGCGGCCTTGCTTTCGACCATAGAGCGTTATCGGCTTTCGTCCGGCAGGCTGACAGATCTGATCGAGGCTCATCGCTTCGATCTTTATGAGGATCCGATGGCCAGTGTTGCCGATCTGGAAAACTACGGGAGACGAACATCGTCGGCTCTATTCTCCAGCGCCACGCAAATTCTCGCCGGCACGGATGCCGAGGCGGTTTGCCTGCCGGCGGGCATTGCGTATGGACTGACCGTGATATTGTACGCTTTTCCCCAGAACGTGGGACGACGCCAGCTTTATGTGCCGGTGGATCTTCTGGAGCGGCATCACGTCGGCCTGCACGATCTGTTTGCCGGCCGCTCTTCCGCCGGTCTCAAGACGGCCCTTGCCGCGTTGCGCGAACTGGCGCGCAGCCAGCTCCGCGCCGCTGGCAGCCTGATGGTGACGCTGCCGCGGCAAGCCCTCCCGGCTTTGCTTCCGCTGGCGCTGGTGCGGCGATCGCTCGCCCTCCTGGAGCGCAGCGAGCCGTTCGCGCCAACTGAAATTCCGCCGTGGCGGCGGCAATGGCTGATCTGGCGCGCCGCGCGCAATCCGGCGAGACTCACGAACTAATTGTCCGCCGCGCGATGGCGGGGGCGTCGGCGATGCATAGGCGTTGCGCTTGCGCCGAAAATATCCGCAAGCGATAAACCACGCTGTGCCGGATTTTTGCTCTCGTCGAACGCGAGAGACTAGGGGAGGATCGTCGTGGCGATAGTTGTGCTGGCTCACGGCGGCTGGTCGGCGGCTTGGGCGTGGAAGAAAGTGCGCCCCTTGATGGCCGCGGCCGGACATCAATTCTTTACGCCGACCTACACCGGACTGGGCGAGCGGGCGCACCTCGCCAACCCCTCGAATGACCTCGAAACGCACATCGACGATGTGCTTGGCGTGCTGAAGTTCGAAGATCTCCGCGAGGTCATGCTGATCGGCCACAGCTACGGCGGCATGGTTGCAACTGGCGTCGCCGACCGGGCGCGCGACCGCGTTGCACGGCTGATCTATCTTGACGCCTTTGTACCCAAGGATGGCCAGGCGTTGATCGATTTGGTCCCGCCTGCGGAGCGGCAGCGATTGCTCGGCAGCATCAAAAGCGGCGACGGTTGGCGTGTCACGCCAAACCCGACGCCGCCCGATACGTCTGCAGAGGACTTGGAGTGGATTACGAAGTACAGGATGCCGCAATCGGCTAAATGTTTCGAGCAGCCGCTCCGATTGCAGGCCGAGCTTGATGTGCCCCGCGTTTTTATTCACTGCACGCGCTACGCCGACAAAAAGCCATTCGGCCAGTTCGCGAGCCTGGCCAAGGACAAACCCGGTTGGCAATTCTATGAACTCGACGCCAGCCACAGTCCAAATATCACCGCGCCTGCGGCATTGATGGAGGTGCTGGCGCGGAGTTTTGCTGGATAAGTGAATCTACGGAGCCAAATTTGCTGGTCTTCTGACGCAATGTCCGTCGCGCCGGCAAACGGTCGGAATTTCATTATCCTGGATTAATTTCTGGACAATCGTTCGCCGCGAAAGTTGTTATGTCGCGATGTTTGGCGGGCGGATTTACTTGCTCAAACAGGGGGCGGTCTATTTTTTGCCGGACAAGGGTGGCGTCGGGCCGCCTCATCGACAAGACGCTCAAAGTATCCGGGTGAGTGGTCGTGGGATCGCAATTCAACAGACAGCCGCAGGGACTGGCGCAAGATCTTGTTCATCTGGCTGCGGAAAAGTCTTCCGACAAACGCCTGAAACTGCTGCGGCGCATAACCGACGTCTATCTGGAATCCGACGAGGAAATTGCTCCCGCGGCTCAATATCTGTTTGACGAGCTTGTGGAGCATATTCTCGAAAGGATCGGTGCCGACGACCGGGCGGAGGCATCAGCTCAATTCTCGACGATGATCAAAATTCCCGAGTCGCTCGCGCATCGCCTTGCAACCGACGAAGACATCAAGGTAGCGGCGCCGATGGTGGAGAACTATCGGGGGCTGTCGGAGAGGACGCTTCTCGCCGTAGCCAGAAACGGCTCGCAAGAACACTTGCGGTCGATCATCAGCAGGCCGGTGGTCAGCCCTTCCGTCTCAGATATTGTTGTTGAGCGGGGTGACAAGAAAACCGTGCGAAAAATTGCCGCCCATCACGGCGCGCAGTTTTCCAGGTTGGGAATGCGGACAATGGCCCGCAAGTCCGCGAGGGATATCGAGTTGCAGGCGTTGCTGGTTGACCGCCCGGACCTGTCTTTGGAAGCGGTCGGAATATTATTGCCCATGGTCTCACGCAAGCTGGCGGCCAGGCTGCAGGATCGATCGATCGCCATGGATCGCACCGAAATCGGTTCACATGTCGCCGGGTGGATGAACCAGCGGACGAAGAATGTCGCAAGAACCAAGGTCTATATCAAAGGCATCCGCGAGGGAGACTTTCGACTTGAAGACGTTGTCAAGGAGCTCCTTCGATCGAAGCAACTATTCTGCGTTGTCAGAGTATTGGCGGCGGCCATGAATCTTGATGCCAGCCACGCCTTCGGCCTTTTGACCAAAGGAACGTCTGAGACCACCATGTTGCTGCTGCGCTCGATAGAACTGCCATGGCCGCTTGTTGAAGGGTTCCGCAAGCTTAAAGAGCAGAAAATGGAAGAGCCGCCCGATGAGCCGGTCAACCAGGCGGATTACGACTCAATCGATGTTGCCGCCGCTCAGCGCGTGGTTCGCTTCATGAAGGTGCGGCGGGTCGCGCTGGCGCCCGCCGTCGCCTGACGGGCCACGTCGGTCGGAAGCGGCTTTAGAACGCGAAGCGGTCGCGCAGGTTGCGGCGCCCCGAGACAATTTGCCCGACAATCGCGCGTTCGGCGTCGGTCTTGACCAGCGACCCGATCAGGTCGAGCTGATTCATCGCCACAAGTTCAAGAATTTCGCTGCGGACTTCGCCCTGCGCGTCGCGTGGCAAGGCTTCGACGACTTGCAGGCGTTCGGGCCCGGCGCGGCCGAGAAAATCGCCGAGTTCGCGCTCGCCGGCGCTGCCTTCGACGAATGCATAGAGGCCGGTGCCGGCCCGCCGGTCGGGAAAGGCGACGATCGAGACGTCGCGGACCTGGGGATGAGTTTTCAGCCGCGCGGCGATCTCGGGCGCCTCGCGGATGAAACGCATGCCGCGGCCCTCGCGGTCGGTCACGCCAATGCCGCGGGTGACGGCGTAATAGACCTTCTTGCCGGTCGCCATCCAGACTCGGGTGATCAGGGTCTTGCGTGCAAGCACCCGCCGCTCGGTGGCAGTCAGCGCCGTCGGCGCATAACGGCGCTTATGTTTAAGCAGATGCCGCAAATCCTCATAACGCGCGAGGCGAAAGAGCCTGCTGCGGCGGCCGAAACACGAGGCGAGCTGGAAGTCAGTGATATAGGCCCGGCCGTCGGCATAGAGCCAATTTTGTTCCTTGGCGAGATCGTTGTGGGTGATGCCGGCATGATGGAGCGCACGTAGAGCGGCCTTGGCGGAGCGGAAGTAACCGACGTCGCCGTGCGGCCTGGCGATGTGCAGCGGCACGCCATCGATCCAGCCGCGCACTAGCATGCGACGTCCCGCGAACAGAAGCGGCGGACAAATCCCGAGCGGTCCAGCAATCGCAAGTGCGCGGCGTTCGCGCCGGAACAAATAATGCGCCAGCGGCCGGCTCCACCACGGCACCTCGTCGAGGCGGCGCAACACCGCTTCGACTTCGCCAGCCTCGGCACGGAAATGGCCGCGTTCTATAGTGGAAAAAATGTCGCGCTTGAGGAGGACGCCGCTGCGCCACGCTTTTGCCAATACCGACTGGTCGTCACGCTCACTCATGCCGCGCTTCTAGCACGATCACTCGGCGGCGTGCGGCACCGCCGCGCCGATCCACGATTCGAGGTCGGCGAGAGCGCGCGAACAAAACGCCTGCTTTCTGGCATCGCGTGCGGTCCCGCTTCGGAGTGGTGGGAACAAGCCGAAATTCACGTTCATCGGCTGAAACGAACGCTCGCCGGAATCGGCTGCCTCGATGTGACCTCCCGTAATATGCCGAAGGAGTGCTCCGTGCGCCGTGGTCGGTGGCGGCAGGCTTGGTTTTTCGCTGGCCCGCTCGGCGGCAGCGAAGCGGCCGGCAAGAAGGCCGATGGCCGCCGATTCCACGTAGCCCTCGCAACCTGTGATTTGGCCAGCAAAGCGCAGCCGCGGCATCGCCTTCAGCCGCAGCGTCTTGTCGAGCAGTTTGGGCGAATTGAGGAAGGTGTTGCGGTGCAGGCCTCCGAGTCGGGCGAACTCGGCATTGGCGAGGCCTGGAATGGTGCGAAAGATGCGTGTCTGTTCGCCATGCTTCAGCTTGGTTTGAAAGCCCACCATGTTGAACAGCGTGCCAAGTTTGTTGTCCTGGCGGAGCTGAACCACGGCGTAGGGCTTTTCGTCCGGCCGGCGCGGATTACTCAGACCGAACGGCTTCATCGGTCCGTGCCGCAGGGTCTCCTTGCCGCGCTCAGCCATAACCTCGATTGGGAGGCACCCGTCGAAATAGGGCGTTGCGGTCTCGAACTCGTGGAACGCGATCTTGTCGCCGGCAAGGAGCGCTTCGACGAAACTCTCGTATTCCGCACGCGTCATCGGACAATTGATGTAGTCGGCGCCGGATCCGGCAGGTCCAGTTTTGTCATAGCGCGATTGGAACCAGGCGATGCCGAAATCGATCGATTCGCGATGCACGATCGGTGCGATGGCGTCGAAGAACGCAAGTGCAGCTTCGCCGGTCGATGCACGGATTGTTTCGGCGAGTGCGGGCGAGGTGAGTGGACCAGTAGCAACGATCGCACTGTCCCACTCGGGCGGTAGTTCGAGAATTTCTTCGCGGCTTATCGTGATAAGCGGCTCGCCCTCAAGCGCCGCAGTGATCGCGGCGGCGAATCGATCCCGGTCGACCGCTAGCGCTCCACCTGCCGGAAGCATGTGGGCATTGGCTTCGCGCATCACCAATGAGCCCAGCCGGCGCATTTCCTCATGGAGGACGCCTATGGCGCTGCCTCGGGCGTCGTCGGAACGGAATGAATTCGAGCAGACGAGCTCGGCGAAATCTCCCGTTTTGTGCACCGCAGTCGAGCGCAGGGGCCGCATTTCGTGCAGCACGACCGGCACGCCGCGGCGCGCCAGCTGCCAGGCCGCCTCGGAGCCCGCGAGGCCGCCGCCGACAACATGAACAGGCTGGAAAGAGCTCATCAGGGCCTCAGGTTAGGCGGGGTCTGCTGGCGGCACAATGTGGGCAAATATGGGCTGGAGGACGCAGCAAGCCGGCAGTTGGCGGCCTATCGACCCTCTGCTATAGCCGATGTGCCGCAAACCTCCTCATAAAGGCCTATGTTTTATTGTCATGTCTGTTGACGCCGAAACCGTCCGCCGGGTCGCGCACCTCGCGCGCGTGGCGGTTGCGGAGGATGAGGTTGAGCGGCTTCGTGGCGAGCTCAATGCCATGCTGGCGTTTGTCGAGCGACTGGGTGAGGCGGACGTCGCTGGTGTCGAGCCGATGACTTCAGTGATGCCTATGGCAATGAAGATGCGCAATGACCAAATAACCGACGGCGGTATTGCCGATGACGTCTTGGCAAATGCGCCGGCCCGGGAAGATCATTTTTTTGTCGTACCCAAAGTGGTGGAATGATGTGCATTGCATGTGAACAAGACGCTCTTTGGTTCGCCTACTTGCAAAAGCGCGGCCTGATCTCCCCCGAGGGATATTTGGTCGAGCAGCCGCCATTTCTGGCCGATCCAATCGAGTCCACGCCTGCCCAGGAAGAGAAAAAACAAGACAGCGCTGCCGCACCTGAGGAACAAAGCGAGTTCTCCTGGGACGATCCGAAGGCTGGATGACCGATCTCACCGCGCTGACGCTGGCGCAGGCCCGCGACGCGCTGCAAAATAAAGACTTCACTGCAACCGAACTCGCCGAGGCGTATCTCGCCGCCATCGAACAAGCGCGTGCGCTCAATGCATTCGTGCTGGAAACGCCGGGCCGCGCCCACGATATGGCGCGTGCCGCAGACGCGCGGCTCGCAAAAGGAGAGGCCGGCCCGCTTGAGGGGCTGCCGCTCGGCGTCAAGGATTTGTTCTGCACCGCCGGTGTGCGCACCACGGCGTGTTCGCACATGCTGGGAAACTTCGTTCCGACTTACGAATCTAACGTCACGGCCAATCTGTGGCACGACGGCGCGGTGCTGCTCGGCAAACTCAACAACGACGAGTTCGCCATGGGCTCGTCGAACGAGACTTCGTATTTCGGCCCGGTGGTGTCGCCGTGGCGACGGCGCGATTCAGACGCAAAGCTCGTGCCCGGCGGATCTTCGGGTGGTTCGGCGGCGGCAGTGGCCGCCCATCTTTGTGTGGGCGCGACCGGCACCGATACTGGCGGCTCGATCCGGCAGCCGGCGGCATTTTGCGGGATTGCCGGGATCAAGCCGACCTATGGCCGTTGTTCACGCTGGGGCATCGTGGCGTTCGCGTCATCGCTCGATCAGGCCGGACCGTTCGCGCGCACCGTGCGCGATTGCGCGATCCTGTTGCGCTCGATGGCGGGCTATGATTCCCGCGATACGACCTGTGCTGATGTGCCGGTGCCAGACTATGAGAAGGCCGTTGGCGCTTCGGTCAAAGGCCTGCGCATCGGTATTCCAGAGGAATATCGTGTGCCCGGTATGGCAAGCGAGGTTGAGGAACTCTGGCAGCGCGGCGTCCAATGGTTGAAAGATGCCGGCGCCGAAATAGTCGACATTTCGCTTCCGCACACTGCCTTCGCGTTGCCTGCCTACTATATTGTGGCGCCGGCCGAAGCCTCATCCAATCTCGCGCGTTATGACGGGGTGCGCTATGGACTGCGCGTACCCGGTCGCGACGTCATCGAAATGTACGAGCGCACGCGTGCGGCCGGCTTCGGTGAGGAAGTGCGCCGGCGCATCATGATCGGCACCTATGTGCTCTCTGCCGGATATTATGACGCGTATTATCTACGAGCGCAGAAGGTGCGGACCCTGATCAAGCGCGATTTCGAAAACTGTTTTGCTGCCGGCATCGACGCCGTCCTGACGCCGACGACGCCGTCGGCGGCTTTTGGCATCGGCGAAAAGGGCAGCGCCGATCCGGTCGAGATGTATCTCAATGACATATTTACCGTGACGGTGAACATGGCCGGCCTGCCGGGTATGTCGGTGCCAAGCGGTCTCGATGCTCAAGGGCTGCCGCTGGGTTTGCAGCTGATCGGACGGCCGTTTGAGGAAGAAACATTGTTTGCGCTGGGTGCGGTCATTGAAAAGGCCGCCGGTCACTTCGCCCCGGCGCGATGGTGGTAAGCGAACAGCGGCCGCAACTCGCTCGCTGGACAGTTGCGGCGTGAACTGGCATCACCCCGCGGTGCGCTAGCGGAGCACGGCGGTCGGACGATAGCGAAGATGAAGACTTTCCTGCTGCGATTGTTTACCTGGTGGAACAGCCAGACCTTCGGCACGCAATTGTGGACCGCCCTTTACGGCGAATTCGTCGGAGAGGACGAATTCGGGAATCGTTACTACCGCACCAAAGCCGGCAAAATCGATCCGACGCTCGGTGTTGAGCGCCGCTGGGTGACTTATAATGGGGTCGCCGAGGCCTCCAGGGTGCCACCCAATTGGCATGGCTGGATGCACCACGTCGTCGATCTGCCACCCACCGAGGACAAGACTAAGCCGCGCCCCTGGCAGAAGCCGCACCGGCCAAATCTTACCGGCACTCCTGGCGCTTACCGGCCGAGTGGCTCGACCTTGGCGCGGGGTCATCGCCCAAAAGCAACGGGCGATTACAAGCCGTGGACGCCGGGCGGCTAGGTTAAACGTTCGCCACACTCTTCGCCCTTCCCGCGCCGCATTCCGCATGTTAACCGGGCGAAACGCGATGAAGCGGCAAACCTGATCGCGCTCCCGGATTTCATGCACCGTATCGCCGTCCTATTGGTCCTGCTCGGCGGAACGCTCGCTGCCGGACCGGCGCTGGCACAGCTGGGAGCGATTTTCGGCGATTCGCCGCCGCGTCCGCCGGCCAATGTTCCGAATGGGTCGTTTCCCCCGCAACCACCGCCAGTGCGGTATTCCCCGCAGTCTTTGCCGCCACCGCCTGCACAGTATCCCCCTCAATCCTCGCCAGCGCCGGATCGGTATCCGGCCCAAGCTTTGCCCCCGCCGACTGCTGCTGCGGGACCTCCGCCATCCGGCATCCAGGCGCAGCCTTTGCCGCCGCCTCCCGGCGCAACGTCGGCGCCTGCGATGTCAAACCGCGTGATCGCGCCGCAAACGGGCTTGCTCGATTCATCAAACCAAACAAACGTGCCGCAACCATCGGTCCCTGGGCTGCCGGGAGCCAATTCGCCGCCGCAACCGGCGGACACTGCACCCCAGCCCGACGACACCGTCATCACCGAAATGCCGACGCAAAAGATCGAGAATTCACGCGCGGTATTTTCCGGGCTGGACAAGATCACGGGCCGCATCATCAGCTTCGATGCGGCAATTGGCGAAACGGTGCAGTTCGGCGCGCTGCAGGTGACTGCGCGGGTCTGCTACACGCGCCCTCCGACCGAAGCGACCAATACCGATGCCTTCGTTCAGGTCGACGAAGTCACGCTTCAAGGTGAGGTCAAACGCATTTTCTCGGGCTGGATGTTCGCCGCCAGTCCGGGTCTCCATGCGGTCGAGCATCCGATTTACGATGTTTGGCTGACCGATTGCGCCTCACCGATCAAGGTCGCCGAACCAATCGCGCCGCCAGCGCCTGCCCCTGTGCGCCCGGCCGCATCGTCTCGTACCCGTCAGGGTGCGCCCTCGCGCCAGCAGCCTGCGCCTGCTGTTCAGGTGCAGCCGCGTTAAGCTGCGGTTTACGTTGCCGCAAGCTGTGCAAGTGCAACGCTGCCGGAAACCGGCCGGTCAAGCCCGAGCGCGCCAAAATTGCCTTCGCCCACGAGCGCGGCATCAAGCAGCTTATGGTAGGTCGGCCGCGACACCTCGACGGCACCGAACGTGCGCAGATGCTCGGTGACGAATTGAGTGTCGAGCAGGCGGTATTGGCCCGCTCTGAGCCTGGCCACGAGATGTACCAGCGCGACCTTGGACGCATCGCGGGTACGGTGAAACATGCTCTCGCCGAAAAAAGCACGCCCCAGGCTGACGCCGTAGAGGCCGCCGATCAATTTATCGCCGTCATAGACCTCGACGGTGTGGCAGTCGCCGCGCTCGTACAGCTTGCGGTAGAGGTTGCGGATCCGGGCATTGATCCAGGTGCGGGTGCGGCCCGGCATCGGCTCTGAACAGCCGTCGAGCACGCCGTCAAAGTCGCGATCGACCATGACGGTGAAATGGCTGGATCGCACTGTACGGGCGAGGCGGCTCGACACGTGGAACCGGTCGAGCGGTATGATGCCGCGGCGTTCCGGTTCGATCCAATAGAGCGCCGGGTCCTCGGCGCTCTCCGCCATCGGAAAAATGCCGCAGGCATACGCCTTCAACAGCACTTCCGGCGTAATGTCGACGAGCGCGGACTCGCGGCTTGCCATGGCGTTCGTTTAGTCAACCGCAGGCGGCTACTTCAAGTAGCCGGACGTCCCGGCTATTGGGCGAGGCGTGGATCGCCTTAAGCATTTATAAACTACGATTTCCGTAAAAATTTCGCCAGATTGAACGCAATTGCATTGGATTCGTTACGCCACGAAAGCCTGAACGTTGGAGCCCTGCGATGAGGGCGAAACCAAGCAAGATCGCGCCGATTCGTGTTCTGCTCGTCGAGGATGAGTTTCTCATCAGCGAATGGGTCGCGGAATCGCTCGGCGAGCAGGGCTTTGCCGTACACGCAGTGACCAATGCGGCCGATGCGCTCCGTCATCTCGGTGCGGCGCCAGTGGACGTGTTGTTCACCGACGTCAATCTACCGGGCGGGGTGGATGGCAATACGTTAGCGCGCCGCGCCCGCGAATTACTACCCGACCTGGCGGTCGTCTACACCTCCGGTCGCATCGACGTCCTCGATCCGCAGGTGCGGGTGCCGCGCTCCACTTTTGTCCCAAAGCCTTATGTCCCCGCCCTGATCGGGCGGGTTCTCGCCGACGCCATTGCGGCGAGCGCGGATTTGCTGCCAGCGTGAACCGTTACTGCTCGATCGCGCCGCGCGCGAGAAACTCCTCGAGCCAGTGGATGTGATAATCGCCGTCGATGATCTCCGCTTCCCGCACTAGGGCGCGAAACAGCGGCAGCGTGGTTTCGATCCCGTCGACGACGAATTCGTCCAGCGCCCGCTTGAGGCGCATCAGGCATTCTTCGCGGGTCTTGCCGTGGACGATCAGTTTTCCGAGCAGCGAATCGTAGAACGGTGGCATGGCGTAGCCATGGTAGACGGCGGAATCGATCCGCACGCCCAGTCCGCCGGGCGGGTGATAGTGCACAATCTTGCCCGGCGAGGCGCGGAACGAGACCGGATTTTCTGCATTGATGCGGCACTCGATGGCGTGACCGTGGAACTTTACATCGCTCTGCGCGAGCGACAGATCGTTACCGGCTGCGACGCGGATTTGTTCGGCGACGAGATCGATGTCGGTGATCATCTCGGTTACTGGATGCTCGACCTGAATACGCGTGTTCATCTCGATGAAACTGAATTTGCCGTCCTCGTAGAGAAACTCCACGGTTCCAGCGCTGAGATATTTGATCTCGCGCATGGCGGTTGCGACGGTTTCGCAAATCTGATCGCGGGCCGCAGCATTGAGGGCGGGCGAGGGGCCTTCCTCCCAGACCTTCTGATGCCGGCGCTGCAACGAGCAATCGCGTTCGCCGAGATGAATAGCGCGGCCCTTGCCGTCGCCAAGAACCTGGACCTCGATGTGTCGCGGCCGCTCGAGATATTTCTCGAGATAAACGGTGTCATCGCCGAACGCTGTCTTCGACTCCGTTCGCGCGATCGCAAGCGCCGACGCCATTTCGCTCGCTGCGCGGACGACCTTCATGCCGCGGCCGCCGCCCCCGGCGGCAGCTTTGAGTATGACGGGAAAGCCTACCTCGCGCGCCAAGCGTTCAGCCTCCTGATCGGAGCCGACGCCGCCGCCGGAGCCCGGCACGGTCGGAATGCCGAGTTCTGTGGCGGCGCGCTTGGCGGCAATTTTGTCGCCCATCAGGCGGATGTGCTCGGGGCGCGGGCCGATGAAATGCACGTTGTGCTCGGCGAGAATTTCCGCAAAGCGGGCGTTCTCCGAGAGAAAGCCATAGCCCGGGTGCACGGCATCGGCGCCGGTAATCTCGCAGGCGGCAAGCAAGGCCGGGATATTGAGATAGCTGTCCTTGGCGGGGGGCGGCCCGATGCAGACGCTCTCGTCGGCGAGACGAACATGCATGGCGTCGGCATCCGCCGTCGAATGCACCGCCACCGTCGGAATGCCGAGCTCTTTGCACGCCCGCAATACCCGCAGCGCGATTTCACCTCGATTGGCGATCAGGATCTTATCGAACATCTCGGCCTTAAAGACGAATAGCGAACATGGAACAGCGAATAGATTCGACCGGCTCTTTCGCTGTTCGCTTTACTCGATGATCATCAACGGCTCGCCGTATTCGACCGGCTGGCCGTCCTCGACCAAAATTTGGATCACCGTGCCGGAGCGCGGCGCGGGAATTTGATTCATCGTCTTCATCGCCTCGATGATCATCAGCGGTTCGCCGGCTTTCACCTGGGTCCCGACCTCGACGTATGGCCGAGCGCCGGGTGCGGGGCCCAGATAAGCCGTCCCGACCATCGGCGAAGCGACCAGGCCGGGGTGTTGCGTCGGCTCGATCGCGGCTGCGACCGGCGCCAGAATTGCGTCGCCCGCAATTGCTGTCGGCGTTTGTGGGCGCTCGCCAGCAACAGCGAGATTGCGCGCGACGCGGATCGATACGCCGTCCTGCTGATACTCGATCTCGGTCAGACCGGTTTCGTCGAGCAGCTTGGCCAGTTCGCGGATCACATCGTGATCGATCGCGGGGGTCTTGAGTACCGGCGCCTTCGGCATTTGCAGGGTCCCAGGCTTGCGGGCCACGATCAGTCCTTGGCGTCAATCATGGCGGCGAGACCGGAGATCGCGAGTGCGTAGCCTTCGGCGCCAAAGCCGCACAACACCGCACGCGCGACCTGGGACACGTAGGAGCGCCGGCGGAATTGTTCGCGGG
>Ga0335078_10007275_pt1 | contig 16422 bp, 15 predicted proteins | sample Lox_Sample_32_FD_206711 | JGI IMG/M metagenome (GOLD analysis project Ga0335078, IMG submission 206711) | Soil microbial communities from Loxahatchee National Wildlife Refuge, Florida, United States - Lox_Sample_3.2 | ecosystem: Environmental > Terrestrial > Soil > Wetlands | place: USA...
CCGCCCAGAGATCCCTGGTGGAAGAAGGAGAGGAACGTTCCCACTCCCGCCAGCACGTAAATCAGCTTGTGCAGCTCGAATTCGAAGACCAGGAAGCCGGGCACCTCGCGCAGCTTGCGATTCCTCAGGACGATCGGGAGATACTCGATTGCCAGCACGGTCAGGTAGCAGGTGATGCAGAAGGTCACTTCGGTCAGCATGGAGTGCACGTTGGGATACCAGAAGGTGAACCAGGCGCGCAGCGGTTGGCCCACATCGATCATGAGCACCGCCACGGCGCCCGAGTAGCAGACCAGGCCAATCACCACCGCGCTGTTGATGACGGCTTTGAGCTCATCGAGTTTCAGGATGTACAGGAGGAAGCCGGTGAAGAAAGCGCCCGCGCCCAGGGCGATTACGGTGAGATCCAGAAAGATCCAAAGGCCGAAGGGGAACCGGTTGTCCATGTTGGTCTGATTCAGGCCCTTCACCAGGCACAGGGCGGCCGAGTAGAGGCCGAACGCGAGCAGCGCGACCCACGGTGCAATCCATGCGATGAAATGGCTGGTGGAGCAGCGCTTCACGCCGCGCGCAATGAACTCCTTATCCACGAATGTTCTCCTTTCCGCCGGGTGATCCTCCCGGATGGGGGGCATTGGCAATCTGCCGCACCCAGTCGCGCTTGGAGTGGTAATAGATCTTCGTATCCGTCCCCAGCTTCTCGAGCAGCCGGAAACTCGCGGGATCGCGGCGCGCGGCGGCCACTTCGCTCGAAGGATCGTTCAGGTCGCCGAAGCGGATCGCGCCTGTTGGGCAGGCCTCCACGCAAGCCGGGACGTAATCTTCCGGGCGGATGTCCTTCTGCCCGGCGGCCGCGGCGCGTTCTTTTGCGCGGTGCCAGCGGCCGTGGCAAAAGTTGCATTTCTCGACCACCCCACGCATGCGCGGCGCAACGTCGGGGTTCAAAGTTTTTTCCATGCCCGCCGGCCACGATGGGTCCCACCAGTTGAAGTAACGCGCGTGGTAAGGGCAGGCGGCCATGCAATACCGGCAGCCCAGGCAGCGCTCCGCCATCTGGCCGACGATGCCCGTGGCGGGGTCCAGTTCCACCGCCTGCTGCGGGCACACATGCGCGCAAGGCGTTTCGACTCCGCACTGCTGGCAGAGCATCGGTACGAAGGCCGAGCGGCGCTCCGGATACTCTTCGCCGTTATCGATCTTGTAGACGCGCATCCAGGTGATGCCGCGGCGGTCGTTGGCTTTCGGGAGCGGCGGCACGTTGTTCTCCACCGCGCAGGCCAGCACGCACGCGCCGCAGCCGGTGCACTTGTCGATGTCGATGCTCATTCCATATCGTTTGTTCATATGCGCACCACCCTGGCGCAGCCATCCGCGCCGCGGAGATCGGCGATTTCCGGACGGTCCGCGACCAGCACCATTCCCGGCGGCACGGACGCATCCACGGCAACTTCGATGGCACAGCCGCCGTACGGCGTCTCGAGCATCGCGCGCGCGCCGTCCTCAAATCCGGCCTTGGGATGCAGCGCCGCGGTACGCGGCGCTAATCGCAGGCGCGATTCCTGCGAGAGTTTCGCCATTAGCGGTGAAACCAGCACCGCGGCGGCAGGCGAATCGACCGCGAGGCGGAGCGGCCAGAGGGTGTCGGTGTTGATTGCGGGCGCCGTGATGGAGGCCGGTTTCGGAGGCTTACCGGAATCTTCCGTACCGCTCGTCCAGGCGCCACCCGCATTGAGGGCCTTCCAGAAGTCGTCCAGCTTCACGTCCTTGACCGCCTGACTCTTTCCGTCCGCGTAAGTGCGGAGGCTGCCACGGCCCGAAGCATGGATGGCGCCTGCGCGCTCGCGAAGCGCATCTTTGATATCCAGGCCGGCCAGCGCGCCGACGAACTGAGCCGGATCGGTCATGCCGGGCGGAGGAGGGATCAGCGGCACGGTCAAACGGAACCCGGCTTCCGGAGCATCGATTGCCTGCGGGAGATCGCCCTCGGCTTCCGGGTACACGGCGGTTGGTAGCGCGCAGGTTGCATGCCGCGCGTATCCTGCACGCGACCACGTGAACACCACCACCACGGCGCCGGGCGCCAACTTGCGCTCGATCTCGGCCCAGGGAAGATGCGCTCCGGGCACGGATTCATCGATCACGAGCGCGCCCAAGGAGCCATCCCTCATCGCGGCGAGCGGAATCACCGGCGCGGCCTTGATCCACGTTTTCGGGACCGGAGCTTCCCGCCGCGGCACAACGGTTTTGCCCCATCCGGAAAGGGCGAGATTCCAGCGCAGCACCTCGGAGGTCATCTCCGGGGCAACGATGAGGGCAAGACCGTTTTCGCGCAGCGCCCGCGCCGTCTGCGAGATCTGTTCTTCCGCGAGGCCGGTGATCCCGGCGGCCTCGTGCGCACCGATTTCACCGGCGACGGCGCGGCCCAGTGCGGTCTCGCTGCCGGGCGCCACCGGAAGCCATTCGTCCGCCAATGCTGCGGTGCGCGATTCGATCGCTTCGGCTTGGATGAGCCGGAAATCCGGACGAGCCCGAAACACAAGGTTCGGCCGTCCCCATCCATCCAGAAGCGGCGCTCCCAGGCTCAAAACCGTCCGGGCTGCCGCCAGGTTCACCGCGCAAGCCGGCTCTTCGGGCGCCAGATAAACACCGCTCTTTATGGCGGCCACGGCGCGACGGTAGGTCCAGGAAGCCGTCCGCCCCGGCTGCAAATCGAGCACGGCTACGCCACGATCCGGCGTGGACGCGGCGATTGCCGCCGCCAGAGCCGACGCGGCCTGCTGCCGGTCGCCCTGCCGCAGGCGCTCGGGGTGATACGGCAGATGATGACCCGCCACGCCAAAGGGACACAACCCGCCATCGACGCCCGCCAGCGCCACGGGCTGCTCGCCGACACACCGCGCGCGCACGGCGCAGCCCGCCGGGCACAACGCGCAATGGGTGAACCGGGTGCGGATCTCCCCGCCCGCCGGGCGCGGAATGCCGGGCCAGTTTTCGGACCACAGTGCCGTGTCCGTGATCAGCCGCCACGGCGCCGGCGTCAGCAGCAGGCCCATGGCAGAGCCGCCCGCGAATTTAAAAAGCTCTCTGCGTGTCGTCATTTGTGACAATCCAGGCAACTGCGCTCGCCCGCAAGCGCGCCGGAACCCTTGCGCGCGCTGCGCCGATGGCAATCCACGCAGTCGTCCATCTTCATTCCCGGCCTTCCCTGCCAGCCCCAGATATCGCGCGAGTAGCCGCTGACGCGATCCTGCTCGTATGGCCTGAGGTGATTGGCCGATCCCTCGTTTCCGTGGCACGCGGCGCACTGCAACCCGGCCCGCTTCACGTGCGAGGCATGCGAGAAATAGACGTTTTCCGGCTGCCGCGCGTACGAGAGCCACTGCGGCTCTTTTCCGGGAGTGACATACGCGGCGATGAAATTCTTCTCGGCCGCGGTATCGCCCATGGGCGCGGCGTGGCAGCCGGCGCATTTCTCCAGCGTAGGAATGCCGGCGAAACTGCCATCCTCGCGGAAGGCATGGCAATCCTCGCATTTGGCGCCGGCCTTGTCCGCATGGATCTTGTGGCTGAAGTCCACCGGTTGCGGCCGGCTGTTGTAAATCGCGCGCGGAAAGCCGGCCCAGCCTGCGCCGAGGCCGGCCAGAACGCCCGCGACGATGAAAAGGTTACGCCTCATTGTGGGTCTCGTTTTTCACTCGCATATGGCGAGAAAAATTGGTGCACCAGGGCCAGCGCCTGATTGCGGCCGATGAGCCGAAGCACGCCCGCCGCGAACAGGCCGCCATCAGCCATGGCGGGCGCTTTCTGCCCGGACGGCCATGTTTGCAGAAATTCGTTGATGCGGCGCTGCTCCTCTTCCATCCACGCTCGCGCTTCCGGGCCGGATATCAGGTGGTCCAGCGTCCCTTCGACCGCAGTGCCTTCGAACAACCAGCCGCCCGTGTAAGGCTCGGTCGAAAGCTTGGAAGGCGCGGCCCGCAGGTAGCGATTGCAGTTGCTCAGCAGCAGGGGATTCGGAAACACCACTTCCACATCGATGCCCCCCGCCGTCAGGACCGCCGCCGGCCGGTGACAGCCGCGCTCCCAGACGAAGCTGACCGCTTCGACAGGTCCCAGCGCGCGGCTCAGGAAGGCGTCGATTCCGACGTGGCACAATCCGTCCCCGCTGGCATCCAGCCACATGTGATTGGCCGAATAGCCGAGCCAATCGGGAGCCGCGATCGCACCCACCTCGGCTGCCGGGGCTTCCGGGTGGGCCATTTGCAGGTAGAGTTCGCAGTAGCGATAGCCATCGTTGCCGCAGCGCGACAGCAGGCTCTCGCTGTACGGCACGAACCTGGCGACGGGCGCCGCGCCGCAGTATTGCATCAGCGATTCGCGCAGGTACGGGCAAGCGCCGGGACCGGCTTCCTGGTGTTGCAATCGAAAGACCGGGCAGGCAGCGTGCGCCGCGGAATCGCATTTTTCGTCGGCCCTGCCCGCGGCCGCCAGCGGAATCAGCTTCCGGAAGGCCGCGGTCTGGCAATACTTGACCGCGGCTTCACGCAAGAATGGGCAGGTCATAAGCTTACTTCCCGGCTTCTTTCCCGGGTACTTCTTCTCCGCCGTCGGCCATGGTGACGCCAAGGCTGGGGACCTGGAATGTGTGCCCGTCGAACGCGGCTACCACCTCGGATACTTCGCTGTCCATCCTGGCGAGTGCCGCGTGCTTTCGGTGTTTGGCCGCCAACTCCTGCAGGACGCCGAAGACCACGGCTCCGCAGCAGATCAGGGTGATCGCCCCGAGCGCAATATTGGTGAGTGTCAGCCAGTAGGTTGAAGGATCATTCATAAGGAGGCTTCTCCATCCGGCTGGAGAAAAAGCACGGGGAGGGCCATGCAGAAGAGTGCTGAGGGGAAACGGCTTATGGGTTGTTGAACGGAAGGGCATGTCGGATTATCAGACATGAAAATCTGGATTTCCGGCATCACTGCGGCAGTTCGGCGAGGAAGTAGATTACTCGCCGATTGGCTGCCGGTGCCCGGCTACGGAGGCAGCGATCGCGAAACGTTCGCCAAACCGAGCCGAGCCGGCCTGATCAATCGCCTTTGAGTCCGCCGCGGCCCACCCAGTTGGCGCGTAGAAAGTCGCGGTTCATCAGCGCGATCACTTCCAGCTTGATGCCCTTGGGACACACGGCTTCGCATTCGCCGATGTTGGTGCAGCTTCCGAACAGCTCGCGGTTGGCCTGCGCTTCCATGGCCAGGACGCGCCGTTCGCGCTCGGGCTGACCTTGCGGCAGCAGGCCGAGATGCGCCAGCTTGGCGCCCATGAACAGGGAGGCGGAAGCGTTCGGGCACATCGCCACGCAGGCCCCGCAGCCGATGCAGGCGGCCGCGTCCATGGAGCGGTCGGCATTCTCTTTGGGCACCAGGACGGCATTACCATCCGGAGCGCTGCCAGTGGACACCGAAATGAAGCCGCCCGCCGCAATGAGGCGGTCGAACGCGCTACGGTCTACAACCAGGTCTTTGACCACCGGAAAAGCCCGGGCGCGCCACGGCTCCAGGTACAGCTCGTCGCCATCCTTGAAATGCCGCATGTGGAGCTGGCAGAGCGTGGTGCCCGGCAAAGGACCATGCGCTACTCCGTTCACCATGCACCCGCACATGCCGCAGATGCCTTCCCGGCAATCGTGGTCGAAGGCCACCGGGTCCTCACCCTTGGCGATGAGGTCTTCGTTCAGGATGTCGAGCATCTCCAGGAACGACATGTGGGTGTTGACGTCGGGCACTTCGTAGCGCACCATGCGTCCCGGCGCCGCGGCCTTGGCCTGCCGCCAGATATGCAGAACGATTCGCATTATTTATAGCTCCGTTGCGCCGGATGCACGTATTCGAATTCGAGCGGCTCGTGGTGCAGCTCGGGCGGGTTGCCCACGCCGCGGAATTCCCACGCCGCCACATACGAGAACTGATCGTCATTGCGGGCCGCTTCGCCGTCGGGGGTCTGGTATTCCTCGCGGAAATGTCCGCCGCAGGATTCGTTGCGCTCGAGAGCGTCCAGGCACATCAGCTCCGCCAGCTCGAAGAAGTCCCCGACGCGCCCGGCCTTTTCGAGCGACTGGTTCAGCTCCTCGCCGGTGCCGGGCACCTTCACGTCGCGCCAGAACTGTTCGCGCATCTCGGGAATCTGGCTGAGCGCGTGTTTCAGGCCCTCGGCCGTGCGCGACATGCCGCAATATTCCCACATCAGTTTGCCCAGTTCGCGGTGGAAAGAATCGACCGAGCGGGTTCCCTTGGCTTCGAGAAGGCGCTTGGTGACGCAGTTGACCTGCGCTTCCGCTTCCTTCATCGCGGCATGCCCGGTATCGATCTTCTCCGCCTTGGCCGAGGCGATGTAATCGTTGATGGTGTTGGGTAGCACGAAGTAGCCGTCCGCCAGGCCCTGCATGAGCGCGCTGGCGCCCAGGCGATTGGCGCCATGGTCGGAGAAATTGGCCTCCCCGATCACGTACAGGCCGGGGATGTTGGACATCAGGTTGTAATCCACCCATAGTCCGCCCATGGTGTAATGGATGGCCGGGAAGATGCGCATGGGCGACTGGTAGGGGTCCTCGCCCGTGATGCGCTCGTACATCTCGAACAGATTGCCGTAGCGCTCCTCGATCACGTGCTCGCCCAGGCGCTGCCCACGCCGCGCCCGTCATCGCACACCGTTTTGGCGTTGCGCGACGCCACATCGCGCGGAACGAGGTTGCCGAAACTGGGATAGCGGCGCTCCAGGTAGTAATCCCGATCCTCTTCGGGGATCTGGCTCGGCGGGCGAGAGTCGCCTTTCTTCTTGGGCACCCACACACGGCCGTCGTTGCGCAGCGATTCGCTCATCAGGGTGAGCTTGGATTGATAATCACCCGAAACCGGAATGCACGTCGGATGGATCTGAGTGAAGCAGGGATTGGCGAACAGCGCACCGCGTTTGTGCGCGCGCCAGATGGCAGTCACATTCGATCCCTTGGCGTTGGTCGAAAGGTAGTAGACATTCCCGTAGCCGCCGGTCGCGAGCACCACCGCGTCGGCCAGGTGGGATTCGACTTTGCCGGTGATCAGGTTGCGCGCCACAATGCCGCGGGCGCGCCCGTCCACCACGATCAGGTCAAGCATCTCGGTGCGCGGAAACATCTGGACGGCGCCCGAGCCGATCTGCCGCTCGAGCGCCTGGTAAGCGCCTAAAAGAAGCTGCTGCCCCGTCTGCCCACGCGCATAGAAGGTGCGCGAAACCTGAGCGCCGCCGAACGACCGGTTATCCAGGTAGCCCGAGTACTCGCGCGCGAACGGCACGCCTTGCGCTACGCACTGGTCGATGATATTGAGCGAGATCTGCGCCAGCCGGTAGACGTTGGATTCGCGCGAGCGGAAGTCGCCGCCCTTCACCGTGTCGTAGAACAGGCGGTAGACGCTGTCGCCGTCGTTATGGTAATTCTTGGCGGCGTTGATGCCGCCCTGCGCGGCGATGGAATGCGCGCGCCGCGGCGAATCCTGAAAGCAGAAACACTGGATGTTGTAGCCGAGTTCGGCCAGGGTGGCAGCGGCGGATCCGCCGGCCAGGCCGGTACCCACCACGATGATGGTATGTTTCCGTTTGTTCGACGGATTCACCAGCTTGAGGCCGAAGCGGTGCCGGTCCCATCGGGTCTCGATGGGGCCGGTGGGACATTTGGAATCGAGTGGCATGGCTGGCGTTCCTTAATTGGTCAACAGGCCGGCCATCACCACGATCGGAATGGAGCAGTTGCCGATGGCGATGAGGATGGCCACGATGGCCGCGCCTTTCTTGAGCTTGGAGGTGTAGCGCGGGTGGTTGATGCCCACGGATTGGAACATGCTCCACAGGCCGTGATAGAGATGCATGCAGAGCAAAATCATAGCGAAGATGTAGAAGCCCGAGACCCAGTAATTCTGAAAACCGCTGATCACGTTGTAGCGGACGTCCGGCGTGTTCGGATTGCCGCCGACATCCTGTAGCGGCAGCACGGCTCCCACCGTGAGGTGCAGGACGTGGAAAATTATGAAAGCCGCCACGATCGGACCGCTCCACAGCATGGTGCGGGCGGCGTAACTGGTGGGCACGTCGGCTTTCTTGTAGTAACGGAGCGGGCGCGCCGCGCGATTCTGCAACCAAAGCTGCACCGAAGCGACGATATGCAGGATCACCGCCGCGAACAGGAACGCGCGGATGGCCCAGAGCGCTGCGGCGTTGGACGGACTATGGAGGAAGGCGGCGTAGCGGTTGATCTGCTCCGGATCACTCGAGTAGATTTGCAGGTTGCCGAGCAGATGTCCGACCACGTAGCCGAAGAGAATCACACCGGTGACGGCCATGACGGCCTTCTTGCCGATGGGCGCTTCGTAGAAACGGACCGCGCGGTCCAGGGGATTGACGGCGATGGCACTCATGCGGGAATCCTGTCGAGGGCGGTCTTGCACCACCCCGTATTTTGGATGCTGACACCCGTTTTCCGGGGTGCGCGAAACAGGGCTGAATCTCTCAAACCCACAGTATAACGTGCGCCGGCGGCAGCCGTGCCCGAATGTTACGCTGGAAATTTGCCGCGGCATCCTCTGTTTAAGGCCTATCTGGCCCTGGTAGCGGTGTGCGTCCTGTGGGGAACCACTTACCTGGGCATCCGGATGTCGCTCGAAATGTTTGCGCCGCTCCAGCTGGTGAGCCTGCGCTACACGATTTCGGGCGCGGCTACGGTGCTGTTCGCGGCGGCCCGCGGCCTGTATCTGCCTCGCGGCCGCGATCTCGCCGCCGCCTGCTTCAGCGGGCTGCTGATTCTGGGAATCGGCAACGGTGCGCTGGTATTCGCCGAGGTCATCATCCCCAGCGGCATGGCGGGCCTTATCATTACCATTTCTCCGTTTTGGATGGTCGGCGCGGAGGCGCTTCTGCCAGGCGGCGAGCGTCTGCACGCTCCGACAATCGGCGGCATGCTGGTGGGACTGGCCGGTGCCTGCCTGCTGGTCGCTCCCGATCTTGGCCCGCACGCCATCGTTCACAACCTGCTGAACGGCTTCCTGATCCTCCAGATCGGCATGGCCGGATGGTCGTTCGGATCGATTTACCAGCGCCGCAAGGCCGGCAAGGCTCATGCCATCGTCGCCGGCGGCGTGCAGCAACTGGCTGCGGGCATCACCCTGGCACCGTTGGCGCTGCTGGTTCCGCAGCATCCGGTGCATCCCACGGCGCGCGGCGTGCTGGCGCTTATTTACCTGGTGTGCTTCGGCTCTCTGGTAGGCTACAGCTCATATTCTTACGCCATGGATCGGCTGCCGGTCGCCATCGTTTCGATTTACCCTTACGTGAACGCGGTGGTGGCGGTGTTCCTGGGCTGGCTGTTTTATCGCGAGCCGTTCGGCGCGCGCGAGGCGGTCTCGATGGCCATCATCTTCGCCAGCGTGGCCGCGGTGAAGCACTATGCCGCGCGGGCTAAGAACCCGTAGGCCGGTTCCCCGCCAGCTTCACTCCCAGCGCGCCGCCCGCCATGCTGAGCAGCGTGGTGAAGACAAAGAACTGCACCAGCACCATCGCCAGATCGGCCGGGTTCTGAAGCATCTTGAAGGACTCGATCACCTTCGGATCGACCACTCCTTTGAACTGCTGCTGCAAAACCGCTACCCCGCCGATGGCGTGGACCGATACGGCGAAGCAGGCCAGAATCACCATCATGATGGCGAAGGTCATCAGGCCGGTGATCCACCCCATGCGAACGCCCGACTCCAGGTTCAGCACCTGCCCGGTGCGCCGGCGGTAGAGGAAGACGGCCAGGAAGCCGGCCAGAAACCAGTTCAGATAGAGCAGAAAGCTGAGCAGCGTGGCTAACCCGGCCACCAGCAGCGCGATCTTCACCGCCGCGCGATTGTGGAAGTTGAGCGGAATCGGCGGAACGGCGGTTGGCGGCGTTGCCGGAGGGGAAGGCGGCGGTACGTTTGCAGGCGGAGCTACTGGTTCGGGGGTGACAATCTCCCGCTGCGGTTTGCCGCATTTATGGCAGAAGAGCGCATCGGGCGGGAGTTGGGCTCCGCAGGTACAGAATTCCGGCATAGCTTCCAAGGGACACTTTCAGTTTGACGCACCCGGCGCTCGCAAGGCAAGAGGCCGGTGCACGAATGCACGCCGCCGTTGGTTCGAAAACCGCTAAGGCTACGGCGTGGCGGCGGGCGCGAGCAGTTTGTGGATCTGGGCTACGGCGGCATCCACCTTCATATCGAAGGCGATCTTCCCCAGGGCCGCGGTGGATGGCCGGGCGTCGCCGCGAATGCCATTGGGATGCGCCGGATCGCTGACCGCCGTGGAAATCAATTCCTTGCGGACCCAGCCCTTATCGCCGCCCAGATAGAGCATCTCGGAAGTATCCGGTATGCCCGCGTGGCTGCTCAGGGGTAGATTGTGGGCCGTCAGGTACTTGTCGAACGCGGCGTTGGCGGCTTTGTAGACGTCGTCGCAGAAAACCACGTGGATGCCCTGCGCGGCGTATTTTTCGGAGAGCTTCTTGGCCACTTCGCCGAGTTCGTTCTGGCCGCCGCCGTGATCGCCCATCAGCACGATGCTCTTGAAACCGTTCTTGATGAGCTGCTCGGCAACCTGCTCGTTGATGGCGGCAAATATCGGCCCGGTGAGGCCAATGGTGCCCGGAAGGCTGGCGCTCGCGTTATTCGGCGAGAACGGCAGCACCGGGGCGGCGATGGCATTGCCGAGCCTCTCGGCGATGGCGATGACCGTGGCATGCGCCATCAGCGTATGGCCGCCGTTGACGCACTGTGGACCACGCGTCTCCGTCCCGCCGTTGTACACCAGCGCCGTGGTCTTGCCCTCCTGCATGGCTTTCTTGAGCTCCGGCCAGGTCATCATTTCCAGATCCACCTGGGCGAAGGCCACTGCTGAGACGGCGCACAGGCCAACCAACGTGGTCAAAAAACGCATCCAGAGTACCTCCTGATTCGCGGGTAGCATATCATAGGATGGCGGTCCGAGGGGGGCCGGGCGAGTGGAACAAATCATCAGCAATCTGCTGCGCGATTACGAAGAAGGGCGGATCAACCGGCGCCAACTGGTGAAGAACCTGGCGGTGGCGGCCGCGGCGGCGGTGGGCATCGGCGCCGCGTCCGCACAAGGAAGCGGTAAGGGATTCAAAGCGGTTACTGTCAACCACATTTCCTACCAGGTGAAGGACTACCGCGTGACGCGCGATTTTTACGCCGATCTGATGGGAATGGGCATCAAGCAGGATAACGACCGCAACCAATGCTACATGACGTTTGGCGATTCCTTCCTTTTGCCGCGAAATGCGCGGGCTGGAGCCACGGTGGTTCCACGGGTCGATCACATCGCTTACACCATCGAGGATTGGGATAAAGACAAGGTTAAGGCCGAGTTGGACCGGCGCGGCCTCAATCCGCGTCCGGACACCGAAAACAGCTTCCACGTCAAAGACCCGGATGGGTTCGACCTGCAAATCAGCGGCAAAGAAATGAAGGCCTGAAGCGGGCCCGGGACGGCCGCCGTCCGGCATGCCGAAGTGGCTGAAATAACGGAAAAAAATCACTTTGCGGCCATTCCTCGCGGCGTTGGTTCCTGTTATAATCCATCTCCGGGTAAGGTTTATTCAGCATTCCGGTGAGGGTCCGGAAGTTTGATGAATCGATTGGTTGTCTGTGGTTTCTCCGCCTTGTTTGCGGGTTCTACGGTTTTTGGCCAGGTAGCGCAGAAGGCCCCCGTCCCGTCCCCTCAGGCCCTCGCCACTCAATATTGCTCGTATTGTCACAACGACAAGTTGAAAACCGGGGGCATCACGCTGACGAAACTCGATTGGGGGCATCCCGGGCAAAGCGCCGAGCTGGGCGAAGAGGTCATCCGTATGCTGCGCGCTGGCCTGATGCCTCCGCCCGGAATGCCCCGCCCCAAACCGGAGGTCATCAAGACGTTTGCCGCCGCGCTCGAAAGCGGCATTGACCAGGCGGCAGCGGTGCATCCCAACCCGGGTCGGCCGGCGCTGCACCGTCTGAATCGCGCCGAATACGCCAACTCGATCCGCGATCTGCTGAACGTCACGCTGGACGTTTCGCCGCTCCTGCCCAGCGACGACATGAGCCACGGATTCGACAACATGGCCGACGTGCTGACCATCTCTCCAGCGCTGATGGATGGCTATATCCGGGCGGCGGGAAAGATCAGCCGCGAAGCGGTGGGCGATCCGGCCGCGCTGCCGCTCACCACGACCTATTCCATTCCGCGCGTGCTTTCGCAGGTGCGCCACGTGGAAGGCACGCCGTTCGGGACGCGCGGCGGAATCGCGGTGATGCACGATTTTCCGGCCGATGGCGAATATGTCTTCAAGCTGGGCTTTTATTACTCGCCCACCGGCCCGCTGTTCGGCATGAACCAGGGCAAGGGACAGACCATTGAAGTAGCGGTGAACGGCGAACAGGCGGCGCTGATCGAGATCAATCCCGCGATGAACCTGGCGAATGACGGCATCAAGACGCCGCCAATCAAGGTGCGGGCCGGTCCGCAGCGCATCTCGGCATCCTTCCCGCAGAAGTTCGATGGCCCTATCGAAGACGAATACCAGATGGTCGAGCAGAGCCTGGTCGATGTCAGTGTGGGCGCCTTGCCCGGCATGACCACCTTGCCGCATCTGCACGAGTTGAGCATCACCGGGCCGCTCAAGCCCGAGGGTGTTTCCGATACTCCCAGCCGGCGCAGGATTTTCACTTGCCGGCCGATGCCCGGCGAAGACGAAATTCCCTGCGCCAGGACCATCATTGCTTCGCTGGCGCGGCAGGCGTACCGGCGGCCGGTGACGCCGAACGATCTCGAAAGCCTGCTGGGCTTCTACCAGCGCGGCCGCAACGACGGCAACTTCGAAGCCGGCATCCGCACCGCCATCCAGGCGATGATCGCCAGCCCCGAGTTCGTCTTCCGCTTCGAGCGCACCCCACCGGGCGTGGCGCCCGGCACAAACTACCGCATCACCGACCTGGAACTGGCCTCGCGGCTTTCTTATTTCCTCTGGAGCAGCGCACCCGATGACCAACTGATTACGCTTGCCAGCGAGGGCCGGCTGAAGGACCCGGCGGTCCTGGCGAAGCAGGTGCGGCGCATGCTGGCCGATCCGAAATCGGAAGCGCTGGCCACGAATTTCGCCGCCGAATGGCTGCACCTGCAGAACCTGAAAGACTTCAATCCCGACCTGTTCCTGTTCCCGAATTTCGACCGCGGCCTGGCCCAATCCATGCGGCGCGAAACTGAGCTGCTCTTCGACAACATCGTCCACGAGGACCGCAGCATCGTGGAGCTTCTCACCGCCGACTACACCTTTGTTGACGAGCGGCTGGCGAAGCACTACGGCATTCCCGACGTTCTCGGCAACCGCTTCCGCAAAGTGCCTGTGACGGATCCCAACCGCTACGGCATCCTGGGACATGCGAGCGTGTTGACCCTGACTTCCACGGCCATCCGCACTTCGCCCGTGCAGCGCGGCAAATACGTGATGGAAGTGCTGCTGGGGACACCGCCGCCTCCGCCGCTGCCCAACGTGCCCGCGCTTCCCGAGAATTCCGAACTGCGTACCGGACACGTGGCCAAAGCGCTCTCGGTCCGGGAGCGCATGGAAGCCCATCGATCGAACTCGGTTTGCGCGGGCTGCCACAAGATGATGGACCCCATCGGATTCGCGCTCGAGAATTTCGACGCGCTGGGCGTCTGGCGCACCAGGGATAGCGGCTTTCCGATCGATCCTTCCGGCCAGATGTTCGATGGCGCCAAACTGAACGGGCCTGTGAGCCTGCGCGAGGCGTTGCTGAATCATGTCGATTCTTACCTCGGAACGTTCACCGAAAACCTGTTGGCGTACGGCGTCGGGCGCGTGCCGGAGTACTGGGACATGCCGGTGGTCCGCGGAATCGAACGCGAGGCGGCGCGGAACGGAAACAGGTTTTCGATGTTTGTGATCGGAATTGTGAAGAGTCCCGCGTTTCAAATGCGGCGGGCGGAAGAGACTGAGCCGAAGGGCGGTGGCGTTTCCACCAGCGTTCTGAATCTGCATTGAGGAGGTGAAGGTGGCATATCTTACCAGGAAACATATTTCGCGGCGCACGGCTTTGCGCGGCATGGGTGTGGCGCTAGGGCTGCCTTTGCTGGATTCCATGGTGCCTGCGCAGACGCCGCTACGTAAGACCGCCGCGGCCACCAAGACCCGTCTCGCCTGCATCGAAATGGTGCACGGCTCGGCGGGCGCCACGGGCGAAGGGACCAACCGGCATTACTGGTCGCCCGAAAAGGAAGGCTCGGATTTCGAATGGAGCCAGACGCTCGAGCCGCTCAAAAATTTCCGCGACTATCTCACGATTGTGAGCGATACGGACCTGCATCCGGCCACCGCGTGGTCGGCCGCCGAAGAGGGCGCGGACCATTTCCGCTCGAGCGCCGTGTACCTGACAGCGGCCCACCCCAAGATGACCGAGGGATCGGATTACTACGTCGGCACCTCGATCGACCAGCTCTACGCGCAGCGTTTCGGCCAGGATACGCCGCTGCCTTCGATCCAGCTTTGTATCGAGATGGTAGACGCTTCCGGCGCCTGCGATTACGGATACGCCTGCGTGTATGCCGATACGATCAGTTGGGCATCGCCCACTCAGCCGCTGCCCATGACGCTCGATCCGCGCATGGCGTTTGAAAACCTTTTCGGTGAAGGCGGAACACCGGAGGAGCGCGCGGCGCGGCAGAAGGTCAACAACAGCATTCTGGACTGGATCAGCGAGGATGTGAAGCGCCTGGAGAAGAATCTGGGAGCGAGCGACCGGCGCCGCATGGACACGTACCTGGAAGACGTGCGGGAGATCGAGCGGCGCATTCAGCGCATCGAGAAATACAATTCGAGCGGCGCGGCGCGGGCTCTGCCGGCGGCCCCGCTGGGCGTGCCCGATTCCTACGAAGAGCATCTGAAGCTGATGTTCGACCTGCAGGCGCTGGCCTTTATGACCGATACCACGCGCGTTTCGGCCTTCAAAATGAGCCGCGACGTGAGCGGCCGCGTGTGGCCGGAAAGCGGCGTGAAAACGCCCTTCCATCCCTGCTCGCATCACGGCGAAACCCCCGCCCGCATCGCCGAATTTGCCAAGCTGAACCGCTATCATGTCAGCCTGCTGCCGTATTTCTTCCAGAAGCTCAAAGACACTCCGGATGGCGACGGCAACCTGCTCGACCATTCGATGATTCTGTACGGCAGCCCGATGGGCGACTCCAACGTACATAACCACAAGCGGCTGCCGGTCATCCTGCTGGGCCACGCGAACGGAACGCTGAAAGGCAATCTGCACGTGCGGACCAAGGACGGGACACCGATGGCGAACGTGCTGGTCACCATGCTGCACAAGTTGGGAGTGGGTGTGGAGACGTTCGGAGACAGCACCGGAGAAATCGCGATTTAAGCCGCGCGGCTAGGGGGCGAATGACCATGCTGACCCGAATTTCGATTGGCGCACTCCTTCTGACGTTCTCACTGGGCGCGTCCTCCGACAGCCGCCTGTCTGAAGCGGCCATGCAAGGCAACAAGGACCTGGTTCGCTCGCTGCTGAAAGATCGCGTGGATGTCGACGGGGCGCAGGGCGACGGATCCACGGCGCTGCATTGGGCGGCATTCCACGACGATCTCGACATGGTGAAGATGCTTCTCGCCGCCGGCGCCAACGTCAAGGTGACGACGCGCGACGGCGCGATCACGCCTCTGTTCATGGCCTGCGCCAATGGCGACGCGGCGATCATCGAGGCGCTTCTGAGATCCGGCGCGGACGCTAACGCCGCCAACGCCAACGGCACTACGGCGCTGATGACGGCGGCGGCATCCGGCAACGCCGATGCGGTGCGCGTGTTGATCGAGCACGGTGCGGACGTGAAGGCGAGGGAATCGGTTCACGGGCAAACCGCGCTGATGTTCGCGGCGGCGCTCAATCGGGATGCTGCGATCAGGGCGCTGCTGGCGCACGGCGCCGGGCCGAACATCGCCACTAAAGTGAATCCGGTGCAACGCGTGCGATTCGACCAGGATGGCAACATCGTGGAGGACCGGCCGGACGCGGCGGGGCGTGGTGGACGAGGGGGCCGTGGCGGTCGCGGAGCCGCCGCCGCACCGCGGAGCGCCGCCGCGCAGGATAGGGCGGACGAGGAAGCCGATGCACAGGCCGCGGCAGAAGCTGCGAAGGCGGCCAATGAACAGGCGAAATCCGATCTGGACACCCTGGCTCACGCAATACAGCTCAAATCGGCCGACTATCTGCTGGCGAAGCCGAAGGCCCGCGCGGGCGACGTGGCGGCACGCGCGCCGCGGCGAACCGGCGCGGAATTCATGGGCGGTATGACGGCCCTGCTGTTTGCGG
>Ga0335078_10007277_pt1 | contig 16419 bp, 18 predicted proteins | sample Lox_Sample_32_FD_206711 | JGI IMG/M metagenome (GOLD analysis project Ga0335078, IMG submission 206711) | Soil microbial communities from Loxahatchee National Wildlife Refuge, Florida, United States - Lox_Sample_3.2 | ecosystem: Environmental > Terrestrial > Soil > Wetlands | place: USA...
CGCCGGTGCCCGGGAACTGCTGACGGCGGCGCGCACCGCGCAGGCCGAGGCCGGGCCGGGCACCCTCGCCGACTACCCCGTCCCGGGCGGCGGCGCGCACCTGCTGATCCACTACGCGCCCGGCAGCTGCGGCTACAGGTTCAAGCTCACCACCCCGGAGAACGGGGCACTGCCCGGCACCAGCCCGGAACCGGGCACTGCGCCTGGGAACCGCCCCGGCCCGGACCGGCGGCCGGGCGGCCGGGAAACGATGGACGGCAGCCCGGCCGGTGACGCCGGCGGGACGCCCGCCCCCGGGCTGCCAGCACCGCCGTATGGGGCGGCGCAGCCCGGGTCGGCGGAGATCACGGTCACCATCTGGCACAACGTCGCCCACGACGGCGAAGGCCGCCACAGCGCGATGCTGGACGGCTACCGGCCCGGCGACCCCATGGTCCGTGTCTTCACCTACCAGGCCGACCCCGCCGGCCGGTCCCCGGAGGCGGTCGCCGAAGAGGCGTTCGCCATCGGCAACGGCCACCCCGGCAACGCCCACGGCGAGGAGCTGTCCCGCCGCTACTACCAGCGCGAGCTGCGTTCGCTGTCCTTCCCCGGAAACTCGCCGTGTGGCAGCAGGTCGTGTTGCCTTCACTGTCGCGCCGTGTGGCCCAGATCGTCGAGGCCGCCGGGCGAGCGGACGTCCTGCGAGCGTCAGCCAGGTACAAGGAGGTCGCACCGATGACGGGCAAGATCTCGGAGCGGCCGGTGCCGCCGCTCGACCCGCCCGAAAGGTTCGCCGGGGGTGAGGTGGTGGCTGCGGCCCGGTGCCCGGTGGATGTGTCCACCTACCCCCGGCGGCATGTGATCGTGGTTAAGCACGCGGGCGAGCGCCAGACGTTCTCAGTCCACGAAGTGGCCCACATGTTGAGTGGGTGGGCGGATGCTTCCCCTAAGCACATACTAATGGCGTGGACTCGTTCTGGCACGCACGTGGTACGGGACCATGCGGGTCTTTCGTCCCGTACCAGGTTGCGGTGTCGGCTGCCCGGACGGGCGGTACGCCGTGGTGCGCCTGGAGCGCGGCTGGGGGTTAACGTGCTGGGGAGTTTCCAGGGCGCCGCCGCATTCGCAGGGCGCCAAACAGGAGGGCACCGAGGAACACGACAATGCCGATGAACAGCAAGAACAGCAGGCCTTTGGCGACGACGCCGACGATGCCCAGCGCGACCGCCACGATCACGAGGAGCAGGAAGAGGGCAATCATTTGATTCTCCGCTCGGTGGTTGTGCTCAGCGGCGGGCTAGCTGCCGTTCACCGCTGGCGCCTGCCTGGTACGGCAGGCCGTAGTGCTTGAAGATGGCCTCTTCGTCAGCCGCAGGCAGTTCGCCGTCAGTGGCGATCGAGGGGGAATCTTTGACTTGCTTGCGGTCGTGGGCGACTTTGAGGTATCCGGGACCTACGACTGCCTGGGCCAGGGGGACGAACGCGAGCCGGTGACGGGTCGGCATCCCGACTTTGACGGTGCCGAACGCTGGCCGGTCCGTGCTCGTGTTGACGTAGACGGCTTCCAGTTCCCCGATCTTGTGACCGTCGGGGTCAACGACGTCGTGGCCACGCCACTCCCGGATATCGGCCGCTTCGAACACGTCGGCCTCCCTCTCCGCGCCATCGCCTGCCGCCGAAGGCTGACTTGAGATGATGCCGTAGAACACCAGTCTAAGCCCGGCCGGAGCGTACACCCGCCCGCCAGAAACGCGCCGCCGCGCCGTATCAGCCATCGATCAGCCAGATCAAGCAGACATCACATAGCCGCGCTCGGGGGTCTGAAAGCGTGACTAACGATCTTCAATAGCTGAGGTTACGGGTCGGCCTGGCGGCCTGGCCGTCCGCGCGGTATGCCGGGTACATGAGGTATCCCGATGGCGGCGGGCTGAGCGCGGCGGAGCGTGCCCGCCGGGAGCAGGTGCGGTTAGCAGCGGCGGACTTGATCGAGGCCGGGGCCAGTGACCGGGAGGTGGCCCGCCGGTTCCGGGTGAGCAGGATGTCGGCGAACCGGTGGCGGCGGGGCCTGACCGCCGGGGGCCGGGCGGCGCTGGCGTCGAAGGGCGCGGGCGGTGCGCGGTGCCGGCTGAGCGCGGCCCGGGTCGCGGAGCTGGAGGCGGTGCTGGACGCGGGCCCGGCCGCGTCGGGGTGGGATGAGGATCAGCGGTGGACGCTGGCGCGGGTCGCGGAGGTCATCCGGGAGCGGTTCGGGGCGCAGTACACGCTGGCCGGGGTGGCGGTGCTGCTGCACCGGGCCGGGTGGAGCGTGCAGGTGCCGGCCCGGCAGGCCGCCGAGCGGGACGAGGCCCGGATCGCGGCGTGGCGGGAGGAGGCCTGGCCGGCGGTAAAAGGACCGCGGCGGACCCGGGCGCCTGGCTGATCTTCGAGGACGAGTCAGGCCAGGGCTTACGTCCGCCCAAAGGACGCACCTGGGGCCGGCGCGGGAAGACGCCGGTGGTGAAGGTGACTGGCGGCCATAACTCGCGGGTGTCGCTGGCGGCGCTGATCTGCATCAAGCCGGGCTGCGCGCCCCGGCTGATCTACCGGGTCCACCGCCGCCGCGCCCGCAGCCGGGACCCGCGCAAGGGGTTCACCGAGACCGAGTACGCCCGGCTGCTCGATGCCGCGCACCAGCAGCTCGCAGGCCCGCTCGTGGTCGTATGGGACAACCTGAACACCCACGTCAGCCGCGCCATGGCTGACCTGATCGCGGCGCGGGACTGGCTGACGGTCTATCAGCTGCCCCCGTACGCGCACGAGCTCAACCCGGTCGAGCAGGTCTGGTCTCACCTGAAGAGATCCCTGGCCAGCCTGGCAAAGCGCAACCTCGCCGAGCTGACCGCGCTGGTGAAGACCAGGCTCAGGCGGATGCAGTACCGCCCCGGCCTGCTGGACGGCTTCCTCGCCAGCACCCACCTGGACCTGACACCGTTCGGTAACCCCCACCATTGAAGATCGTTAGTAACCCGATGGCTATTAATGTCTAGGCGGCCAGGGACATTACGACCTTGGCTATGCCGCCGCCATCCGTCTCATGGCCGAGAAAGCAGTTGGGCGGGCATGACGACCTGCGGCGCACGCCGTTCACCCGGCTGTGGACACTTCCGGGAACAGCCATGATCGGAGGGCGGCGTCATTGGGCCGCGATTCCGTTGCATCGTCGCTGGGAGCGGGGAGCCGTCGAATGAGTCCTCTTGGTCGGCTTCCCCGCTGGCGGTCAGTTACCGCTCCCCGCGGCCCCCTGGATGGGGTCCGGCCTGCGGCTACGAGCGTTCCGTCTGGTCGGCAGGCCTGGCATCGTCGGCGCGGCCGGCGACGGCCTGGCTGGCTGTTTCAGTTGCGGCCCAGCTGGCCAGGACCCGGAGTGCTTCGCTTGACGGGCTTGCCGGTTCGACGGTGTAGGCAATGATGGTCAGTCCTGGATCGGCCGGCAAGCTCAGTGCCTGGCCGGTGACTTCGATGTCGCCGACGACCGGGTGCCGCAGTAGTTTCGTGGCGGTGTTGTGCAGTCGGACGTTGTGGGTGGCCCACCAGGTCCGGAATGGCTCGCTGCGGGTTGACAGCTCACCGACGAGGTCGGTCAGCCGACGGTTGTAGGGGTCGCGCCCGGCCTCGATCCGGAGGGCGGCCACGCAGTCCCGGGCGACGGCCTCCCAGGCGGCGTAGAATTCTTGCGCCTGCTGGTCGAGGAACAGGTAGCGGGCCAGGTTCGGCGTCCTTGAGCCAGCTGGCGCCAGGTCAGGCAGCAACGCAGCGCCGAGCCGGTTGACCGCCAGGATGTCGTAGCAGCCGTTCCGCGCGTACGCGGGCAGATCGGTCATGCCATCGAGCAGTAGCTGGATGGCGGGCCGCACTCGCGGTCGCGGCGGTGTCCTGCGCGCACGCTGGCTGGCGTTGGCGGTCCGGGCCAGGTCGTGCAGGTGCGCGCGTTCGGCGTCGTTGAGTTGGAGAGCGGCCGCGACGGCTTCGAGCACGGACTCGGAGACGCCACCGAGTCCGCCGCGCTCCATCCGGTTGTAGTAGTCGATGCTGATCCCGGCCAGGGTTGCTACTTCCTCGCGCCGCAGCCCCTGCACCCGGCGGGTGCCGCCGTACCCGGGCACGCCCGCCTGCTCGGGGGCGAGCCGGGCACGCCGTGACCGCAGGAAGTCGCTTACTTCCGCCCTGTTGTCCATGCCCTCGACGGTACCCCGGCCCCCGCGTGACCTGGGAGGTACTGCCAGTACACCGAACAACCGTCACTCCCGCGCGGACGGGAAGACAGGTTTCCTTGAGGTGCGGGTGAAGACCCGGCGGGGGACCTCCCAAACAGCTGCGCCCGACGCAGCCCGCGGATGTCCGGGAACCGCCGCCCTTCTCCATGTCCCTGACAGCAGACCGTCCGAGCGAGAGACGCACATGAGCAGCATGAGGACACAGCCCTCGATTCCAGGCGCTGAAGCCACGATTCAGCCGCGCCAGATGCGGGCCGCGCTGACCGTGGCGATGCTCGGCTTTGCCGTGGTGGCCCTGGACGCGCAGATCACCAATGTCGCCTTGCCGGCGATCCGCCAGCACCTCGGCGGCGGGCTGTCCGGCCTGCAGTGGGTCGTTACGGGCTACACCCTGATGTTCTCGGCCCTGCTGCTGTTCGGCGGCAGCGTGGCCGACCGGGTCGGGAGCAAGGACGCCTACCGCGTCGGCATGGTGCTGTTCGTGCTCGCGTCGCTGCTGTGCGGCCTGGCGCCGAATCTGCCCGTGCTGGTCGCCGCCCGCCTGGTTCAGGGGATCGGCGCGGCCCTGGTGACCCCGACTTCGTTGTCCCTGATCCGCGAGGCCTTTGAGGATGCCCGGGAGCGGGCCAGGGCGATTGCCCTGTGGGCGGTCGGCGGCTCGGTGGCTGCGGCAGCCGGCCCGCTTCTCGGCGGCGTCCTGGTGCAGGCCGACTGGCGGCTGATCTTCTTCATCAACGTGCCGGTCGGGGCGGTGGCGCTCGGGGCACTGACCAGGGCCGCTGACTCGCCGCGCCGGCATGCCCGGTTCGATGTCCCCGGCCAGATCGCGGCGGTCCTGGCGCTCGGGGGCCTGACCTACGGCTGCATCGAGGGCGGAAGCATGGGCTTCGGTGCCGCGCCGGTCATCGCGGCGTTCGCGGTCGCGGTCACCGCCTTCGGTAATTTCCTCGCCGTGCAGGCGCGCAGTGCGCATCCGATGGTGCCCCTGGCGCTGTTCCGGTCCCGCCCTGTTGCGATCACTCTGGCCGTCGCGTTCGTCACGATGGCCGCTTTCTACGGCATGGTGTTCCTGCAGAGCCTCTACTTCCAGCAGCAGCGCGGCCATTCGGCCCTGGTCACCGGGCTGCTGTTCCTGCCGATGACGGCGCTCGTCGCCGTCTTGAGCTACCTCGCCCCGCGCATCGCCGACCGGTTCGGGCGGCTGGTCCCGATTATCGCCGGGCAGCTCAGCATGGCCGGCGGGCTGCTCGTGCTCGCCGTGCTGCCGGAGGGCGCCCCGGTGCTGCTGGTCGCAGTCGTGATGATCTTCGTCGGCGGCGGAGGCGGGCTGACGGTGCCGCCCATCGCCGCCCTCATCTTCGATAACGCGCCGGGCCACCTGGCCGGGACGGCCAGCGGGGTGCTCAACACCTTCCGGCAGATGGGCGGTTCCCTCGGCGTCGCGGTGTTCGGCGCGGTCGTCAACGCCAGCGACTCCTTCACGAGCGGGCTGCGGGCCGACTTCATTGCCACCGCAGTGCTGATCGGCGTGGCCGCGCTCGTGTCGCTCACGCTGCGCGGCACGCAGGGGGTGCGGGGCTGATGCCAGGCACACCTGACTGGCCGCAGCGGGCGCATGAGGCGCTCGATCGTTCTGAGATCATGGTGCTGGCTACCGTGGACGCTGACAGCGGCACCTGGACGGCCCCGGTCCAGTTCACGGCGGGCGAGGGCTTTGAGCTGTCGTTCCTGTCGCACCCAGGAACCCGGCACGGCCGCAACATCGAACGTGACCCGCGTGTCGCTGTCTCGATCTACAGCTGGCCGGGCCCGGAGGGGGGCAACCTCGGGCTGCAAATCACCGGCCGGGCCACCCGGAAAGGCGATGCCTCCGGCGGCTGGCAGCGGTACACGGTCCACTCGGCCGAAGTGTGGTGCTTCGACTCGCGGATAGACCACGAGCGGCACCGCATCGTCAGCCGCTGAGATCTTGGCAAGCAGGCAAGAAAAGGAGCTAGTCATGAACAAGCACATCCCTGTCATCACGCTGAACAACGGCGTGGAGCTGCCGGCGATCGGATTCGGTGTCTTCCAGACGTCTCCGGACGAGACGCGCGCGGCGGTCGCCGCCGCGCTGGAGACCGGCTACCGGCACATCGACACCGCTGCCGCCTACGGCAACGAGCGACAGGTCGGCGAGGCGGTGCGCGCCTCTGCGGCCGGCCGTGATGCCGTGTTCCTGGAGACCAAGATCTGGATCAGCGACTACGGTTATGACCAGGCGCTGCACGGCTTCGACAAGAGCGCCGGCAAGCTCGGCGTGGATCAGATCGACCTGCTGATCCTGCACCAGGCGCTGCCGGGCGCTTTCGGCAGGACGCTCGAGGCCTACCGCGCGCTGGAAAAGCTCTACGCCGACGGCAAGGTCCGCGCGATCGGCGTCAGCAACTTCATGGTTGAGCACCTCACCAGGCTGCTGGACAACGCGAGCGTCGTGCCGGCCGTGAACCAGATCGAAGTGCATCCCTACTTCCAGCAGCGCGAGGTCCAGCAGCTCGGCGCCGGGCACGGCATCCTGACACAAGCCTGGTCGCCGATCGGCGGGATCACCTTCTACCGCGACGGCCAGCGCACCAGCACCCTCGAAGACCCGACGATCGTCCGCATCGCCCAGGCCCACTCCAAGAGCCCGGCCCAGGTCATGCTCCGCTGGCACATCCAGGAAGGCCGCTCGGCCATCCCGAAGTCAACCAGGCCGCACCGCATCGCCGAGAACCTCGACGTCTTCGACTTCGAGCTCACCGCGGAGGAGGTCGCCGCCATCGACGGGCTCGACACCGGCAAGCGGGGCGGCCCCGAACCAGACGCCATCACCCTGGAAAGCTTCGGCCGCGAGATCCCGGAGGCATGACCCGATGACCGGCACCACGCAGAGCCAGGTCGCAGTCGTCACCGGGCATCGTCCGGCATCGGCGAGGCAACCGCCCGCGCCCTCGCGGCCAGCGGCTACCGCGTCGCCTTGCTCGCCCGCATCACCGCGCTCGCCGGCGAACTGGGCAACAGCTCGATCGCCGTCGCGGCCGACGTTACCGACCGCGACAGCCTCCTGACGGCAGCCGGCCGCGTCCGCGGGGAACTGGGCAGCGCCAGCGTACCCGTCAACAACGCCGGCGTGATGCTGCTCGGCCCGTTCGGCAGCAGCCAGCGTGACGACTGCCGGCAGATGATCGAAGTCAACCTGATGGGCGCGATCACCGCCACCGAGGTCTTCCTCGGCCAGCTCAAGGACGGCGGCGGTGACATCGTCAACATCTCATCGGTCGCCGGCCGGACCGCCCGCGCAGGCAACGGCGTCTACGCGGCGACCAAGTGGGCATGAACGGCTGGTCCGAGTCGCTGCGCCAGGAAGTGCTGCCCGGCATCCGCGTCACGCTTATCGAGCCCGGCGTCGTCGCCACCGAGCTTCCGGCCCACATCACCCACGCAGATACGAAAGAAGGCGTCCAGAAGCTCTACGACCAGGCCGAGGTGACCGCGGACGACGTCGCTGAGATCATCGCCTTCGTTCTCTCCCGGCCGCGGCGGCTGGCCATCAACGAAGTGCTGCTGCGGCCCGCGGGACAGCAGTAAACGGCAGCGATCCCCAGCAGGCAGCAAGACTTCCTGCCGCAACGGCCAGCGACGCCTCATGCATTGACACGGGCCCGCCCCGGTCCGCCGGTTTCTGCCGACCTGATCGGGCTCATCGAGAACCGGACGATCAACCCAGGCGCGGTCTGCGGCCTGACGTGCCGCTCGGCCAGGCACCCGACGGCTGCAAGGCCATGGACGAGCGCCGCGCCATCAAGGCCCTGGTGCGTCCCTGATCCCCGCCCCCTCGCAGCACAAGCGCCACCGGGAAGACGGGCGTTCCCGGGCAGCCGGGGATGAGTGTCTTCCCCGTTGGCCCACGTCACAGGCCGGTAGGTTGCCGGTATGGCAGGTGAGGACGGCGATCAGTGGAGGCTGTACTGGACAGCTCGTGATCAGCCGGTGCCGTGCCACCTGCTGCCCGCGCTTTCCAGCTGGGCTGACCTGGACCAGCGGGAGGACGCTGCGGACATAAGGCCGGGCCACCCGATCCTCATCGACCCGGAGTACCGGCTCGACCCTCTGCTGGCCCGGTTCCTCAGCCGGTCGCGGTTCGCGTGGCTGGCCGAAGGGACGAGGCAGGCGTACGCCAAGGACTACCGGCTGTTCTTCTCGTTCTTGTGGAAGCGCGGCAAGTACTGGCACGAGGCGGACCCGGACGACCTGCTGGACTGGGAAGCCTGGCGGCGCCGCGGCCAGCTGGGCCGGGCAATCGGCGGCAGCAAGTGGCAGCGCGAGCTGGCGGCCCTGCGGCTGGTCTATGAGTGGGCCGAGAAGGAGCAGTGCATCGCGCGCAGCCCGGTCCTGGTCCACCAAGTGCGTCTGCGCGGCGGCGGCACGGCCGCCGTCGCCGACCAAGCGCCCCGGGACGTGCGTGGCGCGGACGTGAAGTGGGTGACGCCGCGCACCTACCGGTTGTGGCGCGACACCGGGCTGCTCGGCTACGACGCGGGCGGCAAGCCGGACCCGCCGTGGCGGGGCCGCAACGACGGCCGGAACGCGGCGTTCACTGACCTGCTGTTCAGTAGCGGGATGCGGCTGCGGGAAGGCGGCTGCCTGCTCACCCTGGAGGTGCCCAGCGCGGCCGGCGGGCACGGCTACCGCGAGGGCACCGTCGCGGGCGCGGTCGCCAAGCGGCGGCAGCGCATGTTCTACGCCTCGTCCGCCGCGCTGCGCCGGGTGGCCGCCTACGCGGCGACCACCCGGGCGGACGCGGTCCGGCGCGCCCGCTGGCACCGCCGCTACGAGCAGGTCCCCGGCAAGCTGATCGTCACCAAGATCAGTCACGGCGCGCGGCCGAAGGTCGCCTGGCGAGACGAGCACGGCAGGACGGCGGAGGCGCCGCTGGGCGCGGTCGGCCCCGCTGAGCGGATGCGGCTGTTCACCGACGGCGAGGACGGGCTGGAGCCCTTGTGGCTGTGGCTGGGCGAGTCCGGGATGCCGATGGCATACGAGTCGTGGGAGAAAGTATTCGACGCGGCCAACGTCCGGGTCGCCGTGGTCTTCGCCAGCCCGGGTGGCGAGAACAGGGCGAGGCGGACTCCTGTTGCTATTTCTCCGCATATGCTGCGGCACTCCTTCGCCCTGCACATGCTGGTGGCGCTGCATCGCGCGCTTGACCGCCGGTTCGGCCTCACGCCCGGGGAGCGCAGGCACCTGCGGCAGGTCTACGGCGACCCGTGGGTGCTGGTCCGCGATCTGCTCGGTCACAGCAGCGAGCAGACCACCCGGCTGGTCTACCTGGAGCCGCTGAACGGGCTTCAGGTCACCTCGCTGCTGGACCACGACGAGGACCTCGACACGCTGCTGGCGCGGGTGGCCGCCGCCAGCCGCCTGGTGATCGACGCCGCGCCAGGAGACCCGCTGTGACCGCCGGCCGACACGCCCGCCGGGCCGCGCTGCCGCCCGCGGGGTTCGCCCGGGACCGGCAGCCCGCCCCGGGCTCCCTGGCCGTGACGGTCGAGGGGGAGTCCGGCGGCACCGAGGGAGTCTTCGACTTCAGCGCGCTGCCCGGCCCGCCGGCGCTGCTCGCGGCGTACGCGGCCGGGTTCGCCCGGATGGCCGGCCCGGACCAGCCCTGGCGTGCCGCCGCGACCTGCCTCAACGGGTACAAGGCGATCCGCGAGTTCCTGCGCTGGGCCGCCTCCCTCGACCCGCCGCCGCAGGCTCCGGAAGACATCACCCCGGCGGTGCAGGCCCAGTGGCGGCTGTCGCGCCCCGGCACGGTCTACGGGCGGGCCTGCCAGCTGGCGGTCCGCCAGTGGCTGCCGCAGGTGCCAGGCATCCCGGCCGCCACGATCGCGGCCTCCGCCCGCCGCATCCCGGCAGGCCCCGCCCCCAGCGAGGCCGCCTACACGGGCGAGGAATTCGAGCAGATAAAGGTCGCCGCGGCACGCACATTCGGCACGGCGCTCGTCAGGATCAGGGCCGGCCGCGAGCACCTGCTCCGCTGGCAGGCCGGGGACTTCCCCCGCCCCGGGCTGCGGGAGCAGTACCGGCAGGCACAGCCCGGGACCGCCGGGTACCTGACGGGTGAGGCACTCGACGTCCTGCAGCGCACGGGTGAGGTCCCGCTCATCCAGGCGCAGCACCGCGCCGTGACGGCCCGGCACGCCAGGGCGCTCGGGGGCGCCGGGTCTCGGCACACCTGGGCCAGGCTGTTCCTGACGATGCCCGAGGCCGCGGCGCTGGCCGTGCTGCTGGTCTGCGACCAGGGCTGGAACCGGTCGGTCCTGGACGCCATGCCCGTCCCCGACGACGCGCCCGGGGCAGGCGAGGACGCCCTGGACATCTACCGTGCCGGGATCGTCAAGCGCCGCCGCCCGGCCCACGCCAGGTACTCGTCAGCGAACCTTGCCGACACCGGGCCGGGCAGCCCCGGGCGGCTGATCCGCCAGGCGATCGAGGCGACTGAGCCTGCGAGGATCACCCTGGCGGCGCTCGGCACCCCGACGGACCGGCTCCTGGTCAGCCGCCGGGACCAGTTCCGCGGTCGGCAGGACATGTTCTTCCTCGGCGCGCCGCCCGGCGACAGCATGCGCCGCTGGGCCGCCGGCGCCGGGCTGGACGGCCCGGACGGCCAGCCGTTGCAGGTCAGCCTGCGGCGGCTGCGCCGCACCGTCCAGGTCCTGATCCGCCGCGAGCCGGCCCAGAACAGTCAGCAGGTCCACGAGTCGGCCTACGTGCTCCGCGATCCCGCGGCCCTGCCCGAAGCCGAGCAGGTCACCGCCCAGGGCCTCACCGACGCCGTCAGCCACGCCCGCGCGACCATGAAGATGCGCATCCTGCCAGACACCGGGCCGGGCCAGCACGCCGCCGGGCCCGCCGGACTGCAGCAGGCGTTGGCGGACGGCGCGCTGGACACCGCCACCGGCGCCTGCCGGGACTTCACGAACAGCCCGTCCGGCCCGCCCGGACAGCCGTGCACCGCCTCGTTCCTGGATTGCCTGGCCTGCTCCAACGCGGTCGCCACCCGGCGGCACCTGCCCCGGCTCGCCTGGCTGCACCGTTCCCTGGACGAACTGCGCGCCACCGCGCCCCCGGCGACATGGGAGCGGGACTGGCAGGCCCATTTCCTGCGGCTGACCACCCTGCTGCAGGACAACACCACTACCGCCGAGCGCCAGGCGGCAGCCCGCGCCGCCAGCGCCGCCGACCGCGAGCTGATCGCCGGGCTGCTCAGCGGGAGGTACCGGCCGTGACCACCACCGCGCTCACCCTCCCCGGATCCGGCGACGGGGCCTGGCACCTCCCGCCCGATGCCCCCTTCGCGGGTACGGGCCGGCTGCCGGACGGCACCAGCGCGGCCGGCGTGTCCCGGTACGGCGACGCGACCTGGGACCTGTCGCCGCTGTCGCGGCGCCAGCACGAGCCGGCCCGCCAGGTCAACTGGGACCTGTTCCCGGCCGCGCTGCGCGCCAGCTTCAAGCGCGCCGGGTGGTCGCTGGTCAACCTGCCCACCCCCGACGCGCTGCTGGAGCGCGCGGCCACCTGCCGCGCCCGGCAGCCCGCCGCCGCCACCATCGCCAGCACCGCCGAGCACTGGCGCCGCTACGCAGCCTGGCTCGCCGGCCGGGGCATCACCCGCCTGGCCGACGTCGATGCCGCCTGCCACGGCGAGTGGGCCTTGCACGTCGCACGCCTTCCCGTGGCCAGCCGCACCCGCGGGCTTGCGCTGAACGCGGTCAGCGTGCTGTGGGGGATGGCGCCGCACCTTCCGGCTGCCGACCGCGTCCCCATGCCGCCGTGGGAGGCCGAGGGACTGCGCCACTACCTTCCCCCGGACGAGGGCCGCAGCGAGAACGCCACCGCCCCGGTTCACCCGGCGGTGATGTCACCGCTGCTGACCTGGGCGCTGCGGTTCACCGAGGACTTCGCCGCCGACATCCTCGCCGCCCTCGCTGAGCACGAGCGGCTCCGGTCCCGCATCGCCGCCCGCCACAACCCCGAGGCCGCGCCGCAGCTCGCCGCCCTGCTGGACGAGCACGCCCGCACCGGCACCCCGCTGCCCGGCGAGACGGTCAAGGGCCGCACCAGCGCCGCCGTCTCCTACCTCGCCGGGACGGCCGGCGCGAGCATCGCCCAGGCCGGCAACGCGCTGCGCCGCGCCCAGCTCCCGGCTGGCGGCACCGCCCCGCTGGGCACCCCGGTCACCGGGCAGCTCCGCGGAAAGCCGTGGACCGGCCCGGTCAGCTACCATCAGGCGCCGGCCCTCGCGCTGCGCCTGAGCACGGCCTGCCTGATCGTGGTGGCCTATCTCAGCGGGCTTCGCCCCGCCGAGCTCCTCCACCTCCAGCCCGGATGCTGCCCCGCGCCCGACGGCGACGGCACCGGGCCGGTCCGATACCGGCTGCGCGGCCTCAAGTTCAAGGCCGCCCGCAACGACGACGGGACCCCGGCCCCCGACGGCGAGGCCCGGCAGTGGACCGTGATCCCGCCCGTCCACGCCGCCATCGGCATCCTGGAGCAGCTCACCGGAACCAGCCACCTGTTCCCGCTCCGGCCGCACTGGCTGAACGGGGCGCCACGCCCGCCCCGGCGCCGTCCCGGAGCACCTCCCGGCGTCCGGGGCAGGCGGCGCCGCACCGGCCAGGTGATCACCGCCAGGGCGGCGAACATGCGCATCGCCGAGTTCATCACCTGGGTCAACGACTGCGCCCGCCAGCACGGGCTGGACAGCGAGACGATCCCCGCCGACCCGGACGGCCCGGTCACCCTCAGCCGGTTCCGCCGGACCATCGCCTGGCACATCGCCCGCCTGCCCGGAGGCACGGTCGCGCTGGCCATCCAGTACGGCCACCTGCGCACGCTCACCAGCGAGGGCTACAGCGGGCGCTCCCGCCAAGGCCTGCGCGACCTCCTGGACCTGGAAACGGCACGCGCCATGGCCAGCTACCTGCAAGACGTCAGCGACAGCCTGGACTCCGGCGGCGGCATCTCCGGCCCCGCCGCCCGGCGGCTCGCCGACGCCGCCCGGCACGCCGCGACCCAGTTCGGGGGACTGTTCCTGTCGCCCCGCCAGGCCCGCGCCCTGCTCACCGACCCCGCGCTCCAGGTCCACGACAGCCCGCAAGCGTTCCTGGCCTGCAACTACGACCCGGCCAAAGCGCTGTGCCACCCAGGCCGCGAGGCCGACAGCACCGCCGGGCACCCGGCCCTGGACCGCTGCGATCCCGCCTGCGCGAACATCGCCCGCACCGACGAGCACATCAGCGCCCTGACCGCTGAACTCGCCCGGCTGCGCGCCGAGTCAGCCAGCCCGCTGCTGCCCGGCCCGATCCGCCAGCGCCTCGCCGGCCGGGCCGCCGCGCTGGGGAAGGTCGCCGAACGGCACGCCCGCACCCGCATCACTTCCGGAGGCGACGATGCCCGCCGATGAGCGCTGCGAGATCGAGGCCGCCATGAACCGGCTCCTGAACGGCACCCCGCTGCGGTCGGACGGCAAGCTCACCATCGTGTCCCTGGCCGCCGAGGCGGGCGTCAAGCGGCACGCCCTCACCCACAAGCACACCGACCTCAAGGACGTGTTCAACGCCCGTGTCAAGGCGCAGCACTCAGTCCCCGCCAGCGAGGCCGCGCTGCGCGAGCAGAACCAGGAACTGCGCCGCAAGCTCGACGACATGCGCGCCGGACGCGACGAGTACAAGCAGGCCGCCGACGCGCTCGCCCGCGCCCTCAACGTCCTGACCGCAGAAAACGACGAACTGCGTCGCCGGGCCAGTCGGCCGCGCGAGTTCACCGGGCCACGACCGCTCGCCCAGTTACGGCCCATACCGACTTCTGACGGAACCGGCATCCGGCTGGCTTGACATCTCCGACGGAGTCGAGCGTCCATCGACGTTCACATTCCGCTATCAAGCCAAGCCGGACGTGACACCCATGACGAGACCACTACAAGAAAACCCAAATGCCGCCCCAGGGCGGTGGTTCCGCAACACGGCTGAACCTTCCGGGGAACTGTCGGTCGGCGACCTCGTGGCCGTCGGCGAAGTCCCGCTCGCCGTCGCGAAGGCCGGCTGGACCCCGGTCACCGGACCGCTGACCGAGGTCCGCACCCGCGAGCACGGCACCAGCCCGCTCCCGCTGCCCGGCCGTGCCCTGGGCGGCGGGCCGGCACCTGGACTAGGAGAAGGAGGACCACGATGAGCAAGAGGGTGTACACGGCGAGGAAGGTGACGGTCGCCGGGGTGCCGGTCACCGTCACCGTGTCCGGCCATGAGCTGGCCGTCCTGGTCGGCCGGTCCGGCCCGCAGGCCGCCGCCGGGCGGCTGCGCGTTAACCGCCTGTCCGGCACGGCTGCCGTCGCGGTGTACGTCGCCGGCGAGGGCGGGCCGGGCGAGCGCTGGGTGGCCGGCCTGTACCCGGCCGCGCCCGGCGCGGCGGAGCAGCTGCTGCTGTGCGACGGCTGCTTTCAGGCCGCCACCGGCCTGCTCGCCGAGTGCCAGGACGGCTGCCCGCACGGCGACCTTGACCACGCGGGCCTGTGCCTGCGTGACAGCCCGGATGAGTGCCAGTGGTGCGGTGCGCCAGGCCGGCTCCACGAAGTCCCGCGCGCCGAAGTGCAGCGGCGCCTGCCCACGGTGGGCGAAGAGGACGAGGGCATGTGGCATCTGCACTACACCGACGGCGCGCAAGGCCCGTTCCCCTCGGCCCAGGCGGCCTGGGACCACTGGCACGCCCACGGCGACGGCGAGACCCCCGTCCCGTCTGAGGGCAAGGCCGGAGGAGGCACCGTGAAGACCTGGTTCGATGAAATCGGCTACCCGCTGTACTGCGACGCCCGCCCGCACGAGGGCGACACCCGGGTCGACCTGACGATCAGGCTGTACCTGTCGCCGCAGGAATACGCCCGGTACCAGGGACCGGAAAGCCTGCGGATCACACTCGGCGAGGCCGGCGGCGCCGCTGAACCCTCCACCGGCTGGCCGGCCGGCGGTGACGGGCAGCCGGCCCGCCCCGCGCCCGCGCCGGCCGCGCCTGCTGAACCCGCTTCCGCCTCCACCGCGAAGGAGCACAGCGATGGCCGTCCTTGAATCCCGTGACTACCAGGCCGCCCGCGAGCGGATCCAGGGCAACCAGGTGATCGCCATGATGGCGGCCGGGGTGGTGACCGTGCCGCTGGCCAAGCTGGCCCACGAGGACGGCACGCCCCGCTCCCACCTGATGAATCAGGCCAACCGCGCCTTCGACGACGCCGAAGCCCGCAACGCAGCCAACCCCGCCTACACGCCGTACCCCAAGGACGCGCACCGGCACCTTGGGCTGATCGCTGAGGCCATCCTCGCTGAGCGCGCCGCGATGCGCGAAGCGGTCGCCTCCGCCATGGCCTTGCCCGGCACCGACCCGGAGTCGGCCGACGTGACGTCGATTATCGAGCGGTTGCGGGCCGGGGAGCCTCCCGTGGAAATCGCCCGGCAGACCGGAGCCATCCGCGAGCCAGGCCCCGGCGAGCCCGAAGGAGGGACACCCAGTGACTGAGAACCAGCCTGCGCGGCCGGCAGCCGGCACCCCCGGTACCAGCCGGACGGCGAACGCGGTCGCCCGTCGCGGCGACCTCGTCGTCATCCACCTGCGTCACCGCGACTGGAGAGACGGCCAGCCGAGGGAGTACGACGATTTCTGGGCCGGGCAGGTCACCAGCGTCACCCGTGCCGGGCTGCTCCGCCGGTAACGGCCCGCCGGCACCTTGTCCTGGGAGACCGGCTTGGCGCGGCCGGCCCGGCAAGGGGCAGCCGCTGCCGTCCTTGTGTTTCGGCGCCGCGATCAAGAGCCAGAAAGAGATCGACATCCCCGGTGCCCTGGCCACGGCGGCCTGCCACGTCTGGCCGGGCCACGAGGACCACGTCCGCGGCTACGCCACCCTCGCCGAGGTCAGGGCCGCGCTGCGCCCGCACCTGCTGGAATCCGCCAGCTGGGAACGACCTCGTTCATGACGCTTACAGCAGGCAAGCCTCGGAGACCAACAACGACGGCCTCGAAGCCCAGGTCAGGTTCCTGGCCGAGTCCTACGGTGCGGGGCGCGCCCGGTCCCTGCTCAGCGATCTCCTGCCGCAGACAGCAAGGGCCAGGCTCCGGC
>Ga0335078_10007278_pt1 | contig 16417 bp, 14 predicted proteins | sample Lox_Sample_32_FD_206711 | JGI IMG/M metagenome (GOLD analysis project Ga0335078, IMG submission 206711) | Soil microbial communities from Loxahatchee National Wildlife Refuge, Florida, United States - Lox_Sample_3.2 | ecosystem: Environmental > Terrestrial > Soil > Wetlands | place: USA...
GACCACCAGCACGAGCGAAGCCTACTCTTACGTCTTCCGCCTGCTTTGCAATCCGGGCGACGAAGTTCTTGTCCCAAAACCGAGTTACCCGCTCTTCGAATTCCTTGCCGATCTCTCCGACGTGAAACTTGTGCCCTACCCGCTGATCTACGATCATGGATGGCAAATCGATTTCGATTCGCTCTACAAAGCCGCTACGCCGCGGTCGCGGGCTGTGATCATCGTTCATCCGAACAACCCAACTGGTTCCTACGTGTCACAGTCTGAAACGGCCGCGCTCAATGCCTTTTGCCGCGACTACAATGCCTCGCTGATCGTCGACGAAGTTTTCCTCGACTACGCGCACGACGGCGGGCCGCGCCCGAGCTTCGCGGCGAATTCCGAAGTTCTTACGTTCACCTTGAGTGGCATCTCCAAGATTTCCGCATTGCCACAGATGAAGTTCGCCTGGGTTGCTGCCAGCGGTCCTGCAGAGTTGGTCGCCGGCGCTGGCGCACGCCTCGAAGTGATTGCCGATACATTTCTCTCGCTGAACGCGCCCGTCCAGTTGGCCGCGCCGCGGTTCCTCGAACTTCGCAAGCAAATTCAGCCTATTCTCCTGGATCGACTGCGCTCCAACCTCTCCGAACTCGACCGTCAACTGATTGCGCACCCTGCCTGCACGCGATTGCTTGTCGAAAGCGGATGGTATGCGGTACTGCGCGTGCCGGCCGTCGAAAGCGACGAGGACCTGGCAATCCGATTGTTGCAGCAGGCACAAGTCAGCGTTCATCCGGGACACTTCTACGATTTTCCGGGCGATGGACACCTGGTGTTGAGCCTCATTACCGAACCGCAGATATTTCGTCGAGGAATCGCGCGGCTGCTCGACTTCATCGAGAACCGGTTGTCACCGGCACGAGGACAAGAACTGTGACCATGGGATTCACGGGAAAACACTGGAAGGTGAATTCCTCAGTGCCCCCGCGTAGTCTGGGACCGCCTTTCAGGTGAGGGGAGGATTGGGGTGCGTGATATCCTTCTTTCGTTTTCTTTGCACCGGAGCCCTCATGTCCATCACCCGCCGGGGATTCATTGAGTCCGCAGTCGTTGCCTCGCTCGCCAATCGCTTAAGCGCATCCGATCAAAACAAAAATGGCCAAGCCGATGCGCCATATCCAGCCAGGCGGCCGATTATGATCTCGGCCCACAATGGCCTCAACTATTTGGATGATGGCTTCGCATTTTTGAAAAGCGGCGGCGACACATTGGATGCCGCGATTCGGGTGGTAAAGGGACCGGAGAACGATCCGAATGACACCAGTGTCGGCCTCGGCGGGCTGCCCAACGAGGAGGGTGTGGTTGAGCTCGACGCCTGCTGCATGCACGGACCCACGCGTCGCGCCGGATCGGTGGGCGGTGTACGCAATATTAAGAACGTCTCCATGGTGGCCAAGGCCGTGATCGAACACACCGGTCACGTGATGCTGGTGGGCGAGGGCGCGGAGCGCTTCGCGGTGGCGGTAGGCTTTCCGCGCGAGAACCTGCTCACAGAGCACTCGCGCAAAGTGTGGCTGCTCTGGAAAGAAATTCATTCGAATCAGGACTGGTGGGGTCCTGGCCTTGCCGATCCAAACTGGAAGCCGCCCACCATGGCGCCGCAGTCCCAATCGGAACTATGGCAGGAGCGCGTCCGCCATCTCGAGGAACGAGCCGCCGCGCTGGGAATCGATCAGGAATTTCGCAGGGCTGCGATTCGCCAGGTACTTTTTCCGCCAACCGGTACCATTCACTGTTCGGCGCTCAACGACAAGGGAGAGATTTCCGGCATCACGACCACCAGCGGTCTCGCCTTTAAAATGCCCGGTCGATGCGGAGATTCGCCGATCATCGGGGCTGGCTGCTACACAGATCAGGATGTGGGTTCGGCGGGTGCAACCGGCAGCGGGGAAGAGAACATCAAGGTCGCGGGAGCGCATACCATCGTTGAAAATATGCGCCGCGGGATGTCTCCGCGCGAGGCCGGCATGGACGCCCTTAAGCGCATCGTACGCAATTACAACAACGACATGGCCAGACTCAAATTTGTCGACATGACGTATTACATTCTGCGCAAAGATGGCGCCTACGCGGGCGTGTCTCTGTGGGAAGGCTACGAAAAAGGCGACCCACACAAGATTGCAGTCCACGATGGCACGCGCCGAGCCGAAGTAACAACACCCTTACTCCAAGGTTTCTCCGAGGATTTCCCGGCTGTCCCCAAGTTGCCGGAGGAACTGGCCAAGTAAGAAAACGCGAACCTCGCGGCTCCAGATCGCGAGTGGCGCCCGCGGATTCTTTTGAGCTTTTGGCCGTCTTGGCAGGATTCGTTTTCCTTCCAATCCGCGAGAACAAAGTTCGGCGCACGGCGCCAGGGCACTGCCTACTTTCGTGGCCTGTAGCCTGCCCGACTGTGTTTTTTTCGGCTCTTCCCAGCGGGTGTACAATAGCCTTGTCAGGATCGCAGCTTCACGGAATCTTCTTCCGCGTTCGAGGCTCGAAACATGAACGTTCACGTCAGTTATAAGATCCCGAAGACTCCCGACGTCGAAAAAGAAATCAACCACCAGATTGAGAAAATTCAAAAGCGGCTTCAGGTTTTCCGCCCTGAACTGGTTCATCTGAAGGCCGTTCTCGAGCAGAATTCCGCGCGCGAAGGAATCCAGATTTCCTTGAATCTACGTTTGCCTTCGGGGCAGCTGGCCGCCGATAAGAAAGCTTCCAGCCCGACCGCGGCCGTCAAGGCGGCATTCGACGACGTAATGCAACAGATCGTCCGGCACAAGGAACTGTTGCGCTCCAGCCATCGCTGGCGGCGCTGGCGCGGAGGTGCGGAGACCTCAGAGCCGGGCGTGCCCTTTGAGCAAACACTGGCATCGGTTCACGCGCCCACAATTTCAGCCGATGACATCGGCTCCTACGTCAACGTCAATCTGGCGCGGCTGGAGCGTTTCGTTGAACGTGAACTCTATTTTCGGCAGTCGGAGTCGGAAGAACCGCAGCCGGGCGATGGATTGATCGCCTCTGAGGTGGTCAACGAAGTAATCGCCCGCGCCCTCGGCAATTGCGATCGGCCCGAGAAAATGGCGCTTGAACCATGGCTCTACCGGCTGGCTTTGGAAGCGATTGGAGAGATGACGGCGCGACTGCACGAACTTGAATCACCAGTACGCCTCGAAGACAGCCGGCGCCGGCAGAACGTACAGGCATCGGATGAGCCCGCGCTCCAATTCCATCAAGCCGATGAGGGTTGGACCCGCGAAAGCGTGATCGCCGACCGCCGCGTGGCGAGTCCCGAGCAATGCGCCTATTCCGATGAAATGCTTGGGTTGGTGCAAGTGGCGCTCGATGGCGTCGATCGCACCGACCGCGAGGCGTTTCTTCTCTACGGCATCGAAGGCTTTTCACTCAATGAAATTGCCTCGATCACCGGACGGCATCCCGAGGCCGTCCGCGAATCCATACAACGCGCGCGCGAGTGCGTGCGCAACGCTCCTACTGTGGCCAGGGAATTCCGGAAAGACCTCTTCGTTGTCTCTCGATCTTCCACTTCGCAGTCGTCCGGTTCGCGCGTTCCAGCATCGAAATAACAAGGAGAAATCGCAATGATGACACGGGAAGAAGTCCGTGAGTTGGCTGCTTTTCAGGCGGATGCATCAAAAGGCGTTTCCGCGCTGAGTTTTTACTTTCAGCCCGATCCCCCGCAGGATCGTTCGCATCGCAGCGAGGCCATCGTAGCGAAAGATGTTGTGAAGCAGGCGCTGAAGAGCGCGGCAGCACAGGGCAAAAACGGGCCGGTCCACGCCGACCTCGATCGCGTGCTCGAGTTCGCCACCAACCTGCGCGGCCAGGCGCGGGGAAGAGCAGTCTTCGCCTGCGCACAGCACAACATCTGGAAAGTGTACGACCTGCCGCCGCGCTTGGGGTCCACGCGCATTTACCTCCAGCCCCGCTTTCAACTGAAGCCTTTGGCGGCTTTGTTCGGGGCGCAACCCACCGTTTGTGTCGCCGTCATCGACCGGCAACGCGCCCGTTTCTTTGATCTGCGCCTCGACGATTTGCGGGAAGGATTATCCATCGTCCACCTCCTTTCCCGAAGCGCCTCGAGCTATGGCTATAACGGCTACGAGGCAGGACACGCGGAGCGGCGTATCGCCGAGGAAGCGCTGCAGCACTTCAAGGCGGTGGCCGAGCGGCTGCGGGTCGATTTTGAGAAAGGATTGTGGGAACGGCTCATCGTCGGATGCCAGGATACAAATTGGGGTGAGTTCGAGTCGCATCTGCATCCCTACGTGAAGCAGCGGCTGATTGGACGTTTCTCCGCTGACGTAGCCAGCGTTTCCAACGAAGAGATTCGCGACCGCGCGAACTCGGAGCTCAACCGGTGGATCAACCAGCGCGCTTCGACAAAAGTGAACGAAACGATTAACTTCGCCAAGGCCAACGGACGTGGCGTGACCGGGCTGCGGCGCGTGCTGCAGGCTCTCGAAGCAGGTGAAGTGCAGAGCCTATTTTTAGCGGAAAAGTATTCGGCGCATGCCGTCGAGTGCCCGCACTGCGGACACCTCAACGCGCACCTCGTGCCGACCTGCGTGGCCTGTGGACACGCCACGCGCGAACTCGCCGACGTTTGCGACGCAATCATTCCGATTGCGATACGTCAGGATATTGAGTTTTTTTATCTTAAAGAGAGTGAAGACTTGGACCGGGCCGGCAACATAGCGGCGCTCTTGCGCTTCCGTTCGGATCAGAGCAGGACGGGGAAGATGATGGCGGCGTCGTAAAAGCAAATCGAAAGTCAGAAGTCAGATTGAAGACGTGAAAAAACCTCGATCCACCAACACCGGTGGGGGCGCTGCGTGTCTACTTCTTCAATTTGACTTCTGACTTTCCACTTGTCTCGTTCATGTCAGAATGAAGGCATGATCCACAAAATCCTTGCGGTCGGCCCTCTGCAGTGCAACTGTTCGGTCATTGGCGACGAGACTTCGCACGAAGCGATGATCATCGACCCGGGCGACGACATCGACGACATCGTCGCCATCATCGACGAGCACAAGCTCCAGGTGAAGCAGATTGTCATTACTCACGCCCACATCGACCACGTCGGCGGCGCGATGAAGTTACGAGCGCGGACCGGTGCGCCGATTCTGCTGAATCAGAATGACTATGCGTTGCTGAAGATGCTCGATGTTCAGGCCAGTTGGTTGGGCATGAAGCCGCCGGGTGAAGTGAAAATTGAAGCCGGCCTGGCGCACGAGCAAAAGTTAAGTGCCGGAAGCCTGTCGGCCAACGTGTTGCACACGCCGGGTCACACCGAAGGCAGCGTCTGCCTCTATTTTCCGGCGGAGAAGATGCTCATCGCGGGCGACACACTCTTTGCCCGCAGCATTGGACGCACCGACCTTCCCGGAGGGTCGTTCGAAAAGATCATGCGATCGCTGAATGACCGCGTCTTGACCCTGCCAGACGAGACTACTGTAATTCCGGGGCATGGCCCGACGACGACAATCGGAGCGGAAAGGGAGGAGAATCCGTTTCTGAAGTAGTGTCAGTCGTCAGTTTTCAGTTTGAAGCGGATGATTGACAACTAAAAACTGACGCTGAGAAACTCTACTTCTGCCCGGGCGCCTGATTCGCAGGAGCGCTAGGTGGCGTCGATGGGGCCGGTTGAGATTTCGTCTGCGACGGTTTTACCCCCGAAAATACTGAGCTGGGTCCAGTTCGCCGCGAGGCGTAAATCGATAAGGTGATTGAAGTCAGCATGAAGATGATTGCCGACCACGTCGTAGCCTTCGACAGTGCCGAGGCCGCCCCGCGCGGGCCGAATGCGGTCTGGCTGCCTTGGCCTCCAAAGGCGGCTGCCAGGTCGCCGCTCTTGCCGCTCTGCAGCAATACCACCGCAATTAGAAAAAAGCAGACGATGACGTGAATGATCGTGATCAGGATTGTGATCATGCCAACAAAACTCCCCTCGGGCTTCCGCCCGTTCTATGTTCCCGCTTCGATTTCAGTCTCGGGAATCCGGCCATTACGGCCGAAAAGTGAATTTCTCCTGCGAGACAGCTCGTCAGTACTAGTTTGTCATCCCCCGACCGTTAAGGTCAATGGGAGCATCGACGTGCAAAGGCATGGTGCGGAAGGGGGGATTTGAACCCCCACGCCTTTCGGCGCCACCCCCTCAAGATGGTGTGTCTGCCAGTTCCACCACTTCCGCACGCAAGAAAATCTTATCATGTCGCTGCGCGATGCAGCGCTGACACTCTCCTTTACCTCGCGCAGCTATCGGTTGCTTACGCAGGCAAAAGAGTACGCTCTGCAAGCGGGATCGACCCGCCCGGTTGATCTCTCTCTGCCGGCGGGGAACTGCAAATCTCAAACACAGAGTCTAAGCCGGTGATCCGCAACACCTCGCGCACCGCTTTGTTTGGTCCGCGAGTTGCAATCCGCGCCCATTCTCCGGCGAGAGGAGCACCGCGATTGGCGAACAAAGCGCAGTACCTGCCTCAAAATACCTCGGGGATGGTGACTCCTTCCGGGCAACGGCTCAAAACGGACTCGTGGGTTAAGATTAGCGAGCCGATGACGTCGGAACACACTCTTCGCGATGAGCATTGGAACCCTGACAGCGTCAGGGCCGGGCTCGCGAAGCTTTTCAAGTGACGGCGAAAGATCATTTCCGCATTACCACCTCGGCACTCAAGCGCTGGGCCATCGCACAGTTGCAGGACTCGCTGGCGACCGGCATCTTGTGGCTGGTTGGGCTTTGGGTAATTCACGTGCCCTGGGCGCCTCTGTGGGCCGCTCTCGCCGCGGTTTTACAAATCATCCCGCACCTCGGCCCAATTCTGGGATTGCTCGGCCCCGTCCTTGCTGCCACCCTCGGTTGGAGGGACTGGCGGCACCCGCATTATGTGCTCGTACTCTACGCGGTCATTGTGGTGGTCGATGGTTTTCTGCTCCAGCCCTACATCATGCGGCGAGTCGCGCGTGTGCCCATGTGGGTGTCTATCCTCGCGCCTATCGCCCTAGGCTTCGTTATTCCGTTCTGGGGAGTGCTGCTGGCTCCGCCAATATTGGCCGTGGTCTATGCGTACAAAGTCCGGCAGTCTAGCTCGACCTCATAAGTCCAAACGACATGCCTTGCGGATCGTGCATCACGGCCAACTCGCCGCCGTCTGGCAGGCTGGTGGGCGGAATAATCAGTTTCGCTCCCATTTCCTCCGCCTTCTTGACCGAGCCCTTCACGTCCTCCACTGCCACAAACAATTGGACGAACGCCGGCGCCTGTGGCGGAGCGGGCCAGATTCCGCCCTGGATTCCCGCCGATGAGCCGGTATTGATCTCTCGATAGCCGAGGGGATTGTCCGCGTTCACAGTCCAGCCAAACAGAGTTGCGTAGAATTTCGCGGTCTCATCCGGAGTCTTCGACAAAATCTGAAATTGCATTACTGGGTTCGCCATCTGGAAATGAGTCCTTTCGATGATTGAGTTTAATGGTTGAGTTCGTCGCGTAAACCTTTAGTGAGCCTTTGCCTTGCGAGCGCGCAATTCGACTCCGTCTTCGGCCGCGAGTTCCCGAACTCGCACAAGCGCTCGCTTGGTGAACGCAGCTTCCGTGAATTCTTCGCGCCCCAGCAAACACTCCCACCTTCCCGCTGGTTCAATTGCGAGCAGGCGCAAGCGAAGTAATCGGCTCAAGGCCACATTCACTTGGTCCACGCTTACTTCCAATTGCCGGGCGACCCACCGGCAGTCCGCCTGAAACCCGCGGGAACGCGTCAGCTGAATGATTTTCCAGTGGCAACGATCGTTCACAATGGCCAGGGCTTCCGCCGTCCAATGACGAAGTTGCTCTTGCCTCCGAACCGTCGAGGGCTCCGGGACATGCTGCGCGGCGACAAAGGCCGCGACCTCTTCAGCCGTCATTCCTAACTTCTTTCCCCACGATCGAAGCTGCCGGACCGGAATCCGGCGCTTATTGCGGAAAATCTGGGACAGCGTCGAATGGTTGGTTTCAAGAAATGTGGCAAACGCGCGCAGCGAATAGCGCGGATTCCGTTGCCGTCGCGCCGCCAACTCGCGTTTCAGCTTCTCTTCAAACTGCCCATCGCTCATGGCTGGCTGAATGCTACTCGTAGGTCTCAGGCGAAGACAAACGTGCGCCCCTTCATAGCGGGGCAAGCGCTTGCCCCGATTGGGCGATAGGACACCATACGAAATCACCTTCCCTGGCCCACAGCCCTCGCCGCCGGCGCCACAATCGTGACCGAATCAGGTTCACTCCAGACCGACTTGCCGCTCGTCAAGTCGAGACGACGCATTGTGATCTTCACGCTGCCACGCCCGACTTCCACATTCAGATAGTGATAATTGATTTCCTTGCTCTGAAAAGGATCGTCCTTGGCGCGTTCAATCGGATAGGCGTGGGCTCCTGCGCCTCCAGTCACCAAATAAGTGACGCCACCGTGCTCGTGCCGTTCGTAGTTATGCACGTGTCCCGAGAAGACGACGATACGCGCGCGCAGGGTCTGCTCCCGCTCTTCCAGCATCCGGGCAAGCTCCCGCTCCTCGGAACGAGCGGAGTGCCCATCGCTGAACATCTTGTCAGTCGAACTCGTGTAAGGAGGATGGTGGAGAACCAGAAACACGAAATCGACATCGCCCGGTAGCCGGTCAAGTTTCCCGGCAAGCCACTGCCCCTGAGCACCTGCGACTTCTCTCAGCGAGCTGTCCAGCACCAGAATCAACGTATTAGCCGCGCGAACTGAATAATATCGGCAGTTGTTCAAATCCGGAAAGCGCTCGAAATAGTTGCTGAGCGCCACTTTCTCATCGCCGTGAAGATCATGGTTTCCCAATGCCGGATAGACGGGTATGTTTTTCTCTCGCCACACCGCGGTTTCGCTGTCCCATACCTTCCAGTCGTTGTTGTCGTAGCCGTTGTAGACGAGGTCGCCAGTAAAGGCGATAAAGGCGGGCGTCGCCTGGGCAACTGCCTGCACCAGTTCCTGGCGCGCGCGCGGATTCGCAGCTCCAGTGTCCCGGGGATCGTGGAAGCGCGCATCACCGTAGGCAACAAAGTGAAAGGGTGCGCTCACCTTCACTTGCGACTCCACCGGATTGGCGGGCGTCGCCGCGTGTGAGTGCGACCTCGAGCACGCCGCGTACATGAGAAGGAGAACGAGGATCTGCAATATTTGGAGGAGTCTCATTTCGGGTCCCAACACCAGCACTTCAAACTATAACCCGGGACATCGGGCGTCCCGGGGTGCTTGGGATTGAGTTTACGGGGGATGCATTCAGCGCTGGCCTTCTTGCTAGGCCTGTCCGGCCGTACAACGTTCTCGAGAAACTGGCCAACCAGATCGTTGCCAACGCACTCCGTCTAGGAATGCAGACCTACTTTGCGTACGAGTTCCTGAAACCTCGGATCGGAGCGTAAGCTATCGAGGCGCGGTTCGATCGCGAGAACAACCATCGCATAGTCACGCTCCTGATAGGCTTTCTGGAGGTAATCGATCGCCAAGTCCGGTTCGTGCAGCGCAAGATGAATGACGGCAAAGTCATAGTCGGGGACAAAATCGTGGTTCTTTTTCTCCTCCAAACGCTGGAGAACCCTGCGCGCCTCCGGCCGGCGCCCCGCAGCGGCAAGGCTGTAGGCAAGTTCAGTCAAACCGACACTGCTATCCGGAATGGCTCGCTGCATCTTTTCTGATTCTGCGACTGCCTCCGCGTGCATTCCCTTCTGGGCATAGACCCGTGCCATCCAGAACTGTGTCCGATAGTAGTTGGGATCCAGTTGCAGGGCTTTCCTGCCGTGCTCGATCGCCCGATCATAGTCGCGTGCATAGTAGAGCGTTCGAACCGACTCCGCATTACTCGGCAAAGAGAGAGGATCGAGACGCAACGCCTGATTAATCTGTACCCAGGCCTCGTCATGCCGCTTTAGGGCTCCCAAAAGCACCGCGTAAACCCGGTGCGCAGTGGAGTAGCTCGGATTCAGCTCAAGGGCACGCTTGAGCTCAGCTTCTGCTTCGGATAAGTCCACGAAACCGATCATGGCAAGAGCCAGCGCAGTATGCGACTCAGCAAGGCCCTGGTTCAGGGCTACGGCGTGACGTGCCGCATCCAACGCCTTGGATTCGCCCTCTTGGGTCGACATCGCCTCGGTGACAACGAGGTAATGATAGGATTCCGCCAGTCCTGAATATGCCTCAGCGAAACTGGGGTCCCGATCGACGGCTTGCTGAAAATAGGTGATTGCCGTCCGATAACCGGCGGTGGTGAACTGGTTCCCAAAATACCGTCCCCGGAGATAGGCCTCATTGGCCTGCGGATCGAGAGGCCGCTGCTTGGCGGGGCCACCATAGGCCGGACTCAGTTTTACCTTGATTTGCTGCGCTACCGCCTTCGCCACTTCTTCCTGCGCGGCAATCGAATGACTGATGTGCCGGTCATAGCTTTGCGCCCATACGTGCACCTGATCTGACGCCCGGATGAGTTGGACGGTAACCCGCAGCTGGTCCCCGTCGCGCCGGACGCTGCTCTCCAGAACATAGTCAACGCCCAGTTCCTCGGCAATCTGTTGCGCGCTTTTCGACGTACGCTTATAAGACATCGAACTGGTCCGCGCTATCACCCCTAGCTGATCCGGGCTTAAGGCCCCGAGCTGGCTGATAAGTTCTTCGGTGAGTCCGTCGCTGAAATAGTCTTCGTTCGGATCTCCGCTCAGGTTTTCGAAAGGAAGCACCGCCAACATTAGGTGGTCGCGATTGGGTGTCGAGATAACCCGCCGCCAGCCGATGTAGGCTGCGAAAGCCAGCGCAATCGTGAGCACGAGTCCAACCGCAAGAGCCCACTTGGAAAAGCGGAACGAGCGGCCTTCCGGCTCCGAGCCGGAAATCGACTTGATCGCAATGGGGAGATCGCCGGCCGATGGGGAAGCGGCGGGCGCAGCCGAGCCGTTCCCATTTTCGCGGCGCTCGACTTTGGAGGCGATGAACCGGTAGCCCTTGCCGGTAACCGTTTGCACGAAGCGGGGCTGCTCGGGATCGTCGCCAAGGACCAGCCGGATTTTGCGGACGGCCGTGTTGATACCGTGTTCGGTATCGAGGAAGACGTCTTTCCCCCAGATTCTTTCAATGATCTGATCGCGAGTGACGAGTTGGCCGTCACTCTCTACCAGGAGCGTGAGTAGCTCCATAGGGATTTTTTCCAGCTTGAGGACACGATCCCCTTTGCGGAGCTCATAACGTCCGCTGTCGAGCTCAAATTCCGCAAATCGCGCGACCCCGAACGGCACACGGAAACCTCTGGGGAAGAATAGAAATATAACACCATTTGTAACAGACGGGCCAGATTAAGTTTGTGTCTTCAGTAAGATAGCGTTCTTCACCAAAACTTCACCCCTACTTTACCTGCGCTCCCTTGTTGAAATTTCTATTTTCGCGCAGGATGCCTCGCATTGAGGAGGCTGTCATGCGTGTTAAGAATTTGAACTTTGCCAAGTTTGCTACTTACATCGTCCTGGTCATCGGACTTAGTGCCAGCGCGTTCGCGTCCTGTGGAGATTTGCTCTCCGCAATAGCGTCGGGCAGAGCCGGCGTCGCTGTTCAAACCCATCCTGTCCAACCGGACGCACTGGCTTCCGGAGAGAAAGGCGCATCCTCGTCGATCATCGGCCTTTGGCACATCCAGTTTACCGTTGACGGCCAAACCATCCAGGAAGCCTATCAACTCTGGAATAAAGGCGGCACCGAAGTGCACAACCCGAATGTTGATCCGAGAAGCGGCGACGTCTGCCTGGGCGTGTGGAAGCACGGCCCGCATGGGACTTACAAGCTCTCTCATCGCGTGTGGAACTACGACAGCAACGGAAACTTTCTGGGGACGATCAGCCTCAGCGAAACCCTTACCCTGGGCGATGGCGGCGCTACCCATAGCGGTTCCTTCGCCCTTGATTTCTATGATCCTTCCGGCGCCTTCCTGATGGAGGTTGATGGCGAAGTCACTGCGGATCGCATTACGGCTGATTGAGCCGGCGTGGAATAGGGTATCGAGGACGCAAAAAAAAGCGCGCAGCCTTTCGGCTGCGCGCAGTGCGAGGGTATTTCTTTTATTGGCCAGCGGCCATGGTCATTGCTTTCGGGGTTAGTTGTTCGGCTTGGCCTACATACATCTTGTACGACTTGTAGACTCCGAACAGCACCACCAGCAGCGTGCCGAGCGTTGCTACGCCAGCTACTGAAGTGAACAACGAAGCCAGAGCGGTCAGTCCCGCGCCGATTACATAGTTCGGGAGCGACCACAGGAAAACCTTGTGCCAGATGGCCACAGGGTTCGAGGCTTCGGTCAGTCCGATGATGCCGGCGACGGGCGCGGTATTGGCCACAAAGTAGGCCACCGCCGCTGCCACCAGCGAAAGCGCCGGTCCGCTCGCGTGCATCGTCAGCAAACGGCTGTGATACACGAAGTAGGCGAGACCGCAGGCATTCATCAGAGTGCAGGTGTTGAAAAGCATCTGCACCGGTTTCATTTTGGTTGAGGAAGCAAAGGACTGGGCGATGGCCGCGGTTACAGCTACCAGCAGGCTACCGAGCAATCCGAGCTGCATGACTCCCAGAAGAATGACGGGCAAATTGCCGGACATCGTGCTCGTCATACCGGGCAGCTTCACCTTCAGCCGCGAGGTCAATACCGCGGCAATCATGAGAAGCGCCAACTGAGGCCAGGCCGGCAGGGCGTGGTTTGCGACTCCGAAGGCCAGAGAGCACAAACTCGCGACAGCTACCGTTCCGATCATCACTTTCGCTTTGATTGGCATAGTGTTTGTCATGGGTAATCTCCGAGTATTGGTCTCCGTCGGTTAGTTGTCACCACTGTCTCCGTCGCTCAGTGCCTGCGTGGCGCTGGCGGCGGTTGAAGTGGCTCCCCAGACTACACTGGTGCCAGTCATATTAGAGGCCGCGCCCCAGACAACGCTGGTCGCTCCCCACACTACGGAACTTGCCGATAAGCAGTTGGAACCCCAGACCACCGAGTTGCCCCAAACCACAGAGTTGGCGCCCCAAACGACGCTCACTCCGTAGAACGGCGAGGTGGCTCCCGGCACAGTGTTCTTTACCGTAACCGTGCCGTTGAGGTTGAAGTATGCGGTTTGCGACAGCGCGACCCCGTTCGCCATGTCGGTGTTGCCGAGAGCGGCGTTCACGTCCAGATAGCCCGCCCCATAAGTGAACAGGTCGTACTCGTTGTTGTAGAGGTTGCCCCATCCATCATGGGAGTATGTGAACTGGTTGATGCCCTTCCATGCCGTCTTCATCAGGCGCGCTTTCACCTGGTCAGGCGTCAGGTTGGGATTCTGCTGCAACACGAGCGCAACCGCGCCGCTAACCAGCGGTGTGGCCATGCTGGTGCCGCTCAGTTCGTAATACTTCGAAGAGTTGCCGTTGTTCGGGCTGATTTCGTATTGCGGATACAACGTGTCCAGCGTGCTGCCGTTGACCCGCAAGGAGACCATGCGGTTCCCGGGAGCAACGAGATCGGGCTTGACGATGTGGTCGATCGCAGTTGGCCCCTTCGAGCTATAGCTGGCGATCTGATCATCGACGCGCGTTGCGGTACCTTCGGTCATCGTGGCGCCAACCGTGATTACGGCCGGATCGTTGGCCGGAACGCCGATCGTGGCAAACCCATTCGTCGGACCGTAGCGGCCGGTGTTGCCGGCGGCGCAAACGACCACGATACCCGCCTGCCAGGCAGCTTCCACCGCCTGGTCGACAGGATCGAGTGTGTAGGTCTCGAACACCGGACGTCCGAGCGACATATTGATCACGCGGATGTTGTAGGTGTTCTTGAGGGCGATCGCCTGCTGAATGGCGGCGATTACCTGGCTGTCGGTGCCGATGCCGTTGGCGTCAAGCACGCGCAGGTTGATCAGGTTGACTCCAGGCGCCACGCCCGCAAAGTTCGAGGAGTAGCCGTTGCCGTTGCCCGAGCCCGCTCCCGAACCACCAATCAAGCCGGCCACGTGCGTTCCGTGCCCGTATTTGTCGTTGGTGGTCGTGTCGCCGGCTACGAAGCTCTGGCTGTAGACCACACGGCTCGGTCCACCCTTATGCAGGTCGCCGTGATCAGAGATGCCGCTATCGATCACCGCCACGCCGATGCCCGTGCCATCGAGCGCATACGTCGACGCTGCGATATCGGCTTCCACTGCGCTGGCATACTGTTCGGTCGCCGGGTTCGCCGTCATCTTCAACGAGCGATCCGGGGTGATGTACCGAACATTGGCATCGTTCGCCAGCTCCGCCAGCATGCTGGCCGGAACGTGCAGAGTGACCGCTCGGATCGACTGGAACTTGCTGCCAATCGCGGCGCCGCGGCCCTTCAGACTTGACAGGGCTGTCGCGTTCGGCAGCTGTTTGTACTGCACGATGACCGTCACCATGCCGTTCTGCCCGACGTGCTTGTTGACGTCTGGGGAGAATTTGCGCGCTGGAGTAGCCACTGCATCGACATCCAGAGAGCGCGTGTTAACCGCGTACGACGGCACCGCCAAAGATGCCAGCGCTACCAGGCCAAGAATTCGTTGACCCCAGGTAGCGCCAACCGTCTCTGACTTGCGTCGGCTAGGCACTAGCGTTGTGTTGTCGTTGCTCATAAGTTTGTTTGGCGATTCCTGAAGGGACGCAGACTCCGCGCCCTTCCCGCCGGTTCTCTATGGGCAATCCTCGGGCCAATCATTCACTGACAAACCCAATGTATTCATCACATTAGAGTGATTCCGTCAGGCTATGGATTGAGACAACTTGGCGCGCTCCCGCGGGCAACCTCGGCGAAAACCAGCTAAGTGGCTCAAAACAATGGGCGGGCGTATGGAAGCGACCAACGGCGACAAAATGGCCCAACTCGCCTCTTCGAAGGCGGCGTTTCTGGCATTCGGTTCTGCGCGACAACTCAATCATGGCTGTTATCCTATGACCATTTCGCGCGTTGCAGACCATTATGCGCAACAAGCCGATCGCTGAGGAATGAATGGCCGCATTGATCGATGCCATCGATGTAAAGCGCAAAACATTTTTCGAGCTTGAAAACACTCCCTACTTATGCCTGGAGGCGGAGGTTTCGACACCCACCGCCAGGGGTGCCCAGACTCTGGTCCGCCTGAAGATTCGCAACCTTCTCACCCGAGCCGTCTTTGACAAGACCTTCAAAGCCAGTGACCGGTTTAAAGAGCCGGATCTCCAGACAGTCGACGCTTCCTATCTTTATAACGATGGAGTGGGCTTCCACTTCATGGACCAGGAGACCTTCGAGACCCTCACCTTGTCGGGCGATATGACGGGCGATGCGCTGGATTTTCTTGTGGAAGGCGTGATTATCCAAATCCACAAGTTCAACGGCAGTCCGATCGGATTGCAGCTGCCTCCTCATGTTGTACTGCTCGTGACCTACACCGAGCCCGGCGTTCGCGGAGATACCTCAAGCGGCAGCGTGACCAAGCCTGCGAAGCTCGAAACCGGCATTGAGATCCGGGTACCCCTCTTCATTAAAGAGGGCGAGGCGATCAAAGTCTCCACCGAGACCCGTGAATTTGCGGGCCGGGCGTGATCCCCGCTAACTAGCACCCTAGCCTCAGCAGTTCTCTCCGCAGCCGCTCATGGCGCTGCGTCAGATGCAGGTAGAGCATCTCATCCGGCTTCACTTTCGCACGAATCGTTCGGACGAGCTCTGCTTTTTCCTGTCGAGTCCACGACCCCCAACCCCGCGTCTCCTCAAGAACGAGCGCGAAATTATCAAACACACCCCTTTCGAGTGCCGGCCATCTCGAGGTGCTGACCCCCAGGCTCCTCTCCAGCGCGCGGCGCGCTTTTTCGCGCACCCGGTCCCCGTCTCCGCCAAACCCGCGTGCCATCCGGCGGTTCACCCGCAATCCTAGATTGCGTGTCGAGAACCGATCCCATGCCCGGGCTTCGGTTCCCGGCAATTCATAGAAGACGTGCCCGGCGGCAATCCGCCTCAGCGTGCGTGCTGGCGTACGGTATTGGTTGGCGGATTCCAAATTGGCGCTGGCCGCAATCTTCTCTTCCTCGCGCCGGACCAGATCAAGCAGATCCGCCCGGCCGGGGCGAAATCCCAGCTTCCGGTAAAACCAGAATGCGCCCGACTCGATTGCCTCCTCGTTGTCATGTCCGATCTGATAGGGATAAACGGAGATGACGGTAGTTCCCATATACGCGCAAAGCGAGCGCAGCACCTGCGCGTAGATCCATCCCGCCTCGCCGCCGCGAAAGGTGTAGAAGGTGTTGAAGCCGACCTCCATCCACTCGCACAGCCCGATGGCCTCGATGTAGTTGATGGGCACGCCATTCTTCAGCGTGAAACCCGCGACGTA
>Ga0335078_10007279_pt1 | contig 16414 bp, 14 predicted proteins | sample Lox_Sample_32_FD_206711 | JGI IMG/M metagenome (GOLD analysis project Ga0335078, IMG submission 206711) | Soil microbial communities from Loxahatchee National Wildlife Refuge, Florida, United States - Lox_Sample_3.2 | ecosystem: Environmental > Terrestrial > Soil > Wetlands | place: USA...
GTGGCCTTCGACCTGCCGACGCTCATGGGGACCGATTCCGACGATCCGTTGGCGCTCGGCGAAGTAGGGAAGGCGGGCGTGGCCGTCGACACCCTGGCCGACATGGAGGACCTCTTCGCCGGCATCGACCTCACCGGGGTGAGCACGTCGATGACGATCAACTCGCCGGCCCCGATCGTCATGGCCATGTACGTGGCCGTGGGGGAGCAGAACGGCGCCCATCGCCGCCAGCTTGCGGGCACGATCCAGAACGACATCCTGAAGGAGTACCAGGCCCAGAAGGAGTTCATCTTCCCGCCCCGCCCCTCGGTGCGCCTCGTCAACGACGTGCTGCGCTTCTGCACCGCCGAGATGCCGTTGTGGCACCCGATCTCGATCTCCGGCTACCACATCCGCGAGGCGGGTTCCACGGCTGCCCAGGAGCTGGCCTTCACGCTCGCCAACGGATTCGCCTATGTGGAGGCGGCCCAAGCGAGCGGTCTGCACGTCGACGCCTTCGGCAAGCGTCTCAGCTTCTTCTTCAATGCCCACATCGACTTCTTCGAGGAGATCGCCAAGTACCGTGCCGCTCGGCGCATCTGGGCGCGCTGGATGCGCGACCGCTACGGCGCCACTGACGAGCGGGCCATGCAGCTGCGCTTCCACACGCAGACCGCGGGGGTGTCGCTCACGGCCCAGCAACCGGAGGTGAACGTGGCCAGGGTGGCCATCGAGGCGCTCGCCGGCGTGCTGGGAGGCACCCAGAGTCTGCACACCGACTCCTTCGACGAGGCGCTCGCCCTGCCCACGGAGAAGGCGGCCCGGATCGCGCTGCGCACCCAGCAGGTCATCGCCCACGAGACCGGGGTGGCGGCCGTGGCGGATCCCCTCGGTGGCTCCTACTTCGTGGAGGAGCTCACCGACCGCATGGAGGCCGAGGCCGAGATCGTCTTCGCCCACCTCGACGAGCTCGGCGGGGGCTCGATCCTCGAGGGCGTCTATCGCGGCGTCGAGGAGGGCTGGTTCCAGGGTGAGATCGCCCAGGCGTCGGCCGACTTCGAGCGTCGGCTCAACAACGGACGGCGGGTCCTCGTCGGCGTCAATCGCTTCGAGGAGCCCGACGGGTTCGACGCCGACATCCTCTACATCGGGCCCGAGGCCGAGGCCGAGCAGCGCCGCCGGCTGGAGGCGGTGAAGGCCCGGCGCGACGACGGCGCCGTCCGACGGGCGCTGGCCCGGGTCCAGCAGGACGCCGCCCGTCCCGACGTGAACGTCATGCCCGGCCTCCTCGAGGCGGTCCGGGCCTACGCCACCATCGGGGAGATCATCGGCTCGCTCGGCCAGGTGTTCGGTTCCTGGACCGAGCGGGCCGTGGTCTGAGGCCCCGGCCGTGGCCGACGGGCACCACGCCATCGTCCGCGTGCTCGTCACCAAGGTCGGGCTCGACGGGCACGACCGCGGCGTGAAGGTGGTAGCCCGCATGCTGCGAGACGCCGGCTTCGAGGTGATCTACGGCGGGCTGCGCCAGACCCCCCAGACCATCGCAGAGATGGCCCTGCAGGAGGACGTGGACGTGGTCGGGCTGTCGATGCACTCGGGCGGCCACCTGACCCTGGCGCCGGCGGTGATCGAGGCCTTGCGCGCCCGCCACCTCGAGGTTCCCGTGGTGGTGGGGGGCATCGTCCCCGAGCGCGACCGCAACGTGCTCCTGGAGGCGGGTGTCGCCGAGGTCCTCACCCCGGGCGCCTCCGAACAGGCGGTGGTGGCGGCGGTGACACGAGCGGCCGCACGGTCCTCGGGCACGGCGGGAGCGTCGAGCACCTCCCCGTAGTCGGCCGACGCGCTCGTGGCCGACCGACCCTAGAGCGCACGCCGGCCGTCCCTCGTCGCTACGAGCGCACCGTTGGTCGGCGATGGCCATGTCCAGTCGTCGGGCTCCCTGTGCCCAGGACGGTCTCCTCCGTCGGGCCAGGCCCGTCGCGTGTGCGCGGTTAGCGCAGCTTCCACTTCGGGCGGGGATTGCTGGCGAAGGCCTCCTGGCCCTCCTTGAGGGCGCGGGCGGACGTGCCCAGCTGCAGGAAGACGTTGCCGAGCGAGGTCGCCTGCCCGGGAGTGAGGTTCCGGATGGCCCACAGCGTGCGCAGGGTGGCCTGCACGGTGGTGGGCGGCTGGGAGGCGAGCACCGCGGCGAGCTGCCTGGCCGTGTCGAGCAGCCTCGCTGCGGGGGTGACCTCGGTGACCAGGCCGATCCGCAGGGCCGTCTCGGCCGAGACGCGCTCGTGGGCGCCGAGGAGCGTCATGCGGACGAGCTCGCCGAAGGCGACCCGGCCCGATAGCAGCGCCGGCTCGTAGGCGGCGGTCATGGCGTAGGTCACATGCGGGTCGAAGAAGGTGGCGTGATCGGCGGCGACGACGATGTCGCTCTCACCCAGGAGGTAGAAGGCGCCGCCGCAGGCCATGCCGTTCACGGCGGCCACCACCGGCTTCCACAGCTCCTGGCTCTTGGGCCCGAGGCGCCGCCCGGGATCCTCGTAGGTGAAGGGGTCGAACTCGGTGTCGACGGGAATGTCGTTGCGGTCGATGCCGACACAGAAGGCCTGCTCGCCGCTGCCCGTGAGCACGATCGCCCGCACGTCGTCGTCGGCGCGCAGGTGTCGCCACACGGCCGCCAACTCGTCCTGCATGCGTTCGTCGAAGGCGTTCAGGACCTCGGGACGGTGGAGCGTGACCGTGGCGACGCCCTCGGCCACATCGAGGAGGACCGTTTCGAGGGTGGGCAACGAGCCGGGCACGGCGGCACTGTAGTGCACCCGCACGCGGTCCCACGAGCTGCCGCCGTCGTTCCTCGACGGCGGCGAGGCGCCCTCTACACTGCCGGCGGTGGCGCCCGGCGTGGCCGACGGAGGTGTGCTCGTGCGAGGGGCGGCGCTGCCCGTGTGGTCGGTGCCCGGCGCGGGGCCACGGGCGATCTCGCCTGGCCGTGCGGTGGACGTGCGTTGCCGCCACGGCCACATCGAGGCCGTGGACGAGGCGGGGTCCCTCCGGCGCCGCAGGGGCGAGGAGGTCCTCGAGATCCCGGGCTCGGTGCTCCTGCCCGGGCTGCACGACCACCACGTGCACCTGCGCTCGCTCGTGGCATGGCGACGCTCGGCGCACGTCGGGCCTGACGACGTGTCGGGTGCGGGCGGGCTCGCCCGGGCGCTGGCGGCGGCGCCGGTCGACCGGCACGGGTGGCGGCGGGCCGTGGGGTACCACGAGTCGGTGGCGGGAGCTCTGGACCGTCGCGTGCTCGACGCCCTCGCGCCGGGCGGGCCGCTGCGGGTGCAGCACCGCTCGGGTGCGGTGTGGATGGTCAATTCGGCGGCGCTGGCCGTCCTCGGCATCGACGCCGCCGCCGAGCGCGGTGTCGAGCGCGACGACAGCGGCCTGCCCACGGGTCGCCTGGTGCGCATGGACGGCTGGCTGGCCCGGCACCTGCCCGCCGACGACCCCATCGCCGAGGTCGGGTCCGTGAGCCGCGAGCTCGCCGCCCTGGGCGTCACCGGCGTGACCGACGCCACCGTCGGCGCCACCGCCGAGGGCGCGGCGGCGCTCACCGGCGCGGTCGAGTCCGGAGCGCTCCTGCAGCGCCTGCACGTGATGTGCCCGCCCGGCGTCGCCCCGCCCCCCCACCCACTCGTGACGCGCGGACCGCACAAGGTGGTCCTCGACGACGACGAGCTCCCGTCGCTCGACGAGCTCGCCGGTGTCGTCGAGGCCACCCATGGCGCCGGGTCGGCGGTGGCCGTGCACTGCGTCACCGCCGCCCAGGTGGTCCTGGCCGTGGCCGCCGTCGGGGCCGCCGCCGCCGCCCCGGGCGACCGCATCGAGCACGGGTCGGTGGTCCCGGCGGGGCTCATCACGACCCTGGCCGCGCTCGGGATCACGGTGGTCACGAACCCGGGGTTCGTCCTGGCGCGCGGCGACCGCTACCTCGCCGAGGTCGACCACCCCGACCGCGCCGATCTCTATCGGGCGGCGTCGTTGACCGCCGCCGGCGTGGCGGTGGCGGCCGGCACCGACGCCCCCTTCGGCCCGTCGGACCCGTGGTCGGCGATCCGGGCGGCGCAGTCCCGCCGCACCCGGGGCGGGCGGGGCCTCGGGCCGGACGAGGCGCTCCCGCTCGAGCGGTCCGTGGGCCTGTTCACCGGCGAGCCCGCAGTGCCGGGGCGCCCCCGGCGCATCGCCCCCGGGGAGCCGGCCGACCTGTGCGTGCTCGTCCCGGGCGCGTGGACCGGCCCGGCTCAGGCTCCGCCGGTGGCCGCCACGGTCGTGGCCGGCCGCGTCGTCCACCGCGCCGGCTGAGCGACCAGCGCCGCCGCGCACCGTTGCATGGGCACGTCGAGCAGCGCGCCGCCGCCATCGGCGATGGCGGCGAGAGCGGCGGCCGCGGCCGCCATGCCCGTGACCGGGTCGGCCAGGGCGTCCCCGCAGAACACGGGATGGTCGTCGTCCTCCCACGCCACCAGGCCGCCCGCCGCGGCGGCGTCGTCGCCGAAGGCGACCCAGTCACGCCCGGGGTGGTCGCGCCCGTAGCCGGTGATGCTGAGCCAGACCTTGCCCGGGGGACCGTCCACGGTGTCGGGCCCGGCGCCCAGCTGCTCGAGGGCGCGCGGTCGTGACGACTCGATCACGACGTCGGCCTCCTCGACCAGGGCGACGAGCCGCCCCCGGTCGTGGGGCGCAGCGAAATCGAGCGTCAGCACCTCCTGGTCGCCGGCGTGCAGCGACCGGTAGAAGGCGGGGCTGCGGCGGGCCCCGTCGGGTCGCGAGACGCTCTCGACCTTCACCACACGGGCCCCGCAGTCCGCCAGGATGCGGGCGGCCAGCGGACCGGCCCACATCGACGACAGGTCGAGGACCGCCAGCTCCCCGAGGTCACGGGGCGGGGACGGCCCCCAGCGAGGCGTGCTCGACCACGGCGCCGTGGCGCCGGTGAGGCGGTGCCCGAGCGGCGCCGCCGGGACGCCCAGCAGGCGGGCCCGCGCCACCACCTCGGCAGCCGGGCGGGTGGCCAGCGCCGCCCCCAGGGCCTCCCACGGATCGGCCCCGTGGCCACCTTCGACGACGGCGGGCACGGCGGCGACGTCCTCGGGCCGGGCGAGGTTGACGGCCATCCAGCCGTCGGGAGCGCGCAAGAGCCGGCACGAACCGTTGGGGGAGGTCCGTCCCCGGCGCCGCAGCCCGAGGGCGCGGGCCCGGACCGTGACGAGCTCCTCCCAGTCCGGGTGGACGCCGCGCCCGACGCGGGCCGAGCTCCGGGCGATCTCGGCGCACAGTCGATCGAGACCCCCCGGGACGCCGTCGGGCGGTTCGAGGGGCGGGCCGTCGGGCCAACCGCTCAGCACCGCCAGACCGGTGGCGCCCCGGGCGGGGCCGGCGGTGTCGTCGCCGTGCTCCGAGGTGGTCACGACGGACAAGGGTACGCTCCTGGCATCGCCCCCCCGCCCGAGGTCCTGTCCGCCTCGTCCGTCCGGGCCCTGCTCGCCGGGGCGCGCCTCGGTGCCCACGAGGTCCTCGGCGCTCTCGACGGCGCCCCGGTGCTCGTCGTCGAGCTCGGGGTCGACGACGACCTCCCCGACGAGATCCCTGCCTGGCTGCCGTGCGTGGTGGTGGCCCTGTCTCGCCAGCGCCCCGGGCGCCCTGCGCCGTGCGGTGTCGACGTCGCCGTGTGCCCTGGCGGGACCGACGAGCCGCCGCCGGGGTGGGTGGCCGTGGCCGACGTGGACGCAGAGGCCGGCCGGCTGGCCGAGGGAGTCGAAGCACAGCCGCAGCCGGCCGTCGTGCTCGCCCAGCTCCTGCGGACTTCGGGCACGTTGGAGGTGGGAGCCGCCCTGGTGGCGGAGTCGCTCGCCTACTCGACGCTGCAGGCGGGTGCCGCTTTCTCCGCCTGGTTGGCCGGGCGGCGTGCCACCGCGCCCCGCCACCGGGCGGAGCCCGACGACGCCGTGGTGGTGGCGCGCTCGGGGGACCGGCTCACCATCACCTTCCAGCGGCCCCACGTCCGCAATGCCGTCAACGCCGCCGTGCGCGACGCCCTGGTCGAGGCGCTGGCCCTGGCGGCCGCCGATGCCTCGCTGGTCGGCGTCGACCTGTGCGGCGCGGGACCCGACTTCTCGAGCGGCGGCGACCTCGACGAGTTCGGCTCGCGGCCCGACCCGGTCAGCGCCCACCTGGTGCGCACCGTGCGCAGCCCGGCCCGCCTGCTCGCCGCCGTGGCCGGCCGGGTCACGGCCCATCTCCACGGCGCCTGCGTCGGCGCCGGCATCGAGCTGGCCGCCTTCGCCGGCCGGGTCGTGGCCAGCGCGGACACCCGGGTGCAGCTGCCGGAGGTGGCGCTCGGGCTCGTCCCCGGCGCGGGCGGGACCGTCAGCCTCCCCCGGCGCATCGGCCGCCACCGCACGGCGTGGCTCGCCCTGAGCGCCTCCTTCGTCGACGTCGCCACGGCGGCACGCTGGGGGCTCGTCGACGAGATCGTCGGCGGGTAGCGCCGGCGCCGGCGGCACCGGGATCAGGCCAGGGCGGGCAGCACCTCCTGCTCGAAGAGCTCCAGGCTCGACCAGGCCACCTCGGGAGGCATGCCGCCGCACAGCGGGTGCAGCATGGCGTAGGGGAAGGGCGCGGCCCGCAGCTCCGCCACGAGCTCCTCCGGCGTCACGACCCGGTACTGGCCGCTCGCCCGCAGGGCGTCCACGTCCTGGGTGAAGCGGTAGGGGGTGGCCACGCCTTCCTGGGCCTGCCAGGTGCCGTAGGCGTTCATCTCGTGCAAGAAGTACGGCCCCATGCGCGCCCAGCCCGCCTCGGCGTCCTCGGCCAGGGCCACCACCTGGTTGGCGGGGATGGGGCACGGACCGGGGTCGGGTCGGCCCAGCACCACGACCTCCTGGCGGTAGTGGTCCCAGACCTCGGGGACCGACGGGATGAAGCCGTCGGCGATGCGTGCCGCCCGCCGGGCGGCCGCCGCGCTACTCCCACCGAGGATGATGGCCGGACCGGTCCCGAACGGCCCCGGCGTGAGGTGCACGGTCCGTCCCCGGTACTCGAAGGGTTCGCCCCCGAAGGCGGCCCGCACCACCGACACCACCTCGGTCACCCTCGCGCCGCGCTCGGCCATGGGGACCCCGAACATGGCGAACTCCTCGCGCACGTAGCCGCCGGCGACCACGAGGTCGACGCGCCCGCGCGTCAGGTTGTCCAGCACGAGCAGGTCCTCGGCCAACCGCAGCGGGTCGTAGAACGGTGCGATCAGCGCCGCCACCATCAGGCGCACCGAGGTCGTCCTGGCCGCCAGGGCGGCCACCATGGGCAGGGGGCTGGGCAGGTACTCGTCAGGCGAGCCGTGGTGCTCGGAGACGGCGATGCTGGCACACCCGAGGCGATCGGCCCATGCCGCCATGTCGAGGGCGGCGCTGTAGCGGTCGGCGACCGAGGTGCCGCCGATCGCAGGGTTCCGGAAGTCGAAGCGCATGGCGAACAGCATGGGCGGCGTCCGTCTCATCCCGCCGAGTCCGGGACGCCGAGCCCGAGGCCATGGTAGGAAGCGGGCGTTCGCCCGACGAAGGGAGTACCCCGCAGATGAGCGACGACCTCGGTACGCCGAACCTGCGTCTCGAACGCGAGGGTTCGATCGCCTGGTGCATCATCGACCGGCCGGCCGCTCGCAACGCGCTGACGCCGGCGATGTACTTCGGCATCAAACGCGCCGTGCAGCTCGTGAACAGCGCCCCCGACCTCGCCGCGCTGATCATCACCGGTACCGGTGACGTCTTCGCGCCCGGGGGCGACCTGGGGGGACGCCGCGACGAGGGCGAGACCCACCCCGAGGTGTCGGGGCCCGACGTGCTGCCGTTCCTCACCGTCCGCGACAGCGACGCCCCGGTGGTGGCCGCCGTCAACGGCATCTGTCAGGCGGGCGGTCTGCTCATCGCCATGATGGCGGACATCGCCGTGGTCAGCGACCGGGCCACGTTCCGGGTCCCAGAGCTGTTGCGGGGCATCCCCGACGCCACCTATGCCGCCGCCCTGCCCGCCCACGTGGGCATGGCCGTGGCCCGGGACCTGCTGCTGTCGGCCCGCTCCTTCGACGCCGCCGAGGCGCTGCGCATCGGACTGGTGTCGCGTGTCGTCCCCCACGACGAGCTGCGGACCGCCGCCCTGGACGCTGCCTACCAGGTGCTGCGCAGCGCGCCGGCCGCCCGTGCCCAGGTCAAAGGGATGCTCCACGAGCGCTACGGTCACGTCGACTACGAGGCGATGTTCTGGGCGCTGGGGCACTCGCCAGAGCCACGGGAGGGCATGCGGGCCTTCATGGAGAAACGGCCGCCCGACTGGATCCCTCCCGATGTGCCCCTGCCGGACCGGCGCACCTGAGTCAGCCGTCGGCCCGGACCTTGTCCTTGACAGAGGGGACGATGGGCGGGGCGTCGCGCCAGTTGGGGATGCCCGAGTCCTCCTTGGCCACGGGGTAGTGGTCGTCGTTCACCCACGCCCAGTGGGAGTGGTTGAGCTCGTGGAGGGTGAAGCAGGCGTTCAGCGCGTTGTAGAAGCCCATGTTGTCCACCGACTGGTTCACCGACTCCTTCACGAGCAGCGATGTCATCGTGGGGAGCTGGGCGATCCGCCGGGCGAAGTCGAGGGTCATCTCGCCGAGCCGGTCACCGGGGAAGATCTTGCTGACCATGCCGAGCTGGTGCGCCTCCTCGGCGTCGATGGCGTCACCCGTGAGGAGCAGCTCCTTGGCCTTGCGGGGCCCGAACTCCCACGGGTGGGCGAAGTACTCGACGCCGCACATCCCCAGACGGGCCCCCACCACGTCGGCGAAGCGGGTGCCCTCGGCACACACGATGAGGTCGCACGCCCACAACAGCATGAGGCCCGCCGCGTAGACGTCGCCGTGGGCCTGGCCGATGGTGATCTTGCGCAGGTTCCGCCACCGGCGGGTGTTGTCGTAGAAGTAGTGCCACTCCTGGAGCATGAGCGACTCCGTCGCCTTGCGAGTGGCGCCGTTGACCAGGCGCGTCGGGTGCTGGTTGGGCCCGGGCATGAACTCCTCCATCGACACCTTCGACCCCATGTCGTGGCCCGAGGAGAACATGGGGCCGGTGCCGCCGAGGATCACGACCCGCACGTCGTCGTCCGCCTCGGCGTGGAGGAAGGCCTCGTGCAGCTCGACGAGAAGCCCGCGGTTCTGGGCGTTGCGGGCATCGGGACGGTTCAACATGATCCGGGCGATCGTCCCGTCGTCGAAGGTCTCGTAGAGCAGGTACTTGTACTCCGGCATCCCCCGGCTCCTTTTCATCGGTGCAGCTGCGGTAGCTTCGCCGCCCGTCTCCGGCGACGTCAACACCGGCCGCGAGGTGCGGCGCGCCGGCGCGGCCGCGCCGGGCGGTCGCTCAGCCCAACCTGCCCGTGAGGAACCGGGCCACGTCGGTGGCGGGCGGATAGGCCTCGGTCAGTCCTGCCGGGAAGTACCCCACGTCGGTCACCAGGATGTGCCCCGTGATGGCGACGGCGGCGTCGGAGCACAGAAAGACCAGGGGGTAGGCCTGCTCGAGCGGCGTGGACGCCTCGATCCCGAGCTCCTCCCGGTAGTCGGCGCCGAAGCCTAGCCACAGGTCCTTGTTGGCCTGGGCGAGCGGGGTGTCGGTGGGACCGGGGCAGATGGCGTTGATGCGCACGCCCTGCTTGAGCAGCGGGAAGGCCTGGGTCGACACGTAGGCGCAGATGGCCTGCTTGGTGGACATGTAGTCGGCGCCGCCGTTCTGCTCGATCCATCGCACGGCAGCGTCGAAGTCGGGGGTGGCGAAGTAGTCCTTCAGGCGCTCGAGGTTCGTCTCCCATCCCAGGCCGGCGGCCGACGAGATGAACCCGACGGCCGAGCCGCGCGCCAGCGTGCCCTCTCCGAGCATGCGGTCGATCATGTGCCGGTGGCCGATGAAGTTGATCCGCTCGATGCCCGGGGTCCCGTCGGCCACCCCCGCGCAGGAGAAGAGGGCGTCGACTGGCCCGCCGAGCTGGTCGAGGGCGTGGTCGATCGAGGCCTTGTCGGCCAGGTTCACGGAGATGAACGTGGCCCCGCGCAGCGAGGGCTCGGCGATGTCCATGATCACGACCTCGGCCCCGGCGTCCTTGGCCAGTTCGGCTGTGGCGGCTCCCATGCCGGTGGCGCCCCCCACGACCAGGGCCCGCTTGCCCTTGTAGCTGAATGCGTCGAACACGCCCATGTGGTTGTCTCCTGCTCGTCGGTCGGTGATCAGGCGATGATCCCGCGGACCTTGAGGTCGACGATGGCGTCCCAGTCGAGTCCCAGGTCCGTGAGGATCTTGTCGCCGTGCTCGTTGAACTGCGGCGCCCTCCCGGGCACGGCGGCCACCCCGTCGTACTGGATGGGCGCCGTCACCAGCTGGTACGCCTTGCCCTCGGCGGTCGTGCCCGGCTGCATGTAGTCGTTGGCCTGCGCCTGGGGATCGGCAGCCACCTCGAGCGTGTTCTGGACGACCGCCCACTGGCCGGTGAAGTCCTCGAGCTTGTTTCGCCACTCCTCGAGGGTGTGCTGGGCGAACGCCTCCCGCAGGATCTCCATGGCGTCGGGCGTGTTGGCCATGAGCGACTCGTGGTCGGCGAAGCGCGGGTCCTGCGCGAACTCGGCCCGGCCGACGACCTCGCACATCGAGGGCCAGTACTTGGCCGCCTGCAGGCAGGTGAGGGCGATCCACCGGCCGTCGCTGGTGCGGTAGTTCCCGGTGAGGGGGTTGCGGGGACCGGCTCCGGGTGTGGGCTGCCAGGGAAAGTCGAGCAGGAGGGAGAGGCTGATCGTCTGGCCCATGGCCCACATGCCCGACGACAGCAGCGAGACGTCGACGGTCGTGGGCTCGCCGGTGCGCTCACGGTGGTAGAGCGCGCCCATGATCCCGCCGGCGATGGTCATGGCCCCGATCGAGTCCCCGAACCCGGGGCCTGGCGGGGGAGCGACGTGGTCGTAATCCGACCTGGTCACCGCGAGTGCCACCCCGGAGCGTGCCCAGAAGGCGAGGGAGTCGTAGGAGCCCTTGGCGGCGTCGGGGCCGCGCTCACCCTGGCCGGTGCCCCGGGCGTAGATGATCTTCGGGTTGTGGGCCCTGATGTCGTCGACGTCGATCTTGAGCTTCGTGCGCACGTTGGCCAGCTTGTTGGTGAGAAAGACGTCGCAGGTGGCGGCCAGCCGGTACAGGATGTCGATCCCCTCGGGCGAGGCCAGGTCCAGGCCCAGGCTCTGCTTCCCCCGGTTGGAGTGCTCGAGCAGCACGTGGACGTCGCCGGGGATCACGCCGACGCCGGACGACGCCAGCCCCCGCATGGCGTCCCCCCGCTCGACGTGTTCGATCTTGATCACCTCGGCGCCCCAGTCGGCCAGCAGGGCCGAGGCGGCGGGCACGAACGTCTGCTCGGCCACCTCCAAGATGCGCACACCTTCCATGACTGCCGTCATCGATCCCCTCCCGCACAAGCGCACGAGCGACGCGTTCGCCGCCGGCGGTCGGCCACGCCGCACGCCGCTCGCCATGGTAGCCCTCCCTCGGGAGAGCCCACCCCGGGGGCAGCGGCCGGGCTTCGCGATGTCACGGGCGTGGCGAGGGCGCCGACGAGGGGCCCCGGAGCACCTCCCTGAAGGGAATCTCGCGGTCGACGGCGCGTTCGCGGGGCATGCCCAGGACGCGCTCGCTGATGACGTTGCGCGCCATCTCGGTGGTTCCGCCGCCGATCGACCCCGACTGCCGCATCAGGTACTCCACGCCGCGCTCGGCGAGGGGGCCGTCGTCGGCCGTCCAGGCGCCGCCGGTCGTGCCGGCGAGTTCGAAGGCGATGGTCCGGGTCCGACCTGCCGTCACCCCCTTGAACAGGCGGGCGATGGCGGCGGCCTGGTCGGAGATCGCCCCCGTGCGGATGCCCTGCGCGATCCGCCCCTGGAGGGCCTCGAAGGCGATGTCCAGCATGCGTGCCTCGCCCACCAGCTCCCGGGCGCCGGGATCGCCCTCCAGACCGGCGGCCCGGGCGAGATCGGCGTACGACGACCGGATGAACGTCCGGCTGAGCCCGCTCGGGAAGGTGACGAGCGGGATCTCGTAGAGGAGCCGCTCGTAGAACATCCACCGCACGCCGACTGTCCAGCCCTGGTCCACGTCCCCGACGCGGTCGGTGTCCGGGACCATGACATCGGTGAGGAACTCCTGGCAGAACTCCCGCGAGCCGTTGAGCATCTCGATCCGGTGGATGTCGATGCCCACTTGATGCAGGGGCAGCATGAACACCGTCAGCCCCCGGTGCTTGGGGACGTCCCAGTTGGTCCGGGCGAGGCACAGGCCCCAGTCCGACCACCACGCGCCTGTCGTCCAGATCTTGGAGCCGTTGAGCACCCACTGGTCGCCGTCGCGCACGGCCGAGGTCAGCGCCCCGGCCACGTCGGAGCCTCCGCCGGGTTCGGAGAGCAGCTGCATCCAGAGCTCGTCGCCGCGCAGGATGGCGGGGACGTGGGTCCGCTTCTGCTCCTCGGTGCCGAATTCGAGCAGGACTGCGAGGCAGGGCGTGAACGTGGGTGCCTGGAGGCGGACGGGGAACTCGTGGCCGTTGATGGCGTGGTTGAGGGCCTGCTGGTGCGCGGGGGTGAGCCCCTGGCCGCCGTACTCACGCGGCACACAGATGCCGGCCAGGCCGGCGTCGAAGAGCATGCGCTGCACCGCGCGCTCACGGGCGACGGCCGCCTGCTCCTCCTCTTCGCTCAGATCTGTCCGGAATGCGCCTTCGTAGACGGCCGGGTCGACCGGCGGCAGGTTGGCGCGGACCCATGCCTGCACCCGCTCGGTGAAGGTGGCGACGTCCTCCATGCCAATCTCTGTCATGTGCCGCCGTCCTCGGCCAGCAGTGCGGCGATGCGACGACGATGGTGCGACGGCGTGCCCAGCACCGTCCGGTTCAGCGTGACGCGCCGCAGGAACAGGTGCAGATCGTGCTCGTAGGTGAGCCCGATGCCGCCGTGCATCTGGACGCAGTCCTGGAGGAGCTCGGCGCCGTAGTGGCCGATAAAGGCCGCCGCCGCACTGGCCAGCTCCGCTGCGTCGGGGTCGTGGCACTCGACGGCGGATGCCGCCACGTCAGCCATGGCGTGCCCGGTCTCGAGCCACGTCTTCATGTCGGCGAAGCGGTGCTTGAGCTCCTGGTACGAGGCGAGCGGCCTGCCGAAGGTATAGCGGTCGAACGACCATTGCAGGGTCGTCTCGAAGGCCTGCTGCATGGCACCCACCGACTCGGCTGCCAGGAGGACCAGGCCGAGCTGGAGCTGGTGCTCGATCTGGCGGGCGGCGTCGCCCACCTCGCCCACCGCCATCTCGGCGGGGACGCGCACCCCGTCGAACCGGGCCAGCCCGAAGCGCCGGGTCAGGTCCACCGACGTCATCGGCTCAAGGCGCACCCCGGGCGCGCCCGCCGGGACGAGCACCTGGGTGAGCCCCGCCCCGGTCCGGCCCGTGACGAGCAGCCACTCGGCCTGGGCGGCTGCCTCCACGGGCCGTTTGGTCCCGTCGACGACGAGCTCGCCGCCGTCGACCGCCACGCTCGTGGTGACGCCCTCGGGCCGGTGGCCGTCGGGGTGCGCTTCGGTGAGGCACCACGAGCCCACCAGCGAGCCCGACAGCAGGCCCTGCAAGATCCCGGCGTGGGCGGGCCCGGCGGCACCGAGGGCGGCGGCCACCAGATTGCACGACAGCAACGGCCCGGGCGCGGCGTGGAAGCCGAATTCGTGGGCGAGCAGCGTGGCATCGACGACGGGACGGCCGCTGACGCTCCCGCCGCCGGCGGCTTCGGGGACGAGCAGCGACGTCCATCCGAGCTCGGCCCCCCGCTCCCACCACCGCCGGTCGAAGCCGGCGTCGTCGTCGTGCAGCTCCCTGAGGCGTCCGGCGGGGACAGTGGCCGCCAAGAACCTGGCCGTGGTGTCGCGCAGCGACTCCTGGTCCGCGGTCAGCTCGTGCAGCATCGAGGGTCCCGCGGCGTCACGCCGAGGGCCAGGCGACCGACTTCACCTCGAGGTACTGTTCGAAGCCGGCAACGCCGTTCTGCCGCCCGACGCCGCTCTCCTTGTACCCACCGAAGGGCACGTCGGCGAAGTAGCCGGCCCCGCCGTTCAGACCGATGAACCCGGCGCGAAGCCGCCGGGCGAGCGCGATCGAGCGCTCGAGGGACCCCGACATTACGTTGCCGGCCAGCCCGTAGGGGCTGTCGTTGGCGATGCGGAGAGCCTCCTCCTCGTCGCCGTAGGGGATGACCACGAGCACCGGGCCGAAGATCTCCTCCCGGGCGATGGTCATGGCGTTGTCGACGTTCACGAACAGTGTCGGGCGCACGTAGTAGCCCCGATCGAGCCCCTCGGGAGCGCCCGTGCCGCCCACGAGGAGGGTGGCACCCTCGTCGATCCCCTTCTGGATGTAGCCCTCGACACGGGCGCGCTGCTTGGCGGAGATCACCGGGCCGCACAGCACGTCCGGCTGCTGGGGGTCCCCCGGCACCACCGACTGGTAGATGTCCTTCAGGATCGCCACGCCCTCGTCGTAGCGCGAGCGGGGGAGGAGCATGCGCGTGGGGATGGCGCAGCCCTGGCCGGCGTGCATACACGGGGCGATGCCGAGCATGCACGACAGGCCCAGGTCGGCGTCGTCGAGCACGATGGTGGCGGACTTGCCCCCGAGCTCGAGGAAGAGGCGCTTCATGGTGGCGGCGCCCTTCTCCATGATGCGCTTGCCCACGGCCGTCGAGCCCGTGAAGGAGATGAGGTCGACCTTGGGCGACAGCGTGAGCTCCTCGCCCACCAGGTGGTCCGACGACGGCACGACGTTCAGGACGCCGGCGGGGATGTCGGTGTGCTCGGCCGCCAGCCGCCCGATGCGGGTGGCGTTGAACGGCGTGTCGGGCGCGGGCTTCAACACCACCGTGTTGCCGGTGGCGAGGGCCTGTCCGAGCTTGTGGATGGTCACCTCGAACGGGAAGTTCCAGGGCACGATGGCGCCCACCACGCCCACCGGCTCGCGCCAGATGCGCCGGGCCGTGAGCTGGTTGGTGAGCGCCGAGACCTCGTCGCCCAGATCGATGTCCCACTGGTACTCATCGATGAGCTTGGCCGGGTGCCGCAGCCCGCCGGCCAGGGGCGCGTCGAGCTGGGGCCCGTGCGTCACCATGCGGGGGCAGCCCACCTCGAGGATCAGCTCCTCGCGCAGCTGCTCCTGTTCGGACTCGAGCGCCTCCTGCAGCTGCTCCAGGCATCGCTTGCGCAACGCATGGTTCGTCGACCAGTCCGTCTCGTCGAAGGCCCGGCGCGCGGCGTCGATGGCGCGGCGCATGTCCTCGGGACCGGCGTCGGTGACCTCCCCCAGCACCTCCTCGGTGGCGGGGTTGAGGTTGGCGAAGGTCTTCCCGGACGCGGCGTCGGCGAGCGTGCCGTCGACGAGCATCCGGCGCTCGAATCCGATCTCCTGCGCAGCAGCCACGACGCCCCCTTCCGCCGGCGGAACGTATCTGATATTGACGTCGCAGTCAAACCTGCCGTACGGTCCCGGCATGGACTTCGAAGGTCGCTCCGCCCTCGTCACCGGTGGTGCCGGTGGTCTCGGCTCGGCCACCGTACGTCGCCTGGCCGAGCTGGGCATGGGTGTGGTGGTCTTCGATCGCGCCGGCGACCAGGCGGCACGGCTTGCCGAGGAACTGGGTGCCGCCGCCGTGGGGGTCGGTGGGGACGTGACCGACGATGCCGACGTGGCCGCCGCCATCGACGCCGCCGCCAGCCTCGGACCGCTGTCGGTGCTCGTCAACGTGGCCGGCGGCGGGGTGGGCGGCGGCCGGACCGTGGGTCGCGACGGCACGCCGCACGACAAGGCGTCGTTCGTGGCCACCATGGAGATGAACGCCGTGGGCACGTTCAACGTCACTCGGCTGGTGGCGTCGGCCATGGCGGGCAACGATCCCAACGCCGAGGGCGAGCGGGGCGTGGTGGTCAACACGGCGTCCATCGCCGGCATGGAGGGCCAGACCGGGCAGGTGGCCTACGGGGCGGCCAAGGCCGCCATCTTGGGGATGACCCTGCCCATGGCACGTGACCTCGCCCCGCTCGGCGTCCGGGTGTGCGCCATCGCCCCGGGCACCATGGGCACGCCCATCATGCTGGGCGTGCGCCAGGAGCTGCGCCAGAAGCTCGAGGCCGACATCGTCTTCCCCAAGCGCATGGGGCGGCCCGAGGAGTTCGCCCTACTCGTGGAGTCGATCGTCCGCAATCCCTACCTGAACGGCGAGAACGTCCGCCTTGACGGTGCCCTGCGCTTTCCCCCGAAGTAGGATTTCTGCCGTGTGAGAACGACGTTCTTCGGATCGTCTCTTG
>Ga0335078_10007280_pt1 | contig 16414 bp, 16 predicted proteins | sample Lox_Sample_32_FD_206711 | JGI IMG/M metagenome (GOLD analysis project Ga0335078, IMG submission 206711) | Soil microbial communities from Loxahatchee National Wildlife Refuge, Florida, United States - Lox_Sample_3.2 | ecosystem: Environmental > Terrestrial > Soil > Wetlands | place: USA...
CTCTTGCGGCAATGCGTATGGCACGGGGCAGCGGCTACGTCAGCGATGTCCGGAAGCGGATTACTTGGCCGCCGAGAAACGGCTGTCGAACGAGTTCGTCGGCACGATCGGCTGGGCGCCGGCCACCAGACTGGTGGCGGGCTGCGATGCCGCGGGCGCTGGAAGGGGAACGGAAGCCGCAGCCGCGGTTTCGGTCGCGGCCGGCTTCTGCGCAGGCTTGGCGGCAGCCTGTTTGGTTTCCGCTTTTGCGGATCTGGATGCCTCGGCATGCGACAGCTTGGCGTCGGTAGCCTTCGGCTTGGCGGGGGTCGGCGGTGGCGTGACGGCGGCGGTCGCGTCCGCCGACGTGGTGCCTCCGCCAAACTTGCGGGCAAGACTGGAGAAGAAGCCTTCGGATTCGCCGTTTGGCGCGGCGGCGACCCGGTTCGAAGGGGCCGACGAGAGCGAGGCGGTGAGTGGTTCATCCGGCGAGGTCACCGACCCGCGCGGCGGATTGACGGTCGCCGGAATGGTGCCGGGCGCCCGTTCCGGAGCCGCGAACAGCGACACGCCCGAACCGGCATCGGAAAGGCCGGTATTGCCGTTCGGAACTCGGGCGGCGAATACCCGGTGCATGCCGCCATCGATACCGGTGTTGAGCCGGGCCATCGGCGTGCCCTTGGCAACCAATTTGGCGAACTCGGCGTCGTCGGCTTGCTGCTTTTCACGCACCCCTTCGGCGACTTCGTCGGGAACGACATAGGCCGGGCACTTGGACGAGGCTTCGAACACCGGATCGTGCTTCGCATCCGGCGGCTTCACGGCGTCGAAGACGTACTTCTTCTCGCAGAAGTCGACCTTCGGCTCCTGCCGCGTGACTTCGAAATGATCGTTGCCTTCCTTGATCATCTTCCAGAAGGCCATGTGCGGGCTGTTGCGATGGCGCGCCATGTTGAGCGCCGTCATGTGGAACGGATAGGCCTGGAACTGGAACGACTTCTGGCCACCGAAGAAGGACTCGCGGCCCAGCGCATAGATTTCCGCGATCTGCTCGTCGGTCATCGCGTAGCAGCCGCGCGACGAGCAGTCGCCGTGGACCATCAGCTCAGATCCGGTATGGCCCAGCGAACGGTCATACGCATTGGGATAGCCGGTGTTGAAAGAGAGATAGTAGGCCGATGTCGGGTTCATCTGCGCCGGCGTGATCGCATAGAAACCTTCTGGGGCCTGGCGGTCGCCTTCACGCACCTTCGGGCCGAGGTCGCCGGACCAGCGGCAGATCGGATAGGTCTTCAAAAGCGCGAAGCGGCCGGTACGGTCCTGCTTCCAGACTTCGAGTTCGGCTTCCTGCTTGAACAGCCGGATCAGGATCGGCGATTGCAGATCCATGTTCTTCTCGACCATCGCCGCAATCAGCTTGGGCGGAACGGGCTGGTTGGCCTTGGCGTTGGTGGCAAGCGAACCGATCTCGTCGCTATTGCAGCCGGCCAAAAGCGCACTTGCGGACAGCGCGACAGACGTCATGAGCGCGCGAATCAACGAGCGACGAATCAATGCAAAGCTCCACACCCAACGGGCAAATCTCGCACCCCAACCCAGCGTCGATGCCCTGAAGCCATTGATTAAAAGTTTATCCTTAAAGACCCTGCCGTCGCAAGCTGCGGCGGCCTGAGCCGACCCATGCGCCGATCGGCATGGTGAACCAAACCTAAACAGGTTGCCGAAGGCTTAATTGCGGCCGAAATGGGGCTACGAAACCGGCGCTCAGAACGGTTTTCGGCCGATATCGAGGAATTTCTGCCGCCGCTGCTTGCGGATCCCGTCAGCGTCCATCTCTTTGAGCTCGGCGAGCGCTTGGGCGATCGCCTCGCCCGTGCTGGCGATCACGGCGGCGGGGTCGCGATGGGCCCCTCCCACCGGCTCTTTGAGGATCTGGTCGATCACGCCGAATCGCAGCATGTCCTGGGCGGTGATCTTCATGTTGGTGGCGGCCTCCTGGGCCTTGGTCCCGTCGCGCCACAGGATCGAGGAGGCGGCTTCCGGCGAAATCACGCTGTAGATTGCATGCTCGAACATCAGCACGCGGTTGGCGGTGGTGATGGCGATGGCGCCGCCGGACATTCCCTCGCCGGTGATGATGGCGATATTCGGCACGCCCAGCGAAAGGCAGGCGTCGGTCGAGCGCGCGATCGCTTCGGCCTGTCCGCGCTCCTCGGCACCGATCCCGGGATAGGCGCCGGCGGAATCGACGATCGACAGCACGGGAATGCCGAATCGATCCGCCATCTCCATCAGCCGCACCGCCTTGCGATATCCTTCCGGGCGCGCCATGCCGAAATTGTGCTTGATGCGGGAGTCGGTGCTGGCGCCTTTTTCCTGGCCCATCACGCAAATGCTCTCGCCGCGGAAGCGGCCAAAGCCGCCGACCAGCGCTTCGTCCTCGGCGAACTTGCGGTCGCCGGCAAGCGGCGTGAATTCCGTAATCAAGCCGCCGATGAAATCGGTGAAATGCGGCCGCTGCGGATGGCGCGCGACCAGCGTCTTTTGCCAAGGCGTCAGGCCGGCGTAGAGGTCGGCCAGCGCCTGCGCCGCCTTCTCCTCGATGCGCGAGATCTCCTCGCCAATGTCGCTGCCGGACGCCGCAAGCACGCGCAATTCGTCGATCTTGGAATCGAGTTCGGCGACGGGCTTTTCGAAATCGAGGTAGCTGCGCATCTGATCCGGCATCAAAACAATATAGGGAAGAAGCCGCCTCGGAGCGAAGTGACTCCCGGGCTGCGCGAAGAAAGCACGCATCTTCAGCTAGTTAGCGTGCGCTCCAAGGTAGGGATGGCTCCGAAGCATGCTGAGGGAAGCGGATGGAAAAGGCTCTTTCGGGGGAGATGCCGACGAAGTCAAGAAGTTCGCCTGGATTGGAGCGTGGATAAGGATCGTCGGTGCGAACGTGATCCGCTATCGCTCGGCCAGCGGATGCAGATCGCGCACCAGGCTTTTCAGACGTTCTTCGACCACGTGGGTATAGATCTGGGTCGTCGAAATGTCGGTGTGGCCGAGCAGCGTCTGCACCACGCGCAGATCGGCGCCGTTATGCAGGAGGTGACTGGCGAAGGCGTGGCGCAGCACATGCGGCGATACCAGCCGCGGCGCGAGGCCTGCGGAGGCGGCAAGTTCCTTGAGGTCGCGGGCGAAATGTTGCCGCGTCAGGTGTCCGCTTTCGCCGAAGGAAGGAAACAGCCATTTCGAGGCAGCGGCGTTTTTCGCCCTCGACACTTTGAGCGCTGCCATCGCTGCAAGATAATCGGCCATCGCGCGGCGCGAAGCCTCGTTCAGAGGCACCAGCCGCTCCTTGTTGCCCTTGCCGCGGACCACGATCATGCGGGCGTCGCTGCGCGCAGCCGATAGCGGCAGCGCTACCAGTTCGGAGACGCGCAGGCCCGTGGCGTAGAGCACTTCGAGCAGGCAATAGAGCCGCATCGCACGAAGCCGTTCCTGGAGCGAGGCTCCGGCTTCCTCCGCCAAGGCCTTGGCGCGCGTCAGCAGGCGATCGACGTCCGATATCGAAAGGACCTTCGGCAAGCCGCGTCCGCGCTTGGGCCCGGACAGGATCGCTGCGGGGTCATCGCTGCGAATTCGTTCGTTGAGCAGAAAGCGAAACAGATGCCGCGTCGCCGACAACCGTCGCGCCACGCTTGAGGACTTGAATCCGCGGCTGTCGAGGTCGGCCAGATAGTCGCGCAGGGATTGCGTCTGCGTGCCGACAAACTCTTGGCCGCGGCCGGCCAGGAAGGCGGAAAGATCGGTCAGGTCGCGGCGATAGGCATCGAGCGTATTGGGCCCGGCGCCCTGTTCGGCGGCGAGCATGTCGAGGAACAGGTCGATCAGCCTGGTGGAGTGGATTTGACGTTCGCCATCTACCTGGCCGCGAATTCGGGAAGCGAATGTCAAATCCTAGACTCCACTACAATCCTGAATTTACGAGTGGTCCAATTCCAACGTTCGCAAGAGCGCCGGCCGACAAGGGATGCCAACGTTGGAATTGGACCACTGGCGTCGGAAGGTCGGGCGCGCATCCGCAGAGCCTAACTCGCAAATCCTTGACGAACCCTCTCCCAATGCTTCGGAGTACGCCGTACTATTTCTTGAGGAACTTGTCCGGTGGCACGTTGATCGTCATTTCGCGCGGCTTTGGATTGACGAAGTTTGCCAGCACGAAAATCGTCCCGTAGACCACGCCTACGATGATCGCGACCACGGTTAAGAAGCGGAACAGGCTCGGCATGGGTTAGATGTCTGAATTCCTCAGCCTCAACAGGCGAATTAACCCTAGATTCATCGGAGTTGGCCTGATTCGACTACCACCATGTTCGAGATTTCGTTGCAAGGGTTTATGGCTAGCAACGGTATGAGCGGCGGTAGTATGGTCGCCCTTTGGTTTCTCACGCCGTCGATTGAAAAATGCCCGATATTGTCCTGCCCAATTCTGCCAGTACCAGCCAGGAAGCCGAGATTGCGGCCGCCTTGGGAGCGCGTTCGATCGTGCTGATCGGAATGATGGGGGCGGGCAAATCGACCATCGGACGGCGGCTGTCGGCCCGGCTCGGTCTGCCGTTCCTTGATGCGGACGCTGAAATCGAGGCGGGCCATTTCGGGATGCCGATTCCGGATATTTTCGCGAAATATGGCGAACCTTATTTCAGGGATGGCGAGGTCCGGGTGATCGCGCGCTTGCTCGACAACGGACCGGCCGTGATCGCGACCGGCGGCGGCGCCATCATGCGGCAGGAAACGCGGGATCGCATCCGCGAAAAGGCCATTTCGATCTGGCTCAAGGTCGATACCGATGTGATCATGCGGCGGGTAAAGCGTCGCTCCGACCGTCCGTTGCTGCAGACGCCCGACCCCGAGGCCACTGTCGAGCGTCTGGTCAGGGAACGCGAGCCGGTCTATGGCCAGGCCGACGTCACAGTCTGGTCACGCGACGTGCCACACGACAAAATCGTCGATGAGTGCATCGGCGCCTTGCATGAAAAGCTGTGTGCCGGCCGCGCCACCCCAAGCAGCGACAGGCTGGATGCCACGCCATGACCGCACCGCTCAGACACACCGACCCGATCACGGTTGATGTCGCGCTCGCCGAGCGCGCCTATGACATCGTTATCGGCCGCGACGCCCTCTCCTCGCTCGGCAATCGTATCGCTGACTTGCGGCCGGGCGCGCGCACCGCCGTCGTCACCGATCGCACCGTCGCCGGCCATTGGCTCGCCAAGACCGAAGCTTCGCTCACCGAGGCCGGAATTGCGTCTTCTCACGTCATCGTCGAGGAAGGCGAGGGCTCCAAGAGCTATGGCGTCCTCGAAGCGGTCAGCGAGGCGCTGATCACCGCCAAGATCGAGCGCAACGATCTCGTCGTCGCGCTTGGCGGGGGCGTGGTCGGCGATCTCGCGGGTTTCGCAGCGGCGATCCTGCGCCGCGGCGTCGATTTCGTGCAGGTGCCGACCTCGCTGCTGGCGCAGGTCGATTCATCCGTCGGCGGCAAGACCGGCATCAATTCGCCGCAGGGAAAGAACCTCGTCGGTGCGTTCCATCAACCGGTGCTGGTGGTCGCGGATACCGCCGTGCTCGATACGCTGTCGCCGCGCCAGTTCCGCGCCGGTTACGCCGAAGTCGCCAAATATGGCCTGCTCGGCGATGCCGCCTTCTTCGCCTGGCTGGAAAGCAATCACGCCGATATTTTTTCTGGCGGTGCCGCACGCGAGCATGCGATCGCGACTTCCTGCCGTGCCAAGGCTTCGATTGTGGCGCGCGACGAGCGCGAGCATGGCGAACGCGCTCTGCTCAATCTCGGTCATACTTTCGGTCATGCGCTCGAAGCCGCAACCGGCTTCTCCGATCGGCTGTTTCACGGCGAGGGCGTTGCCGTCGGGATGGTGCTGGCGGCGCAATTGTCGGCGCAACTTGGGATGATTGCGGACGACGACGCTGTCCGGATCAAGCGCCATCTCGCCGATGTCGGCCTGCCGACAGCGTTGCAGGACATTGCGGGTTTCTCCCAGGAAGGGCTGGCAGACGCGGACGCCCTGATGGGGCTGATGGCGCAGGACAAGAAGGTCAAACGCGGGCGGCTCACCTTCATTCTGCTTGAAGCTATCGGGCGCGCGGTCATTGCGCCTGACGTCGAGCCGTCATTGGTTCGTGATTTCTTGAAGGCGAAGCTGGTGTGACCGTTTGGAAGTTCGCATCATCAGTGTCGCGACCTCGCCAGTTGAGAGGCGGAACCGCAAGTTGATACGTACTTCGGAAACCGGGAAACTGGAACGCGGCGTATGACTCGCATAACTGAATAGACGCGCATGGATTGGATCACGTTTTCCATCGTCCTGGTCTGTCTTCTGGTGTCGGCGTTCTTCGCCGCCAGCGAAACCGCGCTCACGGGCGCCTCGCGCGCCAGCATGCTGCGGCTGTCCAAGCAGGGCAATGCGGACGCGACCATCGTCTCCGGCCTGTCGGAAATGCGCGAGCGATTGATCGGCGCGCTCCTGCTCGGCAACAACATCGCCAATATCGGCGCCTCGGCACTGGCGACCGGCATCTTCACGGCATGGTTCGGTGAAGTGGGCGTGCTCTATGCGACTGCGGTGATGACGGCGCTTGTCGTGATCTTCGCCGAGGTGTTGCCCAAGACAATCGCCATCAATGCGCCGGACCGGGTGGCCCTGCTGGTCGCCCGCCCGATCAGGCTCACGGTTTTTCTGCTGGGGCCTTTGCTGCGCGTGGTCGAAGTCGTCGTCCGCCTCCTGATGCGGCTGTTCGGCATCAAGGTCAGTCACAACCATTCGATCCTGTCGCCGTTCGAGCGCTTGCGCGGTGCAGTCGATCTGCTGCATCACGAAGGCAAGGTCGAGAAACAGGACCGCGACATGCTCGGCGGACTATTGGATCTGCGCGAGCTTCAGGTCTCCGATGTCATGGTTCATCGCACCGAAATGGTGATGATCAACGCCGACCTTCCGGCGGAAGATCTGGTGCGCGAGGTGCTCGCGACCGAGTACACACGCATTCCGCTGTGGCGCGAGAAGCCGGAGAACATCATCGGCGTCCTGCACGCCAAGGATCTGTTGCGCGCGATCCGCGCCGCAGAGGGTGATACGTCCAAGATCGACGTCACCACCATCATGCTGCCGCCGTGGTTCGTGCCGGAAATGCGTCCGGTCTCCGAACAACTCAAGGCTTTCCGCCGCCGCAAGACTCACTTCGCGCTCGTCGTCGACGAGTACGGCGAGGTCGAGGGCATGGTGACCCTGGAAGACATTCTGGAGGAGATTGTCGGCGATATCTCCGACGAGCACGATGTGGTGGTGGCCGGTGTCCGCGCCCAGCCCGACGGTTCGGTGGTGGTCGACGGTTCGGTGCCGATCCGCGACCTCAACCGCGCGATGGATTGGCATTTGCCGGACAAGGAGGCGACGACGGTTGCGGGTCTCGTGATCCACGAGGCGCGCTCGATCCCCGAGCGGGGCCAGAGCTTCACCTTCCACGGTTTCCGTTTCCGTGTGCTGCGGCGCGAGCGCAACCGTATCACGGCGCTGCGGATCGTGGCGGTGCCGCGTGAGGCCGAAACGGCCGAGAAAAGGCCGCGGCGAGCCGGCAAGGCTTTTTAGTCAGGTTTGCCGACATGCCTTCCCGGCTCCAGGTCTGCAAAGATGCCGTGACCGATTTGCCGTAAGAGGTCGAGTGGTCCGTTAGCCGGCTTCCCCAGGAGCCTGCGCCCTGATCGCGAGCGCATGCACGCCGCCGGCGAGTTCCGCCGCCAGCGTCGAATTAATCATGCGGTGGCGTTCGATCCGGCTCTTTCCCTTGAAGGCGTCAGACACAATATACACCCTGAAATGCGTCTCGCCGCCGGGCCTGTGGCCGGCATGGCCTTCATGAAGATGTGATTCATCTGATACGTCGAGGCTTTCCGGCGAGAAAGCTTCGCGCAACTTGTTTGTGATAGTGACCTTGGTGATCATGGTGGCGGCAATACGTCTACCATCGAATTTCGTCAATGGTGTCCTGGGAGTGAACGGTTTCGCAATGTCAAGACTTGAAGCCTGAAGCGTTGCGTAGTCAAAGACAGCATGCCAATTGATTCATCCAAATTCTTCGACTCCATTCGCATCAAGCCGACCAAGGTGAGTGCGAAGCGCCAGGCGCAGTCGGGTGTCGAAGCCGTCGCCTGCGAGTGGGCGGGCTGCCAGAACAAAGGCGCCCATCGTGCGCCGAAGGGCCGCGAGAATTCGCGCGAGTACTGGCATTTCTGTCTCGATCATGTCCGCGAGTACAATCAGTCCTACAATTTCTTTCAGGGCATGAATCCGGAAGACGTCGCGCGCTATCAGAAAGATGCGCTGACCGGCCATCGCCCAACCTGGAAGATGGGAGCCAACGGCGCGAAGAAGGGCGAGAGCGATCTCGATGGCGCTTCCGATCCGTTCCACATGTTCAGCGAGCTCAACGGCCGCGGCAGATGGCGGCCGGGTCCGGGCGCGCGGCAGGCCAAGCCGGAGACGCGCAAGGTCATGAACGCCGAGCGCAAGGCGCTGCAGGTAATGGGTCTCAACGCCGAAGCGACGCTCGATGACGTCAAGGCCAAGTACAAGGCACTGGTGAAGCAGCATCACCCCGATGCCAATGGTGGCGACCGCTCCACCGAGGACCGCCTGATCGAGATCATCAAGGCGTATAACTACCTAAAGACGGTCGTCCGGGCGTAAAGCCCGCAGCTAGAGCTTCCCGCGTTCGGATTGAACCGCCGGCTCGATCAGCCCGCCGCTGCGCCTGCGTCGGATCATCCAGGTCACCAGGCCGACGATCAGAGCGCCGACGACCACCATCAGGATCCAGTAGTGCTTGGCGATCCCGGCATGCGGGGCAAATCCGCCATAGCGGTGCAGCGCCGACACCGCGACCACGCCCGGCAGGACATGGGCGGGCGCCCAAAGCAGCACGGCTGGAATGTTGATGGCATAGAACATCGGCGGCGACATCCCGAGCGCGCCGGCCGTGATCGGGACAAAGGCGCGGATCGGCGGCACGAAGCGGGCAAAGAACACCGCCAGCGCACCCCAGCGATGGAAGAAGGCCTCGCTCTGCGCGACGACGCTCGGGTGGCGCGACAGCGGCCACGCATTCAGAATCTCGCGTTTTTCGCGATAGCCGAGCAGGAACGCCGACCCGTCGCCGAGCAACGCGCCTGCAATCGCAGCGAGCAGGACCCACGTCAGTTGCAACTCGCCACCCGGCACCAGCGCGCTGAGCGCAAAGATGATGGTAGAGCCCGGAATCACCGCGCCGATGATCGGAACCGCCTCGAGAAGCGCCGCCAGGAACAGCGTCAAATAGGCAAGCCAGGCATTGGCGGAGACAAAGGCAATCAATGGGTCGAGGAGTGAGGACACGAAAATCCCTATATTTTCGGGGATGGTTGCCGGGTGCGCAGACCTAGCACAACTCGCCAGACGGCTGGAAAGTGCCGCTTCCTTGCCCCCTGCCAGATTAGTCGCGCAAGAGCGTGGCTTGGACTTGGCGTGATTCGCAGGGCAGCCTTCCAAAACTGCGTCCAGCCACTATCTTTATGATAATTCAACGGAACTTTGATCGCGGCGTGGGCTTCTTCCTGTCGCTGCTCTCTGATAGGTTTCATTGAGCTACCCATCCGCAGCACTATCCATAAATCTGGTTTCGGGGGCACCCCTGAGACCTCGGAGGATTGATGACGACCGCCGCCATGACCACACCCCAAGAGCCCGCAGGCATGCCCGACATGAAGGTGTCGGTGCGGCAGGTCTTCGGCATCGATAGCGACCTTGAAGTGCCCGCTTATTCGCAAGTCGACCCTCATGTGCCGGACGTCGATTCGGACTATCGTTTCGATCGCGCCACAACCCTCGCCATCCTCGCCGGCTTCGCGAAGAATCGCCGCGTCATGGTCACCGGTTACCACGGCACCGGCAAGTCGACCCATATCGAGCAGGTCGCAGCCCGGCTCAACTGGCCATGCGTGCGCGTCAACCTGGATAGCCATATCAGCCGCATCGATCTCGTCGGCAAGGACGCGATCGTCGTCAAGGACGGCAAGCAGGTCACCGAATTCAAGGACGGCATCCTGCCGTGGGCATTACAACACAACGTCGCGCTGGTGTTCGACGAATACGATGCCGGCCGTCCCGACGTGATGTTCGTGATTCAGCGCGTGCTGGAAGTCTCTGGCCGGCTGACGCTGCTCGACCAGAACAAGGTGATCAAGCCGCATCCCGCGTTCCGCCTGTTCTCGACCGCCAACACGGTCGGCCTCGGCGACACGTCGGGCCTCTATCACGGCACCCAGCAGATCAACCAGGGCCAGATGGACCGCTGGTCGATCGTCACCACGCTGAACTATCTCGCCCATGACGAGGAAGTGGAGATTGTGCTGGCGAAAGCCCATCACTACCGCACCCCCCAGGGCCGCGACATCGTCAACAAGATGGTGCGACTTGCCGATCTTACTCGTAACGCGTTCGCCAACGGCGATCTGTCGACGGTGATGAGCCCGCGCACGGTGATCACCTGGGCGGAGAACTCGGAAATTTTCGGCGATATCGGCTTTGCTTTCCGCGTCACCTTCCTCAACAAGTGTGATGAGCTGGAACGGCCGCTGGTGGCCGAATTCTATCAGCGCTGCTTCAACGCCGAGCTTGCCGAATCTGCGGTCAACGTGGCGCTGAGCTGAAGCCATGCCGGCGATTGCCGTCGAGCGCACGATCGGCGAGACCAAGCGCGCGGTACTCGGTGGCCTCATCCGCTACAACGAAGATAAGATGGGGAAGCAGCGGTATCGCCGCTTCGCCGTCTCGCTCCGCGAGAAGAAAAAGGTCGTCGGCGGGATCGTCGGTGAAGTCTGGATGACGGTGCTGTTCATTCAGCTGTTCTGGATTGACGAACGATTCCGCACCAAAGGCATGGGCAGGAAGTTGATCCGGAAGATCGAGGACGAAGCGCGTCGATTTGGCGCGGTGCGGTCCTACGTCGATACGATGAGCGTGCAGGCGCCGGCGTTTTACAGGAAGTGCGGCTACAAGGCATTTGGTTCGATTGACGGCTATCCCGGCGGCGTGACGCGCCATTGGCTTACGAAGACACTATGAGCACATCATCCAACAGCAAGTTCCGCACCGGACCGAAGGAAGCGCCGACCGAGCCGTTCAAGCGCTCGGTTACCGCATGCCTGCGCGCGATTGCCAGGAAGCCGGAACTTGAAGTGTCTTTCGCGGCCGAGCGGCCGGGATTGTCGCCTGGCAAGGCGAGGCTGCCGGAGCCGCCGCGCAAGATGACGAAGCGCGATGCGGCCATCGTCCGTGGCCATGCCGATTCGATCGCCCTGAAGCTCGCCTGCCACGATCCGAAGGTGCACCGCAAGCTGATGCCCGGCAATCCGCAGGCGCGCGGTGTGTTCGAAGCCGTCGAACAGGCCCGTGTCGAGGCACTCGGCTCGCGGCGAATGTCGGGCGTCGCCAAGAATCTCACCGCAATGCTCGACGATCATTTCCATCGCGGCAAATTCGACGAGATCACCGATCGCGCCGATGCGCCGTTGTCGGACGCGCTGGCGATGCTGGTGCGTGAGCGGCTGACCGGAATGGCGCCGCCGGCCGCGGCGCGCAAGATGGTCGACCTCTGGCGTCCCATCCTCGAAGACAAGATCGGCTCGCGTCTCGATCAGCTCGATCGTTTCGCGGAAGATCAGGCGAAGTTCGGCGATGCGGTCCACGATCTGTTGTCGGCGCTTGAACTTGGGGACGATCGCAACGCGGAAGCGGACGAGGACGAGAACCAGGACGACAGCCGTGACGGCGAGAACGACCAGTCCGGCGCGGACGGTTCGCCGGAATCCGACGCCGCGCAGGAAATGAGCGCCGACCAGGCGCAAGCCACCACCGAAGAGATGTCGGAAAGCGCGATGGAGAGCGCCCAAGCCTCCACCTCCGACACCTTCGACGATGGCGAACTGGGCGACGACGAGACGCCGGGCGAAGCGACGCGGCCGAATGCGCACGGCAAGAACGAGCCGCGCGGTCCCGAATATCACGCCTTTGCGCCGAAATTCGACGAGGTGATCGCTGCCGAAGATCTGTGCGATCACGATGAGCTCGAGCGGCTGCGCAGTTATCTCGACAAGCAGCTCGCGCATCTGCAAGGCATTGTCGCGCGGCTCGCCAACCGGCTGCAGCGCCGGCTGATGGCGCAACAGAACCGCGCCTGGGAGTTCGATCTCGAGGAAGGCATCCTCGATCCCGCCCGGCTGCCGCGGGTCGTTACCGATCCCTATCATCCGCTCTCCTTCAAGCACGAAAAGGAGGCGACGTTCCGCGACACCGTGGTGACGCTGCTGCTCGATAATTCCGGCTCGATGCGCGGCCGCCCGATCACGGTCGCGGCTACCTGCGCCGATATCCTGGCGCGCACGCTGGAGCGTTGCGGCGTCAAGGTCGAAATCCTCGGCTTCACCACCCGCGCCTGGAAGGGCGGGCAGTCGCGCGAGGCGTGGCTCGCCGCCGGCAAGCCGCCCAATCCCGGTCGCCTCAACGATCTCAGGCATATCATCTACAAGTCGGCTGACGCGCCCTGGCGGCGCGCGCGCAAGAATCTCGGCCTGATGATGCGCGAAGGGTTGCTGAAGGAAAATATCGACGGTGAAGCGCTCGACTGGGCGCACAAGCGCCTGCTTGGCCGTCCCGAACAGCGCAAGATCCTGATGATGATTTCCGACGGCGCGCCGGTCGATGACTCCACGCTGTCGGTCAATCCCGGCAACTACCTGGAGCGGCATCTGCGTCACATCATCGAGGAAATCGAGACCCGCTCGCCGGTCGAACTGATCGCCATCGGCATCGGCCACGACGTCACCCGCTACTATCGCCGCGCCGTTACCATCGTGGACGCCGAAGAGCTCGGTGGTGCCATCACCGAGAAACTGGCCGAATTGTTCAGCGAGACGCATGGGGCTGCGCCGGCCGCAACAGGGTCGCGGCGTCGGCTGCATTCCTGACCTGCGCGTGATTCCGCGGGGTAAAATGGCATCAGGCGATTCACGCCGCGCTTTCCTGCAATTCGCGGCGGCAAGTCTGTCGACGATGACCGCTTCCGGCATCGCGAAGGCGCAATTCGTTCCGCCGCCGGTCTCGCCCGGCCAATCTGACGACGCGTCGGGCGATGCGCCCGTCCTGATCGAGATCAGGTCCCATCCGATTCCCTGGTTCGACCGTCACGATCGCGACCGCGTGCGGTTCGGCGCGCTGGAATATCGAAGCGGGCTGGTCCTCACCTCGTCTTACCCGCGCTTCGGCGGTCTGTCCGGATTGCGGCTCGACGCCAAAGGCGAACGCTTCATTTCGTTCAGCGACAAGGGACGCTGGTTCACCGGCCGCATCCTGTACGACGGTCGCGCGATGAAGGGGCTTGCCGACGTCGAGGCGGCGCCGATGCTGGGGCCTGATGGGAAGCCCATTACCGTTCGTGGCTGGTACGATTCGGAGTCGATCGCAATCGACGGCTCGCTGGTCTACATCGGGCTCGAGCGGGCCAACAAGGTGTTGCGGTTCGATTTCTCCAAGGGGTTTACCCGCGCTCGGGGCGAGGTCGTGCCATTGCCGACGGCGGCGAGCCGGCTGCCCAACAACAAGGGACTCGAAGCGCTGGCATTCGTGCCAAAAGGCCGGCCGCTGGCGGGGACGCTGATCGCGATTTCCGAGCGCGGCCTCGATCAAAACGGCAACCTGATCGCGTTTCTGGTCGGTGGTCCGACGCCGGGTCAGTTCAGCGTTCGCCGCACCGAAGACTTCGACGTCAGCGACGCGGTGCTGCTGTCGACCGACGATCTGTTGATCCTGGAGCGGAAATTTTCCTGGACATCCGGGGTAGGCATCCGCATCCGGCGCGTTCCGCTGCATGCGGTCGCGCCCGGCGCCGTGATCGATGGCCCCTCGATCTTTGAGGCCGACCTCGGCGACGAGGTCGACAACATGGAAGGCATCGACGCCCATATCACGGAAGGGGGCGAGACTGTGCTGACCATGGTGTCCGACGACAACTTCTCGATGATCCAGCGCACCTTGCTGCTGCAATTTACGCTTCTGGAATGATATGTCCTGGTTTGACCTGCCAGGGTGGCGATGGAGACTGATGTGTTGATGCGTAAATTGGTGCAGTGGACGGTCGTTACAGGCGGGATGCTGCTCGTGGCCGCTGCGCAAGCTGAGAACTGGCCGTCCCGCCTAATCAAGGCGACGATTCCCTTCGGCGCGGGAAGTGCTGCTGACGTCGTGCCGCGCGTCGTTTTCGATCGGCTTTCCGCCGAACTCGGCCAGGCCATCATCGTCGAAAACCGTCCCGGCGCGGGCGGCACGATCGGCACGGCCGCCGTCTCGAAGGCGGATGCGGATGGCTACAGCATCCTCGCCCAATCCTCGGCCCTGTCGATTTCGCCCGCGATCTATCCGAAGTTGCCCTTCGACATCGCCAAAGATCTGTCGTCGGCGCTGATGATCGGCGTCAGCGCCAACGTGATGATCGTGCCGGTGTCGCGGCCATGGAAAACCGTACAGGACTTCATCGCCGACGCCAGGGCCAAGCCCGGTTCGACTTCCTTCGGTTCGGTCGGCGTCGGGAGCGCGACCCACATCAGCGCCGAAAAATTTCGTCTCGCCGCCGGGATCGAAACCACCCATGTGCCCTATCGCGGAGGCGCCGAAGTCATCGCCGACATTCTCGGCGGCCGGCTCGATTTCTACTTTTGCCCGCTCGCCACCGCGCTTCCGCTGATCAAGGAGGGACGTGTGCACGCGCTTGTGATCTCGACGGCAAAGCGCGCCGCGGATCTGCCCGACGTGCCGACCCCAGCCGAGGCCGGGCTGAAGAACGCAGAAAGCATCTTCTGGCTCGGCGTGTTCATGCCTGCAAAAACGCCGCGCGACATTGTCGCGAAATTTCACGATGCGGGAACCAGACTTCTGGCCGAACCTTCGATGCAGGAAAGCCTGACGAGGCTTGGCATCGAGCCGTTCCCGATGACGCCTGCAGAGATGGATGCGTTCGTGGCGCGCGAGATCACCGAGAATCTCGAGCTGATCAAGGCTGCCGGGATCAGCCCATAAGATTGAGACCGTTGCGTTTCCGGAAGCCCGTTCCACGTATTCGACATTCGACGAGTGTCATCAGAGTGAATTATAGATCGGTGTAGACGATCCAGTTCCCGGTATCGGATACCGCTTGATGAGCGCCCTGTTTTCTCCAATCCGCCTACGCGATCTTGCGTTACCAAATCGCATCATGGTGGCGCCGATGTGCCAGTATTCGGCGGAGGGAGGCAAGGCGAACGACTGGCACTTCACGCACATCAATAACCTTGCGCTGTCGGGCGCCGCGATGTTCTGCGTGGAGGCGACCCACGTCGAGGCGATCGGCCGCATCACGCCGGGATGCCTCGGCCTGTGGAACGACGCTACCGAATCGGCGCTGCGGCCGGTTCTCGCTTCGGTACGCCGCCACTCGACGATTGCGATCGCGATTCAGCTCGCCCATGCCGGTCGCAAGGGATCGAGCCACAAGCCCTGGGAGGGTGGCCAGCAAATACCGCTCGCTGATGGCGGATGGCAGACGGTCGGGCCGTCGGCGGTCGAACACAAGGACGGCGAATTGAAGCCGCTCGAACTCGATGCAGTGGGGCTCAAGCGCGTTCGCGACGCCTTTGTCGAATCGGCACGCCGCGCTGCGCGCCTGGGCATCGATGCCGTCGAACTGCATTGCGCACATGGCTATCTGCTGCATCAATTCCTCTCGCCGATCTCCAACAGGCGCGGCGACAAATATGGCGGTTCGTTGCCGAACCGGATGCGCTATCCGCTGGAAGTGTTCGACGCCGTGCGTGCGGTGTTTCCTTCGAAAAAGCCGGTCGGCATCAAGGTTTCCGCAACCGACTGGGTCGACGGCGGCTGGGATCTTGCGCAGACCATCGAATTTGCCAAGGAACTGAAAAAGCGCGGAGTCGACTGGATCGACGTTTCCTCGGGCGGGGTATCGCCGCATCAGAAGATCCCGTTGTCGCCGGGCTATCAGCTTCCGTTCGCACAGGCGATCAAGGAGGCCACCGGCGTGACCACGATGGCGGTCGGGCTGATCACGGAAGCAAACCACGCCGAGGATATCGTCGCCTCCGGCCAGGCCGACATGGTCGCGCTCGCCCGCGGCATGCTTTATGATCCGCGCTGGGCCTGGCACGCCGCAGCCCAACTCGGCGGCGAGGTCTTCGCGCCGCCGCAATATTGGCGCTCGCAGCCGCCCTCGCAAAAGGCGCTGTTCGGCGCCACCACGTTCGGTGCGCGGTAGCAGCCAATGACGAACCGGCGACCGGTCCTTG
>Ga0335078_10007281_pt1 | contig 16413 bp, 11 predicted proteins | sample Lox_Sample_32_FD_206711 | JGI IMG/M metagenome (GOLD analysis project Ga0335078, IMG submission 206711) | Soil microbial communities from Loxahatchee National Wildlife Refuge, Florida, United States - Lox_Sample_3.2 | ecosystem: Environmental > Terrestrial > Soil > Wetlands | place: USA...
CCCGCGCCGGGGCCTCCCACTCGATCGGCCTCATGAAGGCGGAGCTCGAGCGCCAGCCGGACAGCTCGGTCCTCTGGGCCCAGCTGGCGCTCGCGCACGGGATCCTGGGCGAGCGGGCCGAGACGCTGCGCTGCGTGAGCAAGGCCGCGGAGGTGATGCCCGAGTCCCGCGACGCGATCGTCGGGCCCTCGAATTCCGCCACGTGCGCCCTCGCGCTCGCCTGGGCCGGCGAGAGGGACCGGGCCGTGGAGGAGGTCGGGCGCCTGCTGCGCGTGCCGTTCGGCCTCAACGTCTACTCGACCCGGGCCGGCTTCCGGCCGCTGCGCGATGATGCGCGCTTCAGGGCCCTGCTCGCCGACCCGAAGGTGAACGACCCGCTGCTCTAACGGCGCGCGCCCCTTCAGGGGGCCGGGCGCCGGCCGGGCGGGACCAGGAGCGGGCGCTGGCGCAGCCACTCGATCTCCTCGGGAAACACCATGTGGGAGGCGCCGGGGAAGATGCGCTTGGTCACGACCGCGCCCAGGCGCGCGAACGCCTCCGCGCTGGCCTCGACGAACTCGAGCGGGATGTGGTCGTCGAGCTCGGCGCACCCGAGGAGAACCGGGGTGCCGAGCAGGTTGCCCGGCGGCCGCGGGGTGCCCGCCGGGCCGATGAGGGCCCCGCTCAGCCCCGCCGCAAACCCATAGCGCATCGGGTGGCGCGCCACGAACTCGAGCGCCAGGCAGGCGCCCTGCGAGAACCCGGCGATCCCCAGCCGCTCGGCGGGAATGCCCGCCGCCAGGACCTCGGCCGCAAGCTGGGCCACCACCTTGAGGGCGCTCGAGAGCCACGGCTCGTTGCTCTCGAGCGGGGCGAGGAACCGCTGCGGGTACCACGTGCCGCCCTCCGCCGCGGGCGCGAGGAAGGCCAGCCCCGCCTCCGGCAGGACGTCGGCCAGGCCGGCGATGTCCTGCGGCGACGAGCCCCGGCCGTGGATGAGGATGACGGCGCCGCGGGCCTGCGCGAGCGGCTCGCCGAAGCGCCGGGCGGCCCTGGCGTCGTGCAGCTTCACGGACCGATGCCCCGGGCCTCCGGCGGGGGAGCCTAGCGCAGGCGCCGGAACGAGGACTGGAGCAGCTCGAGGTCCGAGGCTCCCTTGGTCTTCTCGCGCGCCTTGGCGACGAGGTCGGCCTCAAGGCGGTTCTTCGTCGGCCGGTTCGACTCGAAGAAGACGCCGAAGACGCCGGGCCAGGGAAGCGACGCCAGGCGGAAGGCCGCCAGCTCGTCCGACGGGTCGTGGCGCAGGGCGTCCTCCGGCGACCCGTCGTTCCTCCTCTCCTCGATCGTGCGGAACTCACCGCCCTTGCGGGGGTTCGCGGCGTCGAAGGCGCCCTCGTAGAACTCCACGCACTCGGAGAGGATCTCGACCACGGAGAAGCCGTCGTGGCGCGCCGCGCGCTCCATCACCTCGATCATGTGGTTCACCTGGCTCGCGTGGCTGCGGGCGACGAAGCTGGCGCCGCTGTTGACGAGCGTGCGCATCGGGTTGATGGGCTGGTCGAGGGCCCCGGTCGGGTCCGTCTTCGACTTGAAGCCGACGGGCGACGTGGGCGAGGTCTGCTTCTTCGTCAGCCCGTACACGAAGTTGTCCATGATGACGTAGGTCAAGCGCACGTTCTTGCGCCCGGTGTGCACGAGGTGGTTGCCCCCGATCGAGAACCCGTCGCCGTCGCCGCCGAACACGAACACGTGCACGTCGTCCCGGCCCAGGCTCACGCCCGCGGCGAAGGGCAGCGACCGGCCGTGGATGTAGTGCACGCCGTGGGTGTTGACGAAGTAGGGGAAGCGCGACGAGCAGCCGATGCCCGAGATGTTGACGACGCTCTGGTGGGGATACTGGAGCTTCTCGAGCACGCGGTAGAAGGCGGCGAGGACGGCGAAGTCGCCGCACCCGGGGCACCACGTGGGGTGGTCGGCCGTTAGGATCTTCTTGGTCAGCTTCTGCGGCTGGACCGGCGCGGAAGGGGCGAGGGCGGCGGCGGGGGACGGCATGGACGTGAAAATGGAGGTGGGGCGGCTCAGCCGCGGGCGCCGGCGCGGGTCACGGCGTCGACGATCTCGCTGATCCTGAAGGTGAGCCCGTCGGTCTTGGTGATGCTGCCGATCGAGGGCAGGGCGTAGCGGGCGCGCAGCATCGTCGCCAGCTGGCCGAAGCCGTACAGGCCCTCGTCGTTCATCTCGACGACGAGCACCCGCCGGAAGCGCCGGAAGATCTCGTCCAGTCCCGGCGGAAGGGGGTGCAGGTGGCGCAGGTGGAGCTGGCTCGCCCTGGCGCCGCCGTCCCTGAGCCGGTTGACCGCCTCGCGGATGGGGCCCCACGTCGAGCCCCAGCCGACGACGAGGACGTCGCCCTCGGGGGCGCCGTGGACGTCGGGCACCGGGAGCGTGGCGCCGAGCGCCTTCAGCTTGTCGCGGCGCTTGGCGGTCATCCTCATGTGCAGGCCGGGGTTCGCCGTCGGGTGGCCCATCTCGTCGTGCTCGAGGCCGCTGACGGTCGGGTACACCCCGGTCGCGATGGGGGCGCCGGGCGGGGCGTGCCGGGTCATGCGGCCGAGCGGGTAGGGCTCGAAATCCGCCCCGCGGGGGGAGAGGTCCGGCCTCGGGTCGACCATGAGCGCCGGCAGGTCGGGCTCGTCGAACGCCTCGATCCGGGTCGCCAGCGCCTGGTCGGTGAGGATGAGCACGGGGGTGCTGTACTCGCGGGCGATCCTTCCGGCCTCCAGGCAGATGTAGAAGCAGTCCTCGACGTCCTTCGGCGCGAGCACCACGCGGGGCGCGTCGCCGTGGCTGCCGTAGATGGCCTGCATGAGGTCGCCCTGCTCCACGTTCGTGGGCATGCCCGTGCTCGGCCCCCCGCGCTGGACGTTGATCACGATGAGCGGCATCTCCGCCATCACCGCCCAGCCGAGCCCCTCCATCTTGAGCGACAGGCCGGGGCCCGAGCTGCCGGTCACCGCGAGGTGGCCCGAGTAGGCGAAGCCGAGCGCGTAGCCGATGGCGCCGAGCTCGTCCTCGGCCTGGACGAAGACGCCCCCGTACTTGGCCAGCTCGCTGCGCAGCGTCTCCATGACCGTCGACCAGGGCGTGATCGGGTAGCCCGCCCCGTGGCGGACGCCGGCGGCGATGAGCCCGTACGTGAGCGCCGTGTTTCCGTCGACGGTCACCTGGGGGCGCCCGGTGGGGCTCGGCGCGGCGCCCTCGAAGTTGAACAGGCAGTCGCGCAGGTTGTCCGCGGGCGTGGCGTAGCCCGCGTCGAACGCGAGCATGGCGTTGCGCACGATGTCCTCGGACCTTCCCCCGAACCGCTCGGTGATGAGCGCGGCGACCTTGGCGACGTCCAGGTTGAAGATCCGGGCGAGGAGCCCGAGGACGAACAGGTTCTTGCCCTTCTCCTTGGAGGAGCCGCCCACCGCCTCGACCGTGGCCCCCGTGATCGGGATGCCCACGGCGGTGAAGCGCCGATCGTCGGGGTTCGGCTTGACCTGGTCGGTGTCGTAGATGAGCACGCCGCCGTTGCGCAGCGACTCGATGTGGCTGTCGTAGCTGTGCTGGTAGAAGGCCACGAGGACGTCGGCCTGGTCGCCGGACGAGAGGATGTCGCCGGAGCCCATGTGCACCTGGAAGATCGACGGCCCGCCCGAAATCGTTGACGGGATGGTCATATACGTCATCACGTCCTGGTCGGAGCGGCCGGCGAGCCGGGCGAGGAACCCGCCTATGGTCTGGATCCCGTCCTGGGAGTTCCCGGCGAGGCGTATCACCACGTCGCGGACAGCGCGTCGGTTGCCGGGGGCCGTCAGACCGGTGCCCGGGGGCGGAGGGGTTTTGGAAAGGACCATCTAGGGAAGGGCGAAAAAATTGGCGCCGCCCCTAGCTTTGTCAATGAGATGGAACCGGGGCGGCCGCGGATCGACGCGCCGCCGGCGGTGGCGGAGGCGCCCCGCCCGCGGCCGGCCACGGGCGACCCGCCGCGCGGCTGTCCGCCGGACCTCGGCGCCGCCTAATACAAGGTCAATGGATATAGAACGGCGGCTTATTCTGCGGAGGGGCGCCCCCGCGGACCACCCCCGTGCCGCGGCCTCAGCGGGCGCCGGCCAGGGCCTCGTCGACGCCCCTCAGGAGCGCGCGGCTGATCACGATGCGCTGCACCTCCGACGAGCCCTCCCCGATCTCGCCCAGGCGCGCGTCCCGCCAGTAGCGCTCGACCGGGATGTCGCGCGTGTACCCGTACCCGCCGTGGATCTGGAGGGCGCGGTCGCAGATGCGCGACGCCGCCTCGGAGGCGTACAGCTTGGCCACCGAGGACTCGCTCGTGTGCCGCGCGCCCTTCGTGGCGAGGATCGCGGCCTCGAGGACGAGCAGCTCCGCGGCCCTCAGCTCGACCTCGCAGTCCGCGAGCATGAACTGGATCGCCTGGAAGTCGGCCAGCCGCTTCCCGAACTGCCTGCGCGTGACCGCGTGCCTGAGCGCGGCGTCGAGCGCCGCCCTCCCGAGCCCGAGCGACACGGCCGCGACGCCGATGCGGCCCTTGTCGAGGCACGCGAGCGCCGCGGCCTGGCCGGAGCCTCGGGCGCCGAGCAGCTCGCCGCGCGCCCTGACGAGGCGGAATTCCGACGTCTCGCTCGCGCGCAGCCCGCACGTCGGCACCTTGCGCACCGGCGTTATCTGCGACTTCTCGACGAGGAACGCGCTTATCTCCTTGCGGCCCTTCTCGTTCACGCCGGAGGCGGCCATGACCACGAGCGCGTCGGCCGTTCTCCCCAGCGTGATGAACCGCTTGAACCCGTTGAGCTCCCAGCCGCCCCCCTTGACCTCGACCGCGGTCGTCTGGACGCCGCCGCTGTCGCTGCCGGCCTCCGGCTCCGTGAGCGCCCAGGCGCCTATCCAGTCGCCGTTGACGAGCCGGGGGAAGACCCTCCGGTGCTGGGCCCGCGTCCCTTGGGAGAGGATGTGGCCGACGGCCAGCGCGTTGTGCGCCGCGATGTCGATCGCCAGGGCCGCCGTGCGCCGCGCGATCTCGCGGATCGCCAGGGCGTAGGCCACGTAGCCAAAGCCGCGCCCGCCGAGCCTCCTCGGCGCCGTCACGCCCATCAGGCCCAGGCGGCCGGCCTTCCTGAAGACCCCCCGGGGCAACTCCTCGGCCCGCTCCCAGGCGTCGGCATGCGGCGCCACCTCGGCCTCGGCAAACGCAGCGACAGTCTTGAGGAACCTGGACTCGGCGGTCGAGACGTGGTCGCGCCAGAGCGAATTCTCTTGGAGCAATGGGTCGGTCATCGGGGAAAGGACGGGCTCGGCCCGCCCTCCGGGAATGGCGGGGCCTCGGGCGGAGGGAAGGGTAGGCGTGCGCCCGGTTGATCGCAAGAGCGGGCGGACGCCCCCGGGCGGGCTTTGCGGTTTGATCCCCGGCGCGAGCTGGCTAGCGTGCCGGCATGGTCGTCGCGTCATCCAAAGCCGGCGCCCGGCGCCCCGCGCAGCCTTCCCCCCTGCGGCTGCTCACCGCGGTGCCGGTGTGCGACGGGCACGACAGCGCCGTGACGACCATCAACCTCGAGCTCGCCCGCAGCGGGGCCGAGGTGATCTACCTCGGCTACCACTGCACCGCGTCCGCCATCGCGCGCGCTGCCGTCCAGGAGGACGTGCACGCCGTCGGCCTGAGCAGCTACAACGGCGGCCACGCCATCTTCTTTGCCGAGGTGCTCGCGCAGCTTCGGGCGCGCGGGGCGCGCGACATCCCCCTCTTCGGCGGGGGCGGCGGCACCATCACGCCCGCCGACGAGCGCGTGATGCGCCGGGGCGGCGTCGACCGGGTCTTCTTCGCCGGGACGCCGCTCGCCGAGATCGTCGCCGCCGTCAAGGCCGGCTACGCGCGGGAGCTGCGGCCGGACGCCCGCCTGCGCGGCGACCGCGCCCTGGGCCGCGCGATCACCCTCGCCGAGGGCGGAACCAAGACGCGGCGCCCCCCGGGGGGGACGCCAGGGAAGGGCCTTGGCGGGAGCGGCTTCGTCGTCGGCGTCGCCGGCCCGGGTGGTGCCGGCAAATCCACGCTCATCGACGAGCTGACGTCGCGCTTCCTGTCGCGCGGGCCCGGGGGCCGCGTCGCCATCCTCGCGAACGACCCGTCGCATCCCGGCAGCGGCGGCGCGATCCTCGGCGACCGGGTGTCGGCGGTCTACGCCCAGGACGACCGGGTGTTCTTCCGCTCGATGGCCACGCGCGGCAGCCCCGCCGGCCTGTCCGCCGCGGCGCCCGCGGCGATCGCGCACCTGCGCGCCCGCGGCGAGTTCGACCTCGTCTTCGTGGAATCGGTCGGCATCGGCCAGGAGGGCGACCCCTTCGGCGTCTTCGGCCGCGGCCCCAGGCTCGCCGACGCCGTCCTCTTCGTGCTGGCGCCGCACTACGGCGGCCGGATCCAGCTCCAGAAGATAGCGATGCTCAACGGCTCCGACCTCGTCGCGCTCAACAAGTGCGACCAGCCGGCCGCCCCCGCGGCGGTGGTCGAGGTCGCCGCCCGGCTGGCCTCGAACGGCAGGGACCAGGCGCTGCACACGACGGTCGCCGCCCGGCACCACGATCACGGGGTCGACAAGCTCTATTCGGCGATCGCGAGGCTCGCCGGGTTCGAGGCGGCCGCCTCACTCGCGCCGTAAGCCCCGACCCGCGCCACCCCGTGCCCTCCCTGGGAACAGTCGCCGACGCGGTCGAGGCCTACAACGGCTTCGTCGAGGGCGAGGTCGCGCGGGCCCGTTCCGACCCCGAGTTCGGCGCGCAGCTGCGCGCGCGGTGGGCGGGGATCCAGGCGGGCGTCGGCCAGACGCGGTCGCCGACCGGCACGCCGCTGCCGCGCCTCGCCCTGCCCGCCGCCGACGAGCCCGGCGCGATCGCCGGGTACCTCTTCGGCCAGGGCCTTCCCGGCGAGTTCCCGTTCGCCAACGGGGCCTACCGCGAGATGTACCTCGACCGCCAGGAGGGCGGCGAGGAGCCCATGCGCCTGTTCGCCGGCCTCGGCCTCGCCGAGGACACGAACCGGCGGTTCCATTACCTGGCCGGCCACCAGGCGAGCACGCGGCTGTCGACCGCGTTCGACGGGCCCACCCTCTACGGCCTGGACAGCGACCACGAGGGCGTCCTCGGGAAGGTCGGGGAGGGGGGCGTCGCGATCGACACCATCGAGGACATGGCGAGGCTGTTCGCCGGGTTCGACCTCGCGGCGCCGAACGCCTCCGTCTCGATGACCATGAACGCCCCGGCCCCGGCGATCCTGGCGATGTACGTCGCCGCCGCGAGGCGGCGCTTCGGCCCCGACTGCGTGCCGCAGCTGCGCGGCACGATCCAGGCCGACATGCTCAAGGAGGTCCAGGCGCAGAACGAGGTGATCTTCCCCGTCGACGCCTCGCTCAGGTTCCTGTGCGACATGGTCGAATGGTGCATCCCGCACATGCCGCGCTGGTACCCGATCAGCATCAGCGGCTACCACATCGCCGAGGCCGGCGCCACGCCCGTGCAGCAGGCCGCCTTCACGCTGAGCAACGGCTTCGCCTATGCCGACATGTTCCGCGCCCGCGGCCTCGACGTGAACCGCTTCGGGCCGAGGCTCTCGTTCTTCTTGGACTGCGGCCTCGACGTCGAGTACCTCGTGCTCGGGCGCGCCTGCCGGCGCATCTGGGCCATCGGCATGCGCGACGCCTTCGGCGCGGGCCCGAAGGCGCAGGTGCTCAAGCTCCACACCCAGACGAGCGGGCGGTCGCTCATCGCCGCCGACTTCAAGAACAACCTGACGCGCACGGCCGTCGAGCTGATGCTGGCCTACCTGAACGGCGCGAATTCCTGCCACAGCAACAGCGCCGACGAGCCCTTCACGACGCCCACCGAGGAATACGTCCGGCTGGCCTCGCACGCCCAGTCGATCCTCCTCGAGGAGACGGGCCTCTTCAAGCACACCATGAACATCCTCGCCGGGTCCCCGGGCCTGCTCATGCTCGAGCGCCGGGTCGAGCGCGCCATCCTCGACGTCTTCCGGGAAATCGACACGCTCGGCGGGGTGCTCCCGGCCATGGAACAGCGCTACCAGCGGGCCAAGATACAGGAGTCCGCCCACCGCTACGAGGGTCAGATCTACTCGGGCGAGCGCCCCGTCATCGGGCTCAACCGGTATGCCGGCCCGGCCTCGGCGCCGCGGGTGGCCCTCGCCCGCACCCCGCCGGGGAAGCAGCGCCAGCAGGTCGAGCGCCTGCGCGCCTTCAAGGCTCGGAACGCGAGGCGCGCCCCCGACGCGCTGCAGCGGCTCGGCAACGTCGCGCGCGCCCGCGGCAACGTCTTCGCGGAGCTGCTGTCCACGGTCGAGGTTTGCTCGCTCGGGCAGATAACCGCCTGCCTGACGGACGCGGTCGGGAAGTTCAGGCCGATGGTCTGACGAAGCCCGGCCCCCACGCCATGCCCGCCACCCAGGCCCAGGATCCCGGCAGAGAGTTCCACGACCTGTGCCGGGCCGTGCTGGCCGAGGAGGCCGCGCTCCGGGAGGGCGGCGGCCCCGCGGGCCTCGAGCGCCAGCACAAGCTCGGCCGGCTCTTCGCCCGCGAGCGCATCAGCGCGCTCCTCGACGATCCCGCCGACTTCATGGAGATCGGGCTCTGGGCGGCCCACGGGATGTACCCCGAGTGGGGCCCGTTCGTCTCCGCGGGCGTCGTCACCGGCATCGGCCGCGTGGCCGGGCGCGCCGTGATGATCGTCGCCAACGACGCCACGGTCAAGGCGGGCGCGTTCGTCCCGATGACCTGCAAGAAGGTGATCCGCGCGCAGCGCATCGCCTTCGAGTGCGCGCTGCCCCTCGTCTACCTCGTCGACTCGTCGGGTGTGTTCCTGCCCCTGCAGGACGAGATTTTCCCGGACGAGGACGACTTCGGCAGGATCTTCCGCAACAACGCGGTCCTGTCCGCGGCCGGCCTCCCGCAGCTCGCGGCGATCATGGGCAACTGCGTCGCCGGCGGCGCCTACCTGCCGGTGCTCTGCGACAAGGTCCTCATGACCGAGGGCAGCGGCCTCTACCTCGCCGGCCCGTCGCTGGTGAAGGCCGCGATCGGCCAGGACACCGACAGCGAGGCGCTCGGCGGCGCCGGCGTGCACGCCGAGATCTCGGGCACGGTCGACTTCAGGGAGAAGGACGACCCGGCCTGCCTCGCCCGGCTGCGCTCGCTGGTCGGCCTCCTGCCGGCCGACGCGGAGCCGGCCGCGGCCGGCGCCCCTGGCCCCACGGAGCGGCCGGCGTCCGACCTCTTCGGGCTCGTCGGCCCCGACAGCCGCAAGGAGTACGACGCGCGCGACGTCCTCCGGTGCATCGTCGATTCGGGAACGGTCGACGAATACAAGGCCGACTACGGCAAGAACCTCGTCTGCGCCTACGCGCGCCTGGGCGGGCGCGCCGTCGGCGTCGTCGCCAGCCAGCGCGTCCGCGTGCAGTCGAAGACGACCGGGCTGCAGATGCCCGGCGTCATCTACGCCGACGGCGCCGACAAGGCCGCGCGGTTCGTGATGGACTGCAACCAGACGCGCCTGCCCATCGTCTTCCTCCAGGACGTGTCGGGGTTCATGGTCGGCAAGGACGCCGAGCGCAGCGGCATCATCCGGAGCGGCGCGAAGCTCGTCAACGCCGTGAGCAACTCGACGGTGCCGAAGGTCACGGTCGTCCTCGGCGGCAGCTACGGCGCCGGGAACTACGCGCTGTGCGGCAAGGCGTTCGACCCGCGGTTCATCTTCGCGTGGCCCGGGGCGCGCTACGCCGTCATGGGCGCCTCCCAGGCGAGCGACGTCGTCTTCAAGATCCTCACCCGCAATGCCAAGGACCGCGCGCCCGGGGAGCTCGACGCCCTGCGGGAACGCGTCAAGCGGAGCTACAGCGAGCAGACCGACATCCGCTACGGCGCCGCGCGCGGCTGGGTCGACGCGATCATCCAGCCCGACCAGACCCGCGCGACCCTCGCGCGGGCGCTGGCCCTCGCGGCGCGGCCCGCGCCGAGGGCGGGCTTCCACACCGGCGTGCTGCAGGTCTAGGCCGATGGCCGCTCCGCTCAAGATCGCGAACGCATCCGGCTTCTGGGGCGACCAGCCCGGGGCCGCGGCCCGGCTGGCGGCGGACCAGCCCGACCTCGACTTCCTCACGCTCGACTACCTCGCCGAGGTCTCGCTCTCGATCATGGCGATCCTGCGGGAGAAGGACCCGGCGGCCGGGTACGCGCGCGACTTCGTGGACGTGGTCAGGTCGCTCTGCCCCTTCTGGTCGGCCGGGGGCAGGACGAGGGTCGTCACCAACGCCGGCGGCCTCGACCCGGGGGCCTGCGCCCGCGCCTGCGCCGACGCCCTGCGCGCCGCCGGCCTCGGGCGCCTGCGGGTGGCCGCCGTCGCGGGCGACGACGTCCTGGCGGTCCTCAGGTCCGGCGCGGGCGGCTTCGAGAACCTGGAGACCGGGGCGCCCCTCGCCACCGTCGCCGGGCGCCTCGTCACCGCCAACGCGTACCTCGGCGCCGGGGCCATCGCCGATGCGCTTCGCGCCGGCGCGGACATCGTCGTCGCGGGCCGCGTCGCCGACCCATCGCTCACCGTCGGCCCGTGCATCGCCCGGTTCGGCTGGCCGCCGGGCGACTACGGCCCCCTCGCGGGCGCGACCGTGGCCGGCCACCTCATCGAATGCGGCACGCAGGCCTGCGGCGGGTTCTCGACGGACTGGCTCGACCTGCCGGACAACCTGTCGATCGGCTTCCCGATAGCCGAGGTCTCGCCCGACGGCTCCTGCGTCGTGACCAAGCCCGCCGGCAGCGGCGGGGCCGTCAGCGTGCAGACGGTCAAGGAGCAGCTCCTCTACGAGGTGGGCGACCCCGGGAGCTACCTCTCGCCCGACGCGACCGTGTCGTTCCTCACGCTTCGCGTCGAACAGGCGGGCGCCGACCGCGTCCGCGTCTCGGGCGCCACCGGGCGCGCGCCGCCCGAGTCGTACAAGGTGAGCGCGACCTACCGCGACGGCTACAAGGCGCACGGGATGGTGACGGTGTTCGGCCACGACGCCGTCAGGAAGGCGCGCCGGGCGGGCGAGGGCGTCCTGCGGCGCCTGCAGCGCGCGGGCTGCGTCTACCGGGAGCACCTCGTCGAGTGCCTCGGGACCGGCGCCAGCGCGTGCGGGATAGCCAGCCGCATGAGCGACACGCACCTGGTCGAGACCGTGCTGCGCGTGAGCGTCGCCGCGGACGCGCGGGAGGACGTCGAGCGCTTCGCCAAGGAGATGGCCCCCCTGGTCACCTGCGGCCCGCAGGGCGTGACCGGCTACGCCGCCGGGCGCCCGAGGGTGATGCCGGTCTTCGGCTTCTGGCCGACCCTCGTCGCCCGGTCGGCGGTCGCCCCCTCCCACAGGATCCTGGACGGATCCCGGCCATGATCCCGCTGCGCGAGATCGCCTTTGCCCGGAGCGGGGACAAGGGCTCGTCGGCGAACGTCGCGGTCTTCGGCCGGACCCCCGCGGCCTACCGGTGGCTGCGGGACCACCTCACCGAGGGCCTCGTCGAGGACTACTTCCGGCCGCTCGGCGTCGGGCGGGTCACGCGCTACGACGTCCCCAACCTCGAGGCGCTCAACTTCGTGCTGGCCGGCGTGCTGGCCGGCGGCGGCAGCCGCTCGCTGCGCATCGACGCGCAGGGCAAGGCCCTGGGCATGGCCCTCCTGGAGATGAAGGTCGACTACCCCGCCACGCGATGAAACCCACGCCAAGACTGGTCCTCGCCGAGGCCGGCGGCCGCGCGACCACCGTGCTGACGCTCAACCGGCCGGACAAGCGGAACGCGCTCTGCGTCGAGCTGCTCGAGCAGCTCGTCGCCGCGGTGGCCGCGGCGCAGGACGACCCGGGCCAGCGCATCCTCATCCTGCGGGGCGCGGGGCCGGCGTTCTGCGCGGGGCTCGACCTCACGGAGGCGGCCGGCGCCGCACGGGCCCGCCGCTCGGGGAGGCTGGTCGCCGACGCGCTGCTCGCCCTCAGCGGCTCGCGCCTGGTGACGATCGCCGTCGTCCACGGCGCGGCCGTGGCCGGCGGTGCGGGCCTCATGAGCGCCTGCGACATGGCCGTGGCCGCGGCCGACGCGAGGATCGGCTACCCCGAGCCGAGGCGCGGCCTTGTCGCGGGGCTGGTCATGACGTTCCTTCGCCGCCAGATCCGCGAGCGCGACGCCCGCGAGATCCTGCTGACCGGCGAGATCTTCTCGGCCGCGCGCGCCCGGGAGATGGGCCTCGTGAACCGCGTGGCGCCGACCCCCGAGGCGGCCCTTGCCGAGGCGATGAGCCTCGCCGGCTCCGTCCTCCAGGGCGGCCCCCTGGCCGTCTCCCGGACCAAGGCGCTCCTCGGCGGCCTCTGGCACCGGCCGGCGCGGGCGGACCTGGAGCGCGCCCTGAAGGCCCACCTCCATGCGCGCCGGTCGGCCGAGGCGGCCGAGGGCATCGCCGCCTTCCGGGAGAAGCGCCCGCCGGCGTGGGCCGACGGGCCCCGGACGCGGCCCCCCGGGTGACGGGCGGGCCGGCCCCGGCTCGGGGCGCGGGCAGGGTCAGCCCGGCAGGCTGAAGGCCTCGACCCGCTTCTTGAGGTCGTAAAGGAAGGCGGCGGCGCCCGCGCCGTTCACGACCTTGTGGTCGAAGGTGAGCGACAGGGTCACCACCTCCGCGGGACCCACGACGCCGCCCTCGTTGACCATGCGCTCGTGCGCCTTGCCGACGAAGAGCGTGCCCATCGAGGGCGGCACGACGATCGGCGTCGCGACCTCGATGCCGAAGCCGCCCAGGCTCGTGATGATGAGGGGGGCCTGCACGTCCTCCACCTTGCCCGCCCGGGTGTCGGCGACCGCCTGGGCGTAGGCCGCGGCGAACGCCGCCCAGCCGAGCCGGTCGGCGTTGTGGATGGCCGCCGTGGCCAGCCGGTCGCCCTCGAGGGCGACGGCGACGCCGAGGTCGAACGGCTCGCGCTCGACGATGGCGCCGTCCCTCGCGACCAGCCTGCGAAACGCCGGGTGCTTCGCCATGGCCCGGGTGACGGCCCAGGCGAGCATCAGCGACGGCGTGTGGGCGGGCTCCCTCGGCTTCGCCGCCTCCCGCGCCGCGCGGATGGCCTTCCACGGCACGTCGAGCTGCATGTTCACGGGGACGACGCCCGAGAGCCGGCGGGTGATCGCGGGCGAGAGGGCGGGCGCGACGGGCAGCCCCGCCGCCGGGGGCGGCGGCTGCTGGAGCTGCTGCATGCTCGGGCCCGGGGCCGGGGCCGCCGGCGCCGCGCCCGCGACGCTCACCAGCGCAATCTCCGTGCCGACGTCGACGACGTCGTCCACCCGGCATTTCCACGCCTTGAACACGCCGGCCACCGAGGACTCGATGGGATACACGGCCTTGTCGGTCTCAATCTCGCAGAGCGCCTCGTCGGGCGCGACCCCGTCGCCGGGCTTCTTGATGAGGGAGACGATGCGCGCGGCCCGGATGCCCTCGCCCATGACGGGGATCCTGATCGCGACGTCGGCGGAGCCGGGCGCCGGGGGGGGCGCGGCGGGGGCCGGCCCCGGCGCCGCCCCTCGGCGCGGGGCGGCCCCGGGGGGCTGCGTCCCGTCGAAGACGCGGCGCACGGCCTCGAGGATGCGGGTCGCGTCCGGCAGCGCGGCGTGCTCGTAGACCGGGCTGTAGCCGATCATGACGTTGCCCTTGGAGACGAGGCGCGGCGGGCTCACCAGGCGGCTCCACACGTCGGGCGTGCCGGCCAGGTGGGAGATGATCATCTGGCCGACGCTGCAGTTCTCCGTGTCCTCCTGCACGACGACGAGCCGCCCGGTCTTGCGGACGGACACCTCGACCGCCTCGCGGTCCCAGGGGACGATGGAGCGCAGGTCGATCAGCTCGACGCTCACCGCCTCGCCGAGCATGGCCATCGCCTCCATCGACTTCTCGACCGTGTTGCCCCAGGCCACGACCGTCACGTCGCTCCCCTCGGTGAGGCGGCGCGCGGACCCGATCGGCACGGCCGAGATGGCATCCTTCACCTCGCGCTCCGCCCAGAGCATGTGCTTGGGGACAAGGACGAGCGTGGGGTCCTCGGCGTGCATCGCGGACCAGAGCAGGCCGACCGCGTCCTCGGGCGTGCTGGGGATGACGACGTTGAGCCCGGGGAAGTGCGCGATCGAGGCCTCGTTGGCCTGGGAGTGCCAGAGGGAGCCCCCGGGCAGGTAGGCGCCGTAGGGCGCGTAGATCACGGCGGGGCACGTCCACTTGCCGAAGGTGCGCCAGCGCAGCGTGGCGAGGTTGGTCACCAGCTGGTTCCAGCCCGAGTAGATGAAGTCGATGAACTGGAGCTCGAACACCGGGCGCCAGCCGTAGCTGGCCAGGCCGCACGCGACGCCGAGGATCGTGGACTCGGCGAGGGGCGAGTTGAAGACCTGGCCCGGGAAGTCCGTCGACAGCCTCTTCGTCAGCGTGAACACCCCGCCCTTCGGGTCCTCGACGTCCTCGCCGAAGATGACCCGGCGGGGGTCGGCGTCGAGCCCGGCGCGCAGCGTCAGGTTGAACAGGTCGCCCATCCTGTACTTGCCGGGCCTGAAGATCTCCTCGTCCAGGCCGGGCATGGCGCTCACCACGTTGGCCTCGAGCTCCCCCGCCAGCGGATTCTCGGCCTTCTCGGCGTCGAGGTAGTCGGTGAGGACCTTTTCCTTGATCTCGGCGTCGAGCCTCTCGAAGTCCTCCCGGGTGAGCGCGCCCTCGGAAATGAGCTGTTCCTTGAGCACCTTCAGCGGGTCGCGCTCGCTCAGCGTGGCGAGCTCCTCGGGCGAGCGGTAGATCTTGTGGTCATCGGAGCTCGTGTGGCTCGTGAGGCGCTCGAGCTTCATCCACATGAACGCGGGCCCGCCCCCGGCGCGGATCCTGGCGAGGGACTCCGCCGCGACCGCGTGGACCTGCTCGACGTCCCAGCCGTCGACCTGGATCCACTCCTCGGCGGCGAGCACGTTGAGCACGAGCGGGTTGGTGCGGCGGGTCGGGCTCGAGATGCCGTACCCGTTGTCCTCGACGACGAGCAGCAGGGGCAGCTTCCGCTCCTTGGCGAAGGAGACGGACTCGAAGAAGTCGCCCTGGCGGGTGGCCGCGTCGCCGACCGTCGCGAGGGTCACGCTCTTCTTTCCCTCGAGCTGCATGCCCCAGGCCATGCCGCACGCCGGCAGGAGCTGCGACGCGGTCGGAGTCGGCACGCTCCAGATGTGGAACTCGGGATAGCTGTAGTGCGACGGCATCTGGCGCCCGCGCGACGAGGACTCGCGCTTCGCCATGTAGTCGAGCGCGAGCTGGAAGGTCGTCACGCCGCGGCCGAGCACGAGGCCCCGGTCGCGGTAGTACGGGCAGACGTAGTCGTCGGGCTGCAGCAGCATCCCGATGGCCGCCATGGCCTCGTGGCCCTGGCCGGACACGTGGAAGTGTCCCTTGCCCTGGCGGTTGAGGCTCTCCTCGCGCAGGTCGCCGTGGCGGCTTTCGGCTAGGGTGCGCAGGAGCCTGAGCTTGAGCTCGGTGGAGAGGGTGGAGGCGACGGCGGGCATGGGCGGGTCCTTGGGGTTTGGGAACGGGGCTCTTCGTGCGGCGGGGCCGCGGGACATGACAGCGGGTTTGCGGCGGGGGTTCGGCTTCAAGCGGCGGGCGACACCAGCTCGGCCCTGCCGGCGTGGCGGAGCAGGCCCCCCCGGAAGGCCGGGAACCCGGCTCCCGCAAGGAGGGCAAAGTCGACGTCGTCCTCCGTGAGCACCACCCGCTCGTCGAGGCAGCGCCTCGCCTCGGCGACCATGACGCCCATGAGCCGGGCGGCGACCCCCCCCGGCCTCGCGGCGACGGCGCCCGCCGGCCCGCCGAGGGCGCGGCTGGCCCCGTCGTTCAGCGCCTCCGCGCCGCCCGAGTAGGCGTAGAAGCCCGAGCTTGCGCCGTTCTTTCGCCCCCGCATCCCGGCGGCGAGCATCGCCGCGCACGCCCCCGAGGCGGCAAACCGCTCCGGGAAATAGCGCGACATCTCGCCGAATATGAAATCGGTCACGTCGACACCCACCTCGTCGATCAGGCGCAGGGGCCCCATCGGCCACCCGAAGTCGCGCATGGCGGCGTCGACCGCCGCGGTCGGCATGCCCTGCTCCCAGAGCTTCACGGCCTCATTGAGGTAGAAGAACAGCACGCGGGTCACGAGGAAGCCCGGCGAGGAGCGGCAGACGACCGGCGACTTCCCGATGCCCTTCACGAAGGCGAGGGCCCGCTGCGCCGCGCCGGCCGACGTGTCGCGTCCCACGACCAGCTCCACCAGCGCCATGCGGCCCACGGGATTGAAGAAATGGATGCCGAGCGCGC
>Ga0335078_10007282_pt1 | contig 16412 bp, 18 predicted proteins | sample Lox_Sample_32_FD_206711 | JGI IMG/M metagenome (GOLD analysis project Ga0335078, IMG submission 206711) | Soil microbial communities from Loxahatchee National Wildlife Refuge, Florida, United States - Lox_Sample_3.2 | ecosystem: Environmental > Terrestrial > Soil > Wetlands | place: USA...
TGAACCGATGCGGGCATCCCGCAAGTCATTGAAAGAATTGGTGGACGTGGCCGGGATCGAACCGGCGACCCCCTGCTTGCAAAGCAGGTGCTCTCCCAGCTGAGCTACACGCCCACAGATGGGACTTTGTTTGATTCTAAAGTATTTGCAATCGTTCGAGAACTCCGAAAACCCACTTTTTAACCCTCACTGTGTCAGAACTGTGTCAAAACCGCTGTCGCCGAGACCTTCCTGTGTCAAAACTCCTGACATTTCGTTGGCCCGGCGATTGATTTTGTCCAGCGCTTCCCTCTTCATTTGCAACTTCATCTGCGAGTACTTCTTGAACACCTGGGAGTCGCCCTGGCGAAGCAACTGGATGACCCACTCATCCGCCACGCCTCCCGCGCTCAGCCGCGTTGCGTAGGTGGATCGCAGGTCGTAGAGCCGGAAATATGGAATTCCGGCCCTTTTCAGGGCCTTCCTCCACGCTGTTCGGAGTGAGATCAAGTGCGCGGTCTTGTTTCGGTCACTGGGAAAGAGAAACTCTCCATACCCAGAGATCGCGACTTGATCCCGAAACGCTTCCAATGCGAGTTTCGACAACGGGATTTCCGCAACACCGTTCGGCGTTTTGGAATCTGGAACCCAGAGGACCGCGTTGATGAAGTCGATCTGGTCTTTCTTCATCGGAAGCAGTTCCTTCTTAACTCGCAACCCGGTTTCCGCGATGATGCGGACGGCATTTCGCAGGTGCGGCATTGCGTTCTTCTCGATTTGCTGCTGTTCGGACCATGTGACGTAATGCGGACGGAAGAGTCCCTTGAGGGGAACAGGGAATTCCACCATCGTGCTTGGATTCGATGTCAGCAGCCTCTTTCGAACTGCTACATTCAACATTCGTCGAAGCACCCGGAATTCCTGGTGAACCGTGGTGGACTTAATCAGACCTTGCTCACGGTAGCCTTTGCTGATCCTCACCTTGACCCGTTGACGAAGCCTTTCACGAAGGTAGAGCTCAATCTCCTCAGGTCCTACGTCAATCAAGCGGCGGGTGGCGAAGGCCTTCTTCAAATGCTGAGCGCAACGCAAGTTCGCGTTGTGCGTGCCTGGTTGACGCAAGGGCGACTTTGAATAGTTTTCAAGAAAGAAATCCGCCCATTCACCAAAGCTCAGGCTTTCTCCTTTGCGAACAACTTGCAAGACGTTGCCATCCCTGGCCTCAAGCCTCGCACGCAGCATCTTGTGCGCTTCTTGCCAGTCTTCGGTGAAGGATGATTCCCTCTGGCGCTTGCCGGTCCTATCCCGGTAACAAATCCACCAGAATCTCGACCCTTCACGACGATAGACAACGCCGTCGTGCTCTGCTGGTCTACCCATTCTCCATCTCCTGTTTGAAGGAAGCGCGGAATGTTTCGAGATCCGATTTGAGAAACCGGATATTTCGACCCATCACGCGGAGATGGGGAATCTGCTTTCGCTCAACCCAAAGATACACGGTCTGCGGACTCACACCAAGATATTTGGCCGCCGCTTTGACGGTCAGCGGGATCTCGCTGGTTGGAAATTCAGTGGTCGGGGCGTCATCAAGAGACTGTTGGTTCATGGCAATTCTTTCTTTGAGACTCTAGAAGTGACAATTTTCCTGCCGCGAGTCTTTGTGCATGGATCGGACATCGTTAAGATGTCTTTGTCCCTTCCTGCTGATTGTTATTGAGCGTCGCTCTAGCCGATCGTGCAAGTTCGCGTCTCTTGAATGGCCCTGCTTTGTCCGCGACATACCACCCGTCTGGTTTCTTCTCTCAGCACCTAAAAAGGCGAGTAGGGAGAGGCCCCAGCCGGCGCTCTGACTGGGGCCTCCCGCAGAACCGAAGGGGAGGCGGCATCGAGCCGCCCCCCTTTCCGAGTTGGTCAGACCTCCCTAACGCGGAAGAGTTCCTCCAGCTCATCCGTCGTGAGAGGGGACTTCACAGTGAATTCGCCTCCCGAGAAAGCAGCCTCCTGCGCAAGAAGACTTAGTTGAAAAGCAACTCCCGCGTAGGCTTGATTTTTCTTCGTTTCGTCGTTCTCGATGCGATCGAAGACCTTCGCCAACGCAACCATGCCTGCGTCGACGAAGTCCGCAACAGTTTCGAGTTTCGGACGTTGAGTTCGAGTGGGTTTTTCCTGCAGGAACGCGACAAACCGAGGGCCGTCCAGCTCTTGGACCTCGGTCTTTGCGGTTTTGATTTTTGCAACATGCTTGATCAGGTCGATGCCAGTCGCAAATGCGGCGTTCAGGACCTCATCCTTCAGATCGAGAGACGCAACGTCTTCATAGAGCGCTGCGTAGCGTATACACGTCGCTCTCGGAACCGCGATGTTCCGCACTGCGTGATACGTCTTGTAGCCTCCAGGAAATCTTGCGTCTCGGACTGCTTTCATGCTGAGTGAGGTTAAGCGGCCAATCTCGAATCGGGTCCGAGTAAATGCCCCGATTTCTTTTCCATGTTGACCCCACAGGTTGTGGATTTGTTCTTCGTATGCTTTGACTGCATCGAACAATTTGCGAAAGCTCTTGTTCGATACGGAGGTTTGCCTGGATTGAAGCAGACTGCTGATTGAACCCTGCGTTGGGTCCAACTGAACAACCTTCTTTTTCATCGGTTCTCCCTCCTTGATGAATCGGGTTTGGTCTCCGAAGAGATTTCGCCCCGTCTTGCAGATGACATTACTAGGGAGTAGTTAAATATGCGGTGACCCAAAGAGGGTGAAAAGGGGCTAAAAGGAGGGTTAAATGGGGCTAATATTCGTAGTCTTGCCCTTTGGACGTACGCCGAGGATGCAATTTCCTCCGTGCGCTTTTCAGTTGACCGTGAACGGTTTCCCGACTTTTGCTAAGTCTAGTGGCAATCTCTTTGTAGGAAAGGCGCTCGTTTTTATACAACAAGTACACTTCTTTTTCGCTTGGGCTCAGCTTCTCTAAATCTTGGTCAGACACCTCCGCAGCGGCTTCTATCTGTTCGGCTAGTTGCTCTTCGAAGTCGTGCACAAAGACGTGCCGTTCGTCTCCATAATGCCACTTTCGATACATGTCTAGGCATTCGAGAAAGTCTCTTGCGGCTATCGTGTCCGAAAGGGCTATCTTGGCGTTCAGTTCGTCTTGCGTGAAAAGGAAGTCAAGTTCAGGGCTGTTCTGGTGCTGATACATCGTGAACAGACTTATGGCGTCCGCTAACGAGATGTCATTCATCGTTTTGAGAGATTTAGGATTCTCGTTCATGCCGCCTCTCTTCGTAAGCGCGGATTCTGATCTTGGGCTCATACGCTATTTTTTCGTGCTCAATTTGAGCACGGGGCGCGGGTACTTCTAGAATACGAGCGACCAGGAAATAGGCTTCAGCGCCTGGACCACCCGAATGAGATTCCAGAGGTACAGGCTGCCAGGTTGAGTTGGGCTGAATACTGCACATGTGCTACCTCTACGCTAAATCCAGGTATCGGTCCATAGGGAGTTGCGTCACCTTCACTCTCCACCCTGGCCAAGAGAGCCGTGGAATTCGCCCCCCCAGGGTGCGACACGCCGGAAAAGCGTACCACGCGATCCGACATAGCATAGGGAGCGTAATGCTCGACGCTGGCGAAAACCGCTCACGCTTGTACGCGATCAGCTGCGGCACAGCGATGTGAGGATTACGCTTGGGGTATACGGTCACGTCGTCGGCAACAGTCAGAGGAACGCGGTGAACCTCCTGGCGAAGCGCATAATAGTGTGAAGCGCGGACGGATAAGCACGAAGCCTTCCCTGGTCAACTCCCGTGTCCAGACGCCAAAAGAGCCTCCCTGGTCAATCGGGAGGCTCTTGGTATTTCAGATTAGTTTAGATGAACACAGGCAGCGGTTAGGCTGCTTTCTTAGGGGAAGCATCTTCATCTTCTGGGTCTTTCAGTCTCTCCTTCATCAGTTTCACATATTCGGAAGAAATGTCTAAGAGCACAGCTTTTCTTCCAAGTTTTTTCGCTACTATTCCTGTTGTGCCCGAACCAGCAAAAGGATCAAGGACTGTCTGTCCTTTCTTACTGGCGGCTTTTATACATAGTTCTGGGAGCTCCTCGGGAAACATAGCGGTGTGGGCTTCTTTATGAGGTTTGGTAGGAATCGACCAGACATTGCGTTTATGCCTAAAAGGATAAATCTTTGGTTTGTTTCCTCCCAGATTGGCTTTCAATAGCGCTTGATGTTTCTTACCTCCAACTGGTGGATACAAACATTTAAGATACTTACCGCCTGGCTTTTTGACTTTCGATTTGAGTGAACTTGTAACAGCAGGTTCTTTAAGCAGATTGGAGAAATACTTCTCGTTCTTCGTCATCATCAAGATTACTTCATAAGATTGAGTACATCTGTCCGTTACACTTTCAGGAACTGGATTAGGCTTATGCCAAATGATTTTATCCCTGATTATCCAACCATCTTCTTGAGCTGCTATGCCAACGCGGTCGGGGATAAGGCAGAGATTCTTCTTAGAATAACTGTCCCCTATGTTCCAGAAAACGACGCCGTCAGGACGAAGAACACGCTTCACTTCCCTCAATACTTCAATCGTGTGCTGAACATACTCTGCTATGGTCTTCTCTTGTCCGAAACTATTTTCATCACTTCCCTCATACCTGCGTAAGTTGAAGTAAGGCGGAGAAGTAACTACACACTGAACACTTTCATCCTTCAAGGGGATCTGAAATGCATCAGCCCGAATTATAAGTACTTGTCCGTCTCCACATACAGAAACTACATTGTTGCTGGTTGTTACTCCTTTCGACATTCTTTGGTACCTGATTGGCAGACTACAAGGCCGTCTGCGAGGAGCCGCGAACGACAACCAATGCGCTAAGGTGGGTCGGCTACTTCGAGGATTGCACTCGCGCTCCCGTCGCCAATCGGGAGCCTTTCAATCTATGACAAATACCAGCGGACTTTACGCTATGACGGCAGATTCAGGTTCTCGTTCATCAGTTTCACGTTGCCCGAGCCAGCAAAAGGATCAAGAGCAGTGTGATCGTTGGCCGTCTGAGCCGAACCGCAATCGCCCTTGAGCGGATTCCTCATCTACCTCAAAAATCCGACCTATCCACGACATCGACTGCAGCAGGAAGATCCGATACAAGGACTTTAGTGCTAGCTCGGCTTTCTGACGGGTGTCATAAACCGCTGCTTCTTTTTTGCTTGTTGTAGCTTCCCATCCGTTGCCGTCAGGGCTACGGGTGGAGTACCAATATCCAGCTCTCCAACAGTGAAAGACTTCAAAAAACACAGGGTAGTTCCACTCCACGTCGCCGTTTGCTTTATAACGACGCCTCTTATATGGTTCAATCAAGCACACAACGTAATACTTATTTTTGCCCATGGACTTTGCATCCGAGACGAGACCGCTATTCATTTCTTCATTCATGTTCATTTTCTCCTTTATATATCTTACGTGCCAATTATAACATATTATAATAGGCAATCCAAAGAAGGAAATGCGGTTCACGATAAACCGCAAGGACCGAGCGTATCCCTTGACATTTCAATGACTTACGATCCTGATTCTGGCGAGTGTCAGGGAAAAAGGTATGCGGGATCCTCATTTTTGTAGACTGCACGCTGATTCTGCCTATCGCCATGATCTGTACTAGGTCGCTTCACAAACTTTTTTAGACGCGCGAGTGTTGCGACCTTGAGAAACACTATACTAACCAGGATAGGACGAGATTCATTCGAGGCCCCGAAGTGCTGCTGGCGATAGTCCTGCCATAGCGAAAAACTCTCTCCGGGCTTGAGAACGCCGAGTCGCTTTCAGTAGTTCCCGCAGTGATCATTACCGCGTCTGATCGGCCGATTTCTTCCGAATCTCGTTCAGGAGTTCTTCGATGAATTTAAATTGTGAATCAACATCCTCCGCAGAGATCCCTTGCCTTCTCTGGAGTGAAAGACAAATAGCAACGGCACTAGGAATGGGCGTCAAGCGAATTCAAGCGTTGGCCCGCATGGGCTCGTTACCGGGGTTCAAAGTGGGAAGAAATTGGCAATTCGACCCGGACGAAGTGCGTTCCTGGGTAAAGAGAAATGGCAGTCCAAAGCAAGCGAACGCAGCACTATCCGAGTGATTGAAATGGTCAACTTAGTGTTTACCGGCACAGTCGAAAAGGACCCTGACGTCCGTAACACGGATATCGGGAACACGATTGCAATATTCCCGGTAGATGTGAAGGAGCAGCCGCATCTGCCACCGACGAGAATCCTTGTCGTTGCTATCGGCAGGCAAGCTCTGTATGCACAAGAAGTGATCAAGAAAGATTCGCTCGTGATGGTCGCTGGCTGGTTTTACGTGGAGAGAAACAACAAAGGAAACGAATTTCTGGAAGTGAAAGCAAGACATCTTCGAGCTTTAGTTCCGAGCCCTGTCTTTAGCAAAGGGCGGGAACAGTAGGCCACGTATCGCGTGGCACGACATCGGGCAGGGATAGCCACGTTGTCGTAAATTAAAAATCCCAAGGGCAAATAATATGAAAGTCGAAGTCACAACAGATGTTCAAACACAAACCGAAGTACCTGCCGTAAGTAGTTTTAAGGAAATCGCAATGCAAATCGTGAAGCGCGGGATTCCCGTAATTCCGATTCCACCACGCAAGAAGGGAACAATTCTACCTAACTGGCCTGAGCGCGCGAGCACAGACCCAGCACAAATCGAAAAGTGGAACGAGGAGAACCCAGACTACAACGTCGGGGCAGTTGCCAAGCCGGGGGGATACTGGATGCTGGACTGCGATCTGCCAGACGTTCCGCAGAGGATCGAAGAGGAAACCGGTCAAGTCTTCCCTAAAACCTACACTGTCAAATCAAGCAGGGGCGTCCACCCGTATTTCGCGCAGACCTCAGCGTCCGAAGAAATGGGCAACGTAAGCGTTGTGGGGCTGTTCGACGCTCAGATTAAAAATAAATACGTCGTTGGCGCTGGCAGCACTCATCCATCGGGAATTCGGTACGAAGTCGAGAATGACGCTGACATCGTGGAGGCTCCCGATTGGCTCATTGAGTGGATCAAGAAGCAGCACAAACACCCCAAATTGGACAAGCAACAGGACGGACCGACTGAGCAGAAGATCCAGGAAGGTGCGCGAAATAACGTTCTTTTCAAGCAGGCTTGTAATCTTCATAAGTCCGGCTTATCGCAATCTAATGCTTTGATTGCTCTTCGTGCGATAAACGACGATAGGTGTGACCCGCCTCTCGAGGAAACCGAGCTCTGCAAGATCGTTGATTCGGCGTACAGCTATGAGCCAACCCAGAACGCGTTGGACGAGCTGATCGAGAAACCAGGTCAGCCATCGCAGACCGACCTCGGTAATGCCCAGCGCTTAGTCGAGGCAGAGGGCGAGAACATCAGGTACTGCTATAAAAACAAGAGCTGGTATGTCTGGGATGGCAGGATGTGGTCAAAAGACCAAAGCGGGGCGATCTATCGCAAGGCCAAGCAAACGGCCAAAGGCATGTTGAACGAAGCAGCCGACCTGCAGGACGAGGAGGAGCGCAAACTCCTGGTCACTTATGAACAAAGTTGTGAATCAGAGGCCAGAATCAACGCAATGGTGAGCATGGCCCGATGGCAGGAAGGTGTACCCGTACAGCTGACGGATTTTGATTGCAACCCGATGTTGTTCAACTGCAAGAACGGGACAATCGATCTCGGGACGGGCACGCTGCGAGCGCACTGCCGGGGAGATCTGGTAAGCAAGATCGCTCCTGTCGAATTTGAACCCGATGCGAAGTGCCCAACGTGGGATAAATTTTTGGCTACTGTCACTGACGGTAATACAGAACTGGCCCAATACCTTCAGCGCTGTGTCGGCTACAGCTTGACTGGCCAGACGAGCGAGCATGCTCTATTTCTGTTGTATGGTACAGGTGCGAACGGGAAGAGTACGTTTCTCGAGGTCTTGCGCTATATCTTCGGAGAATACAGTCAGACTGCCGATTTCAGTAGTTTCCTGGCTTCAACTGGACAAGCCGTACGTAATGATCTTGCGAAGCTGTGCGGCGCACGATTTGTCACTGCAAGCGAGAGCGATGGTGGAAGGCGATTGGATGAGACCGTCATCAAGCAATTGACTGGTGGCGATACGATCGCAGCCCGCTTTCTTTACAGTGAATCGTTTGAATTCACACCCCAGCTTAAGTTATGGCTCGGCACGAACCACAAGCCCACGATTCGCGGCCAAGATGAGGGTGTCTGGAGACGGATCCGGGTCATCCCGTTTACAGTCTCCATTCCAGACGAGCAACAAGACCACTATTTAAGAGACAAACTAAAACTCGAAGCCTCTGGCATTTTCAACTGGGCGCTTGAGGGACTGACTAAATGGCAAGCAGACGGACTGAAAGAGCCCGCTGTGGTTAAGGACGCCATAACGGAATACCGGACGGATCAAGACGTGCTGCTCCATTTCATAAATAATCGTTGCTTCGAGAACTTCGAAGTTGAATCTCCGGCACGTGATCTTTACCAGGCTTACAAGCAGTGGGCCGCTGAGACCAACGAATATGTCATGAATGAGCGGGGATTCTCGCGAGCCCTGGACGAGCGAGGGTTCAAGCAAGTCCGCTATAGCGCCGGCAAGGTATGGAAAGGAATTGGTGTAATCCCCTCCAACCTGGTTTGTGATCCCTCATCCAGCGGAGAATACTGAGGCGGTCAAATTAGTGTAGGCAGTGTAGCCAGTGTAGCCACTTTAGGAAAGTTTCTTGAATCTGAGCAGGCTTGGAAGGCCTTAAGGTGCACTCGCTCCTAAAATCCCCCTCCTAATGCTCAACGACTTATAGAACTTTCTGAAAAAGGCTACACATCCTACACTCCCTACACTGAAGTTCCTGCCAAATGGGCCGGAATATCCGTCACGCCAAGATCCGAAATTTTAATCATCACAACGAACGAGCATTTTATAAGGAGAAAATCATGACCGTGTGCTTAGCATTCATAGAAACGCCGATTGAAGTCTCGGGTCAGGCGCCAGAACAGGAATCGATTCGCTGGACCCGCCAAGCTGACGGAAGCTATATCAGTGAAGGCAGCCTACCAGCAGACATATCCACAGCGAGAATCTTCTCAATAGATAAAGATTTAGAGACGAATCGTCATGCCGTTTGTCGAGGTTTGCGGCTGTGGCCGAAGGAAGAAGCGATCTCACTCGTCGACCGCAAGATTAAGGATGGATCGTATGGCGGCTGGCGGTATGAGATTCGGCCAGAATTGAATAGCCCCGATACTGCTTCTCAACCTCCTATCACGGCGTCTTCGTCCGCCTCTAATCCTCGCAAGTGCAAGAACCAGCGGTGCAGGAAAGGTCCGAATGGCGCTCCTGCTATCGTCAAGAGTCGGCGTGCGAAGTATTGCAGTCCGTCCTGCCGGGTCGCAGCGTCCCGCCGGGAAGGCAAGCCGACGCCTAAGTGCATCCGGGAACGGAAGCGAAAGCAAAGGAGCGATGCCAAATACCCGTCGAACGCTCAGAGGCAGCGTGCGTACCGTGGCGGATTGGAGGAGAGGCGGCGTTCCGGAATGAGACTACGTTTGCCGTCCTCTGTTACGGATAATCAGAGTCTGCAACCCGCATAAACATTGCATTTCAGTGTTACCACTTCGCGTTTCTCGTGTAACGCATCATGCCCTGCAACTGTTATCGCACCGATCCGTAACGGTCCACGTAGTTCGTGGAGCTTTGACAGTCAATCGTGAAACAGCCTCAGCGGAATGGCATCAGTAATCGAAACACACGGTATGTACGCCATTTCTGCAACCAGAGAAATCACCAAAGGAGAATCACTCGCATGAACCCCGAATCCATCAAGGCCCCTGATGACATTTCGAACTGGACGCCCGAAGAAGAAAAACGCATTGCCGAGATAATTGCCGGATTCAATGCCGCTGAAGTGAGCCGCATCAACTCCTACTCAACTTTGCGCACGGAGGCGATTCGTCGGATGTGTTGTGAGCAAAGAAAGAACGCTCCGATGTCAGTTCTTAGAGTCAGGCCGATTATGTCGAAGAGCCATCCCTCCGCAATGAGACGCGACCGCCGCTTTGAGCGTCCGCGCAAGCATGAGACGAGTGCCGCTCGCCGGCAAGAATACCGTCGCCGATTGTTACAGGACAGCCCCAGAACTCACAACAGATGAGTCCTGCTGCCAATATGCCAGGATTGATTATTTGTATGCATACGATACGACGGGTATGAGCCGTTACGATGCTCGCTAACTAAGGAGGTAGAAGACGATGAACGCAGCGCAAGCAGAGACCGGACACAAACGAATCGAGGACCTGATCCTGAAGGAAATCGACATGATCTATTCCTTAGCCCGCGTTGGGGAATGGACTGTCCGAGAGATAGGCCGACGTTACGGGATATCCGAGAATGACGTGAGAAAGGTCGTCGACAACTATCTGCGGCTGCGGGAGAAAGCTCTGAAGCGGCCGTCACAAGATGCATTACCAAAACCTCTAGACCTGGAGCTCGGCGCAAAGAAATCCCGTAAGCGACGTTGCGACGCAATATTTGCAACAGCCAAAGAGCGACAAGCTGCTTACCGTGCCAGATTGAAGGAAAAGCGTAATGCCGACATGCAGATGCCGTCACAAGGTCCCGTTACAGGTTCGCGAGCTCCCGCTGAAGAAGAACTTTCTGTAACTCCTGGCGATATTCCTTGAGTAAAACCGATTCTCAGACTGTCGATCCGCGACATTCGACGAGAGCCAGCACGTCGTCTTTGCTCTCGAAATGTCGTGGTGATAGACTCTCGCAATGCGCACCAAGAAACCAACGCGTAAGAAAAAACCAGCTCGTCGGAAGAAGCCGACCCGCAGGAAGAAGCTGCTTCAGCGTAAGAAGCGAACTCGTTCTAAAGCTCCGCACGCAACCGCATCGGCACAAATACATCAAGGCGTTGGCCCAGTGGCAGCTACTCCTGACGTTTCAACACACGAGGACGATGTCGCTCACGAATATGGGGGAGAATCGTAGTTTTAGTGAGGCAAAAGCGAACCATCACTCCATTTAGTTCGCCTTCGTTTATTGTCGGTCATACGCGACGAGTTCGACGCGACCTATACTCCCAAGAGACGGAAATCTCCGCGTTCTTTTCTTCTTCAGTCTAGTGCTGTGAGAAATGCTCTACAGCCGCTTGCGCCCGTGCAACCCCTTGCACAACGGCCACGACTTCGATTGTCCTTAGAACACCAGACGAATCCCGCACCGATTTCCTCACTTCGCAGTGACAGGTTTCTGGATTTCGCCTTGGCACTGGCACAAAAGGGATTTTAACACGCGGAAAACAGGAGAAGGCAGAACCCAACGAAGGCAGCGTTCCACCGCCTAATACGCCGATCCGCAACATTCGACCTGGTCACGGCTATGAATCACTGTTACGACAAGTTGGGAAATGTGGTCGCTGGCGTTACATCTACCGCTCGTCTAAAAGGGTAGAGCGTCACGGGTATTCAGAAATATGCGTCACAATCCCCAATTCATGGAATTGACCAGGCTTCTCTCTCCACTATGGCTGTCTGGGGCCCTCGAACCAGCCTTATACCGGCGAACAGCATTGAGAGTTCCCGTTGGGACAATCCAATAAGGCCAGACCACTTGACCTCCGTTCCCGACCGGAGAATTAAAATGGGAATTCGAAAAGGATACACGGACGCGGACACACATGGGCTGTCACGTTTACGATCGGAAGAGCGTTGGAGTCGTCCCACACCGGGCAATCACTGCATTCACTCTCCATTGCTTTCACTTGTGAAAGAAATCCCTCGCATTAAATCAGAACGGGTTCGGCCTTGGATCTTGTTAGCCGGTTATCGGAAAAGATTGTGCGGCATTTGTTCTTTGTGATAGTGTCCGCGCAATTACTCTCGGGAGTGGACCGCTGTCAATGCTGGCTATTCCGGCTCCGTCTCGATGCGTGGACGAGGCGACCTACCCGCTTCGTATTCTTATTCTGCGTCTGAAGATCACGCCACTGCACACTTTGAGATTGCCCGCCGAGAACAAGGGCAACACATTGCGTGGAGCATTCGGTAGTGCATTTCGGCGCTTGGTTTGCATCTCGCAGTGTCAATGCGCCAGTCGTTGTCCTCTGGATGAGACTTGTCCTTACAAGGTCATTTTCGAACCCAGTCCACCCTCTGGTAAGGGCCGACTTACCGGAAATCAAGACGCTCCGCGTCCATTTGTCTTTCGCCCTCCGATCACCACAAAGACCAGCTATCTTCCGGGTGAGGAGTTTGAATTCGGTCTCAGATTGTTCGGTATGGCTGTCGACTATCTCCCCTACTTCGTTTTGGCTTTCCGTAAAATCATGACCGAGGGATTTGGCCTAAACCGAGCGCCGTGCCAACTCGAAGATGTTCGGGCAGTAACACAGCGGTCGGCTCCAATTGGGGTGCCGCACGAGGTGCCTGTCTACAGCTCACAGGACGAGCTCTTCCGTATGCCAGGATCTTTTGCGCTTTCAGAGTGGGTTCAAGATCGCTTCGGGCAACTCAGTGGTGTCGAAAGCGTGACTACCGACGGGCACCGGGCCGAGCCTGAACGACGCAAGATCAAGATCCGATTTCTGACTCCGACCAGCCTGAAATTCGAGGAACGAGCGGTGCGCGAGCCCGAATTTCACCACCTTTTCAAACGAGTACGGGATCGTCTTAACGCGCTGTGCACGTTCTACGGCGCGGGATCTATTGATACGGATTTTAGGCAAATTGGCAAACGTAGCGAACAGATTCGAACTGTGAATCTTGATTTGAGCTGGGTGGAACGATCCCGAAGGTCATCGAAGACACACCAGCGCCATGAACTTTCGGGCTTCATCGGCGATTGCGTCTACGAAGGTGATGTAGCTGAGTTTCTTCCCTGGCTCGCTGCGGGAGAAATCGTGTCTGTCGGTCGTCACACGGCGTGGGGGAACGGCCTCTACGAACTTCGGCAACAACGATCCGATGCTTGACTTGGGAACCTATCACCGCATCTGGAAACAGGAAGAGGTGCCGCCGTCGCGGTTGCCATCGAGCTATCCGGGATGGCCTGCCGCTGGTTTCGCACTCATCGGAGACTTCTCTGGTATTCAGAACTTTGTTTTCAGGCCGATTCCAGGGGCTGGCGGAGCCGCTCGTAGACTGCGAAGCAGATCTTTCCGAGTCAGTGCTTACACTGAGATCATTTCCCGCTGGTGCTTGGTACAACTTGCCCCGTACGAAGCTCGGCTCCTCTATTCCGCAGGTGGCAGGTTTCTGATAGGCACGCCACTGTTTGACTGCTGGGAAAAGACGATTGAAGCGATGCAAGCGAGCATTGACTCTTGGGCATGGCAGAACTTTGAAGGTGAACTTGCGTTTCACCTCGCTGCTGCCACTTTCGAAGCTGGAAGAATTCCATACGCACCTTTGACGGCTGCCCTTCTGTCTCGACGAAAAGTCGCGCTCAAATACGCCCTACAAGTCTCGGACGATTGGTCATCCGAAGTATTCTTCCGGCCAGCTTCGCCAGGAGAGGGCCAATGTGTCGCCTGCGGAATAACACAACGATTACACAGCACTTCAGACGGCGAGACAATCTGCGATGACTGTGAATCTGATGAGCGAATCGGAAAGATGCTAGCGAGCGCCAATGTCGCTCGCTTTTCAACCGACCCAACGAGCTCAGTCAACGCCCTGAACTTGGGCGTGGAATTATACCCACATCCACAACAGGGTATGGACGGAGAGTGGCTGTCTCTCGGTGATATGGGTGCGGCACATTCCTGGTTTCTCCTACATCACGTGCCGAAGGAAAACGGACACGCTCTGGACTTCGATGCTCTTTCTGATAAGGCACCGGGCTCGCGCAAATGGCTGGGTTATTTGCGTATCGATGTTGACCATGCGGGCGAAAATTTCCGCCGATTGCAAGGCGACCCGCTTCGCACTTGGGCGCTAAGCCGTTTCCTCAATACTTTCCTCGGTGGACGTGCCAATGAAATCTTGGCTGCAAAATACAGATACGTTTACGCTGTCTTTGGTGGAGGAGACGATCTTTTCGTTATCGGGCCCTGGTCGGATCTCCTGGATTTTGCGCTCGAACTCCGTGCCGATCTGCGGGCTATCACCTCTGAGGATCTCAGTTTTTCGGCGGGCCTTTCTTTGGCAAAGCCTCGGGAGCACATTCTCACCCAGGCCAGGTTCGCTGGCGAGGAGCTCGAACAGGCGAAGGAACAACTTAGCTTTGGGCGCGATGTGAGCCGCGATCAGATTCGAGCCTTGGGCACTACAATGGATTGGAAGAATTTCGACGAGCTCCTGGCAACGGCCAAACAAGTCAAAACATGGCAGGAAGAAGGATTGCTGCCTTCGAGCTTTCTGCACCAAGCGCTTCGACTGCACCACGATTGGTCTCTGGCTCTCCGCAAGCCACACGACCAGCGGCGGAGACTTGGGTCCTATCGCTACAAGCCGCTGCTTTACTACCAAATCCAGAGAAACCTCAAGGCCAGTCCGGCGAAAGAGTGGGCTCACGCACTTCTCCGTTCGCCCTCGCAGTGGCCCTGGCTTGATTTCATTATTCGATACAGCGTGCTAGCTGCTGAACGAGGATCAGATCGAGGAGAGGAGTAGTCATGCCAGATATGTCCGGGGAGTTCAAGAAGGCAGGATTTCGCCCGGGTAGCAGTGAGAAGAAATGTCGTGAGTGTGGCAGGCCGTTTATACCGAGAGAGCCTCACCACACGCTGTGCGCTAACTGTGTAAAACAGAATGTAGCCGGGCTTGGAGCCCCGCAAGGGACCGGCGGATGGAGATTTCCGGAAGGGTATCCGGATTACTTTGACTCGGACGGAATACTTCGGTCAGAATTTGTGACCTCTCTGGCAGAGAGTATCGCTGGAGAGTTGGGACGGGTTCGACCCAAGATGACGATGAATCAACTCCGAGCTTTCTATCATCACGCCAAGCTTCAAGAAGGTGCCATCGAACGGGGCCGTCCTTTTAGGGAAGTTTGGGTCGAGATCAGTAAATTGAAGGCTTTCGCTCGTGAGCGAGCGAGCAAGGAAAAGATTCCCAGGTTCTTTGAACAATTCATATCTCGAAACGTCGACAGGGCGAAGGATGACAAGACCTTTTCCGAGGGATTCATGGAGCACTTTCAGGCCGTTGTGGCGTACTCCGCTGGAACCCTCAAGGAGCGATGACAGATGAAATGGGAAAAGATTGTTGAGCTAAGGTTTCAGATCACTTGCTTAGAAGGACTGCGCATAGGTGGAAGCGGTGGTGGCCTGGAAATCGGAGAACTCGTAGATGCCAATCTTTCGGTCATTCGCGATCCTGGCACAGGCGAGTTCTACGTCCCTGGCTCGTCGTTGAAGGGCAAACTTAGATCAGTACTGGAGAAAAAGATCGGCCAGATAGAAAGCGAGCCTTGCGGTTGTGGGCGGGCCGACTGCCTGGTATGCAAGGTTTTTGGTGCTCACAAGAATCCTAACGCGCAGTGTGCGCCGACACGGATTGTAGTACGGGACGCTCGCTTGTCAGCCCGCTCTAGAGAAGCCCTGGAATCTGCTGAGAAGGAAGGACGTCCGACCGTAGAACTAAAGACAGAGAATGTCATCAATCGCAGAACGGGCACGGCCGAACATCCTCGGACGGGGGAAAGAGTACTGCCCGGCACGGTTTTTGATGCGGAGATTCTGCTTCATGTATACAGTGGCGACAACCCGAAGGAATTCGCCGATTTTGTCCGACAAGGACTTGCGATCATCCAAGAAGGAAGTTCACTCGGAGCTAGTGGTAGTCGGGGTTATGGCAAGGTGAGGTTTGATGCGCTTAACGAGAAGATCACGCCGCTAGATCAACTCAAGATATGAAGACCTATCGAATCCGGTTGCGGCCACTCGGGGCGTGGAGCACGCCTTGGTCAGCCGATTCTCTATTCGGTTCTCTGGCGTGGCAACTAGTTCGACGGGAGGGCGATGTTGCATTGCACCGATTCTTGACTGAAATGGGCGCGGATTCACCGCCGTTTGTTCTGTCCGATGCATTCCCGGAAGGCTGGTTGCCGTGCCCGCTCTCCGCCGAGATCCAATCAATGCCGGGGCAAACTTCCCGCCCAAAGCTCCCAATCTTAATTCGTGAGCCCCAATTTCGAGCTATTCTTAAGAGTCCTGCACCAATACTGGCAGATAAACCCTCGCATGAGCCTCTTGCTGCACGTCGCAATCTGCACGTGTCCGTTGATCGGCGAACTGGCACAGCGACGGGCGAAGGATCAAGCACTCTTTTCGAAATTCGCGAGTGGTACTTCAACGAAGTAGACGGAAAGCGCACCGATTGCCTAATGATCTTCGTGAGGACCGCCACTTGGCTTGAGAGACTCCTATCACTGATCAATTCATTGGGGAGC